>Ga0302314_10007223_pt1 | contig 19978 bp, 20 predicted proteins | sample III_Palsa_N2_3_FD_200533 | JGI IMG/M metagenome (GOLD analysis project Ga0302314, IMG submission 200533) | Peat permafrost microbial communities from Stordalen Mire near Abisko, Sweden - III_Palsa_N2_3 | ecosystem: Environmental > Terrestrial > Soil > Palsa > Peat permafrost | place: Sweden... | reverse complement strand
AGAATTCTTTCCGGCCCATTTGTTCGACGGCTTCGGCCGCTTCGAGAGCATCCTCGGCGGCCATCCCGATGGCAGCAAAGTGCCGGGTGCCGAAGCCTCCACGGGCTCGCTCGGGCACGGCTTTCCGATGAGCGTCGGCATGGCGCTGGGTTTGCGCATCCAGCGCATACCGGCGCGAGTCTTCTGCGTCGTAGGCGATGGCGAGTGCAACGAGGGCACGATCTGGGAGGCCGCGGCGCTGGCAGCCCATCACCGCCTCGCCAATCTGCGCTGCATCGTCGACTACAATCATTCCACCGACCGCGCGCTGGCACTCGGCGATATCGGCGCCAAATTCGCCGCCTTCGGCTTCTCGGTCCGCGAGGTCGATGGCCATGATCACACGGCGCTGCACCAGGCCTTGACCTGGGTCCCGCCTGGCGAGGCGCCCGTCTGCATCGTCGCCAATACGGTCAAGGGCTATGGCTGCCCGCCCATGGAGCACCAGGCGGCCTGGCACCACCGCTCGCCCACGCCGGCGGAACTGCCGGAATTGCTGGCGGCACTGTCATGAGCATGCGCAAGCAATTCGTCCAGACCGTCAGCCGCCTGCTGCAGCAGGACGAGCGGGTTGTCCTGCTGCTCGGCGATATCGGCGTGTTCGGGTTTCGGGACGCGTTTCAGGCCTTTCCCGAGCGGGTCTACAATATCGGCATTCTCGAGCAGGCGACGGTCAGCTTGGCCGCCGGGCTGGCCAAGACCGGCCTGATCCCGATCGTCCATACCATCGCGCCCTTCCTGGTCGAACGCTGCCTGGAACAGATCAAAGTCGATTTCGGCTATCAGGCGCTCGGCGGCAATTTCGTCAGCGTCGGCGCCTCCTATGATTACGCAGCACTCGGCTGCACCCATCACTGCCCCGGCGACGTCCAGGTCATGACCTCGGTGCCTGGCCTCGAGGTCGTCGTGCCCGGCAGCGCCCGGGAGTTCGATGCCCTGCTCGGATCGGCCTATGCCTCACAGAAACCGACCTATTTCCGGCTGAGCGAGGCGGAAAACCAAGCCAGTCCCGGCGTCGATTTTGGCCGGGCGGCATTGGTCAAAGAGGGCAGGGCCGCCACTATCGTCGCCGTCGGGCCGATGCTGTCCGCCGCCCAGGAAGCGTCCGAGGGCCTCGACGTCACGCTCCTTTATTATTCGACGGTGGCGCCTTTCGATGCCGCGGCGCTGCGCGACCATCGCTCGTCGCGCAAGATCCTGCTGTGCGAGCCCTATTATCGGGGCGGCCTGGCAGCGGAGATCACCGAGGCGCTGTGGCCCGAACCGGTGTTGCTGCGCTGCGTGGGCGTGCCGCGCCGCTTCCTCGATAATTATGGGCGCATGGCGGAGCATGATGCAGCACTCGGGCTCACCGCCGATGCGATGCGCCGGGAATTGAGGTTGCTGATCGATGCCTAGTACAGCGATTCCAAAGTCCTGCTCCTATGCCCATGCGGCCCGCCCCCTCACCCAACCCTCTCCCACGAGGGGAGATGGCTTTATATTGCGCCCTTCTTCTCCCTCTCCCCTCGTGGGAGAGGGGCGGGGGGAGGGGGCGGCCATGCGCTCCATAGGAGCAGTACTTTGGAATCCATGCCTAGCCTAATCGATCTGATCGACGAGGACGCTGCCCGGATCGCCCAATCGGTCGATCTCAGCCCGCTCGACGGCAGTTCGATCCTGATCACCGGCGCGTCCGGTCTGCTCGGCATTACGCTGCTCGCCTGCCTGCGCCATCGGATGCGCGTTACCGGCCGGCCGATCGCCGTTACGGCGGTGACCCGCTCGCCGCCGCCGGCATTCCTGGCCGATTTGTTCGAGGGGCCGCATTTCCGTCTGCTGGAATGCGATCTGGCGGATGCGCAGGCATGCCTGGCACTGCCGAGCGCCGAGCACGTCATCCACGCCGCCGGCTATGGCCAGCCCGGCAAGTTTCTGGAAAACGCGGCGAAGACCATTCTGCTCAATACCATGGGGACCGCCGCCCTGTTGGTGCGGCTGCCGCCCGGCGGAAAATTCCTGTTCGTCAGCTCATCGGAGATTTATAGCGGTTCGCCCCGCGGACCGCACGGCGAGGACGATATCGGCACGACCGGTCCTGGGCACCCTCGTGCCTGCTACATCGAAGGCAAGCGCTGCGGCGAGGCGATCTGCCACGCCTTTCTTGGTCAAGGGCACCACGCGCGGATCGCCCGGTTGGCCCTGGCATACGGGCCGGGGACCCGTCCCGACGACCAGCGTGTGCTCAACAGCCTGATCCGCAAGGGCCTGCTCGATGGCGCCATCGCGCTGCTCGATCAGGGGGCCGCGCGCCGCACCTACTGTTACCTCACCGACGCCGTCGAGATGCTGTTGTCGATCCTGCTGTATGGTCGGCACACGGTCTATAATGTCGGGGGACGGTCCGATACGACCATCCTCGAACTGGCGCGAGCGGTCGGTGGCATCCTTGACGTCCCGGTGTCCACACCGATGCAGAGTGTTGCCATGGCCGGCGCCCCGGGCGACGTGTCGCTGGACTTGTCCCGGTACTGCACGGAGTTCGGCAAGACGGCGTTTGTCCCGCTGGATATCGGCCTGGGTAGGACGATCGCCTGGCAGCGGGAACTGTATCGTTCGGTCTCATAAGATCTCGGCCTACCTCCCTGGATCAGCGGGTTTATGAAGTTGGATCAATTGGTGCCGCTTGACCTGTCGCCGCGCGCGTCGGTATTCGCCCTGTTGCAAAGACGCGAGTACGACGAGGCACTTGCCGTCGCCTGCGGACTGGCGCCGACCCATCCGGAGCGCTTTGCGTTGGAGCGCGTAGCACTGGCGCGCGCCCAACGCTTTGCCGAGGCCGCTATCGCAGGCCGCCAACATCTCGCAACCGGCAAGGCAGAGACGGAGGATTTCTATCGCCTCGCCCAAATTCTGCTGAAATGCGGTGCTGTCGAAGAGGCGTTTGCGGTCGGCACGTCCGCCCTCGAGCAGACGCCCGAGGATTGGCGCCTCCTGGTCCCCGTCATCGAAGCTGTCCTGGCATTGCCGGCGTTGGAAGTCCGCCTCGCGTCCTGGGCCGCGCCGATCATTGCCTGCCATCCGCGTCGACCGCCCGCGCCTGGGGAGGTTTCAGGGGGGATAATCTCTTCTGCCCGACTGCCGCACAATCCGGTCGGTGGCGAGCACCCGATCGCCCGAAAACTGATCGACTGCCTGGCGCCCTTGCCGATTCACCGGCCGGCAAGTTATGGCACGGGTCTGGTAGCAGCCGCCCTCAATGCCTTGCCGCGCGCACGGCATGCGGTCGAGAAGCTGCTCGCGTCGGGCATCGAGGTCGATCGTGCCACGGCCGCCACCTATATCGCCGCGCGCTTTCCCTGCCTTCTGGCTGATGATGGGAGCGACGACATCGAGATGCTCTGGCACCTGCCGAACTCGCTCGGCGATCGCCCGCATTTCATTCATTTCGACTTCATGCCGCTGCTGTTTTTTCCCTTCGCGGCAGCGGAGCACATGGATTTTCCGCGAGAAAACCCGGGGATTTTCCGGATCTTGAAGCACCAGCTCGAGGCGCCGGCCTGTCTCGGGATCATTACCCATGCGCAGGCTGCCGCACGTCAATTCCTCGATATCTTCGATAGCCCGGTCATCGAGCGTAAGTGCACCTTGATCAACCTGCCTTCCGACATTGTCGATCGGTCCGTCACCGGCGGTCCGAGGTTGCGGGCACGCGGGCAGAAGGACACGGTAACCCTGTTCTTCGCGGCCAGTGCAGCCGTCATGCCGGAGGGTTTCTTCACCCGAGGCGGCGTCGATGTCCTGAACGCCTTCGCCGATCTGAGCGAGGAGTTCGGCAATTTGCGCCTCATCCTGCGCGGACACTTGCCGCCCGGCCTGTCGGCGCGCCTGCATCGCCTGGCCCGCGAACATCCCGGCATCCGATGGATCGCCGACCACCTTCCGCAGGATGCCCATGAGGAACTCCTGAGCGAGAGCGATATCTTCGTCATGCCGTCGATCGGGGTCTATCGCAACGGACTCATCCAGGCCTTGCGTTTCGGCCTGGTTCCCGTCATCGCCGATTGCTTCTATGCCGAGAATTTCATCGAGCCCGAAATCACCGGCATGATCGCCCGGGGACGGGGGCATGTCACCGAGATCACTGCAGGGCCCGGCCGGTTTCGGACCGATTGGCGGCAGATATTCAAAGCGATCGACCGGCCGAGCGACCCGGTCTTCTTTGAGAATTTCAAGGCGGCGATCCGACGGCTGGTGACCGATCGCGACTTGTTGCGACGCATTTCGGCCCATAATCTGGCGTTGCCGACCCGGCATGAGATGGGGGAAGTCGATATCGGCCGGTTTCGCGAAATTATCCAGGCCGGGATCCGCCGCGCGCGCGACATGCCCTGGCGCCAAGCGATCGACGGGAGCGTTTAATCCGGGATCGAATAAAATGTCGTGTCGTAGTGAAAACCGGTGTGGTGGCGCAGGTAGAGGCGCTGCTTGCGGTCCAGGGCCTCGACGAAGGCGGGGATCGCCAGGATGTCGCCCGGCCGATGATAGACCGCCACTGCCAGCTTCGGGACATTGCGGCGAAGGGTCTCGCGCGCACCATCGAGGGCGTCGAGTTCGGCACCTTCGATATCGAGTTTCAGCAGGGTGACCGGTTCGGTCACCTCGTCATCGATCCGGCAGACCGCGATTTCGATCTCGCCATCCGCCGAGACATGGCTCGCCATGCCCATGCCGTTGGAAAACCGCAAGGTGCCGTTGACGTTCGACAGGCCCTTGCACACCGCGCGGATGTTCGGCTGTGCGGCGGCAAAGGCGGATAGCCGGACGAAATTCGCCGGCTCGGGTTCGAAGGCGATGATCTGCCCATAGCGCCCGCCGCCATGGCTCAGAAAATGTCGGATGCTGTCGCCGTCATAGGCGCCGCCTTCGAGCAGGACCTCGTCGGGCCGCAGCGCCATGAACGGGTTGCCGTAGAATTGCCGGTCGAAGGGTTCGTTGATCGTCTGCAACTCGCGCAGATCATGGGTGAGGCGATAGCGCATGACCCGGTAGAGCGTCTGCCGGCTGGCTTCGTCGGCCAGGCGATCGCCGAAGGCCAGGAGATCGCGGAAATGATCGAGGATATCCGGGGCGAGGCCCTCGAACATCGCCATCGGCTGCGCCAGGCCAAGCAGGTCATAGGCGCGCAGCAGCGAGATGCAGGGCAGGTCGAACCCGTCAGCCAGCCGATAGAAATACGGCGATGAGCCGGTATTGATGGTGACCAGCCGGGGCTCTTTTCGGGCCAGCGCCTGCAGCCCGGTGTCATCGGCGATGGTCATGCCGGCCATTGTCTCGCCGGCCAGGCGGTTGTCGATCAGCGCTACGAGGTTCAGCTGCGGTACCACCCGCGCGAAGAAATCGTCGCGGAAATGGCCGTTTATGCCGAGCAGCACGACCGGGCGCGCGCGCAGATCGATGCCGCGCTCCAGTGCCGGCTGGAACGAGTCGAGGTCGGCGCTGCCCGCTTCGATGAAGGCGGCGACCGAAGCTTTGTCGAGCGCAGGGGGCATGTCGCGGTGTTTCCTCAGGCGGTGGCGGCGGAGTATAGGGCCGGCACCCCCTAAGTTTGGGTAAAGTTCGCCAGGACCGCCTCCAGGGCGTCGGCCAGCCGGTCCGGGCCGCCGCCATCGACCAGGCCGACGGCTGCCTTGGTCATGGCGGCGCGGCGTGGTGCATCGGCCCACAAGGCCAGGGTCGCGGCAACGATCTGCGCAACCGCATCTTCCGCCCGGCCGTCGAGAGCGACGCACCAGCCATGGCCGGCCGACAGGCGAGCGCCGTCGATCTGGTTGTCGGCGACGGCAACCAGGATCGACGGTGTCTTCAGCGCGGCGAGTTCGGCCAGCGTGCCGCCTGCCGCCGAGACGGCGAGCCGGGCCGCCAGCATCAATTCGCCCAGACGCGGCGTATCGCGATGCAGCCTGATCCGGTCGGGATAGGCCGCCGCCGCCGCTTCGGCCGGCCCGGGATCGGCGACGCTGCCGCCCAGCACGGCCTCGATCCGGCCACCCAGATGCGGTGCCAGGCCGAGCAGGACGGGCCCGGTCAACCCGAGCGGATCGGAGCCGCCGAAGGTCAGCAGCAGCGGGCCGTGCGCCGCGCGATCCGCGCCGAGGAGCCCGCGGATTTCGCGCCGAAGCGGCAGGTAAGCGGGCCCCAAAAGCAGCTGCGCGGCGGGTGCGCGGACGGCATAATCCTCGGCGCGGGCGGCGCTGGAGGCGTTGACGACGAGTGTCGCATGCAACGGAATCGGCGGCCCGCCATCATCCCAGGCCAGGACCGGACACTTGGCGGCGGCCAGCCCCGCGCGATATAACCCATTGAAATGATAGCCGTCGATGACAATGGCATCGGCGGCCAGTGCCAGCAGCGCCGCCAGATCCTGTTCCGATCCCCCCGGACCGGGCAGGGGCTCGACCGCGATCGCGCGCTCCGCCAGCAGCGCCCCGATCGCCGGCGTCGTCTCCGCCATGGCAAAAAGGCATTCGTGCCCGCGACTTAGCAAGGTTTCGACCAACGCCAGGCAGCGCATGACATGACCCGTGCCCATTGCCGCGGTCGCATCTGCCCTGATCAGGATCCGCGCCATCGCGTTTTCAGCGCGACGCGGTTGCAAAGTGGTCGAGAAAAGACAAGTTTAACATTTCTTTACGGCTCTCCGGCTAGGGTTTCCGACCGTAGCACATGGCCGAGCGCGCAGGAATTTTGAGCGATCGTAGAGCCGGCGCAAGGTTATACTCAGGAAGGTTATGATGCAGGCCGAGGCATTTCTTCGCGAAATCGAATTGGCCCTGGAACTGCCCGCCGGCAGTCTCAAGGGCGATGAGCAATTGGCGGATATTCCGGAATGGGACAGTCTCGCGGTCATCAGCTTCATAGCCCTGGTCGACGAGAAACTGGGCCTCGCGGTCGAGGGCGAGGCGCTCGCCAACGCGCAGACCGTCGCCGATCTCCTGGCCCTGGTGCAAGAAAAGCTGGCGGCCTGAGCGTCCTTCCATGACCGCGCCGAGCGACAGCGCCGCGGCGCCGGCCAACCCGATGGACCTGACCGGCCGGCGCATGCTGGTGACCGGTGCCTCTTCCGGCATCGGCCGGGCCACGGCGCAATTGCTGGCAAAGCTTGGGGCGCGCATTGTCGCGACCGGGCGCGATGCCGTCCGTCTGGCGGCAACACTCGAAACCCTGCACGGCACCGGGCATGAGGCGGCCGCCTTCGATCTGTCGGCGATCGATTCGATCCCCGGTTTCGTGCAAAAGCTGGCTGCGGAAGGCGGTGCGCTGGCCGGCATCGCGCATTGCGCCGGCATTCAGATCGGCAAGCCGGTCCGGGTCACCGACCAGGCCTTCATGGACCAGATGTTCCGGGTCAATGTCGAAAGCGGCATCGCGCTGGCGCGCGGACTGCGCCAGCGCGGCGTGGCAGCACCGGGGGCGAGCCTGGTGCTGCTGAGCTCCGTTTCAGCCCTGGTCGGCCAGGCCAGCAATGTCGTCTATTGCGCCAGCAAGGGCGCGGTCCTGGCCGCGACGAGGGCGCTCGCCGTCGAGCTGATGCGCGATGGCATCCGGGTCAATGCCGTGCTGCCGGCCCTGGTCGAGACCGAGATGGCCGACCGCTTCCGCGCCACCATGACCGAGGCGCAGTGGCAGGGCTATGTCGCACAATACCCGATGGGCATCGGCCGGCCGGAAGACATCGCCAATGCCGTGGGGTTCCTGCTCTCGGATGCGTCGCGCTGGATCAACGGCATCGGGCTGGTGGTCGATGGCGGCGTCTTGGCCGGGTGAGGGGCGATGGTGACGGCGGGCCTCGAAACCACGACCTACACGGACATGGCGGTGCTCGAGGCGGAGCACGCGGCGATCTTTGCCAAGGCCTGGCAGTTCGTCGGGTTGAAACGAAGCCTGGCCAATCACAATGACTGGCTGACCGCCAACCTCGGCGGCCGCAGCATCCTGGTGCAGAATTTCGACGGCGCGCTGAACGGCTTCCGCAATGTCTGCTCGCACCGCCACGCCCGCCTGAAAAATGAGCCGACCGGCAACGGGCTGCTGCGCTGCCCCTATCACGGCTGGACCTATAATCACGAGGGCGTGCCGGTCGGCATTCCCGGAAATGCCGAATGGTTCGGCCTCGACCGCGCCGCCCGCTGCGCGCTGGCGCTGCCGCCGGTGGCGGTCGAGATTTGCGGCGAACTGGTCTTTGCGCGGCTTGCCGCCGAGGGGCCGAGCCTGATCGAGTTTCTCGGCCCTTATTACGACCTTCTCGCCCAGGTATCGTCGACCCTGTGTGTGCCGTTTACCGAAGGGGCGATCACCTGGGGCTGCAACTGGAAGATCGGCATCGAAAGCGCCATCGAGGGCTATCATCTGGGCATGATACACCCGGACACCTTCCGGCATTTCGTCCGCGCCGTGCTGCCGGCGAGTTGGAACGGCGAACATTCGCTCGGTCCGTCGCTGCTGTCGGATACGGCGCGGGAATCGCTGGAACGGATCGAAGCGCGGCTCGGCCTGGTCCGGTTCGAGGTGTCGGAGCGCTACGATCATTATCTGATCTTCCCCAATCTCTGCGTCACGGTTACGGCCGGGCTGACCTTGAGCCTGCAGACCTATGAGCCAATCGGCCCAGATACGACACGATTGCGCTATTGGTTGCTGACCGGGGCCAGCGACAAGCCGGCGCTGCGCGATGGGGTCATGGGCCGGGCCGTGCTCGGTGCCTTCGGCGATTTCAATGATCGCGTGCTGGTCGAGGATCAGCGGATTTCCGAGGAAGTCCAGGCCGGCAAGGCGTTCGCGCCCCTGCCGCCGGCGCGGCTCGGCGGTAATGAAGACCGGATCCAGGTCTTCCACGCGGCCTGGCGACGCGCCCTGGTGGGATCATGGCCGTCCTGAGCCCGTCGCTCGGCCGCCCGGCCCGGATCATGCCGGCCGAATACACCAGCGCGGCCGTTGCAGCGGAAGAGCGGGCCAAGCTTTTCAGCACTGTCTGGCAACTGGTCGGCTTCACCGATGAAATGGCTGAGGCAGGTCGTTGGGTTATCGAAACGATATTCGGCACGCCTGTCATCGTCACCAATTTCGACGGTGTGCTGCGCGGTTGCCGAAATCTGTGCCCCGGTTGCCATGGCCGGCTGCTGGTGGAGAATGGTCGATGGGGCTGCCCACGCTGCGGTTTCATAGCCTTTACCGGCGACACGCCGTTCGAAGCGGCGGTCGATTGCTGCGGTCGCTTCGTCTTCCTCCGCCTCGGGCCGGGTCCCAGCTTGCGCGATTTCCTGGCGCCGCTCTATGACGTGCTGGCCGAGCTGTCGGAGACCTTCACCGATCCCGGTGAGGACAGCATTGCCATGTGGGACTGCAACTGGAAGATCGCGGTCGAAAGTGCCATCGAGGTCTACCACGCCAAGCTGGTGCATCCGACGACGCTGCTGCCCTACGCGCCGCAAGGCACGGATTTCCGGGGCGAGGTCTTCGGTGAGCATAGTTTCGGCTGTTTTGATGTTGCCGCGGAAAGTGCGGAATGGTGGAACCGGGTCGCCAAGCGGCTGAAGCTCACCCGGCTCAAGCGCTACCCGGCCTATGATCATTTCCACATCTTTCCCAATCTGCTGATCCCGATCAGTTCGGGTGCGCTGATGGCGGTGCAGACCTATGAGCCGGTCGGCGCGACCGCGACGCGCATGCGCTATCGGCTCCGTTTTGGCACCGCTCAAGGCGCGCAGAACGCCGCGATCCGCCGCGAAATCGAGGCCAGCCTCGCGCGTTTCAACCAGGCCGTCATCGCCGAGGATGTCGATATCACCCGCCGGGTCCAGCAGGGCGCCGGCGATGCCGAGCGGCCGGGCATGCTCGGCACCAATGAATGGCGGATCCGGAATTTCCAGGCAGCCTATCGACGCTGGATGGATCGCTGATGCCGTTCCGGTTCCGCCCCCCCAACATCGACGATGCCGAGATGCTGCTTGACTGGCGCACCCGGCCCGAGATCACGCGCTACATGTTCACCGATCTCGACTCCGATATCGAAAGGCAGCGGAACTGGCTGCGGGCCTGCGAGACACGCGAGGATTTCGTGCATTTCGTTATCGAGTGGCAGGACCGGCCGGTGGGATATCTATCCTTCGCCGAGATCGATCGCGAGCACCGGCGCTGCACCCCCGGCACTTATCTGCTGCTGGAGCCGAAGGAGCGCTACATCGCGGCCTTCACGCACAGCTTCGTGCTCGACTATGCTTTCTACCGGCTCGGCATGCACAAAATCTGCTACTCGATCATGGGCGGCAACGACAATTTCATTCGGGCCAAGGCGATGATGGGCGTGCGGTCGGTCGGCGTGCTGCGCGAGCATATCTTCAAATACGGCAGCTTCCACGACGTCCACCTGTTCGAGATTACCGAGGCAGAATGGTCCCAGCAGCGCCATCTGTTTTCGCGCGACAAGACGCTGGCGGCGTTTCCACCATGAGCGCGGAGCGCTCGACGACGACCACCAGCGCCGATCGCCCGATCATCGCCATCAGCCAGGCGCGCATGAACTCGACCCGGTTGCCGGCCAAGGTGCTGCGGCCGATCCTGGGCCGGCCCTTGCTGTGGTGGCATCTGACCCGCCTGCAGCGCGCCCGGCAGGTCGATGCGGTGATCGTGGCGACGACCGAGGCGCCCGGTTCGGACCCGATCGCCGAGATCGCCGCCAGCCTGGGCATTCCGGTCCATCGCGGCTCCGAGCAGGATGTGTTGGCGCGCTTCGCCGGCGCCGCGGCGGATATGGGCGCTGCGACGATCGTGCGCGTCACCTCGGATTGCCCGCTGATCGATCCGGAGCTGGTCGATCGGGTGATCGAAGAGTATCTCGCCCATCGCCCCGGCACGGACTATACCAGCCTCGATGTCGAGCGCTATCCCCGCGGCTTCGATACCGAAATCTTCAGCCGGGCGGCCCTCGACGCAGCGATGCGGGAAGCGGCCGATCCCTTCGAGCACGAGCATGTGACGCCCTTCATCTGGCGCCGGCCGGAGCGTTTCGGCTTCCGGCAATTGAGCACGGCCGAGACGATCGGCCACTACCGGCTCTGTGTCGATGAGGCCGATGATCTGGCGCTGGTGACGCGGATCATCGAGACGCTGGCACCGGCGCAACCGGATTTCGGCTGGCGGGATTGCGTGGCGCTGCTCGAGGCCGATCCGGCCCTTCCGGCCATCAACGCCCATATCCAGCAGCGCCCGGCTTGACCTCACTTGGGTGACGGCACCTGCTTCATTTTGTTGCCCCAATTGCCCTTTATAAGCCGTGACGGGTCGGGATTGGCAGATTTGGGTCAGAAAAGGCGATCAGGGGGGAGAATGAAGCAATTTGCTGCCGCTGCACTTGCGCTTGCATGCGGGATCGTCAGCATCGGTCCGGCGGCGGGGCACGGCGTCGTGATCGCCGACCGCGCGACAATAATGAGCTGCCTGTGCCGCCAGCAGGGTTTGACCATCCTGATGGACCGGGTCGATGTCGCGAAACAGATCCTCGAGGAGGATCAGGGTGCGATCGCCACGCTCGACCGGCAGATCGAGGCGGCGCGGGCAAGCGTGGATGTCAATGTCCAGGGTCAGGTCGATGCCGTGAAGGCGATGAATCTGCAGCGCGAGCAACTCTACGCCCGCACCTATGATTTCGATTTTCCGAGAGTGCAGGAAGCAATCCGGGTCTACGAAGCTGCGTCCGGCCGCTTTCAGTCCCAATGCCTCGGCCAGAGCTTCGATGCCGTGCAATTGCAGCAGGCCCAGGCCAATCTGTCCTGCCCTGAGCTTTCGCCGCCACAATAGCGCGTCAGTCCTTGAGTTTCCGGATCTCGGCAATGTGCTCGGGCCCGATGCCGCAGCAGCCGCCGACGATGCTGGCGCCGGATCGGATCCAGAGCCGGGCCCAGTCGAGATAGCGCGCCGGGGTGACGTCCTCGCGCATGTGCGAGATCCCGGCATAGGGATCATCGCTCGCCGGCTCGGGCGCGAAGGCATTGGCATAGACGCCGATCCGCGCCGGTTTTCCGCTTGCGGTAACGGCCCCGGAGGCGGCTTCGATGGCCGCCTGCATCACCTCGGGCTGGCTGCAATTGAACAACACAGCTTCGGCGCCGCGCGCGAGCGTGAGGGCCACCGCGGCTGCGACCGGTTCGCCCGAGCGCAGTTCGGCCGGACCGTGTCGACCGGCCTCGTCGCGCAAGGTGTAGGAGACCCAGATCGGCCGGCCGGTCGGTGCCGTGGCGGCGATCGCGGCTAAAGCCTCGTCGGTCGAGCTCTGGGTTTCGATCAGCCAGAAATCGACATGTGGCGCCAGGCCGGCAACCAGGGGCGCCAGGATCTCGGGCGCGCATGCGGCGTCGAAGAGATCCGGACGATAGGATTCGAACAGGGGCGGCAGCGAGCCGGCGACGGCGACGGGGTTCGGTGCCAGCGCCGCCGCTGCACGGGCGAGGCGGCCGGCGAAATCGGCAAGGTGTTCGCCGTCAGTGTGGAACCGCGCCGCGCCGATCTGGTGCGGCACAATGGAATAGCTGTTGGTGGTGATGATCTCGGCCCCGGCGGCGATGAAGGCGGCATGCGCCTGGCTGACGAAATCGGGGGCCTCGATCAGCGCCAATGCCGACCATTCGGGCAGGCGGAACGGGGCGCCCATGCGCGCCAATTGCCGACCCATGCCCCCGTCGAGGATCGATAGCTTGTGCGCGGTCATGTGCTCCTGCCCGGAGCGGTTGCGCCCTTGCCGAATTTGCGTTCCAGGCGGAACTGCACCAGCTCGAATAGCACCGACAGCATCCAGTAGATCACTGCCGCCGAAAGCAGCATTTCGAAATAGTCATTGCCCTCCCTGCCGTAGGCTTGGGCCAGGAAATTCAGCTCCCACAAACCCAAGAGCGAGACCAGCGACGAGTCCTTGAGCATCGAGACGAATTGCGTCCCGGCCGGCGGAATGATGACGCGCAGCGCCTGCGGTGCGATGACCTTCCAACTGATGACCCAGTTGGGCAAGCCCAGTGCCATCGCCGCTTCGCGCTGGCCCGGGGCCACCGACATCACGCCGCTGCGGATCATCTCGGAGAGATAGGCGCCATAATTGAACGACAGAGCGATGATGCCCGAGGTCAGGCCGCCCAGGATGATGCCGATCTGCGGCAGGGCGAGATAGATGATCAAGACCTGGACGATCAGCGGCGTGCCGCGAAACAGCGAGCCGTAGAAGGTTGAGACCGCGAAGGCGATGGGGTTGGCGGAGAGTCGCCCGAGTGCCGCCAGTGTGCCCAGCAATAGGGCGCAAGGCATCGACGCCGCCGTCACGAACACGGTGAGGGCGGCGCCCTGGATGAAGCCATCCGGCGCCAGGCGCAACCCCAAAAGAAAGGGCAGCTTCTGGCCGATCAGGCCGAAATCGAGATGGAGCCGGGAGGCGCCGAATCCGATCAGCGTCAACAGCACCAGCCAGGTCAGCGAGATCTTGACGCGAAACCACCTCCTGCCGGCGCTCTGGTCTGGCGCCGGCTGGGATCGAGCCGGGTCGTGTTCGGTGTCAGGGGTCATTTCGAGGGGAGCTATCTTTTGCAGAAACCCCGCCACTCCAACACATTTTTCATGAAAAGCCATGGTCTGCGGAAGCGATGCCGCCCCTCGACTCACCGGATGGTAATCTCGACTCGGCGGTTGAGCGGCTCCGGGAGGCCGGGCTTGTTGGGTACCAGCGGATCGTTCGCGCCGAAATAGGCAATGTCGATCACCGCCGCCGGAACCCCCGCCGTGACCAGCGCCGAGCGCACGGCCTCGGCGCGATGCAGCGACAGCGGCATGTTTTCATCGCTATTGCTGCCAAGCGCATCGGTGTGACCGACGACGCTGATGTCGAGGTTGGGCGTCGCCTTGGCCGCAGCGATGGCCGCATCGAGCACGGCAACCGCCTTGGCATCGAGATCTGCCCGGGCATTCGCGAAGAAGACCCGGAACACCGCGGGCACGCGCGGCGTCGCGGCCAGGGCAGCGGAAAATTCCTTGTCGACCTGTTCCTTCGTGGTCGCCGCGATCTTCGCCGGCGCCTGGCCCGGTTTGGTTTCGGCACCGGCGAAGGCACCGTCGAGTCCGACCGTCGATCCTTTGCTGGTGACCATCGCCTTGCCGACGTCGCCATTCTCGTCGGGGATGAGGACGACGACGTTGGCAGGCAACCCGCCGCAGGCGGCGAGCAGCAGGATGAGCGCAAGGGTTGCGATACGCGCGATCATGACGTCTTCTCCGCACGGATCAGCAGCCGCGTGCCGCGGACCGCGATCGTTGCTCCCGGTGTTTCGATCGACATCGCGTCCGGAGCCAGCTTTGCTGTCAGGCCGGACAGGTATTGCATCGTCCCGTAGGCGAGCCGCAGGACGAAGCCGTAACTCTTATCGACCGGCTTGAAGACGAAGTGCGCGAGATCGACCCGGCTGTTCGGCCCCAGCGTTATCCGCGTATCGTCGCAGAAGGTGATGCCGACCTGACCGTCGCGACCGGTCTCCACCCGGTCATGTTCATGCAGCGGCATGGCGATGCTGATCGGTCGTCCGACCTCGTCGCCGGCCGAGGTCAGCGTCGCCGTGCCGGACAGGGTCTTGACGTATCCGACCGCGCTGGCATCGGCATGGGCCATAGCGGCTGGCAGGGCGGCGAGCAGCAGGCCAAACAGCGCAATTCCCATCCTCATGATACCTCCTGTGCTGCGGCGAGCCTGGTCGGCGGAAACCAGAGACGCGCCTCGGTACCCATGCCGACCTCGCTCTTCAGGGTCAGCGTCCCTCCATGCAACTCGACCATCGCCTTGGTCAGCGGCAAGCCAATGCCGATCCCCGGCGCCTGCGCCAGTTTCGACGATTGCAACCGGCCGAACGGCTGCATCGCGTACGGGATATCGGCGGCGGCAATCCCAAGGCCGCGATCGAGGACGGCAATAAGCAGGCCGCCATCGTCGAGGATTTCGGCACGGATCGCCACTTCGCCGCCGCGCGGTGAATATTTGACGGCGTTGGACAGAAGATTGATCAGCATCTGCCTGACCATTCGCGCATCGGCCCGCAGCACCGGAAGCATCGGCCCGAGCGCCGTCGTGATGCTGACCTTGTCGTCGCCATCGCGGTTTGCGGGTATCAGATGAGCGCACTCGGTCACCAATGCTGCTACATCGATAGGATCCTCGCCCGGTTTCTTTCCGCCGAGGTCGATAACGGCAAGATCGAGAATATCGTTCACGATCGCATGAAGATGCGTCGCCGTCTTGTGGATATCCCGCGCATATCCAGCATAGTTTTGCGGCATCGGCCCGAGCATCTGATCCGACATGATCTCGGAAAAGCCCAGGATGGCGGTGAGCGGCGTTCGCAATTCGTGACTGGCGTTGGCGAGGAATTCGGTCTTCGCCCGATCCGCCGCCTCGGCTTTCAGCAGGGCAGCCGCGAGCTGCCGTTCGTTGCCGCGCCGCGCCTGCGCCTCGTCGCCGATCCGCAGAACAAAGGCGACGAGCATCGTTGCGACCAACGCCGACAGCGGAAACGTCCAGTCGAGAAGCAGGCCGGCTGTCCTGAAGGCGACGAACGAGCCCAGCAATGCGAGGAGGGCGAAGCCGCTGCAGAGTACACCATAGGCACGATCAGACACGCGGCCCAACAGCATCAGGGCAGCGGCAGCCAGCATCAGTGCCAGCAAGACCTCTGCGATTTTGGCCAAGGGCGGTCGCCACAAGACGTCCCCTGTCAGCATGCACTCGATGAGCTGGGCCTGGGCGATGACGGCAGGTTCCGCGCGGCCCAACGGCGTGACCAGGACATCGCCCAGCCCGGTGGCACTGGCGCCGATCAGGACGATTCGATTGTCGAAGACCGACGGAGCAATCTCGCCATCGAGCACGCGATAGGCGGAAACGGTTTCGACTGCACCGCTCTTGACGCTTTGCGGCCAGGCGCGGCCGGCGGTATCGATCTCGATATGATGATCGCCGATCTCAAGGTCACGACGACCAAGCGGCCCCGAACTCAGGCTGATCCGGCCGGCGTTGGCGGCAACGCGCAGCACCTCGACGGCGAAACTCGGCATCAGCGCAGATCCGACCGCGAAGACGACCGGAATCCGGCGCATGACGCCGTCCGGTTCGGACAGCGACGAGACAAGGCCGACGCCGCGCGCTACCGCGACGTGCTCCGGCAGCGGCCATGCCACCGAGCCGTAACGCGGCAGGCCGCCCCGCGGGTCGCTGCCAAGCTCGAAGATCGGCGTCTTGGCGATGAGCGGAGCCGGCCCATCGTCGCCATCGGTACGGGCAGCGGCAGCCAGCACGACCGGAACCGCGGCCAGGCTTTTCGCCAGGATCGCGTCGGGCTCCGGCAATGCCGACACTTCGGCTTTGACCTCGGGCGGAAGGCCGGGCCATTGGTCGAGCAGGATTCCCGGCGACAGCCGATCCGGTTCGGTCAGCAGGATGTCGAGCCCGACGACACGCGCAGCCGCGGCGGCATCGATCAACCGAGCGAGCCGATCGCGCCGCCAGGGCCACTGCCCGAGCCGCCGAAGCGATTCGTCGTCGATGTCGATGACGACAACTTGCGACGGCGTCCTGCTCTGTGGCGGGAAATGCTGGTAGGCGTCGAAGAGCAAATTGGACGAGGTCTCGAAAACCCCGTGCGGTATCGCGCCGGCGGCTGCGACCACTATCAAACAGACGATCCAGATGATGGTACGGACCGGCGTCACGCGCGGCGCATCGGTTCCGGCACCATTGGTCATGGTTCCCATCCAACGATGGCCAGCCCGCTCTTCGCCGATCATGCCATGTTCCGCTCATCCGGGCGATCCATCCGAAGAGTTCCACGAATTCTCGCGCTCCGGTAGCGGATTCTCGCGGCTGGCACGACGCCGGGGCTTGGGTTTGAACAGTTCAGCCTATTGGGTGATGTCGGCTCCGAACCATTTCATCGAGATCTGGCCGAGCGTACCATCGGCCTCGAGCGCGCCGATCACCCGGGCGATTTCCGCATCCCAATCGGCATCGCCCTTGTCGGTCGCGACTGCGTTGGGCTCGCTGTAAAGCGCGCCGCCGACGATCTTCAGGGCGTGGTTTGCCTCGATCTTGCTTTTGGCGGTGGCGAGATCGGACACGATGGCATCGAGGCGCAAGCCGGGGCCGAGCGACAGATTGCGGAAATTGACGGTCTCGTCGCCCGGCACGATCTGCACGTCACCAAACGGAAACTCGACTGGTTTGCCGCCCGGAATGACCAGGCTCTTGTTCAGGTAATTCTCATAAGTCGAGCCCATGCCGACGCCGACCCGCTTGCCCGAAATATCGGCGATCGACTTGATCGCCGTCTCATCCTTGTGGACGATCAGAAAGACCGGCGAACTATAATAGCGGGCTGGGAAATCCAACACCTTGGCGCGCGCCTCGGTCGGGCTCATCGAGCAGATGCAGGCGTCCCAGCGCCCCTGCCAATGACCGGCGACGAAGGCCTCCCAGCCGGGGGCCGCGAGCTTGAGCGTGACGCCGAGCCGATCGGCCACAGCCTTGGCGACATCGACATCGAAGCCGTCGAGTTCGTTCCGGTCATTGATGAAGCCGAAGGGCGGGTAATCGCTGACGACGAGGTTCGTGAACACACCGGTCTTGCGAACCCGATCGAGCGTCTCGCCCGCCTGCGCCGGAGCCGCCAGGCAGAGGGCGAGCGCCAAGCCAAAAAGAAACCGCCGGCTGGCCGCCATCACCCGCGATCCTCATCCCATTGATTGGGCCGGTCGAGCGGATAGATCGGCCGGCGCAGATGCTCGAAGTGCAGCCGGTCATTGTCCGAGGTGGTGACGCCGTCGCCGTCGCAGGTGATGGTCGCCCGGGCCAGCGCGGCGAAGCCGGCGCGGTAATGGATGCGCGATTTCAGCACCAAATAGCGCTTGGTCCGCGGATCGATGCCGACCGAGGTGAAGATCCCGGTATCCCAGGGTTCGTGATGGCGTGAGGTGATGACGATCTCGATCTTGCCGGTATCGAGCACCGCGGTCGGCCCCATCATCACCTTGACCCCGGTATACATCGGGCCGCGGCAGATCCATTCGCCATCGGAAAGCAGCTTGACCTTGCCGGTGACGGTCAGCGGCTTGCCGGCAAGCCCGATCGACGGCATGTCGGTCTTGCCGCCAAGGGCGATGGTGATCGTGCTGCCGATCCCGGCCGCTTGCATCGCGAGGACTGCTGCCGGGTCCCAGACGGCGCCGATGGCGACATCATCAAGGCCCTGGCGCAGCACCTCCTCGATCACGGTCATGACGTCCTGGGTCCCGCCCGAGCCGCAATTATCGGCGTGGTCGAGCAGCAGCACCGGGCCATCCTCGATGCGGCGGGCGCGGGCCACGGCCTGCTCGAGCGGCTCGCCGCGATAGAGGAAGTCGTCGCGGCCGGCCCAGGCGCGGTCGAGCAGCACATCGCGGGTGCTTTCAGCCGCCACCCGATCGCCGTCCGCAACCACGATGGCGCTCAGGCCGGCATCCGGCATATCGGCAAGCGGGAAGCCGCCGAACACGGTCGCGGCCAGGATCGGTCCGGTCTCGGCGGCGCGCGCGGCGTCGACCAGCGATTTCATCGGCTCGTCCGCGGTGCCCATGCGCAGGGTCTGGGCCAGCAGCGGGCGGTTGCCCCAGGCCATGACCGGCCGTACCTTGCCGTCCAGGCTGTCGAGCAGGATCTGGCCGATCTGCCGCCCGACGATATGCATATCGGTATGGGGATAGGTCTTGTAGCCGATCAGCGCCGTGCAATTGGCGACCATGCGCCGGGTCAGATTGGCGTGCAGATCGCAGGTAACCGCGATCGGCAGGCCGGGGGCGAGGCGGCGGATCGCTTCGAGCAACCCACCCTCACCATCCGGCTCGTCCTCCGTCACCATGGCGCCGTGCAGGTCGAGCAGGGCGGCGTCGAGCCCGCCCTTGGCGACTGCCTCGAGGATCGGGTCGGTCAAGCGGCGATAGGCGTCGGCCGAGACCGTGCCGCTCGGCATCGCCTCGGCCGCGATCGGCGTCACCAGCTCGGCGCCGGCGCGTTCGGCCAGATCGATATAGGCGCCGATCGGCATGGCGGTGCCGCGATAGGCTTTGACGACATCGGGCCCGAGATAGGCGCCCCAATCGGCGAAACGCTGCCAGGGTGTGGCAATCGGCGAGAAGGTATTCGTCTCGTGTTTCATCATCGCGACCAGCAGCCGCATCTCAGACCTCCTGTCCGGGCGAGCCGTAGAGCGCTGCCGGGTCGATCTCGACCTCGGCGATGGTGACCCATTCGCCACTCTGCGCCTCGCGGAAGAAACAGGAGCGGCGGCCGGTATGACAGGCGACGCCCGTCTGATCGACACGCAGCAGCACGGCATCGCCATCGCAATCGATGCGCAGGCTGACGACGCGCTGAACCTGGCCGGAGGTCTCGCCTTTGCGCCACAGCGCCTGGCGCGAGCGGGACCAGTAGACGGCATTGCCGGTCGCCAGCGTCTGGCACACCGCCTCGCGATTCATCCAGGCCAGCATCAACACCTCGCCGGTATCGTGCTGCTGCGCCACGGCCGCGACCAGCCCGGCGGCGTCTAAACTTATCGCGTCGAGCAGGGCTTGCTCGGTCATGATCGGTTTATCCTTGTCCTTGGGCGCCGACACACAGGGTGGCGCGGAACGGCCGGTCCTGGCAAGTCCGTGCCTTCGGCTTGTGTTCCCAAGGGGAGTTCGTTAGCTTCCCTGGCAAGGCGCTGCCCGCGATGCAACCAGCGGGGCCGGCAAGCTCAGGGGGCATCTTCGGCGTGAGCGATCTCATCCTGCAGACCGAAGGCCTGACCAAGGAGTTCCTGGGCTTTACCGCTGTCAGGAGCGTCGATCTGCGCATCCGCCGCGGCAC
>Ga0302314_10007222_pt1 | contig 19980 bp, 23 predicted proteins | sample III_Palsa_N2_3_FD_200533 | JGI IMG/M metagenome (GOLD analysis project Ga0302314, IMG submission 200533) | Peat permafrost microbial communities from Stordalen Mire near Abisko, Sweden - III_Palsa_N2_3 | ecosystem: Environmental > Terrestrial > Soil > Palsa > Peat permafrost | place: Sweden... | reverse complement strand
GCGCTGGTCTCCACCCATATCCAGAAGCAGGACATCGTCATCACCACGGCCCTGATCCCCGGCCGCCCGGCGCCCAAGCTGGTCTCGGCCGAACAGGTGGCGTCGATGAAGCCGGGCTCGATCCTGGTCGACCTGGCCATCGAGCAGGGCGGCAATGTGGTCGGCGCCAAGCTGGGCGAAGTGGCCGATGTGGGCGGGGTCAAGATCCTGGGCATTCCCAACCTGCCCGGCCGGATCGCCGCTGATGCGTCAAACCTCTATTCGCGTAACCTCCTGGCCTTTGCCGGCCTGCTGGTGAACAAGGAAGGCGCGCTGGCGCCCGACTACGAGGACGAGATCCTCAAGGCCTCGCTGATCACCCACGGCGGCGCCGTGGTGCATCCGACGTTCAAGGCATGACACGGCTGATGCTCGTTCCGTCCCCCACCCCTTCCAGGAGAGCCTGATGGAAGCCGTCGACCCGACCGTATTTCGCCTGGCGATCTTCGTGCTGGCCATCTTCGTTGGCTATTACGTGGTCTGGAGCGTGACGCCCGCCCTGCACACCCCGCTGATGGCCGTGACCAACGCCATCTCCTCGGTGATCGTCGTCGGCGCCCTGCTGGCCGCCGCCGCCCAGGCCCCCGACCACGCCCTTACCGGCTCCATCCTGATCTCCAAAGGTTCCGGCGCGGTCGCCGCGGCCTTCGCCTCGGTCAATATCTTCGGCGGCTTCCTGGTCGTTCGTCGAATGCTGGCCATGTACAAAAAGAAGGCTCCCGCCGCTAAGAAGGAGGGGGCGCAGTGAACGCCAACATCGCTTCAATCCTCTATCTGGTCTCGGGCGTCCTGTTCATCCTGGCGCTGCGGGGCCTGTCCAGCCCCACCACCAGCCAGGCCGGCAACCGCAATGGCATGATCGGCATGGCGATCGCCGTCGGCGTGACCCTGCTGACCCTCTGGGGCCAGGCCAAGCTGGACACCCTGACCGTCGGCCTGATCCTGGGCGGCGTGGCGATCGGAGGCACGATCGGCGCCGTGATCGCCCGGCGCGTCGCGATGACCTCAATGCCCCAGCTGGTGGCCGCCTTCCACTCGCTGGTTGGCATGGCCGCCTGTCTGGTCGCCGTGGCCGCGATCTACACCCCCGCCGCCTACGGCATCGCCTCGCCTGACGGCGGCGTGAAGCTGGAAAGCCTGATCGAGCTGTCGCTGGGCGTGGCCATCGGCGCCATCACCTTTACCGGCTCGGTGATCGCCTTCGCCAAGCTGAACGGCAATATGAGCGGCGCGCCGATCATGCTGCCGGCCCGGCATATCCTGAACCTGGCCATCGGGCTGGCGGTGGTCGCCATGATCGTCCTTCTGGTGCTGAGCCATGGCGAGGCCAAGTGGGCCTTCTGGGGCGTCTTCGGCCTGGCCCTTGTCGCCGGCATCACCCTGATCATCCCGATCGGCGGCGCGGACATGCCGGTCGTGGTCTCGATGCTGAACTCCTATTCCGGCTGGGCGGCGGCGGCGCTGGGCTTCACGCTGGAGAACACCACCCTGGTCATCACCGGGGCGCTGGTGGGCTCGTCGGGCGCCATCCTCAGCTACATCATGTGCAAGGGGATGAACCGCAGCTTCATCTCGGTGATCCTGGGCGGCTTCGGCGGCGAGGACGCGGCCGCCGCCGGCGGCGGCAAGGTCGAGACCCGGCCGGTCAAGCAGGGCTCGGCGGACGACGCCGCCTTCATCATGAAGAACGCCTCCAAGGTCATCATCGTCCCCGGCTACGGCATGGCCGTGGCCCAGGCCCAGCACGCGCTGCGCGAAATGGCCGACAAGCTGAAGGAAGAAGGCGTGGAGGTGAAATACGCCATCCACCCCGTCGCCGGCCGCATGCCCGGCCACATGAACGTGCTGCTGGCCGAGGCCAATGTGCCTTACGATGAGGTGTTCGAGCTTGAGGACATCAACGCCGAATTCCCGGCCGCCGACGTCGCCTTCGTCATCGGCGCCAACGACGTGACCAATCCGGCCGCCAAGACCGACCCCAAGTCGCCGATCTACGGCATGCCCATCCTGGATGTGGAAAAGGCCCGCACCGTGCTGTTCGTGAAGCGCGGCATGGCCACTGGCTATTCCGGCGTGGAGAACGAACTGTTCTTCCGCGACAACACCATGATGCTGTTCGGCGACGCCAAGAAGATGGTCGAGGGCATCATCAAGGCGCTCTGACCTTTGCTGACGTCGAATGATCGGAATCCGCCACCGAATGTCCCGTCGTCAGCTTGGTTGTGCCCTGTCCATCGCCATAAGCTTGAGTGCGGTACAGCCGCTTCCGGGGCCACAGGCGGCCGAGCCGGTCACGAAGAATGATATCGAGACACTTCGATCCTTACTTGGTCCGAAAGGTTCAGTGCGATCGTTCGAAGACGCGAGCGCGAACTTCGTCACGCTAAAGCCAATCTTCGAAAAAATTCTGTATGAGCTGAACGAATGTAGGCCGCGTCGCGAGAGTAACTACAATGTCATCTGGGCCGACCAGGGCAGCGGCGGCGACCCTAACCCAATTCACTGTTCGCGTGGTGGCGATGACAAACCACTGAGCCAAATTTACTTGCTCTTACGACGCAGTAATACCCTGGGGACGTCCTATAGCGCCTCCAATGACCAATTAACCTTAGGCACTGCAACTTTTATAATGTTCAGGGTCGGATTGTCGACTGCGGGATCGAGCGCATGGATCCAATATGACGCGGAGGCGGCGTCGTGTGCGCCACGGACCGTGCACGCCGATGCAATAACGTTGAGTCGTCGCGCGTTGACTTTTGCGCCATGCCATTGGTTTTGGGGGCAAGATAGCGAGTAGCGAAGCACGTTGACCGCTCGGCTTCAGGCAACCGCCGACTCGCGAGATAGCGCGCCGGCCGTCGCCATGTCAGCGTGCAGGGCTTCCGGGCTCCAGTCAAAACCATTAGGCCAAGCCAACGCTCCGACCTCGAGGAAGACTCGGTCGAAATAGGTCGGATCCTTGAACGGCTCGACCATCGGCCCTTGGTCACGCGCCAGTTCAGAGAAGTCCCATTCACCTGCCTGACCATCCGTGAACCACAGCTTCAATCGGTAAGGACCGATCCGCGCAAGCCGTCGAATTTTCACCAAGTCATTCATCGTCCACATCCAATCCCGGTATCCGGACCAAGGGCTCACGAACGCCAGCGCGCGCCCTTCTCCAGTTTTCGAGAAGTTCCTCACGATGGCTCAAAGCCCATTCCTGGACAAGACGCTGCGCGGTGCGCGGCAATCGGCCTCGCAGGACTTGACCGGTCTCGATCTCGACCACCGCTTCATCCGCGTCATGGACGGCGTGAAAATGCGGTGGGGCGTGGTCGTTGAAAAACATGCGGATCGAGATTCCGTAGAACCAGGAAATGGTGGGCATGGACCGATCCGCTCGCGAGCTGCCGTCGCTGTCGGCGACGCTCGTCCTCTATAGTAAGCGTGGTGTTGAGTCGCCCAGCCGTCGCAAATCCGACACCTCTCGTGCCTAGGTCGTGGGCATGCGCCTTATTTCCAAGATCGCGGCTGGAATCACCTTGGCGGTTCTGGCCTATATCGCCATGGGGGGAATGTTCGTGGCCGTGGCGAGTCCCCTGAAGATGCGTGGCGAGATGGTCGACATCGGCGGCGGGCGCCGGATGCACCTGATCTGCGAGGGCCCTAAGGGCGCTGGCCCAACGGTGCTGTTCGAGGCCGGCGCCTTCGGCTTCTCCGCCGACTGGGGGGTTGTCCAGGAACGGACCGTCGCGCGCGGTTGGCGGGCCTGTTCCTATGACCGCGCGGGGATGGGGATCTCCGATCCCGGACCTGAGCCTCGCGACGGGCTGGCGGTGGTCGGCGATCTGGAAAAACTGCTGAAAGCCGCCCACGAGGATGGACCGTATATACTGGTCGGCCATTCGATGGCCGGGCTCTATATCTGGCAGTTCGCCAATCGCAATCCGGACAAGATCAAGGGGCTGGTGTTCGTCGACGCGACGACACCCCAGGCCTCGGAAACGCCCCAGGGCCGCAACTTCGTGAAGCAATTCACCCGCGCCTCGCGGCTGGCGGCGTTCGGGGCCGGCGCCGGACTTTACGCTCCGCTGGCCGGCACCTGGTTCGGCGACAAGATCGGGTTGACTGAGCCGGCCTCGGCGGAAAAGCGCCGCGCCTTCGCCTCGGCCCGGCACAATCACTGGGCCTCGCGCGAGGTCGATCAGTGGATCAGCGCCGCCGACGAGGCCCTGGCCACCGGCCCGCTGAACCCGGACTGGCCGGTGGCCGTGGTCATGGCGGGCGGCAATCGCCGGCCCCTGGTCGGCAACGGCCTGCGGGCCCAGCCAGCGCACCAGGCGCGGCAGGGCTCCGTCGAGGTGGTCGCCGGCGCCGGCCACGCGACCCTGCTGGGCGTCCACCATGCCGACGCCGTGGTCAAGGCGATCGGCGAGGTGCGCGAGGCGGCGATGGCCCGCTGATCGGGCGAAGCCCCTATCTGACCACCAAGGACACCAAGGGCTCCGCGTATCCGGCGGTCCTTGTCAGACGCCGAGATCCACTGTGAGGACGCGCCGCCGAGCGGCGCAAATATTTCAATCTCGCCAGCCCATTCGGCACGTTCTGAACTTGGTGTCCTTGGTGCTCTTGGTGGTGGATATACTTCCATAGGGCTTCCAAGCCGCCCGCCGCTCGGCCTTGCGGCCCGGCGCGACACAGGCGAGACTCGTAGACGAAACGTCCTCTTTACCGGGAGCCGGTATGGCCACCGTCAGCGGCGCCCCGGAACCTCTCGGCGAGCACGTCAAAATCGACGGCCGGTCGATGCACGTGGTCCGAGCCGGGCCCAAGGGAGGCGAGCTGACCATAGTGCTCGAGGCTGGATCGTTCGGATTTTCGGCGGACTGGGCCGTCGTCCAGGCGCAACTGGCGGTCAGGGGAATCGCCTCGATCGCCTATGACCGCGCCGGCCTGGCGCTGTCCGATCCCGGACCCAGCCCGCGCGATGGACTGGCCATCGTCTCGGACCTGGAAAAGCTGCTGGCCGCGCTAGGCGAAGCGGGGCCGTTTGTGGTCGCCGGTCATTCGATGGCGGGCCTGCACATCCACCTGTTCGCGGCGCGCAATCCGGACAAGGTCGCCGGCCTGGTGTTTGTCGACGCGATCACCCCGGCCTTGGCGGCCGACCCTGCGGCCAAGCGCGTGGCGGCCAACTATGTGCAATTCTCTCGCGCGGCGGCGTGGGCGGCCGCTCGCGGGCTGCTGAAACCCTTGAGCCGGTGGGCCGACCAGATCGGACTGACGCCCGAGGCGGCGCGGCACAAACGATGGGCGTTCGCCGACCCGGCCCACAATCGGGTCGCCGCCGACGAAGTGGTCCAGTGGGAGACCAGCGTGAGCCAGGCGGCGGCCGCCGGCTCCCTGAACCCGGACTGGCCGGTCGCCGTGGTGCTGGCGGGCCCGGTTCGCGCGCCGCCGCGCCAGGAGGCCGTGCGAACTGAGCCCGCCCGCCGTTCGCCCCGTGGACATCGCGAGCGGGTGCTCCGCGCCAACCATGCCAGCCTGATCGGTGCGCGCCATGCCGATGCGGTCGTGCGCGCCATCGTCCATGTGCGCGACGCGGCTTTGGCGGCAGTGGCGTGAGCGCGGCGCTCAGGCTCGAGGGCGTCACCAAGCGCTATGGCGGCTTCGAGGCGGTCCATGAGTTGGGCTTCGAAGCCAGCGAGGGCCGCATCTGCGGCTTTCTGGGCCCCAACGGCGCGGGCAAGACCACAACGATTCGGATGATCCTCGGCCTGGTCGAGCCGACCGCGGGCCAGATCACCGTGCTGGGTTCGCCGGACGCGCGCCGCGTGCGCCAGCGGATCGGCTTCCTGCCCGAGGAGCGCGGCCTCTATCGCCGCATGAACGCGATCGACGCCATCGTCTTCTTCGCGGGGATGAAGGGCGTGCCCACCGGCGAGGCCCGCCGGCGCGCCATCGCGCTGTTGGAGGGCCAGGGACTCGAGGAGGCGATGCACCGGCCGATCAAGTCCCTGTCCAAGGGCATGGCCCAAAAGGTCCAGCTGCTGTCGGCCATCGCCCACGAGCCGGACCTCGTCCTGCTGGACGAACCATTTTCCGGGCTGGACCCCGTCAATCAGCAGTCGCTGGAGGCGATCATCCGGGGTCTGGCCGATCGTGGGGCCACCGTGGTCTTCTCCACCCACGTGATGCAGCACGCCGAACGGCTGTGTGACCAGGTCGTGCTGCTGGCCAGGGGTCGCAAGGTGTTCGACGGCCCGGTGGACCAGGCCCGCGCCGCCGCGCCTCGGCGGCTAATGCTTGAGGGCGTCCTGGACCGCGCCGCGGTCGCGGCCCTGCCCGGCGTCACCGCCGTCGAGGTCGACGAGGCGCTGCAGGATGCGGACGCGGGCGGCCGGCGGATCATCGCGGCGCTGGCCCCCGGCGCGCCAGCCCAGGACGCGCTCAAGGCCGCCTTCGCCCGCGATCTGGACCTGCGCAGGTTCGAGGTGCGCGAGCCCAGCCTGCACGACGCCTTCATCCTTCTGACCGACGGCCGCGCATGAGCCGCATCCTGCGCATCGCCTGGCGCGAATATATCAGTTACGTCCGCACAGTAGGTTTTTGGCTATCGCTCTGCGCCATGCCGCTCCTGATCTATGGCGTGACCGCCCTGCCGGGTCTGATGGAACGGACCACGCCGCCGCCCCGGCTGGCGATCGTGGACCTGACCGGCCAGGGTCTTGGCCCTGCCCTTCAGTCGGCGCTGGAGGAGGACGATGTGGACGGCCCCAGATCGATCCAGATCGTGACGGAGCCGATCCAGGCCCGGGCCGTCGCCAGTCCAGCCGCCGCGGGCGCCATCTTGCGATCCTATCTGACCACAGACCGCCAGGTGGGCGGCCGGCCCCGTCTGGACGACGCGGTGGTGCTCAGCCGCAAGGCCGATCACGTCGCGCTCGATCTATGGACCGACAACCTGTCCGACCAGGCCCTGGAGAGCCGGTTGCACCAGGATCTGGCCCGCGTGGTGCGCCAACAACGCCTGATCGAGGCCGGGGTTAGTCCGGGCCTGCTGGCGGAGGCGGACCGGACGCAGCCGGTGGTGGCGGTCTATTCGCCCAAGGCGGCCGAGGACGGGCGGGTATCGCTGCGCGATCGGTTGCCGTCGCTGACCGGTTTCGCCATGGGCTTTCTGCTGTGGTCCGCGGTCCTGACCGGCGCCCAGATCCTGTTGATCAGCGTGATCGAGGAAAAGAGCACGCGAATCCTGGAGGTGCTTTTGACCTCGGCCTCGGCGGCGCAGATCATGGGCGGCAAGATCCTGGGCGCGGGCGCGGTCACCCTCAGCGTTCTGACGCTCTGGGGCGTGATCGGCGCGAGCATCGTCGCCCTTACCGCGCCCGCTGTCGGCGCGGACCTGTGGGCGGTGCTGATCGGCCGGGGACTGGTGCTCTATTTCGCGCTCTATCTGGTCGGCGGCTATCTGATGTACGCCTCGATCTTCGTCTCCATCGGCGCGTTCTGCGAGACGCCCCGCGACGCCCAGACCCTGCTGGCGCCGGTGATGCTGGTGCTGATGATCCCGCTGATCTTCATGGCCCAGTCGATCCGCCACCCAGACTCTCCGATCCTGGCGGTGCTGTCCTGGATACCGCCGTTCACGCCGTTCCTGATGATCGCGCGGGTGGCCAGCGGCCCGTCGCTGCTGCGCATCGGGGGCAGCCTCGCCCTGATGACGGCGACCACCGCCGTGGTGATCTGGATCTGCGGACGTGCGTTCCGCGCTGGCGCGCTGTCAACCGGCCGGGTGGATCTGAAGGGGTTGGCGCTGAAGCTGATAGGTCGGGGGGCGTAGGCCCTGCGTGCTTCGAAACGGCCGCTATAGCAGCCGTTTCGAAGCACGCACCCAAAGGAAAAGGCCGCGCAACGCCGGCGCGGCCTTTTAATCTCGAGGATCGAGCGTCTGCTAGGTGCGGACGACCTTCTTGGGCGCCGGCAACAGGCCTTCGCGCTGCATGCGCTTGCGGGCCAGCTTGCGGGCGCGCCGGACGGCCTCGGCCTTTTGGCGGGCGCGCTTTTCGGACGGCTTTTCGTAGTGGACGTGCCGCTTCATCTCGCGGAACGAGCCCTCGCGCTGCATCTTCTTCTTCAGGGCCTTGAGCGCTTGGTCGACATTGTTGTCGCGAACAAAAATCTGAACGATGACTAGGTCCTCCGGAAACCGGCCGCGCCCGTCATCCATCGACGAGTTGGCGCGAACGGCGAATACGAAATGGCTCACCGGGAGAAGCTCTCCCGGACGTTGGCGCGCTGATACCAGAGGCCGCGTGGGATGTCTACGGCGAGACGCCGACGAAAGCGGTGTATAGACTAGGAATATGACCACGGCCGCACCCGATGGCCCCCCTGACTGGGCCGACGAAACCGAACAGCGCCTGCTGGAAGCGGCGATCCCCCTCGCCAGGACCAAGGGCTGGAACGCCGGCCTGATCGCCGCCGCGGCCCAGGCGATCGGCCTGCCCTCGCGCGAGGCCCAGCTGCTGTTGCCCAACGCGGCGCGCGACCTGGCGGCCCTGCTCTCGCGCCATCATGACCAGGCCGCGATGCGGGCCTTGGCTCAGGTCGATCCCTCGACGCTGAAGATTCGCGCCCGCATCGCGGCGGGGGTCGAAGCCCGGCTGGACGCGGCGGACGCCGACGCGGAGGCGACCAAACGCTGCGCCGCCTTCCTGGCCCTGCCCTCCAACGTGGCGCTGGGTCTGCGCCTGGCCTGGGAGAGCGCCGACGGACTCTGGCGCTGGGCCGGCGATGCCGCGACGGACGAGAACCACTATTCCAAGCGCACGCTCCTGGCCGGCATCCTGATCGCGACGCTGGCCGTGCGCCTCACCGCCGGGCGCGAGGCCGCCAGCGCCGAACTGGCCGCACGGATCGAGAACGTCATGGCCTTCGAGAAATGGAAGGCGACCCGCAAGCCCATGACCCTCGGCCGCGACCTGGCCGAACGCCTGGGCCGGCTGCGTTATGGGGCGCCCCGGTAGCGTGTTGTTCCGGAAACAGAACCCTTCCCCCTCGATGGGGGAAGGGCAGGGTTGGGGGTGAACACGTCGAAGCGGGGGTGAAGAACGCGGGGGACGTCGAACGCGACCTTTCCGTCAACGGCGGTGCGCTCACCCCCACTCCAACCTCTCCCCCATCGAGGGGGAGAGGCTTTTAGACCCTAATCCAACGGCCTCAGCCGGTTGACGTGGCCCATCTTGCGGCCGGGCCGGGCCTCGCCCTTGCCGTAGAGCCATAGGCGCGCCTCGGCCTCGTGGGCCAGGGCGGCCCAGTCGTCCGCCTCGTCGCCCAGCAGGTTCTCCATCTCCACATGGGCCAGCGGCGCGGTCGGGCCGAGCGGCCAGCCGGCGATGGCGCGGATGTGCTGTTCGAACTGGTCGACCTCGCAGCCGTCCAGCGTCCAGTGGCCGGTATTGTGGACCCGCGGCGCGAACTCGTTGACCAGCAGCCGCCCGTCCGCCAGCTCGAACAGCTCGACGCCGATCACCCCGACATAGTCCAGTTGGGTCAGGATCCGCGCGGCGATGGTCTCGGCCTCGCCCTTCAGGGCGGCGGAGACGTTGGCGGGCGCGCTGGTCCGGCGCAGCACGCCGTTCTCGTGGTGGTTTTCGCCCACCGGATAGGCGCGCACGTCGCCGTCGCGGCCGCGCGCGGCGATCACCGAGAGTTCGCGCACGAAATCCGCCCGCGCCTCGACGATCGCCGGCGCCCGGCCGATGCGGTCGAAGGCGGCTTCGGCGTCGGCATGGCTTTCGATCCAGGTCTGGCCCTTGCCGTCATAGCCTTCGCGCCGGGTCTTGAGCAGCGCCGGCGCGCCCAGCCTGTCGAGAGCCGCCGCGACATCGCGCGCCTTGGCCACCGGGGCGAAGTCCACCGTCGGGACCCGGCACTGACGCAAGAAGGTCTTCTCGTCGACCCGGTCCTGGGCCACCGCCAGGGCGCGCGGGCCGGGCGCCACCTCGACGCCGAAGGCCTGAAGTTGCTCGACCACCCGCGCCGGCACGTTCTCGAATTCGAAGGTCACCACCTCGGCGATCTGGGCCAGAGCCTCCAGCGCGTCCGGGTCGTCATAGGCCGCGACGATGCTTCGCGCGGCGACGCGGGCTGCGCAGGCGTCCGGCTCCGGGCTCAGGATCGCCACGTCGAAGCCCAGCCGCGCGGCGGCCAGGGCCAGCATCCGGCCCAGCTGGCCGCCGCCAAGCACGCCGATTGTCGCTCCGGGATCTAAGGGAAAGCTCGCCACTGGTGTCAGTCGTCCGTTACGGTCTCGGCGACCGAGGCGGTCAAGCGTTCGCGAAACGCCTCCAGCCGGCCGGCCAGGGCCGGATCGGTCAGCGCCAGTATCTGGGCCGCCAGCTGGCCGGCGTTGCGCGCGCCCGGCTCGCCGATGGCCAGGGTCGCCACGGGGATTCCGCCGGGCATCTGAACGATCGACAGCAGCGAATCCAGCCCCTTCAACGCCCGCGACTCCACCGGTACGCCCAGCACCGGCAAGGTGGTCATCGCGGCTGTCATGCCCGGCAGGTGCGCCGCGCCGCCCGCGCCGGCGATGATCACCTTGACCCCCTCGCCCTTGGCGGCCTTGGCGAAGGCGTACATGCGATCGGGCGTGCGATGGGCGGAGACCACCTTGGCCTCCCAGGCCACGCCCAGTTCGTCCAGCATGTCGGCCGCCGCCTTCATGGTCGGCCAGTCCGATCGGCTGCCCATAATGATCGCGACCGGCGCTTTGTCGGCGCTCATACGGCTCTCCCGATCCGGAAAGCGGCGCAGTATAGGGCCCAGCCTTGCGCCCGCAACTGATCGCGTTAAGAATCCTGAACGCCAATAACGATTCTTTGCGCGCCGGAGACCGCCGCGATGAACATCAGGCCGACATGAAGCTGCTGGGGGTGCGCGTCGATTCGTTGTCCGGCGTGCGCGGGCGCGGCGGGCTCAGGCCCGCGGCTTCGGTCCAGACCGACGGTGCGGTCCGCGCCCCCGACAGCGCCGGCTTCTTAGGGATAGACGAGAGCGAACTGACGGCCTCGGTGCTTGGCGCCCTGACCAACCTGCTCGGCGAAATCGAAGAGCTGCGCCAGGAGGTGGGCCGGTTGAAGGCGCATCTGAGCGAGGTCGAGGACCTGGCCGATCTCGACTTCCTGACCCCGCTGCTGAACCGCCGCGCCTTCGTGCGCGAGCTGAAGCGGATCACGGCCTTCGCCCAGCGCTACGGCTCGCCGGCCAGCCTGGTCTATTTCGACCTCGATGGCTTCAAGGCGGTCAACGACCGGTTCGGCCATGCGGCCGGCGATCTGGCGCTGCAGGCGGTGGCCGAGCGGCTGACGGCCAATGTGCGGGAGTCCGACGTGGTCGGCCGGCTGGGTGGCGACGAGTTCGCGGTGATCCTGGTCCAGGCGGACCTCAGCGCGGCCAGCGCCAAGGCCGCATCCCTGGCCGCCCTCATATCCTCCGAACCCGTCCAGTGCGGCGAGTGGCTGGCCCCGATCAAGGTCAGCTACGGCGTCGGCCAGATCGACCCCGACGCCGACGCCGAACAGGTGCTGGCCCAGGCGGATGCGGCGATGTACGCGCGGAAGCGGGCGGGTTAGCGGCGAGGATAGCCGCTCGACCTATGATCAGGACAAGACGTCCGGCGCGAGCGCCGCCAGGAAATTCCGGGCGTCGAAAAGCGCGCCCGGAGCGAAGACGCCGCCCTGCGCCACCCCGTCGGTCAGGATTCTCTCGACGGCTTCGACCACCAGGGGCGCGGTGGTCGCATATATGTCGCGTCCCCGGGCCGACGCCCGGCGCACCGTGCTTGCCTTGCGGACCTCGACCTCAACCAGGAAGGTTTGCGCCGAACGTCCGGACGCGTCAGCCGCGACCGGCGCAGGGGTATTGGCGTCCTGAAGATCGCGCAGCGGCGCGGTATTCAAATAGCTGTGGAGCTCGGACACCCGAAGATGGCGCCCGATCAAGATCGCCTCCGTGAAGGGCAGTTCGACCATATCCTGCGCGCCGAAGGGTTCCGCGAACGGCCAGACAATGTTCGGCGCCGGATCGGCCAGCGGGCGCAGCTTTCCCTCACAGAGCGTCAGGCGAGGAACCGTGTTGCGCCGCCCCGTGACGCGGGTTCCCTCGGTCGGCTTCCAACTGTCCGGGGCGATCGCGATGCGGGCCTCGTCGGCGCGGGTCCAGTCGCCCATGGCGGCCGTCGCCAACAGGTCGCCCAAACCGCCGTAGAATCCCATGGCGGGGACGACGGCGACGCCGGCCTCTTCCGCGGCCGCGGAAAATCGCTCGAAGATCGCCTGTGCGCTGGCCTGTTCGGCCGTCACGTCGAAATAATGGATGCGCGCCTGTAACGCCGCGGCGACCAGGGGCTCGGCCGTGTCCAGGAACGGTCCCGCACAGTTCACGACCGCATCGGCTCCGGCGAGGGCGCGAGCCAGCGAGCCCGGATCCTCGATCGCGGCGACTTCGCGTCTGACGCCGGCGGGGAAGTCGGCCGCCGCCAGGGTCGCCCTGTGCCGGCCGATCGCGATGGCCGTGAAGCCGCGTCGCGACAGCTCCGCGATCACGAAAGCGCCGGTATGTCCGCTTGCCCCGTAGACCGCGACCACGGGCTGGCGGCCTCCAGCCGTTGAAAGGTGATTGCTCATGATTTCGCTCGCTACAGACCTGTCTGTTTCTTTTGCTACAGACAGGTCTGTAGCGTGTCAAGCGCGGACCTGCTAATCCTTCTCCGGTTCGAGGAGAGCAAGGCATGAACATGGAGCGAGAGGCCGGCCGGCGCGGTGAAGAATCCAGTCCGGTCGACGTGCGGGAGCGGATTCTTGAAACCGCGTCCGACCTTTTCTACCGCCGGGGCGTGCGCGCCGTCGGCGTCGATGTGGTCGTTGAGGCGGCGGGCGTCGCGAAGACGAGCCTCTATCGCCACTTTAGAACCAAGGACGACCTCATCGCCGCGTTTCTGCAGCGCGAGGACGCGGACTTCTGGGCCTGCTGGAATCGCGTAGCGGAAGACCACGCCCAGGACGGGGAAGCCGAACTGGAGGCGCACCTGGCCTGGATCGGAGAGCGGGTCGGGCGGCCCAACTATCGCGGCTGTCCGCAACTCAACGTCGCGGCGGAATTCCCAGAGGAGGACCATCCCGCGAGGATCGTGGCCCGGGCGCACAAGCTGGAGCTCCGCCGCCGGCTGCGGGACATCGCCGAGCGGCTGCGGGTCGACCAGCCCGACAATCTTGCGGCCCAGCTGTCGGTTGTCATCAATGGAGCGTTCGTCAGCGCCCAGGTTCTGGCCGCCGACGACGCTACGTTGATCCTCCTCCAGATGACGCGCGCCCTGATCGCGGCGGCTCGGCTGTAGCTATCGGCGAGCGCGCGGCTTAGCTTGACCGGTCGAAACCTCCGAAATTCCCTATCCTGAGGCGCTCGCCGCATTGCGGCGAGCGTCGAAGGACGTACGGTCCGCGCCGTCGCCGCGTCCTTCGAGGCCCGCCTCTCGGGCGCCTCAGGATGAGGAGCTAAGAGGTAGTTTAGGGCCGCAGCGCGCCCCTAAGTGGACCCCTCAATTCTGTGTCAAGGCGCACGCTCAGCGATAAACGTGCCGTAGACGCCGCTCAATGTGTGTTCCACGACCCGAAAGCCGCAGTCGTTAAGCATGCGCTCAATGGCCCAGGCGAAGGTCGAGTACTCATCTCGGACATGGCTCGCGCCTTCCTCGCGCGAGTAGCCGGTGTTGGCGGCAAGCCAGTCGATCCACCCCTCGACGGCCTTGGCCAAGTGCTGCGGAGGACCGCTGAACATCACATCGCGGATGTAGAGACGCCCGCCTGGTTTCAGTGTCGCGTAAATGCGCGAGAACGCCATCGCCTTCCAAAAGTCCGGCAAATGGTGCAGCGCGTTCTTGGCTGTAATGAGGTCAAACACGCCTTCAGGCGCGTCAAACGAAAGGAAGCCAGCCTGCTGGAAGGTGAGGTTGTCACACCCGAGTCCCTCAGCGCGGGCTTTGGCCGCCGACAACATCGCGTGCGAAATATCGATGCCGAGCGCGGATTTGCACGTCCTTGCCGCCTCGCAGATCAGGATTCCCGTTCCGCAACCAATGTCGGCCACCGCCATGTCCGCGCTGACGCCAAGATGCCGAAGGAGTTCTCTATCACGCTCGGCTGATCCAGCCTGCCGAATGTCGTAGGTCGAAACTTGAGCTTCGTCGTCAAAATCAAGACCGACTTGTTGTCGGTCGTTATACCACCAGTCGAACGGCATCGTCTCAGTCTCCATCAATGAGCGGATGGAGACCAGGCCGATCCATCCGCAAGGGCGGGGATCGGCAGGGCGCGTATGCTAATCGCGAGCGCCGTTACACATCCCCAGATTGGAGATGGTTACGCTCAACAATGAGGCGCGCCGGGCGGTCATGCTCTGCAAGCTAGGCTGGTAAAGGCTTTGCTGTCCAGTGCAACGTCACTTCTGCTCACCACTTTCAGGCGATCTTCGGAGCGCCTGCCTTCGGCTATCCCATCAGCCGCAAGGACTCGCCCCCTACGCCAAAATATCCGGCGTCAGCTGATCCTCGATCCGGGCGATCTGGTCGCGCAGGGCCAGCTTGCGGCGTTTCAGGCGGGCGATCAGCAGCTGGTCGGGCTGGGGCAGCAGGGTCAGGGCGACCACCGAGGCGTCCAGATCCTGGTGTTCCTGGCGCAGCTCGACGACCTTCTGCTGCAGCGCCTCGTCGTTCGCGGCCAGGGGATCGCTATCCATCGGTCCATTGTTCTCCCTGACACGCACACGCTACGACGCGAATCTAGCACTGGTTCAGACGTTGGAGAATGCTCGGCCTAGCGCTTCGAGCAGAGCGGCCGGCGGCGGGTCGCCCCAGGCCTTGGCGGCTTCGCTCAGCGCCTGATCCAGGCCCCTGGGTGCGCCTGTATCGACGGGCGTCATGGCTTCCAGCGCCTCCAGCAGCAGGCGTTCGGCCGCCAGCTCGTCTGCCTGGAGCCGTGCTCGCAGGCTGTCCTGGCCGGCGGCGTCGATCCCGGCCAGCGGCTGGCGCAGCGCGCGGCGAGCCGAACGCAGCGGGCCAAGCACTGCTCTCTCCCAGTCCCGCGCCAGGACCGCCGCCTGGGCCAAGCCCACACCGTCGACCTCGCGGCCGCCCTCCGCCGCCCAGGCCGCCCACAGCAGGTAGGAGATGCACTGGCCGTGCTCGTCCTGAAGGCGCAGGCACAGGGACTGGGCCCCCGGCCGGGCATAGGCGTGGACCGCCCAGTCCCAGGCAGTCACGCCCCTTCATCCTCCAACGGGGCATCCTCCAACGGGGCATCCTCCAGCGACGCCTGTTCCAGCGGCCCGACATCCTCGCCCCAGCGGCGCACCTGGCTCCAGCTGAGGCCGAACAGGTCCAGGCACCGGCCCACCGACTGGTCGATCATCGCCGCGACGCTTTTGGGCATGGCGTAGAGCGCCGGCAGGGGCGGAGCGATGATCGCGCCCATTTCAGCCAGACGGACCATGGTGCGCAGATGGCCCAGGTGCAGCGGGGTCTCGCGCACCATCAGCACCAGCGGGCGCCGCTCCTTCAGCGTCACGTCGGCGGCCCGGGTCAGCAGCGACGAGGTCACCCCGGTGGCGATCTCCGACATGGTCCGCACCGAACAGGGCGCGACGATCATCCCCAAGGTGCGGAACGAGCCCGAGGCGATCGAGGCGCCCACATCGCCCGGCCGATGGCTCACCGACGCCTTGGCCGCCAGATCGGCCAGGGTGAGACCGGTTTCCTGCTTCAGCGTAAGCGCCGCCGCGCGCGAGGCGACCAGGTGGCTTTCGACCCCCAGCTCGGCGCAGGCCTCCAGCACGCGCACGCCATAGGCCGCACCGGATGCGCCGGAAACGCCGACCACCAGCCGCCCCCCGGATGGGGTCATGATCACTCCTTACAACCGCCTCATTAATTGCTCAGGGTTCGCCCGCAATTTCGGCGCCGCCAACGCACCGCCCGATCGCAAATGAATGTGATCTGACGCGCCGCCTAGACGGTGGTTTACTTCAAACGCCAACAGCATGGAGACGCAACCCATGGCGATCGAAGCCCGTATTCGCGAACTCGATTCCCGGCACGAAACTCTTGAACGCGCTATCGCGGACGAGAACAGCCGACCCGCCTGCGACGAGTTGCGACTGCGAGAGCTCAAGCGACGCAAACTCAAGCTGAAGGAAGAGATGGAAGCCCTGCGCGGCCACCTCCACTAGCAACTTTGCCCCCTTTGAACCCTCGCCCCACGCAGTGGGGAGAGGGTTCTAACGGCGCCTCATCCCGGAACGCCGTTTTTCAAAAGTCAGCCACGATAATGCCGTTTCGCACGGAAATAACCGTGCCTGGATCGTGGCGACCGGGGTTGAACGTTCGGCGCTTCTGGGCGACACGATCACGTCTTTTGCAATCGAGATTGCGACAGCTCACGAGGCACCGATGGCTGGAAAAACGCGCGGCGACGCCACGCTGGCGCTGGACGGACTTTTGTTCGACGGCATGACGATCATGGCCGGCGGGTTCGGCCTGTGCGGCATCCCGGAGAACCTGATCGCGGCGATCCGCGATGCGGGCGTCAAGGACCTGACCGTCGTGTCCAACAATTGTGGGATCGACGATTTTGGCCTGGGGATCCTTCTGGCCGGCGGCCAGATCAAGAAGATGATCAGCTCCTATGTGGGCGAGAACAAGCTGTTCGAGCGGCTATATCTGTCCGGCGAGCTGGAGCTGGAATTCAACCCTCAAGGCACGCTGGCCGAGCGCATCCGCGCCGGCGGGGCGGGCATCCCCGCCTTCTTCACCAAGACCGGCGTCGGCACCCTGGTGGCCGAGGGCAAGGAGGTGCGTGAGTTCGACGGCGAGCTCTATGTGATGGAGCGGGGGCTTGTCGCCGACCTGTCGATCATCAAGGCCTGGAAGGGCGATACCGAGGGCAATCTGATCTATCGCAAGACCGCGCGGAACTTCAATCCGATGATGGCCACGGCCTGCAAGGCCTGCGTGGTCGAGGTCGAGGAACTGGTCGAGGTCGGCGGCCTGAACCCCGACGCGATCCACACGCCCGGCATCTATGTCGACCGCATCCTGCAAGGGGCTGTGTTCGAAAAGCGCATCGAGCGGGTCACCACCCGCGCGCGCGAAACCGCTGAGACAGGAGCCGCCTGATGGCCTGGACACGTGAACAGATGGCGGCGCGGGCCGCCCAGGAGCTGCGCGACGGCTTCTATGTCAATCTGGGGATCGGCATCCCGACCCTGGTCTCCAACTATATCCCCGAGGGGATGAGCGTCGCCCTGCAGAGCGAGAACGGCATGCTGGGCATGGGCCCGTTCCCGTATGAGGGCGAGGCCGACGCGGACTTGATCAACGCCGGCAAGCAGACCATCACCGAACTGCCCCAATCCAGCTATTTCAGTTCCGCCGACAGCTTCGCGATGATCCGGGGCGGCCACATCAACCTGTCCATCCTGGGCGGCATGCAGGTCGCGGAAAACGGCGACCTGGCCAACTGGATGGTGCCCGGCAAGATGGTCAAGGGCATGGGCGGGGCGATGGACCTTGTCGCCGGCGTCCGCCGGGTGGTGGTGGTGATGGATCACACCGAAAAGAGCGGCGCGCCCAAGCTGCTGCACCGCTGCAACCTGCCCCTGACCGGCGCCGGCGTGGTCGATCTGCTCATCACGGACCTTGGCGTCTTCGAGATCGAAAAAGCCGGCGTGCGCCTGATCGAACTGGCCGACGGCGTCACGGTGGATGAGGTCAAGGCCAAGACCGAGGCGACGTTCACGGTCGCCGAAAACCTGAAATCGCCCGCCGCGGCGGCGTAGAGCGTGGCGGCTTTAAGTGGCGGGCGGTTCAACCGCCCGCCGTCTTTTGCAGTCACGCAGCTCTGAGGTTGCACAGGATTTAAACCTCAACTGCCGTAACCATAAGCGATTGTGGAAAACCATCCCCCTTCGTGATGAACACCGGATTCCGGCAAGAGCCGGTTAATGTCTCTATGGGGTTGTGGCCTGGGCGCGCTCGCCTCCACCCCATGGACCCGGCATGCAGGAAGACAAGTCTCAGCCGCGCGCACGCCTGACGAGGTCCTCGAGGGGTCTCGGATCCGCTATCTTGCGGGGGCTGAGGCGCGCGGTGTTCGGTGACCGCGCGGCCCTGGAACGGGCCGAGCGGCAGGCCCGGCAGGCCGAGACGCGGCTTCGCGAGGCCATCGACGTATTGCCCGAAGGCATCGTCTTCCTCGACCACGACGGCCGCTACATCCTGTGGAACAAGCGCTATGCCGAGATCTATCACCGCTCGGCCGACCTGTTCGCCCAGGGACGGCGGCTGGTCGACACCCTGCGGATCGGGGTGGAGCGCGGCGACTATCCCGACGCAATCGGCCGCGAGGAGGCCTGGCTGGCCGATCGGATCGCCCTGATGGACAATCCCGGCCAGCGTCACCAGCAGCGCCTGGCCGACGGCCGCTGGGTGATGATCGAGGAGCGCCGCACCAGCGACGGCGGCGTGATCGGCCTTCGCATCGACATCACCGACCTGAAGCGCCAGGCCGACGCGCTGGAGACCGCCCTGACGCGCGCCGAGGCGGCGGGGCGCGCCAAGTCCGAATTCCTGGCCAATATGAGCCACGAGATTCGCACGCCCCTGAACGGCGTGCTGGGTCTGCTGGATGTGCTGGGCCGTGACGACCTGACCGACACCCAGCAAGACGTGCTGGCCGCCATCACGGGCTCGGCCGGCCAGCTCAACCGGGTGCTGGGCGATCTCCTGGACTTCAGCCGGCTGGAAGCCGGACAGGTCGAGATCGAGGCGGCGGCCTTCGACCTGGCCGAGCTGTTGGACGAAGTCGCCGAGGGGCATGCCAAGGCGGCCGAAGACAAGGCCCTGGCGCTGGAGTTGCGCGCCGACGCCGCCCGCGGCGCCCAGGTGATCGGCGATCGGCGGCGCGTGAAACAGATCCTGGACCACCTGGTCGACAATGCGGTGAAATTCACCGACCACGGCTTCGTCGAAGTGAGCGTCGGCATGGGCGAGGCGCCGGACAACTATTGCTTTGAGGTCCGCGACAGCGGCGTCGGGTTCGAGCCCGGCGACGCCGAGCGGCTGTTCGCCCGATTCGAACAGGCCGATGGGTCGCTGACGCGGGCCCATGGCGGCGCCGGGCTGGGGCTGGCCATCTGCCGTCAGCTGGCCGACCTGATGGGCGGGCGAATCACGGCCGTGGGCCACCCGGGCCGGGGCGCGATCTTCACATTCTGCGCGCCGTTGAGATCCGCCCAACCCGCCCGGGCCCCGCGCGACGAACGGCGGGGCAAGGACAGGGGCGGGGACGCCGCGCCACGGGTGCTGGTGGTCGACGACAACGCTGTCAACCGCAAGCTGGTGGAGCTGATCCTGGGCACGATCGACGCCGACGTGGTCAGTGTCGAGAACGGCCTGGAGGGCGTGCGGGCGGTCGAGCGGGAAGCCTTCGACCTGGTGCTGATGGATCTGCAGATGCCGGTAATGGACGGCCTGACCGCGATTCGCCGGATCCGCGCCTTCGAGGCCGCCCAGCGCGGCCGACGCACGCCGATCGTGGTGCTCAGCGCCAATGTCTTGAGCGAGCACCGCCAGGCCTCGGCCGCCGCCGGCGCCGACGGCCACATCGGCAAGCCGGTGGGCGTCGAGCAATTGATCGGCGCGGTCCACGCCGCGGTTCACGACCAACGCGGTCTGGCGTCGAACCTCGCCTGAGCCGCTAGTCGCGCCCCGCGCGGCGCGTCGTAGCGGTCACGGTGCACCCCGCCCTGTTGACCGAAGTCGCCTCTGTTTACCGAGGTCGTTTGGCGAGCGGCGCTATGTCGCAACCTCGCCCATAGGGGCGCCTGGACGGCCGATCAATA
>Ga0302314_10007221_pt1 | contig 19984 bp, 21 predicted proteins | sample III_Palsa_N2_3_FD_200533 | JGI IMG/M metagenome (GOLD analysis project Ga0302314, IMG submission 200533) | Peat permafrost microbial communities from Stordalen Mire near Abisko, Sweden - III_Palsa_N2_3 | ecosystem: Environmental > Terrestrial > Soil > Palsa > Peat permafrost | place: Sweden... | reverse complement strand
CGCCAGCGAGGTCGAACTTGTAGGTCTTGCCGCCTTCGCTCACCACCAGGGTCGAACCGATCACCCTGGCGGACGCGCCGGCGACGAAGGCGATGCTGCGAAGGTCGATGCCCTCGTGGGCGCCGTCGAAGTTGGAGAGGGTGTTGGCGAAGCTTCCGCCGGCCGCCGGCCCATCCGCCGCATCGATCTGCAACACCGCAGAGCCAGTCGCCGGCTCGACGAAGGTGACCGCGCCGGTCCCGAGCGCCCCGGCAGTCGCGAGTTCGATCGTCCCGCCGCTAATCACCGCCTTGCCGCTGAAATCCGCGTCGGCGCCCTTGAGCAGAAGATCGCCGCTCCCGGTCTCGACGATTGCGCCCGCTCCCCTGAGCGACCCGGCCAGCGTCCCGGCGCCGGCGATCAGCAACCGGCCATCATCGACCAGCACACCGCCCGATAGCAGGCCGAGCCCGCTGGCGATGCCGCCGGAGGAGATCGTCGCCTTGCCGCCGTCCGCTATGGTGGCTCCCAACGCCGTGCCGCCCGACAGGACGTAAGCGAGGCCCCCGTTCTGCACGACAGCGCCGCTCGCAATGCCGCCCGACGAGACGACCTGGTCGCCGCCGGAGCTAACCGTGGTCCCGGTGGTCGCGCCGGAGGCGCGCACGTATTCTTCGCCGCCGCTGGAGAGGTTCGTGTCGATGGCCTGGCCGCCCGAAGAAATGATTTGCTTGCCGCCGTCGCCCACCACCGTCCCCGTGGTCGTCGCCGCGGCCAGCACATAGTCGACCCCGCCGCCGGACACGGTCAGGCCGACAGCATGGCCGCCCGAAAGGCGCGCCTGCCCGCCGCTCAGCACCGTGGTTCCGAGCGTGGCGCCGCCGGACGAGACCAGTTCCTCGCCACCCGCGCTCACCACCGTTCCCGTGGTCGATCCCGAAGCCAGCACGTCAAGGGTCCCGAAGCTGGAGACGGTCGCGCCGAGGTCGCGACCGCCAGCGGAGACGACTTGGCTGCCGCCGCTCAGGACCCTGGTCCCGTTCGCGACGCCGCCAGACGAGACGAACTGGTCGCCGCCCACGCTCACCGTCGTCCCGGTGGTCGTTCCCGATACGCGCACATATTCGGCGCCGCCGGCGGAAACCGTCCCGTCGAGAGCGCTGCCACCCGACACGACGACCTCCTTGCCGCCGTCGCCGACCGTCGCGCTGGTCGCCGTGCCATAGATCGCGTCGACGCCGATCAGCTCGCCAGGTCCGCTGAGGCGACCGCCGGCCGACACCCTTAGCGCCTTGGCAATGGCGCCGGAGGACAAATTCTCCGTCCCGCCGCCCAGCACCGTGGCTGACACCGAAACGCCGCCGGGCTCGACGTTTTCCGCGGCGCCGCTGCTGACCGTCGTACGGGTGGCCGAGCCGAATATCTTGTCGGACCCGCTCGAGACCAGGATCGTGCCGGTCGCGCTGGCGCCGGACTCGACCTGAAGCAGATTCGCGCCACGCGTGACGGTCACGTTGCTAGCGACGCCACCGGACAGCAGCTCCAGGCTGCCATGGTCGGATGCATCTCCGACCGTGACGCCGATCACCCTGCCCGCCGCGGAATTGTGGCTGACCAGCGTCCCCGGGCCGCTCATCACGCCGCCGGCGATTTCGTCCAGGGAGACGCCGACCGCGCCCGGCAGCAGCCTTTCCAGTCCCCCGCTCGCCACATAGGCGCTGGTCGACTGGCCGCCGGAGTCCACCGTCTCCGAGCCGCCGCTGTAGATCGCCGTGTAGTACGCCGAGCCGGCGACGACGATTCCGCCGCTGAGGCTCACAGCCGTACTGTCCGCCCACGCGCCGGAGTCCACCGTCAAGAGGTTCCCGGCCCCGCTGACGACCAAATCCGTGGCGGCGCCACCGGACAGCATATTCAGAGTGTCGACGCCGAAGCTCGCGCCGACGGTGACATAGATCGCGGCGCCTGCGGCGGTGCTGGAGCCGATCAGGGCTCCGTGCCCTGACAGCACCCCTCCGGCTGACACCGTCACGCCATAGGCACACCCACCGGCGTTCACTTGCTCGATCCCGCCTGAAAGCACCTGGTCGTCGGAGGTCGCGCCGCCGGAATCCACGAACACCACACCGCCGGAGCTGACCGCGGTGTTGCTCGACCGCCCGCCGGATTCCACCTCCATATATTCGTCGGAGCCGATCAGCGTGACGTCCAAGGCCGAGCCGCCCGCCAGAACATATAGGGCGTCAACACCGGAAGGTTCCCCAGGGATGGTCACGCCGCTCACGCGGCCGGCGTCGTTGTTTTCGCCGGTCAGGATTCCGTCGCCGCCCAGGGCGCCGCCGGCGTCGACAGTCACCCCGCTGGCTGACCCGCTGGTGGCGATGACCGCCGAACCGCTCGCGAGCACGGTCGTGCCGTTGGCGGCGCCGCCGGACAGGACGAATTCGACGCCGCCGCTGGAAATCTGCGTTCCGAACGTCACGCCCCCGTCCAGGACGAATTCATGGCCGAGACCGACCAACGTCGCGCTGACGGCCGAGCCGCCCGCTTCGACGATCTGGTAAGCCAGCGATCCGGCGACCACATCGGCGGATGCGGCGCCGTACACGTACTGGCTCCCGAAGATCTCGGCGCCGACGTCCGAGCCGCCGCTAGAGACGTATTGCGACGCACCCCCGTCGATGGTGTCGGAGATCGACTGGCCATCCGAGAAAACATACTCGGTGGCCCCGTCTGCGATCGAGCTTTCGCGCGACACGCCGCCGGCCAGCACCGACACAGTGTCGCCCGCGACCGTTTCGATCGTCTCGATGTGGCCGTTGGAGATGATGTAATTTGTCACGAGCAATCCCTGTGTCGCAGGCGCGGGAATTGCGTCGTCACAAAGCCCCGCGAAGGTTGCGCGGGAACTCGCACCGCCAAAAGACGCATCAAGCGGCAGCAGGCGGCACGAAGTTGCAAGAAGTTGTATTCCGGCGGGGCGGCGCCTCGCTGCGCCGCCTCACTAGAGTTTCGCCGGGGGCGGCAGCTTCTCGTCGTAGGGCCCCCGCGCCATGGTGTGCAGCAGCGACAGGGTCAGCAACAGCTCCCCGCCCTTGGCAAGTTGCTCGGGTCCGAAGTCGCGCACCAGGTGGGCTTCGACGGGCGCTGGAATGGAACCGGCGAGCGCGATCGGACTTTGCGACGCCAGCTCCTCGTAGCGCCGATCGTCGGCTTCGCGGTCGCCGCTCAGGTCGCCGACACGCTCGCACAGCATCGCGGTGGCCATGGGCGAGCGGCCCAAATCGTGCGCCGGCAGCAAGACCAGGCCGTCAAAGACCTCAACCCGCGAGGCCCCGACACCGTTGAAGATACCGAACATCATGGTGCCGCTGTTGCTCTCGGCGGCGACGATGTAGATCAGCCCCTGCAGCGGCACGATCCAACCGCTGACCTTTGCTTCGGCGCTTCCCATCCGCAGCCGAAGCAGGCCGTTCTCGTCACGCCTCACCATCTCCCATTCGTGCAGGTATCGACCGGGGCTGCGTGGATGCGGCCGTGTGGAGCGAAAGAAGCCTTCATACGCCCGACCGCGCAGCGCCGTGGCGGAGACCATCTGGTCCCAGATATCGAACGAGAGGCCGTCCGATGGTGGCGCCGCGCGAAGGTTGGCGGTCGCGAGCGGATCAGCCCCGAACCGTTCGGCAAGACTATCTGGGGTGCGCTCCCAGTCCAGCGCTCGGAACCCGGCGAGGTGGCCAGCGACGAATGCGGAAAGACGGGACAGATTATGCGCCGACGGCTGAACGCTGCCGTTCAGCCAGCGACTCACCACCGACTTGTCGACCGCCAGCTCGGAGGCCAATTTGGCCGCGCTCATGGACAGCAGCTTCAGCACCAGCCGCAGGTTGTCCGAGAGAGGTGTCGCCGATGTCATAGCCGCGCTTAGCCGTAGCCGGGTCCGATGCCAAACGCGACCGGTGAAAAATGCCCGCTCCCGACGATCAGAGGGCCGACTCACAAGAGCGACGCGTAACATCGCGGCTGGCCAGGGCCGCCGCGCAAATGCGCGTTGCGCGCCGTCGATCCGATAACCCCTGGTCGACGCTCGATGCAGCGCTCCGATTCCGAGACTCGAAACCTTTGCCTCCACAATTCGTTGTCGAACTGAATTTGGCGAAGAAAGGATCTCTCATGAAAACGGTGTTTCGCAGCGTCGCCGGGGTGGTCTTGGCGGGCGCTTTGTTTGCGCCTGCCCTTGCACAGGCCGACGACGCGACCATCCACATCCACGGCGGCTCGGTCGGATTTATCGTCGGCGTCGGCGGCGCCCACGGCTACGTTAAATTTCAGGGCAAGCGGTATCCGATCAATGTCAACGGCCTGTCGGTCGGGACCATCGGCGCCAATAGCTATGACATCGATGGCGTTGTGCTGCATGTGAACAACATCGCCGACATCGAGGGGACCTACGCGGCCGCCGAGGCCAGCGCGACCGCCGGCGCCGGCGCCGGGGGCATCGACATGACCAACGGCAAGGGCGTCGAAATCCAGGCGCACGCGACGACGTCGGGTCTGAAGCTCACGCTCGGCGCGTCCGGCGTGAACATTCGACTGGCTCACTAGAGACAGAAGCCGGCGAGGTCGTCCCGGCGGGGCATATGCCCAGCCGGGGCGGCCCAACCGAGCCGTGAGCCCCTAAGCCCGCAGCGGCATCAGCACGTACTGCGCTCCGGCGTCAGTGGGATCGAGCACCAGGGTGGGGTCGAGAACCGTGGCGCCGCCGGTGTGTTCGGCGAAGCGGAACTCGGCCATCTCGCCGCCGATCTGGCCGGTCAGGTCCAAGAGGTAGCGGGCGTTGAAGCCGATCTCGAACGGTTCGCCCTCGTAGTCGACTTCGAGCTCTTCCACCGCCTGGCCGGCGTCCATGTTGCGCACCGTCAGCGTCATCCGCCCGGTCTCGACCGAGAGCTTCACCGCCCGGCTCTGCTCGTTGGAGATGGTGGCGACCCGGTCGACCGCGGCGCCGAACAGGGTGCTGTCGAGCATCATGATGCGGGTGTTGTCGCGCGGGATCACCCGTTCATAGGGCGGGAACGAGCCGTCGATCACCTTCGAGGTCATGCCAACATGGCCGAAGCCGAACCGCACCTTCTGAGCGCTGACCGCCATGGTCACCGTCTCGCCGGCGTCGTCGAGCAGGCGGCGCACCTCGTTGATGGTCTTGCGCGGGATGATCACGCCCGGCGCCCCGGCATAGCCCTCGGGGGCGGGCATTTCGGCCAGCGCCAGGCGGCGGCTGTCGGTGGCGACCGCGCGCAGCTTCTGCACGCCGTCCTCGACCACGACATGGAGGTAGAGCCCATTCAGATAGTAGCGCGTCTCCTCGGTGGAGATGGCGAAGCGGGTCTTGTCGATCAGCCGGATCAGGTCGGCGGTGTCGATCTCGATCGGACCGGAGAGACCCTCGGAAGACATCACCGGGAAGTCGCCAGCCGGCAGCACCGGCAGGTTGAACTTCGAGCGCCCTGCCTGCACCTGCAGCCGCGGATCCTCGCCGGTGTAGTTCAGCGAGACGTCGGCGCCCTCGGGCAGTTTGCGCACGATCTCATAGAGCGTGTGCGCCGGCGCGGTGATTTGGCCGGTCGCTTCCACCTGCGCCGGGCTGGCGTCGGTGATCTCCATGTCGAGGTCGGTGGCCGAGAACGCGACCTGGCCGTTGGTCGCCGTCAGCAGCACGTTGGAGAGGATCGGGATCGTGTTGCGCCGCTCGACCACGCTCTGCACGTGGCCCAGAGCCTTCAGCAGCGCCGCCCGCTCGATTGTCAGCTTCATCCAGGTCCTATCCAGAAGTTCCGCGCAAACTGCCCCGCGCGGCGACGGGTGATGGGACGGTGCAGATTAGACGAAACCGCGCGCGGCGGAAGGGCTCAGGCCCCGGTATCTGAAGGCTTAGGCCTTGGTATCTATCGACCCGCCCGCGCCTGCCCCGCCAGCGCCCGCATACGGGTTCTGCGCGACCGGATCGGCGGCCTCGGCGCCGGCGGACCCGCGCGCGGCCACGATCACCATCGCCGGGCGCACCAGCCGTCCGAACAGTTCGTAGCCGGGCTGGATCACCTGCAGCACGCCGCCGGCGCCGACATCGTCCGAGGGCTGCTCCTGCACCGCCTGATGCTGGTGCGGGTCGAACTTGGCGCCGCGGGTCGGCTCGATCTTCTTCAGCCCGTTGCGCTCGAAGACCGCCATCAGCTCCTTCTCGGTCATCTCCAGGCCGATCGCGAGGTTCTTCACTAACGGGTCGCCGGAGTCTTTCGGGGCGTGCTGCATCGCGCGCTGCAGGTTGTCGGCGACGCCCAGCAGGTCGCGGGCGAACTTCTGGATCGCATAGGCCCGCGAATCGTTGGCCTCGCGCTCCGTGCGGCGCTTGGTGTTCTCGGCGTCGGCCGCCACCCGCAGCATCTGCTCTTTCAAGGCCGCGATCTCGGCGCGCAGCACCTGCGGATCGTCCTCAGCCCCGAACAGCTCGGCGGCGTCGTCGGTCTCGGGCTCGAGGTCTTCCGGCGGCGTATCGTCACTCATACGGGTCTTCTCATCCATCCATGATCCGCCCGAGCGCCCGCGCCGTGTAGTCGACGAGCGGGATCACCCTGGCATAGTTAAGGCGGGCCGGGCCGATCACGCCGATCGCGCCGAGCACCTTCTGTCTGCCGCTCATATAGGGCGCCGCGATCACGGCGGAACCCGAAAGCGAGAACAGCCGGGTCTCCGCGCCGATGAAAATCCGCACGCCCTCGGCGTCGCGCACCAGATCCAGGAGGCCGATCAGCTGTTCCTTCTGCTCGAGGTCGTCGAACAGCCGCCGCACCCGCTCCAGATCCGCCAGGGTTTCGGGGTCGCCCAGCAGGTTGGCGTGGCCGCGCACGATCAACGCCCGGCCGACCTCGCCGCCGCCGCCCCAGGCCGCCAGCCCGTCCTCCACCAGCCGCGCGCTGACCGCGTCGAGCTCGCGCCGCGCCCGCTCCAGCTCGCGGTCCACCTCGACCCGCGATTCGGCCAGGGTGCGGCCGCGCATGCGTGCGTTGAGGAAGTTGGAAGCCTCGGTCATGGCCGAGGGCGTGACGCCGGCGGGGCGGCGCATCAGCCGGTTCTCCACCTGGCCATCGTCGAACACCATAACCGCCAACGCCTGGTCCGCACCCAGCGCCACGAACTCCACATGCTTGACCCCGGCGTCGCGAGACGGCGCCACCACCACGCCCGCGCCGCCGGCGAGGCCCGACAGGATCGAGCTCGCCTCGTTCAGCGCGTCTTCGACCGAACGGCCGTGAGCGCCCAGCCGGGACTCGATCATCCGCCGGTCTTCCTCGGCCAGGTCGCCGACCTCAAGCAGGCCGTCGACGAACAGGCGCAGGCCGACATGAGTCGGCATCCGCCCGGCGCTGATGTGCGGGGCGTCGAGCAGGCCCAGCTCGGCCAGGTCCTGCATGGTGTTGCGGATCGAGGCGGGCGACAGCGCGACGCCGGCGCGCGATATCGTGCGCGATCCGACCGGCTCGCCGGTCTCCAGGTAGGTCTCGACCACACGGCGGAAGATGTCGCGGGCCCGTGCGTCAAGCTCGGTGAGCGACGGTCCATTCACGACGGAGATGCCGACGAGCGGGTTGGTCATCTATGCGGATAAGGATAAGCCGCCGCCGGACTGGCGCAAGCGGCGTCGCACGTAAGGCGTAAATCATGGCGACGAGACCTTCCGGCCGGGCGCCGGCTGACCTGCGCGAGATCAAGCTGGAGACCGACGTCAACCGCTACGCCGAGGGTTCTTGCCTGGTCTCGTTCGGCCACACGCGGGTTTTGGTGACCGCCAGCCTCGACGAAACGGTGCCCGGCTTCCTGCGCGGCCGGGGCCAGGGATGGGTCACCGCCGAGTACGGCATGCTGCCCCGCGCCACCCACACCCGCGGCCGGCGCGAGGCGGCGGAAGGCAAGCAGTCCGGCCGCAGCCAGGAGATCCAGCGCCTGATCGGCCGCTCCCTGCGCGCGGTCACCGACATGCGGGCGCTGGGCGAGCGCCAGTTCACCCTCGATTGCGACGTGATCCAGGCCGACGGCGGCACTCGCACCGCGGCGATCACCGGCGGCTGGGTGGCGCTGCGGCTTGCAACCCGCTGGCTGCAGGACGAGGGCGTGATCAAGACCGACCCGATTCGCGACCATGTCGCCGCCATCTCCTGCGGCGTCGTCAAGGACACCCCGGTGCTCGACCTCGACTACGAGGAGGACTCCGGCGCCGAGGCCGACGCCAACTTCGTGCTCACCGGCGCCGGCGACATCGTCGAGATCCAGGCCACCGGCGAAAAGCGCGGCTTCACCCGCGCCGAGTTCGAGCAGCTGTTCACCTTGGCCGAGGGCGGGATCGCCACCCTGCTCGAGTTACAGACGGCGGCCGTGGCTCGGATACTCTAGGCGGCCCTCGATGTTTCACGTGAAACCGTGGAGCGCCACAAACGACGGTCGCGTCGGCACGACCGACGGCAGGGTTTTCAGCTCAGCTCACGATATCAAAGACCCGGCGGACCGATCCGCCGCCCGCACTCACCGCGGCGCGCGACTCGCGGTCAACCCTCTTCGGCCAGGTTGCGCAGGCGTTCCAACGCGGCGGACCAGTAGGGTTCGTACTTCGCCAGCCAGGGCGCCAGCGCTTCGGCCATGACGCGGGCATTGAGCCGGTAGAGCCTGGTCCGGCCCTGGCGCCTGGCCGTGACGAGACCGGCCGCGCGCAGCCAGATCAGGTGCTTGGAGATGCCCGACGCCGCCAGGCCGGGGAACTCGGCGGCCAGCTGGCTGACGCTCAGCGTGCCGCGCTCGGCCAGCAGATCGAGGATGCGTCGGCGCGTGGGGTCGGCCAGCGCCCGGAACAGATCGTCGTTGTTGCTAGGCAACGACGCCCGCGCTCACCAGATCGGCCAGCGTCTCCAGCACCTGATGGCGGTCGGCGCCGCGTTCGTAGCCTTGCACGGTCTGCGCCCAGCCCGGCTTGCCGATGCCCGCGAACCCATCGTGGACGAGCGTCACCTTCGTGCCGGTCGGTATGGGCGACAGGGTGATGACCAACCTGGCCGGGTGCTCCCAGCCCTGGTCTTCCTCCATCCAGGAAAGCACCAGAGCGCCCTCGGGCGCGAGCTCCAGCACGCGACCGCTGACCCAGGTTTGCTCATCGGGGCCGAGGAAGCGATACGCGCCGCCGACACTCAGATCGATCTCGAGACTGGGACTGATCCAGCGGCGCAGCGCCTCCTGCGTCGCCAGCCAGCGCCAGACCACGCTGGGCGGCGCCTGGATCTCGATTGAACGCGTCACTTGCGGCATTGGGGCTCTCCAACATCTTACTGACCGGGAATATATTCCCCTACAGTAAGATGTCGTTGGCCGTCAAGGCGCGAGTAGCCGGCGATCGCCGCAGGCGCTCAGACTTTGGAAGCGCCTGTCGCGTCCTCGCTGCCGACAGGTTCCAAGGATTCAACACGAAGGACGCGAAGTTCGCGAAGCACACGAAGGGCGAACGGCGCGCGCCGGACAATCACCCAAACCATGGGGACTATCCGGGCGCGAAGCGCCCCTTCGTGTTCTTCGAGTCCTTCGCGAGCTTCGTGTTCCCCTTGGATCGCCGGTCCGAGCGCCGCCTCCCGCGATGAGCGCCGCTACGATGCGGCCGCGATCAGCGCGTCGTCGATCTCGCTCGCGCGCTTGAACGCCGGGCGGGCCTGCAGTCGGTCGTTGTAGGCCACGAACGCCGGCCGGCTCTCGATCGAGCCAAACCGCAGCCCCCAGCCGATCTGCGAGCCGAAATAGACGTCCGCCGCGCTGAACGTGTCGCCCAGCACGTAGTCGCGCCCGGCGATGGCGCTCTCCATGGCGTTCAGCGTATCGGCCTGGTCGCCGAAGCCCATCATCCGCTTCTGCTCCGGCTTGATCTCGACGCCGAGCGACCGGATGCTGGTGGCCTGCTCGATCGGGCCGGCCCCGAAGAACAGCCAGCGGAAGTAGGTCCCCCGCGCCTTGTCGCCGATCGGCGGCGCCAGCCCCTTCTCCGGGAATGCATCCGCCAGATAGGCGCAGATCGCCGCGGCCTCGGTCACCACCACGTCGCCGTGCTTGATCGCCGGCACCTTGCCCATCGGGTTGATCGCCAGGTACGCCGGCCCTTTCAGTGAGGTCGCATAGTCCAGGATCTGGGTCTGGTACGGCGCGCCCACCTCCTCCAGCATCCACCGCACGATCCGTCCGCGCGACATCGGGTTGGTGTAGAAAATCAGGTCGTCGGACATGGCGTTTCCCTTCGAGGCCGGCGGCGCGGCCGAGGGATTCATAGAACACCTACTTGCTGTCAGCATATTGACAGCACCGTGCGTCTTCTCCAGCCGGACAAGTTGCGCTAGCTCTCGCCCATGGGGAGAAGCCGGCTCTGTCTTGCGCTGATTGTGGTCCTGCTCGCCGCCGGGAGCGCCGCGAGGGCCGCCTGTCAGCTGCAGCGATATGTCGAGCTGCCGGTCACGGTCGAACGCGGCGGCGCGGTGGTTAAGGCCAAGTTGAACGGCGCCGACACCCGGCTCACGGTCGATACCGGCGCGTTCTTCAGCATGCTCAACCCGTCGGCCGTGACGAAGTTCGGCCTCAGGACCGGACCGTTGCCCTCAAGCCTCACCGTTGGCGGCATGACCGGCGCCGCGGACGTCAGGCTGACCACCGTCAGGGATTTCGAGGTGCTGGGGCCGGTGATGCACCATGTCGACTTCCTGGTCGGCGAGCACGACATGGGCGGCGCGGACGGTCTGCTCGGCCAGAATCTGCTGGCTGTGCTCGACACCGAGTTCGATTTCGCCAACGGCGCCATCCGGCTGCTTCAGCCCGTTGGCTGCGGCGACGCCCCGCTGGCCTATTGGGACACGGACGCGCACGCCTACGGCGAGATGGCGATCGACCCGATCGGGCCGCCGGATTCGAAGATCGTCGGTTCGGTGACGATCAACGGGGTCAAGCTTCGTGCGGTGTTCGACACCGGCGCCCACCGCTCGGTATTGAGCCTCAGGGGCGCCAGACGGGCGGGCGTCAAGACCACGGATCCTGGCGTCACCCCTGGTGGCGTCTGGGGCGGCATTGGCCGCGGGTTAATGCAGACCTGGATCGCGCCGTTCAGCGTCGTCGACATCGGCGGAGAGCAGATCAAGAATACGCGTCTGCGGGTCGCCGACATCGAGCTGCCCGACTCCGACATGGTGATCGGCGCGGACTTCTTCCTGTCGCACCGGATCTACGTCTCCAAGAGCCAGCGCAAACTCTACTTCACCTACAACGGCGGTCCGGTCTTCAACCTCGACGTCGAGTCATCGACGCCTTCGATCGCCGCCGCCGCTGACGCGCCCACGGACGCGGCCGGTTTCGCGCGTCGCGGTGACGCCGACATGGCCCGCGAACAATATGTCGAGGCGATCGCCGACTACGGACGCGCGGCCGATCTCGATCCCAAGGAACCGCAGCACGTCTACGATCGCGCCCGTGCGCGGCTGGCGGCCCGGCAGCCGCTGCTGGCGCTGGCCGACCTTGACCAGGCGCTGACGCTGAGGCCCGACGATGCGCGGGCCCTGGTGCTCCGCGGCGAGGTGCGGGCGCTGATGAAAAATCAAGCCGGCGCGAGCAGCGATTTCGAAGCGGCGCTGAGTCACGATCCGTCGCTTAGGCTGCGGGTGGCGGAGTCCTACGCCGCCGCCGGCGATCTCGACGACGCCCTGGCTAACTACGATCTTTGGATCGCCGGCCAGCCGAAGGGCGAAAATCTCGCCGGGCCGCTCAACGGGCGTTGCTGGGTGAGAGCCCTGGCGGGACGCGACCTCGACAAGGCGCTGGCCGACTGTAACGAGGCCCTGCGGCTCCGGCCGGGCTTGCCGCAGGCGCTGGACAGTCGCGGCCTGGTGTTCCTGCGGCTGAACCAGCCGGACAAGGCCATTGCCGACTACAGCGCCGCCTTGAAGGTGGCGCCGCGAGTCGCCTGGTCGCTCTACGGGCGAGGGCTCGCCGAGCAGCGCAAGGGCCTGCAGCCCCAGGGCGATGCGGACATCGCCGAGGCCATCGCCATCCGTCCGCATATCGGCGACGAAGCCAAGGCGCACGGCATCGTTCCCTAACCGCGCCCTACGCCTCCGGCGCCTCGTCTGCATCGTCGTCCGGCGGGCCGGGCTCGAACACCAGCAGGTCGCCCGGCTGGCAGTTCAGCTCGCGGCAGAGCGCGTCGAGCGTGGAGAACCGCACCGCGCGGGCCTTGCCGGTCTTCAGGATCGAGAGGTTGGCGATGGTCACGCCCACCCGATCGGCGAGTTCGGTCAGCGACATGCGCCGCTCGAGGAGGATGCGATCGAGGTGGACGCGGATCGGCATGGGCTGTTGCGCCGCGACCTAGATCGTCAGTTCGGCGTCGCGGCGCAGCCGTGCGCCCTCGCGGAACACCTCGGCCAGCACCACGATCACCAGCACCGCGAACCATGGTGTGAAGTCGAGGCTGGGGCCGCCCTTGCGGATGTGCAGCACGAACCGATCCAGCGCCGCGAACAGATAGCCGTTGATTTCGATCAGCGCGAGCACGAGGGCGGTAACGCGCAGACGGCGCACATTGTCGGGGTGGAACGGATCGCCGGCGGTCATCGCGCCGAAGATGCGCCGCAGCCGCTGCACGATGATGACGACGCCGATCAGCGACAGCTCGGCTCCGGCCAGCCGCACCGCGGCCGAGACCCCCGGCGCCTGGCCCATCACGTCCGCGTGGGCCATCAGCACGGCCGGCGGCAGCAGCTGGGGATCGAAGCTGATCAGCAGCAGCGCCAGGATGAGCACGGCCACCACGAAGCCGACGCCCCACAGCACATAGTAGAACACATCGAGGATGACCTTCAGGAAGCTCGAAACCGAGCCTGGCCCCAGCGCGCGGATCATCTTGGCCCTCACCGGAATCGAATTCGCCTTCCCCTCCGAGGCGGAGAGGAAGGCGAACATGCCTCCAAGCCGGAAGCCGCGCTAGCGGGCGCCACCTGACGGCGGGCCGCTAGAGCGCATTCGTCATCAGACCGACCGCCGCCAGCGGCAGACCGGCGATCAGCATGACGTTGAGGATCGACAGCGAGGCGCGGTCGAGAAGCTTCAGAATGGTGTTCATCGGAACATCCCCTTGATTGTGCGTTGCAGCATGAAATCCGGCTTTCGCCAGGCCCGAAACAACCGTTACCGGCATCTCGTTGTGCTAATCAATACGGGGACATCGTTTATCGATCAAGTGAACATATCGATAAACGATATTAAACTTTCGCAATGCATTACATTGGCGAAAGGTTTTCTGCTGCAGCGCGGCGGGGCCGGCGGCGGACGATGCGGCGGCGGGCGGCCTCGATCAGAATCTGCGCCAGCGCGGGGAGTTGGATCGGCTTGGGCGCATGGCCGTCGTAGAGACCAGGGTCGAGCCGCAGTGACGCCTCGGTGGTCCAGCGCACGATGAAGGTCGCCTTTGAGGCGCCGGCGGCCCGAATCAGCCGGGTCGCCTCGTCGCCGTCGAGCCCTGGCATGTTCAGGTCCATGAAGATCAGGTCGAACCGCTGCATCGCCGCCAGTTCGACGCCTTCGTCGCCGCAGGCGGCGAAGGTCGCGCCGCAGCCGAATTCGACCAGCAGCAGGTTCATGACGCGGCGATTGAGTTCGTGGTCGTCGACGACGAGCACCTTTAGCCGCTCCGCCAGAGGCTCGATATCGCTGTGACGTAGTTCGGTCATCGCGCGGTCTCCACTTGCCGCGCCCCACCCACCGACGTCAGCGATACCGGCCAATGCTCAAGCGAGGCTTAAGAGTATTGCTTAACGCGCGTTATGCGTGTGAGGCGCTGATCACTCAACGCGTTCGGGTTTGTTCCGCTTTTTCGGCACGATATCGACCGCATGCACGCCGGCGCCCAGGCGCAGGCGTGCGACGCCGCGGCTGATGTCCTCGCTGGAGACCCGCTCCAGCGCGATGTCGATCTTCTGGGCCTGTCCGGGGCCGGCGTCCTCGATCACCAGACGGCGGATCTGGTTGGCCCTGAGGCCGGTCAGCTTCTTGATCCGGTCCTGCCCGATCGCCCCGCGCTCGGCCAGAACCTCGATGGTGCAGCTCTGGACGCGGGCGCGGTAGATCTCCTCGATCGGCTTCAGTCCGGCCAGGATCACCAGGATGATCGCGGTGGAGATGGTCGCGGCGAAGAACAGCCCGCCGCCAGCCGCCAGCCCGACCGCCGCCACCGCCCAGATGCTCGCCGCGGTGGTCAATCCCCGCACCACCTGGCCCCGCAGCAGGATCGCGCCCGCGCCGAGAAAGCCGATCCCGGACACCACCTGAGCGGCGATCCGCGACGGGTCGAGGATCACGTGCGACTCGGTGATCACGTGCTGGAACCCGTACGCCGAGACGATCATCAGCAGGCAGGCGCCGACGCTGACCAGCATGTGCGTGCGGATGCCCGCGGCCCACAGCAGCCGCTCGCGCTCAAAGCCGATCGCACAGCCCAGCACCGCGGCGGCGGCGAGCCGTCCGGTGATTTCGAGGTCGCTGATCATGCCGTGGGACACCTCCAGATATCGTCTGTGGCCGGACGGTTTATATGGACCATTCACGCGGATTTTCCAGAGCTGATCGGCGCCGTGCTTGCGCCGGCGGGCCGACCGCGCGACTTATGGGCGATGCCCCTGATGCTTCCCTCCGGCGCCCGGATCGTCGCGGCGACCCACAATCCCGGCAAGGCGCGCGAACTGGCCGCCTTACTGGACGGCCGCTTCGAGGTGGTGAGCGCCGCCTCGCTCGGACTGCCCGAGCCGGAGGAGACCGAGCAGACCTTCACCGGCAACGCCCTGGTCAAGGCGCGCGCCGCCGCCGACGCGTCCGGCGTCATCGCGCTGGCCGACGATTCCGGCCTCTCGGTCGCGGCGCTGGACGGCGCGCCCGGCATCTATTCGGCCAGGTGGGCCGGGCCGAACCGCGATTTCGGCCATGCCATGAAGCTGGTCGAGCAGCGGCTCGACGAAGCGCATGGCGACGATCCAGCCGCCTGGTTCACCAGCGCCCTGGCGGTCGCGTGGCCCGGCGGGCCGGCCGTGGTGGTCGAGGGCCGCGTCGACGGCCGGCTGACCTTTCCGCCGCGGGGCGACAACGGCTTCGGCTACGACCCGATCTTCATCCCCGAGGGTTGCCAGCGCACGTTCGGCGAGATGGAGGAGCCGGAGAAGGAGCACCTGAGCCACCGCGGTCGCGCCTTTGCCAAGCTGAAGGCGGCGCTGTTTGAGTGAGCCGCGCAAAGCCGATGTCGGCCTTTACGTCCACTGGCCCTATTGCGCCCGCATCTGCCCCTACTGCGACTTCAACGTGGTCCGCGATCGGGGACGCGGCGCGGCGCAGGCGGCGCTGTTCCAGGCGATTCTGGCCGATCTGAAGGCCCAGGCTGCCGGTCTTGGCCCACGCCGGCTGGTGTCGATCTTCTTCGGCGGCGGCACGCCCTCGTTGATGGACCCGGACTGGGCTGGAGAGATCATCGAGACGGCGCGAAGCCTGTTCGACGCACCGGCTGATGTAGAAGTGACTCTCGAAGCCAATCCCACCGATGCGGAGGCCGCCCACTTCGAGGCGTTCGCCGCGGCGGGGGTGAACCGGCTGTCGCTGGGCGTGCAGTCGCTCGACGACGACGCCCTCGTCTTCCTGGGCCGCAACCACGACGCCGCCACCGCCCGCCGCGCGGCCGACATCGCCGGCCGCGCGTTTCCGCGCCTTTCGATCGACCTAATCTACGCCCTGCCGGGCCAAACCGCCGCTACCTGGCGCGCCGCGCTGAGCGACGCCCTGGCGCTCGGGCCGGAGCATGTCTCGCCCTATCAGCTCACCCTGGAATCCGGCACCGCGTTCGACCGCGCGGTACGTCGGGGCCGCTGGTCGCCGCCGGAGAACGACGCCGCGGGCGACCTCTTCGAGACCACCCAGGCGGTGCTGAGCGCGGCCGGCTTCGAAGCCTACGAGGTGTCCAACCACGCCCGCGGCGAGGCGGCCCGATCGCGCCACAACCTGATCTACTGGCGCGGCGGCGACTATCTCGGCCTCGGCCCCGGCGCCCACGGCCGCCTCACCACGCCGGACGGCGCCCGCTGGTCGATGCTGACGCCGTCGCGGATCGGGGACTATGTCGCGCGGGTCGAGAGCGCCGACTGCGCCGCCGAGCGCATCCGGCTCACAGCCTCCGAAGCGGCGCAGGAGCGGCTGCTGATGGGGTTGCGCACGGTGGAAGGCGTCGCCCTCGCCGAGCTGGCCGCGCTCAATCTCGACCCGGCCACAGTCGTCCACTTCCGCGACGAGGGCCTGCTCGTCGAGACCCCGAGCCGGCTCATCGCCACCCGCAACGGCCGCCAGGTGCTCGACCGCCTGACGCTCGAACTCGCCCAAAGCGGCGCATCGGTCTAAACCCTCCGCGCCAACTCACCCCCTGGGAGGCCCCGCTGGCCCCGCGACCGCCGCCGCCCGCCCTGTCCGACGCGCCCCTGGCGCCCGGCCTCTACCTGGTGGCGACGCCGATCGGCAATCTGCGCGATATCACCTTGCGCGCCCTCGACGTCCTCGCCGCCGCCGACCTGGTGCTGGCCGAGGACACCCGCGTCAGCGCCAAACTGCTGAACGCCTACGGGCTCTCCAAACGCCTTGAGCGGTACGACGAATATGCGGCGGCGCGGGTCCGCCCCAAGGTGATGGCCGCGCTGGCGGAGGGTGGTCGCGTCGCGCTGATCTCCGACGCCGGCACGCCGCTGGTCTCCGACCCCGGCTACCGTCTGGCTCTGGAGACGATCGAGGCCGGCGTCGACGTGTTCCCCGTCCCTGGCGCTTCGGCGGCGCTGGCGGCGCTCAGCGTCGCCGGCCTGCCGACCGACCGCTTCCTGTTCGCCGGCTTCCCGCCGCCGAAATCGGCCGCCCGTCGCGCGTTCCTGCAGGACCTGAAGGGCGTGCGCGCCACGCTGATCCTGTTCGAGGGCGCCTCGCGGCTGGGGCCTTCCCTTGCCGACATGGCCGCCGTGCTGGGACCTCGTCCCGCCGCCGTCGCCCGCGAACTGACCAAGCTGCACGAGACCCTGAAGCGCGGCGACCTCGCCAGCCTGGCCGCCGACCCTTCTCTCGCCGCGCCGAAGGGCGAGGTGGTGGTGGTGATCGGCCCGCCCGCCGAGGTGGCGTCCGAACCCGCCGACGCCGACGCCGCTCTCAAGGAAGCCCTCGCCCGGCTTTCCCCGGCCGACGCCTCCAGCGAAGTCGCCGACGCGCTCGGCCTGCCCCGCCGCGAGCTCTACCGCCGCGCGCTGGATCTGCAGGGGCGTTGAGATGGCTCAAAATCGCAGCCTCACTGGCCGCAATTCCCGCCTCGCCGGACGCCGCGGCGAGGTGGTGAGCGCACTCTGGCTGATGGCCAAGGGCTACCGCATCCTCGGCTTCCGGCTGAAGACGCCGCAGGGCGAGATCGACGTGCTGGCCAAGAAAGGCCAGGTGCTGGCCGTGGTCGAGGTCAAGCTGCGCGGGTCGATCGAGCTGGCGCTGGAGGCCGTCGGCCACCAACAACGTCAGCGTCTGCGGCGCGCCGGCGAGACATTCGCCGCGCGCCGGGCCGATTTGCGGGGGGCGGCGGTGCGTCTCGACCTGATGGCGCTCGCGCCGGGGCGCTGGCCTTGTCATATTCGTGACGCATGGTTTGGAGACTAGCCGACGGCTGCCGATGACCCGCGATGAGGCCCAGAGCTTTCTGACCGATATCGGCGGCGGCGCCGACGGCGGCTTTCCGCTGCTGGAGGCCGCGCTGGCGTGCGCCGTACACGAGGACCCGAGCCGCGATCCGGACCAGGTTCGCAGCCTCGCCGACGACGCGGTCAATCGGCTGAAAGCGCGGCTGAAGCGCGAATCGCCCGAGGAGGCGCTGGCCGAGACCATGGCCGGCGACATGCAGCTTTCCGGCGACCTACTGACCTACGACAGCCCGCAGAACACCGACGTCATCTGCGTCGCGGAGCGGCGTAAGGGGCTGCCGGTGACGCTCGGCATCTTCTACCTCGACGCCGCCCGCCGAGCGGGCTTGGACGTCAAGGGCGTCGATTTCCCCGGCCACTTCCTGCTGCGGATCGAGACCGGCGAAGGGCCGCTGGCGCTCGATCCATTCAGCGAGGGCCGTGTGGTGCTGCCTTCCGAGCTGACCCGACGCGCCTTGCACGCCGGCCTGACCCCAAACGTCGCCGAGCGGCTGGAGGCTCTGATGGCGCCGGCCAGCGACCGCGCCGTCTTGATCCGGCTGCAGAACAACGTGTTCGCCCGCGCCGTCGCCGCCCGCGACTTCCCCCGCGCCGAACGCTCGGCCCTGCGCCGCGGCCTGATCGATCCGACCGACCACCGCCCCTGGATCGACGTCGCCGCCGCCCGCGAAGGCCAGGGCGCCCTCGCCGGCGCGCTCGAAGCGCTTGCCCACGCCCAGCGCCTCGACGGCGGCGCGACCCTGGCCGCGAGAGCCGCTCGGGAGAGGGTGAGGCTGAAGCTGAACTAGTTTCCTCCCTCCCCTTCATGGGGAGGATGGACGCGCGAAGCGCGGACGGGTGGGGATATCCGACGCGACAACGATAGCTTCCCACAGCCGCACCTGTCTCCAGACTCCCCCACCCGACGGCTTCGCCGTCTGCCCTCCCCATGAAGGGGAGGGAGGGGATCGGCGGAGCTTTTCTCGCTTGCCTGCCTCCGCCCTTGCAGGGACAACCCGACGCCAACGTTCCGGAGCCCCCATGTCCCTTCAGGTCGCGATCCAGATGGACCCTATCGAGCGGGTCAATATCGACAGCGACACCACCTTCTTCCTGATGCTGGAGGCCCAGGCGCGGGGCCATGACCTGTTCATCTATGCCGCCGACAAGCTGGCGCTCGACGACGGACGGGTGCTCGCCCGTGGCCGCAGCGCGAACCTGCGCGCGGTGAAAGGCGACCACCACACGTCCGGCGACCACGAGGTGCGCGAGCTCTCGGAATTCGACGTGATCCTGATGCGCCAGGACCCGCCGTTCGACATGGCCTACATCACCGCGACCTACTTCCTGGAGACGATCCACCCGGCGACGCTGGTGGTGAACAACCCCACCGAGGTTCGCAACGCGCCGGAGAAGATCTTCGTCACCGGCTTTCCCGGCCTGCAGCCGCCGACCCTGATCACCTCCGACGCCGAGGCGCTGCACGACTTCCACGCCAGGCACGGCGACATCGTGCTGAAACCGCTCTACGGCGGCGCCGGGTCGGGCGTGGTGAAGCTCAAGGCCGGCGATCCCAATCTCGATGCGCTGCTGGAGCTGCACACCATGATCGGTCGCGAGGCGGTGATCGGGCAAAAGTTCATCCCGGCCGTATCGGCGGGCGACAAGCGCATCCTGCTGATCGACGGCGAGCCGATCGGCGCGGTCAACCGCATCCCGGCCGAAGGCCAGGTGCGCTCCAACCTCGCCCGCGGCGGCCGCGCCGAGGCGGTGGAGCTGACCCCCCGCGACCTCGAAATCTGCAAGGCCATCGGCCCGGCGCTGAAGGAGCGCGGCCTGCTGTTCGTCGGCATCGACGTGATCGGCGACTACCTCACCGAGATCAACGTCACCTCGCCCACCGGCGCCCAGCAGTTGAAGCGCTTCGGCGGCGCCGACGCCGCCGCCGCGCTCTGGGACCGCATCGAGGCGATCCGCGGGGTCCGGTGACCCTCAGGCCGCAGGTGTGATCTCCCGCACCCTCCCCCCGATATCGGTCACCACCGGGCGAAGTCCCGGTGGCCCAAGAACGCTGACCACTGGGTGGCCGCGCCGGCGCGGCCACGGCGAAGTCGGCGTGCTTAGGCAGCCGGGACTTACGTGTTCAGCCTGGGGACATAGCTGACACCTGTTCGGGGACATGGCTGACAGGTTTGGGGTTGGTCAAGTCGATGGTG
>Ga0302314_10007220_pt1 | contig 19985 bp, 13 predicted proteins | sample III_Palsa_N2_3_FD_200533 | JGI IMG/M metagenome (GOLD analysis project Ga0302314, IMG submission 200533) | Peat permafrost microbial communities from Stordalen Mire near Abisko, Sweden - III_Palsa_N2_3 | ecosystem: Environmental > Terrestrial > Soil > Palsa > Peat permafrost | place: Sweden... | reverse complement strand
CCCAGGATGTAGCTGCGTGACGTGTCGGGGCCGAACTTTGTTCCGCCCGATGTAAAGTCCCGATCGTAAGTGTAGCCGGCGCGGATATCGAGCCATCCCGAATAGAATCGCTCCCGATAGTCGATGTTCAGAAAGGGATTGACCTTGCTGTTGATCTGCGGCGAGATGATGATGTCCTGATAAGGTGTAATCGGTATATAATAGGGCTGCTGGTAGCTGAACCCGCGTTCTCCGGAGAAGGTCACCGTAGGCAGGAGGAGACCGGCTTTGCGGGTCGCCGACGGATCGGCAGTCCACAGTACGGGCAGGTAGAATATGCCGACGCCTTTGACCTGGATGACCGCGTGTCGGAACGAGATCGTCTGGTGTTTGTGGTCTTCAACGACCTTGCTCGCCTTGATCGACCAGGTCGGTGTTTTCGAACCGCCCTCAACGCAGGTTGCACAAGGCGTGTAGATGACGTCGTCGAGTTCGGTGAGATCTGCGCTCTGGCGATGTGCGCGAGCGGCCGCGATCTTGACGTTCTGCTCCAGCCGCGCCGAGAAACCCAAGGCCACGCCCTCGCTCATGTCCTTGTCGAGCGTGGTGGCGTCGGCGAATTGCACCCTGCCGTCGGGTTCGATGATCTGGACGTGACCGCGCGCGGTGACTATCCCCGTATCGCTGTCATAGTCGACCTCATCGGCGCGAAGCACCTTTCCCTGATAGCGCGCTTCGACCGACCCTTCCGCGCGGGTCGTGTGGCGGATGTCGTCTCTGAACAAGCTGTCGGCTTCCAGATAGAACCCTCCACCGGCCAGCCCGTCGTCTTCGACGACTGCGGCTGGCGGCGGGGGAGGCGCCGGGTGCATCGGCTGCAGGCTGGGCAGAGTGATCTGCGCGTGCGCGGATCCCCCGAGCACGGCGATGCCCGCTGCGCCGGCGACGAGGCCGCTCTTCGTCAAGATCGCCGCGAACCGGCCGGTTTTCACCACACGCGGACCTTTCTGTCCTCGACCTGACCCCGAAGCGCCTGAATCATCCGTCCTCCGTATAGCAAAGCAGAGTGATGCCGGAAAAAAGCGCCAGAATCGGCGGGCTCCAGGCCGCCACGAAAGGCGGTATAACGTCGGTCGAACCCAGAGCCCCGCAAAAAGCGCTCAGGAAGAATATCACGAAACCGAGCGTGACTCCTGTTCCGGCCAATCCGGCCAGGTCACCGAGACGCATCAACCGCAGCGAAAATGAGGCGGCCAGGACAGTCATCGCGGCGAACAGCAACGGTGTCGCCAGGAGCTGTTGCAGATGCAGCTGATAGGCCGTGGCCGAATAGCCGGCCATTTCGGCCTCTCTGATCGTTGACGGAAGGCGCCAGAACGCCACCGCGCCGGGCGAAATGAACTTCTCCATCGCCGTGCGCCGGTCCAGACTGGATGGGATCGAGAGTTGCTCGGAGCGCGCCGAGCCGGCCCCGGGCAGGGCCTCCCTGACATCGGTCAGCCGCCAGAACCCGGGCGCGAGACGTGCTTCGGCGGCCTCGATCCGGCGGGAGAAATTCATCTCTCCGGTCGGCGCGATCTGGTTGACGAACAAGGAGACGTGCTTGAGACGCACCGTCTCATCGACGGTGTCATGAGACTTGGCGTGGATGACGATCTGATTGCGGTCGTCACCTTGCCTCAGCCAGATTTCACCCGAAGGGTTCTGAGTGCGACCTTCGGTCAAGGTGGTGCGTCGATCCTCGAATCGCTCGTTGAGAAGCGCCGCCAGCGGATTGAGCGCGGTGATGGTGAAGACGCCGAGCGCGAACGCCGACATGGCGGCCGGCGCAATGAATCGCCACGCCGATACGCCCGCCGCCCGCATCGCCACCAGTTCACTGCGCCGGTTCATCGTGACGAATGCGCCCATCGATCCGAACAGGAAGATGAACGGCAGAAGCTGGAGGACGACCGAAGGCGACTTCAGCAGAGTCAGGATCAGGAGATCCACGAACGTCAACTCGGTGCGGCCTCCCAGAGTGCGGGTCAGTTCGACGAACTCGATAAGGGCGATCACCGAGCTTATCACCGCCAGGGCCGTGCCCACGCCGATCAGCGTCCGCGTCAGCACATAGAGCTGCATCCGCGCGGGACCCGCGCTCATGCCGGCTTGCCGGCCAGCACCAGGCCGCGGACATGCGGCGAGCGTTGCGCGCCACCGACCCGGCCGGACAGCAATATGGCCCCCGCCAGCACCGCCGCGCTGAGCGGAAGCAGATACTGCAGGATATTCAGGGGCGGCACGCCGCCGGCCGCCGCCTGGACCGCGAACCCGAGCGTTCTGAGGACAAGCGCCGCGACCGCCACCACCGCCATCCGCGTCGTATATCCAAGTCTGTTGAACGAGCCGCCGATCACCGCCGCGAAAGCCATGACCATAAAGGCGATGTTGTAGAGCGGCGCGCTGAAACGCGAATGTCCCTCGGCGAGCAGCTTGTCACGGTTCATGCGCTCCCAGGGCTGTCGGACATCGGGAAAAAACAGCTCGTGTGGATAGCGGTCGGACAGCTTATAGCGCAGGACGCGGTCGGAATTCACCAACGATTCCAGGTCGAGGACGTACTCGTCGAACGAGAGGTAGTTCAGGACCCCCGCCGCCGAGAATTCCTGGTTCGCCCCGTGCCGCATCACCAGAACCGGTCCGTCACCGCGGCGTTCCAGCCGGCCGTCCCGGGCGGTGACGGTCGAATCCTTTCCGACCCCGTTGTCGCGATCGATGAACAGATTGTGGACGGTTCCGTCATCGTCCATCGACTGCGCGTAGACCGTCAGGCCGGCGGCCGGGTGCGTGAACTGCCCCGGACGGATCATCGTCGCGACCAGGTCCGCGCGAACCTTGTCGAGCGTCTCACGCAGCGCCCGGTAACATAGCGGCTGGATCCACAAGGTCATGACCAGCGAGACAAGGGCGACCCACACCGACAGCCGCAACGCGGGTGACAGCACCCGCCAGCGACTCATGCCGCCAGCGAAACAGGTGACGATTTCCTGTTCGGTATGCAGCCGGTTCAACGCCGTAAGGGCCGCGACCAGGACGGCGACCGGCAGGATCATGACGATCAGCTGCGGCATCGCCAGCAGGGTGATCTTCATGAAGATCAGCGGGCTCTGCCGCTGGTCAACCAGGATGTCGAGCCCCGAAAGGCTTTGACTCAGCAGGGCGATGCCCGAGAGTGCGGCCGTCGCCAGCAGCGTCGGCCCCAGCAGTTGCCGGAACAGGTAGCGTTCGATCAGGCGCATGAAGCGGGGCTACGGCTTTCCATCTCGAGACGAGCCCCTGGGGCGGATCGCGTCACCTGTAATCATGAGCTCCCGCCCGAGACAACCGGCGGAGATGAATCGACGGTCGGTCCGAAGACCGGATGGAATGCGTCGCGCAGGGCGGCGTCTGCCCCGGCCATGGATGTTCCGGCCCCCAGATCGGCCAGGCTGGTGACCCCATGGTCGCTGATTCCGCAGGGCACGATGCCGTTGAAGTGGGTGAGATCGGGTGCGACGTTGAGGCTGATCCCATGGAAGCTGACCCAGCGGCGAAGCTTGACGCCGATGGCCGCGATCTTGTCCTCACGGGCGCCGCGCGGCGCCCACACACCCACACGGCCCGGGCGGATCTCTCCAGAGACCCCCAACGCGGCCAGCGCCGCGACTATCCAGGTTTCCAGGCCCGTCACGAACGCCTTCACATCGCGCGCGCGAGCCCGCAGGTCGAGCATGACATAGGCGACCCTCTGGCCGGGGCCGTGATAGGTGAACTGCCCGCCGCGCCGGGTGTGGAACACCGGAAATCGATCCGGGTCCAGAAGGTCGGACGGCTTGGCCGACACGCCGGCCGTGTAGAGGGACGGGTGTTCGAGCAGCCAGATCAACTCGTCCGCCCGCCCCTCGGCGATCGCCGCCGCCCTGGCTTCCATGGCCGCCACCGCGTCCTCATAGCCCACCGGGGCGTCGGAGACCGCCCATTCAACCGATTTTGCGTCGTCGCGTAGAAACGTTCGGCTCATGACGCGTCAATGTGGGGCGTCGCCCTTCACAAGTCCAAGCCCATTTGCTACGCCCCGCGGCTCACTGTCGTCGCAGCGTTGAGGTCGCTGTGGGGTAACCCGTGGAAGTTCGAGTCTTCTCGACCGCACCAGTGAGAGCCGCAGAAAAGCGGCGGGAAGAGTGTCTCACAGCCTCTTCACCTTAGGGCACGGAGCGCGCTCTGGGTCGCTGTCTGCGCGGGAGCCCTCAAACACGGGCGGCCTTCCCATGACCTCAATTTCTCTCTTGTTGCGGACGAATCCTACTGCAGATCGAGCGTCACGGTGTCGATATCGCCGTTGAACGCGAAAGGCGCCGCATACGCCGGGCTCACCGGCGTGCCCAGATCCTTGGCCAGGTCGAGAGTCTCGGAATAAATTGATGTGAAATTGACGATATCGGCGCTGCCCTGGGCCACACCGTTCACGCTCAGCGTGGCCGATCCTTTCATTGCCCCACGGAGTGCCTGGATGCTGCCGCCGGCCGCCGCGGGCTCGAGATGGGTGGTCACGACCAATTCCGTCCTGCCCGGCGCCAGTCGAGCGGACGACACGATCTTTCCGGTGGGATGTCCGTTCGCATTGACCTCGAACACGGCGCGGCCGTCCTTGATGTAGAGCGAATAACCGCCCAGGTTGCCGCCTTCCGCCAGAATCACGCCTTTGGCGCCCGCATTCGGCAGCGTGACCTTGGCGTCGAGCGTGAAGCCTTTGTGCCCCGCGAAGCCGAAGGTCTGGGGTGGTATGCGTTCGACGCCCGAGCGGAACACGAAATGCGTGCGCCCGCCCGACGCACTGGGCAGTTTGCTGAAACCCGGTGTCAGCGGATAGACGTTGTTGCGCCGCGCTTCGCTGTCGAAAAGAGCGATCATCTCCTTCAGCTTGTCGGGATTGCTCGCGGCCAGATCGTGCGCCTGACTGTAGTCGTTGGTCAGATTGTACAGTTCCCACGGGTGGTCGGGAGCGGAAGCTTTGTCGCCGAGGGTGAAAAGCTCCCACGGCAGGATGTAGCGTTTGCCCGCCCACCAGCCATCTTTGTAGATACCGCGATTGCCGACCATTTCGAAATATTGGAGCGTGTGTCGGCTCGGCGCGTCTGGTGAATCGAACGTATAGACTAGGCTCGTCCCTTCGAGCGGAAGTTGTTTCACGCCGTTGACGGTGTCGGGAAAGGTGACGCCCGCGGCCTCGTAGATCGTCGGCGCGATGTCGGTGACGTGCTGGAACTGGCTACGAATGCCCGTCGTCCCTTTGAGCCGCGCGGGCCAGGAGACGATGAGCGGATCGGTGGTGCCGCCCAGGTGTGACGCGACCTGCTTTGTCCATTGGAAGGGCGTGTCGAGGCCCCAGGCCCAGCCGACGGCATAGTGATTGAAATACTCGTCGCTGCCCAGTCTGTCGGCGATTTCCGCGCGTTCCTCGATCGACGCTTTCTTGCCATCGATCGTGTACAGATCCTCGCCTTCGAGGCCGCCTTCCGCGCTCGCGCCGTTGTCGCCCACGGTATAGAGCACCAGGGTGTTGTCCCACTGGCCCTCGTCGCGCACGGCCTGCAGCATGCGCCCGACCTCGAAATCAGTCTGTTCGAGGAACGCCGCATAGACTTCCGCCTGATGCGCCAGAAGCCGCTTCGCCGCCGGCGAAAGCGAATCCCACGCCGGCAATTCCTTGGGACGCGGGGTCAGTTCGGCGTTGGCGGGAATGACGCCCAGCGCCTTCTGGCGCGTGAAGGTCTGTTGCCGCAGCACGTCCCACCCCTGGTCGAACTTGCCCTTGTATTTCGCGATCCATTCTGGAGCTACGTGGTGCGGCGTGTGGGTGGCGCCGGTGGCGAAGTAGAGGAAGAAGGGCTTGTCCGGCACGACGGCGTCATGCTGATGCAGCCAGCGAACGGCGTCGTTGGCCAGATCGGTCGTCAGGTGATAGCCCTGCGCCGGCGTTCCGCCGGGCTCGACGGGTACGGTGTTGCGGTAGAGGCGCGGCTCCCACTGGCTGTCCTCGCCGCCCATGAAGCCATAGAAGTATTCGAAGCCGAGCCCCGTCGGCCAATGGTTGAACGGGCCGACCGGACCGACCTCCCAAGTGGGCGTATTGTGCCACTTTCCGAACGCGGCCGTCGAATAGCCGTTGTCCTTCAGGACCTCGGCGATCGAGGCGGCGTCGCGCGGCCAGACCGAACTGTAGCCGGGATAGCCGGCGGCGCCTTCCGTCACCGTACCGAAGCCGATCTCGTGGTCGTTGCGTCCGGACAAAAGGGCCGCGCGCGTGGGCGAGCAGAGGGCGTTGACGTGGAAGTTGTTGTAGAGAAGTCCCGAATGGACGAATTGTTCAATCATCGGCGTGTGCACCGGACCACCGAGCGCCGAGGTGGCGCCGAAGCCGACATCGTCGATCAGGATGACGATCACATTGGGCGCCCCGGCCGGCGCCTTACCGCTATTGGGCCAATCGGGAACGGATTTGTCGCGATCGGGGTCGATCTTGCCGGCGAAAGGGGCGGGGTCCCGCGGCAGGGACTGCTGGGCGTGCGCCGGCGTGACCGTGATCGCAAAAACCGTGGTCCCGGCCAACAGCGCCCTGAGGGCCGTCTTGTCCCGCAATGCCATCGCCTGTCCCCGCTGACCCGAGCCTTCGTAGGCCGCGAGACTCGCCGACAAACAGATAGTTTTTCTGATGCGATTCTTAGGGTCCGTGCACAGATGACACATGCCCGGTCGTACTTGTTCGAGTGCGGAACCAAGAGTGTTTCGCGATCAGGCCGCGATCAGCTTCGGCGAGGGTCGAAGGCGACACCGCTCTGGTGCGCCACCGCGACGATCAGCGCGAGCTTTATCATGGTCAGCCCCTGGACGCCGAATAGTGAAGGCGAGGGCCGAGTGTATTTGTGTAACGGCAAGTGACTCAACCCCTTGCGCCGGACCCTGCGTCATAGTGGCGGTCTCGCCCGTCCAGTGGGAACAGCGAATGCCGAACGCTCCGATCATCGAGTACCTGTCGCCTGCGCAAACGGCCAAGGCGCTCGGCGTCACCGTCCGGGCCCTTCGCCTCTACGAGCAGAAGGGGTTGGTGCGGCCGATCCGATCGCAAGCCGGTTGGCGGGCTTACGGTCCCGAGGCTTTGGCACGCCTGCACCAAGTGCTCGCGCTCAAGCGCCTCGGGCTGAGTCTCGCGAAGATCACCGTCCTGATCTCGGGCCGGCTCGCCAGGCTCGACGCCGTGCTCGAACTTCAGGAGCAGGTGCTGGCCCGGCGGCGTGAGGAGAGCGAGCGGGGTCTCACACTCGTTCGCGCCGCCCGCGCCCGCATCGCTCGCGGCGGCGCGCTCTCCCTTGACGATCTGACCACACTCACAAGGGAAACCACCATGACCGACCAAATGCCCGAATGGGCGAAGAAAATGCAGCCGATCATCGACCATCACCTGAGCCAGGCCGAAAAGGCGGCCATGTTCAAGTCCGGCGAGGCCTCTCACCTCGATCGGGCCGACTACGGCAGGCAATGGGGAGAGATCATCACCGAAGCGACAGCACTCGTCGGGACGGACCCCGGCGCACCCGAGGCCCTCGATGTCGCCCGACGGTGGCGCGCTCTGGTGATGGTGTCGACGGGGGGAGACATGGCGATCACCGCGAAGATGGGTGAGGCTTGGCGGGAAGCCTTGACCGACCCGGACGTCGCGCCGGTCCTGCCGTTTACCTCGGAGGTCTGGAATTTCGTGGGTCAGGCCATGTCGCGGTTGCGGCCGGAAAACTGACCGCTGGCGACGAATGGCGGGGAGCGTGCTAGTCTCCCCGCCATGATCCCGAACCATGGCCCGATGATGGATTTCGGCCTCGGCGACACCGCCGACGCCATCCGCGACACTACCGCCCGCTTCGCCGCCGACCGCATCGCGCCCCTGGCCGCCGAGATCGACGCGAACAACGCCTTCCCTCGCCAGCTATGGCCGCAAATGGGTGAGCTCGGCCTGCACGGCATAACCGTCGAGGAAGATTTCGGCGGCCTCGGCCTCGGCTACCTCGAACACGTCGTGGCCATGGAGGAGGTTTCCCGCGCCTCGGCGTCGGTGGGCCTCAGCTACGGGGCCCACTCGAACCTTTGCGTCAACCAGATCCGGCGCTGGGGCTCGGACGAGCAGAAGCGGCGCTATCTGCCGAAGCTGATCAGCGGCGAACACGTCGGGGCCCTGGCGATGAGCGAGGCGGGGTCGGGTTCCGACGTCATTTCCATGCGCCTGCGCGCTGATCGCCGAGGCGACCGCTATGTCCTCAACGGAACCAAGTTCTGGATCACCAACGGCCCGCACGCCGACGTCCTGGTGGTCTATGCCAAGACCGACGTCGAAGGCGGCAGCCGCGGCGTCACCGCCTTCCTGATCGAGAAGGATTTTGCCGGCTTCTCCTGCTCAAAGAAGCTGGACAAGATCGGCATGCGCGGGTCGGACACCGGCGAGCTCGTCTTCGAGGACTGTGAGGTTCCCGAGGAGAATGTCATGGGCCCGGAGAACGGCGGGGCCGGCGTGCTGATGAGCGGCCTCGACTATGAGCGCACGGTGCTGGCCGCTGGCCCGCTCGGCATCATGCAGGCCTGCATGGACGCGGTGCTGCCCTACGTGCGTGAGCGCAAGCAGTTCGGCAAAGCCATCGGCACGTTCCAGCTGATGCAGGGCAAGATCGCCGACATGTACGTCGCGCTCAATTCCGCCCGGGCCTATGTCTACGCCGTCGCCAGGGCCTGCGACGCCGGCCAGACGACGCGATTCGACGCCGCCGGCGCGATCCTGCTCGCCTCGGAAAACGCCGTGCGCACCTCCCTCGAAGCGATCCAGGCGCTCGGCGGCGCCGGGTATCTCAAGGAGTTCCCGGTCGAGCGCTACCTGCGCGACGCCAAGCTCTACGATATCGGCGCCGGGACCAATGAGATCCGCCGCTTCCTGATCGGCCGTGAATTGGTCGGGGCCTAGGCTAAGAAAATGAACCGTGGGCAAGAATGCCTAGGGCCCAAAACCTTACGCCCGTTCGATACGCGCGGCGTAGCAGCCGCGCTTCGCATAGTGGGCCTGGATGTAGTCGACTTCAGCGTCGCTCAGCATGCGCTCGATGGCGCCCTCCAACACCTCGCCCTCCACGAGATCGGCGTCGACCATCATGTGCGCCGCGTCGAACGCTCGCAGTGAGATGACCCGGGGCCGAAGCACCTCCGGGATTTCGCCGACGCGGTCGTAGCGCGCGCCGGCCCCTTCGAGCACGAAGATCGCGTGGCTGGCTTGATACGGCGTCTCGCCCGGCTGATGGGTATGGTTGATCAGCAGCACGCTCTCACCAGGCTCGGCGTCGCGCAGCTCGACGCGGTCGGGAAAGCCCGGCTTCTTGTCGGCGATGTAGCGTTTCGCGCCGCGCGTGGCGAATTCGTCGTCGGTCAGGCCGAACAGCGGCGTGAAGGGCTCGTTCGATAGTCCGGTGATCCGGAAGCTCATGGCGTGTCTCCTGTGCAACGCCGCCATTCTATGAGGCCCGCCGTCGGCCGCTCGCGGTTTTCGGCTGTCGCGAATTGCCTCCCGCGCAAAGTAAAAGGCCGCCCCCTTGCGGAGACGGCCCTTCCATCGTCGTGACCGCGGTGGTCTCGGGCTTTGCCCGATCAACCGCGACCTGGATCTTCGAGCGTCAAGACGCCGTCAGAAGAGAACCTCGATCTTCAGGCTCCAGGTCGTTTGCGACCGCGGTTGGAGACAATGAGACACTGGACCACCTCCTTTCAGCTGTTGAGACAGGGAATCAGAGGTAAGCGCATTTTTGGACCCGCCGCAAATGGTTCCAATCCCTAGTTTGCGCGAAACTGCGAATGTGTGGTTTTTCGGCGCCTTGACGCCGCGGCCGCGTACGACCTAACCTTGCTCCGTTCCCGTGGGGCACATTGGCGCTTGCGCCGAAAGGGCGAGGCCCACCCGCTGAAGACATTCAGCCGGAATACGCCCATGCCGACCCTCGACACCTATCGTAAACACGCCAAGCTGTTGATGCGGTGGCACCGCGAAGGCGACTACTCGATCGGCGGGAAGGTGCGCCAGCTCGCGCGTTTCAGCGCGCTGACCGATCGCGAAGCGCTGGCGCTGAAATTCACCCTGGCGCTCGCGCAGGAGATCGTCGCGGTCGAGGCCGGCTGCGAAAGCTGGGCCGCGCTCAAAGCGGCGACCGCGGACGTCCCCAAGACGCCACGCCCGCCCGCGGGACCGCCTGCTCTGAAGGTCGCCATCCCGATACTGCTGGTGCGAAACGTGGAGGCGAGCGCCGATTTCTTCCGGGAAAAGCTCGGCTTCGAGATCGACTTCCTCCACGGCGCGCCGCCCTTCTATGGCTCCGTGTCCCGCGACGGCGTCTGCCTCCATCTCCGCTTCGTCCACGAACCGGTGTTTGCTCTGGCCGCCGCCAGGGAAAAATCGCTGATCTGCGCCTCGATCGAAGTCACCAACGTACAAGGCCTGTCCGCGGAATTCACCACGAGGGGCGCCCCGTTCGCCCAGTCGCTGACGAAACAAGCCTGGGGTGGAACCGACCTCCACGTCCGCGACCCCGACGGCAACGTCATCTCCTTCGTCAGCTACGGGCACTGAAGCTGATCTCGCGGCGCGGTGCGCCCGACTTAGACACCAACGCCCGTCTCCGCCTTGACACACGCGCGCACCCATGCGCCCTACGCGCGCTTCGCAAAAACCAGCTCTCTGAGGACCCTTGAAGATGCACGCCTATCGCTCCCACACCTGCGGCGCCCTCCGGCTCGCGGACCAGGGCGCGAATGTCCGCCTGTCGGGATGGATCCATCGCAAGCGCGACCACGGCGGCCTGCTGTTCGTCGATCTGCGCGACCACTATGGCATGACTCAGCTCGTCGCCCATCCTGGGGCTCCGGGGTTCGAAAGCCTGGAGCGTCTGCGGGCGGAAAGCGTCGTACGCATCGACGGCGAGGTCGTCGCGCGCACCGCCGAGACCATCAACATCGGCCTGCCGACCGGCGAGATCGAGTTGCGCGTGCGCGCGGTCGAGGTCCTCTCCGAGGCCGCCGAACTGCCGCTGCCGGTGTTCGGCGAGCCCGAGTATCCCGAAGAGATCCGGCTGGCGCATCGCTATCTCGACCTGCGCCGCGAGACCCTGCATCGCAACATCGTCCTGCGCTCGAAGGTCATCGACTCCATCCGCCGCCGGATGATCGAGCAGGGCTTCAACGAGTTCCAGACACCGATCCTGACCGCCTCCAGCCCCGAGGGGGCGCGCGACTTCCTGGTGCCCTCGCGCATCCACCCTGGCAAGTTCTACGCGCTCCCCCAGGCCCCGCAGCAGTTCAAGCAGCTGTTGATGGTTGCCGGCTTCGATCGCTATTTCCAGATCGCGCCCTGCTTCCGCGACGAGGACCTGCGTGCCGACCGCTCGCTGGAATTCTACCAGCTCGACGTCGAGATGAGTTTCGTCACTCAGGAGGACGTGTTCGCCGCCATCGAGCCGGTCATGCACGGCGTCTTCACCGAATTCGCCGGCGGCAAACCGGTGACGCCCTATCCGTTCCCCCGCATCCCGTTCAAGGAGTCGATCGCCAAGTACGGGACGGACAAGCCGGACCTGCGCAACCCGCTGATCATGCAGGATGTATCGGAGCCGTTCCGCGGCGGCGGCTTCGGCCTCTTCGCCCGCATGCTCGAAAAGCCTGCCAACGCCGTCTGGGCGATCCCGGCCCCCGGCGGCGGCTCGCGTGCGTTCTGCGACCGAATGAACAGCTGGGCGCAGAGCGAGGGCCAGCCGGGCCTGGGTTACATCTTCTGGCGAGACGGGGAGGCGGCCGAGGGCGGGGCCGCCGGTCCGATCGCCCGCAACCTCGGGGATGAGCGCACCGAGGCGATCCGTGTTCAGTTGGGCCTCAAGGTCGGCGACGCCGCTTTCTTCGTCGGTGGCGATCCGAAGACGTTCTACAAGTTCGCCGGTTCGGCGCGCACCAAGGTCGCCACCGAGCTTTCCCTCGTCGATCAGGAGCGCTTCGACTTCTGCTGGATCGTCGACTTCCCGATGTTCGAGATGAACGAGGAGACCAACCACGTCGACTTCTCGCACAATCCGTTCTCGATGCCGCAGGGCGAGCTGGAGGCGCTGAACACCCAGGACCCCCTCGATGTCCTCGCCTACCAGTACGACATCGTCTGCAACGGCTATGAGCTCTGTTCGGGCGCGGTGCGTAATCACCGGCCCGAGATCATGCTGCGGGCGTTCGAGATCGCCGGCTGGGAGGCCGCCGACGTCGAGCAGGAATTCGCCGGCATGTTCAATGCCTTCCGCTTCGGCGCCCCGCCGCACGGCGGTCTCGCGCCCGGCATCGACCGCATCGTCATGCTGCTCGCCGGCCAGACCGCGATCCGTGAAGTCATCGCCTTCCCGCTCAACCAGCAAGGGCAGGACCTGATGATGAACGCGCCGTCCGCCGTGCGCGAAAAGCAGCTGAAGGAGCTGCACATCCGCGTCGCCGCGCCCCTCAAGGGGTAGTCGACAAGATCGGCGCGTGGGAACGGCGGTCGGCGGGCTGTCGATGGGCGGCCCATTGGCGGTCGAGGGGCGGTTCCCGGGCTGTGCAGCGGCGGGCGGCAGGCGGTTCGCGGACTTTTTATTCGACACATAACATCTTGAAATCTATTGCCTTTCTCGATGCGGGCGACGGGATTTGCGATAGGATTCTCCAAGTGGTGCTTCAGCATTTTCGGCCGCCCGCGCGTGATCGTCACACACTAGGGAGTCGCCTTGACCTATCGTAGAATTATTGCAATTTGTCAAGTACAATTGCTCTTCCGAGAAGGGACGCTCTCTCTCGGAACTCAAATCTGAGCCAATGCCTCCCGCACCCAGCCGAATGCGACGCGTTCCTGCTCGAGGCGGACGTGGTCGCCGAGGCGGTTTTGGCGGAGGTCTTCAAACAGGGCGGACTCCTCCGGGGTCAGGTGGTCGAGGGGGCGCGGGAGGGGTTCGGCTTCGCGGACCCAGAGGGCTTGGTGGGCCATCAAGGTGGCGTGGTCCATGAGCAGAGATCGGGCGTGGACGAAGCGCGCGCGGAGACGGTCGAGGATGGCGAAACCGTGGGTGTCGATGTCGCCCCAGTAGAAGAGCGCGCGGGAGGCCAGCCAGCCGGCCGGCGAGAGGCGGGCGACGTCGTAGCCGAGGCCGAACACCACCAGGGCGCTTTGCACCTCGGGAAAGGCGAGGCCGTTGATCTCGTTCTCGGTAATGAACACGCGCTTGGCGCGGGTGTCGAGACGGGCGAAGTCGGCGGCGGGGATGGTCAGGTCACGCAGGCCGCCGATGCTCAAGCCAGGGTCGAGCACGCGGAAGCGCACCAGGGGTGGTTTGACCGCGAGGCCGTGGCGTTGCTCGAAGACGCGGGCGCCGATGAAAAGGGGATCAATGGCGTCGGGCGCCTGTACGTGGTCGAGCAGGTCGGAAAGCAGCGCCCTGTGGGCCTCGATAAACTTGGTGTCGACGCCGGCGATGTCGAGTTGGCGCAGGTACAGGCCGGGGCGCGGATGGTTGCGGAACCAGGCAAGGATGGCGAGGACGCGTTCCCAGTCGTCGGCGTGCTCCAGCAGGCGCATGGGATAGCGCCCGAGCCAGTCGCCGAGGCCAGGAAACTGCTCCAGTGTCAGGGCCGCCAAACGAGCGAAGCGCTCGGCGTCCTGGCGCTTGCCGATCAGCCGAAGGGCGTCCTGTTCGGTCTCGATCCGCGCGCCAGTCGGTAGGCGGTTGCGGCCCAGTTGGCGGTGGTTGATCTCCGTCCATTCGATCTCGTAGCCGAAACCCTGGGCCGCTTTGCCGGCGCTCTCCAGGGCCTTGATCCATTGCCGGACCTCGTCGAACCGTTCCGAGAGCGCCCGGGCGTCCGGCTTCCTGAATTTCAGGGCCAGAGGATAAAACGGCTCGGTCGCCACGCGCGCGGCGAGCAGGCGGCCGGAGGTCCAGTACCGCGCCAGCTCGGCCTTGATGTCGGCCGGCGTCGTCCAGCCTTGAGCTAGCTTCACGCCCAACGCTACTCCGGCGCGGTTTCGCCGTGATCCTCCGCCGCCAACTCCACGCCTTCGTAGAACTCGGCCATCGGGACCTCGATGCCGATTTCCGGCATGCGCAGGAGACTGTCGGCGGACAGCAGCCGGCCGGTCCAGTCTTCGCCGTCGCGCTCGAACATGGTCCCGCCGATGGCGTCCTGAGCGAGCACGACATAGCGCCGTACCGAGGGCGTCGCCGCGTATTCCGCGTTCTTGGTGATCAGATCGGTGCTGCTCGTGCTCTCGCTCAGCACTTCGAATATGACCACCGGCTCGTCGATCACCTTTCTGTCGGCTTGCGCACGGCTGCAATATACGAAGCCGTCTGGGTATCGGATTCGGCCATCGACTTGAATCTTCAGATCGTTTCCGACGAAGCGACAGGGCTTGCCACGCAGGCGGCCGCCCACGGCGATCGCGAGATTGACCTGGATGAGGGCATGCGCCTCCGTGCCGCCGGTCATCGCGATCGTACGGACGCCGTCGAACTCGTGGCGCAGCGGCTGGCGATCCTCCCAGGCGAGGAACGACTCCAGCGTCATGGGCTTCCGCATCGGCGCGTTCATGGCGAACATCCTATCCCCGATGACGCGAAAAGTCATTTGTCCACGCGAGGCTGGCTTCACGCCCGGCGCGCCGCCTGCTCGGCCCGGTACTCCTCGATCGAGAGGTTGCGCAGCATGGAAAGCCGGCCCTCCTCGTTGTGCACGAAGCCGACGTTGGAAACATACGGTTCGATGATGTGGATCTTCTGCAGGGGCGTGACCACCAGCAGCTGCAGGCCCAGGCGCTGGAACAGCTCAAGCCCGTAGCGGGCGGATTCGTCCGAGCCGCGGCCGAAAGCCTCGTCGATGACCACGAAGCGGAACGAGCGGGCGCTGGCGGCGCCGGCCTCCAGGCCGAAATGGTAGGCGAGGCTGGCGGCGAGCACGGTGTAGGCGAGCTTCTCCTTCTGGCCGCCCGACTTACCGCCGGAGTCGCTGTAGTGCTCGTGCTCGCGGTCGTCCTCCCGCCAGCGCTCGGAGGCGGAGAAGGTGAACCAGCCGCGCATGTCGGTGACCTTGGCGGTCCAGCGGCGATCCAGCTCGGCCGTTCCCTCGCGGCCGCGGAAGCGCTCGATGATGCGCCGCACCTGCAGGAACTTGGCCTCGGAATAGGTCTCTTCCTCGGAGCCGGTGAGGCTACCCTCGGTGCAGGCGCGCAGGTCCTGCTGGAAATCGCGGATCTCGGCATCGGTGGTGGCCTCGGCCTCAAGCACGATGTAGCGGGCGGGGTTGTAGTCGATATCGCTCAGGGAGCCGTTGATCGCATTGATCCGCTCACGGACGGTTTGGCGTTCGCGGTTGAGCTGCGACTGGAAGTTGGCCACCTCGCGGATGGTGTTCTCGTTGAGCAGGGTCTTGAACCGGCTCTCGAAGCGCGGCAGGTCGTCGGCGGCCAGCCGGTCCAGCATGGCGCGGTACTCGCCCACCGCCGCAACGCTTGCGTCCGCCTCCTGGGCGTCGAGGGGATAGGCGCCGCGATATTCCTCCATCGCGCGGACGATCTTCTCGGCCAGGCGGGAGATTTTCTTGTCTTCGGCGTCGATGCGGGCCTGCAGCCAGTCGCGCATGTCGCGCTCACGATTGTCGCAGGATTCCACGGTCAGGGTCTTGGGGCCGGGAACCTCTTCGCGCATGGCCTCCAGCTTGGCGAAGAGCGCGCCCGCCGCGTCTGAATCGATCGCCGACAGGGCGGTCTCGCAGTCGGTGATCAGCAGCTTCGCCTGGCCGCGTTTCTCTTCCAGACGCGCCTGGTCCGCGCCGCCCGCGCGAAGATCGTCCTCCGTCGTGGCCATCGCCTCTTCCAGGGTCGCGAGCTGACCCTGCAACGCGCGTAGGACATCCGCCGCCGCTTCCAGCTCGCGCCGTTCGCGCTCCAGCCGCTCGATCTCGCTGACCGCCGGGCGCCAGTCGAGGTCGCGGAAACTCTCGAATACGGCCAGTTTCTGCAATGCATCCAGGCGCGACTGCAGCGCCTTCAGGTTTTTCTGGAGTTCGCCGATGCGCCCCGCGATGGCGCCCATCCGCGCCTCGACGCCGCGCGACGTCGCTTCCAACGCGGCGATCTTGTCTTCGTTGGACCAGCCGAGCACATATCGCGAGCGATCGTCGACGCGATGGCGGTCGTCCTTCTCGTGCCGGTCGGCGCCGGCCTTGATCTGCCCGGTGCGGGTGATCGCCTGGCGCTCGCGGCGGAAGTCGTCGAGGCTGTCGCAGCAGGCATAGTCGAACCGTTTCGCCAGCTCGCCTTCCAGCCAGCCATAGAAGCCGCTGTCCGGCTTGACCGCGACCTTGCGCACCAGGGAGGCCGGATGCAGGGTTCCGTGATCCGCGCCGGCGCTTCCACCTTGGGCCCGCACGCGGAAATACACCAGGCGCTCGCCCAGATGCGTGCGGTTCACCCACTCGCTGACCTTGGCGTAGTGGCTGTCGGCGACCAGGATCGAGAGGCCGAAATTGTGCAGCAGCCGCTCGATCGCGCCCTCCCAGGCGCGTTCCTCGGGCCGCACCTGAATCAGTTCGCCGATGAACGGTAGCGCGTCTTCGGCCAGGCCGCTGGCGCTGCAGAGTTCGGCGCGAAGATCGAGCATGCGCCGGGGGATGTTGGAGCGCCGCTTGCGCAGAGAGGCGAGCTCGCTGGCCAGCTCCGCGTGCTGCGTCTTCAGATCGCGGAATTCGACGCTGGTTTCCGTCAGCGCGTTCTGGTTCTCGGCGCGACCAGCCTCGGCGGCCTCCGTCGCGGCGGCAAAGGCCCCCTGGTTGGCGAGGAAGCCGTCGACGTCGGACACGCCCGGCATGTCGATGGCGGCGGCCAGGTCGTCGTACTGGCGCGCGCGGCGCAGGCGCTCGTCCTTCTCCCTCTGTTGCGCCGCGATCTCCTGCTTGATGCGCTCGATGCGATCGCCGCCGTTGTCGGCGATGGCCCGCTTCAGGTCGTCGCGTTCGGCCCGCTGGCGATTTCGTTGCTCGACATCCTTGGCGATGCGGGCCGCGATCCGGGTCAGGTCGCCGTCGAGACCCGCCAATCGCTTGACCAGCAGGTCGAGCTTCTGGCTGGCGAACCAGGGATGCAGGACCTCGCGGCAGGCCAGCAGCTCCTGCCGGCCGGACGACAACGTGGTGTGGGCGTCACCGTCGGCGACCAAGGGCGCCAGCCGTGCGATCTGGGCCTTGGCCTTGAGCACGGCGTCGTGGGCGCGGTTCAGATCGTCGAAATGCCCGATCAGGGCGGCGATGCGCGGCTCGACGGCGAAGGCTTCGAGCATGTGCTCGCGCACGAACTCGGTGAGGTTGCCCACCGATTTCATCGACACTGTCTGGTAGAAGAGGTCGAGCGCCTGCTCGTTCTCGATGCCGAAGCGCCGCCGCCACGCCGCGCCATAGGCCGGGAAGGCGTCGTACGTCTCCACCGCCGCGAGGCCGCGAAGACGCTTGCGCAACTGGCCGATCTCGGTCCCGAAGCCGGAGAAATGTTCGGCGATGGAGAGGGCCGCGTCGGCGACGATATAGAGCCGCGCCGGCTGGCCCTGGGCGTCCTTCAGCCAGAACACCTGGGCCAGCGTCACCGTCTGGCGCAGCGCCTCGTTGACGAAGCGGGCGAGGATCACCGAATAGGTGTTGGCGTCGCGCAGGGCCACCGGCCGGGCGGCCAGACCTGATCCGCCGCGCTCGGTACGGAAGTGGCCCAGCACATAGCTGCGCAGGGTGCGCTCCCTCGCCTCCGCTCCCGCCGCCTTGTTGTAGGTGATCTTCTGGGCCGGCACGAGCAGGGTGGTGACGGCGTCGACCAGCGTCGATTTGCCCGAGCCGATGTCACCGGTGAGCAGGGCGTTGTCGCCCTGCAGGTCCAGGCCCCAGACCCGGTTGTGGAAGGTGCCCCAGTTGAACACCTCCAGGCGCGCCAAGCGAAAGCCGCTCCGGACGTTCGGTTCCAGCAGAGCGAACATGTCGGGACGGAAGGGATCGAGCGGCTTCACGCCACCTCCTCCCGCTCCGCAGCCCCGCCAAGCTGTTGCTCGCGATAACCGGCCAGGCGCTGTTCGAACTCGTTGAGCCACTGGGCGTCGACGAAGGCCTTCATCACGCGGCGCACCTCGAAGCGATTCTCCTGGCCTGCGAGACGTCGCAGGAAGCCCATCTCGACCACGCGGTTGATGTGTCCATCGATTCGGTCGACGAGACGTGCCTGATTGACCGTGTCGGGCAGGAATATCCGCATCATCTCGACGATGTCCTCGCGGCTGAGGATCAGGCGGGTGTCGCCGCTGGCGGCGTCGAACTCGGCGAGTTTCTTGCGCAGCAGCGCGATCAGCAGGCTGGGGGCGTAGCCGAGCTGGCGGCGCGGGACCAGGCGCGGCAGCTCCGCCTCGCCCTCGCGCGCCGAGCGTTGGCGCAGATAGGCGTAGCCCTCCGCCTCGTCGACGATCAGCTCCAGGCCCAGCACGCCGACATGATCTCGCACGCGCGCCTGCAGCCCCAGCAGCGACTGCCAGAGAGGAGCGTCGGCCTCGGCGAAGGTGACGCCGCGCATCAGGCTGATCAGGACAACCGAGAGATCGCGCGCGGTGTCGGGCGGATTCACGGTCAGGTCACCGGCACGAGCGCGGGGCGCTGGTTGAAGACCACCAGGGGCAGGGTGGCCTGCCGGCGCCGGCCCGTCTCGTCGGTCCACGCGAAGGTCTGGGCGCCGGTGTCGTCGATCACCGCCAGGCGATCCTCCGCGGCGAGGCTCAGGTAGGCGATGAGTTCGGCCAGGCCCTGCTCCACCGGATGAGCCTCCACCAGTTCGGCCAGGGATATCTGGCCGCGGGTCTGCAGGGCGCGGCGGACCTGGGCGGCGAGCTTGAGCTTGTCGACGTGGGTCTGTTCGAAGAGGGCGTCGGCGGAAATCTCGTCCGCTCCCTCGGCGGGCGCGTCGTCGGCGATCGTCGGCTTGAACGGCGGGGTGTAGAGCGGACGGTCCATGGCCAAGTCGATATGGGGCGCCGGCTCGTCCAGGGCCATGACGTCGCCGGGCGGCGCGCATTCGCGCAGGGCCAGGGCATGGTGCTCGACCTCGCGGATCAGCTGCATGATCCGGCGGTTCTCCAGCCACGCCTGGTCGTCGAGATAGCGGCGCAGTTGTTCGGAGAGGCGCGCCACGGTCCGCTGGGCGACCTCGCCGGCCTCCAGCCAGTCGTAATGGACGCGCATTAGGCGCCGGTCGGGGGCCAGCGCCTTGACCGGTTCCAGGGCGAAGGCCGTATCGAGCAGGGTGGACAGCTCCTCCTGCCGGGTGGGCGACATCAGGAAATCCCAGAACGCGCGAAAGCTGCGACCCTGGTCGGAGTCGGCGATCACGTCGCGCTGGCCGAAGATCTCCTCCAGCAGGGCGCCCTTGCCAGCCTCCCAGCCGGCGATCCGCCCGCGTACGTCGCGGTCGAGGCTGCGGAAATTGTGCTCCACCTCGCGGAAGTCCGACAGCAGCCCTCGCGCCGTCGCCGCCATCAGCAGGAAGCGGTCCTTGACCTGGGTGTCGTCCATCAGGATGAGCTGTCCGTCGCGCACCCGCTGGATTTCCGCTTCGATCTGGGCCCTTCGTTTTTCCAGTTCGGCGATGCGCGCCTCGGGGTCGACCTGTGTGCCCTCGGCCAGTTGGCGCAGAAGCTCGAACACCGTCATCAGCCGCGACTCGGTCCCCACGAACTGCCGCTCGCCCAGTCCCGCCAGCCAGTCGACGGCTTTTTCGGCGGCGGTGGTCAGGTCGTAGTGCGGCTCGTCGGTGTCGGGCGGATAGTATTTGCGCAGCCAGGCGTGTTCGTCGGAGGCCCAGTCGTCGAGATAGTGGGCGGACGCCCGGG
>Ga0302314_10007219_pt1 | contig 19988 bp, 15 predicted proteins | sample III_Palsa_N2_3_FD_200533 | JGI IMG/M metagenome (GOLD analysis project Ga0302314, IMG submission 200533) | Peat permafrost microbial communities from Stordalen Mire near Abisko, Sweden - III_Palsa_N2_3 | ecosystem: Environmental > Terrestrial > Soil > Palsa > Peat permafrost | place: Sweden... | reverse complement strand
GACCTACTGCGCCCAGGTGGTGGTGCTATCGCCGGGCTCCTGGACCCAGGGGCCGCCCGCGGCGGTGCTGATCCCGCAGCTGCTGCGCACGGCCTTCGGAGCGACCGCCGCCGAACCCGCTGCCGGGTCGCAGGGCGCATGAGCCACGCGACCACCCTGGCGGCGGCGCTGGCGCAGCCCGGCTTCTGGCGGGCCGCGGTGACGCTGGTCGCGGTCGGCACCAGCACGGCCCTGCTTGGCTGCGTGCTCCTGGCACGGCGCCTGGCGCTGCTGGCCGATGTGCTGGCGCATTCCATGCTCCCTGGGGTCGGCATCGCCTGGCTGCTGGCCGGGGTCAGCGTGCCGGCGCTGCTGGTCGGGGCGCTGGCGGCGGGATTGGCGACGGCGCTGGGCAGCGGACTCATCAGCCGCTTCACCGCCCTGGCCGAGGATGCGGCCTCGGCCGCGCTCTTCACCACCATGTTCGCCGCGGGGCTGCTGCTCGCGGCGGCCACCGGCGGCTCCGAGGAGCTGCTCCACCTGCTGGCCGGGGATGTGCTCGGGATCGGACGCGCTGATGCGGTCCTGGCGGTGGCGATGGCGGCCCTGACCATGGCCTTCTTCGCCATCTGCGAACGCGCGATCATCATGGAATGCTTCGATCCGGAGTTCCATCGCTCCAGCGGCGGCTCCGGCAAGGCCATCCATCTCGGACTCCTGGCGCTGGTGGTGCTGGCGCTGGTGGTCGCACTGCGCGCGGTCGGCGCGATCCTCGCGGTCGGGCTGTTCATGCTGCCCGCCGCCACCGCGGCGCTGTGGAGCCGGTCCTGGCGCGGGCGGCTGATCGTGGCCGCCGGCCTTGGCGGCCTCGGCCCGCTGCTCGGCCTCACCCTGGCCTGCCGGCTCGGGATCGCACCTGGTCCCACCATCGTCACCACCCTGGGCTCGGTCTTCCTGCTCTCGCTGCCGATCGGCGCGGTTGTCCGCCTCGTCCGTCGCCGGCGTGCCCAGGTCCAGGCGGCCTGATGGGCCGCTCCAGGCTCAGCGCCGCCGGTCCTGGCTCGGCCAGTGCCCGAAGCGCCGGAAGTAGAGCTTCGAGAAGTGGTGGTACTCGCCGTAGCCCACCGCCTGCGCGACGGCGGCGACCGCGGCATTGCGTTCGCTCAGCAGGAAGCGCGCATGGCGCAGGCGCAGCTCGATGACATAGGCGATCGGCGAGGTGCCGAAGGCGGCGCGGAAGCGGTTGCACAGATGCGGTATCGAATAGCCGAACCGTTTCGCCAGGTCGCGCAGCGCGTGGCTCTGGTGGAAGGTCGCGTCGAGATGGTTGCGCAGCTCATCCAGCGCCCGCGGGATGGGGGTTGCCGTCGCGGCGGTGGCGCGGCGCAGCTCGCGCAGGAAGGTGTGCAGGTGGTTGCGCATGATGAGCGCGTCGGGCACGACATGGGCGCGCGCCTCCTCGTGCAGCGCCAGGACGCAGCGGTCGAGCAGGCGATGGTCGGTGCCTGGCAGGACCGCATCCAGCGGCAGCGCGGCGTCGTGCAGGAGATCACGCACCTCCTCGCCGTCGCAGTGCACCCAGGAATGGCACCAGGGTGCGGTAAGCGAGCCGAAGTAGTGCGGTGCGTGCGGCTGCGAGAGCAGCGTCGCATGTGCCGGCACGCTGCGCAGGCCCTGCGCGGTGAGGATCTCGACCGGATGGCGGAAGGTCACGAACAGGTAGTCGTGGGTGCCCTGCGGTCGGTCGACGACCCCGGGTGGCATCCATTCGCGCACCCCGCAGGCACGCAGCGCCAGGCGGTCGCTGCCGATGCGTTCCGGATAGAGGATGCGCAGCCGTGGCGGCAGCAGTGGGGCGGGGACCAGGGGTGCCTCCGGCAGCGGGTATGGGCCCAGGGTATCGGAAACGACATGTATTCCATCACCTAGGGCATGTTTATCCAGTAAAGAGACCGTAATGTCACCGTCCATGAGCGATAACCCCATATCTCCCCGGCCGCTTCGCATCGCCCTGCTCGGCACCGGCTGGACCGCCGGCATGCACGCCAGCCGCTTGGCGACGCTGCCAGGGGTGACGGTGGTGGCGGCCTGCGGCCGCACCCTCGGCGCGGCGCAGGCCTTCAGTCGCACCTATCGGGCCGAGGCCTTCGACGACTGCGCGCTGATGCTGGAACGGGCCCGTCCCGATGCGCTGTACGTCTGCCTGCCGCCCTTCGCCCATGACGGCCAGGTCGAACGCGCGGCGCGGCACCGGGTGCACTGCTTCATGGAGAAGCCGATCGCCGCCAACGTCGAGCAGGGGGCGCGCATGCGCGATGCGCTCACCCAGGCCGGGCTGGTCAGCCAGGTCGGCTACCACCTGCGCCATGGCAGCGCGACCCGGGCGCTGAAGCGCGCCCTCGACGATGGCCAGTCCGGCCGGCCGACGCTCTTCCAGGGATCATGGCACTGCAACAACATCCATAGCCCCTGGTGGCGGGACATCGCGCGCAGCGGCGGCCAGCTCATCGAGCAGGCCATCCATCTCTACGATCTGGCCTGCTGGTACCTGGGCCGGCCGATCGCGGTGAGCGCGCACGCCGCCAACCTCTGCCACCGTGGCGTGGCCGACTACACGGTGGAGGATACCAGTGCCGCCGTGGTGCATTTCGCCTCGGGGGCCATGGCCAGCATCACCGCCTCGAACTGCGCCATCCCCAATGAGTGGACGCCGCGCTGGAACGTGGTGTGCGAGCGCATGACCGTCGATTTCTCGCATTGCAACCATGCACGCTTCGTGGCCACCCGCGAACCGGTGGTGCGCTGGGCCGAGGACCGTGAGTGCGATCCGTATCTTGCGGAAAGCGTCGAGTTCGTCGCTGCGATCCGTGGCGAAGGCGCGACCAGCGCGCCGGTCGGGGCCGGTTTCGAGAGCCTGCAGCTGGTGCACGCCGCCTGGCGTTCGGCGCAGGACGGCGGACGCCTGGTCGAGATCGCGTGATCGCCGACCACCGGCCGTCCAGGCCACGCCACCTCCCATCCACATCCTGTCGGCGCCATCCCACGGAGATCCCATGACCGCAGCGAACATCCTCGTCAACCTTCCGCCCGGGTTCTACCGTGCCCCAGCCCTGCGGCCGATGTTCAAGCGCCTGGCGGCGCTGGGCAGCCTGCGCAAGCGCTCCTGGAACACCCCGCAGGAGATCGCCAGGGACCTGCCCTGGGCGGATGCGATCCTGATGTGGTCCTGGCCGGTCCTCGAGCCGGCCGCCCTGGACACCGCCACGCGCCTGCGGGTCGTCGGCTGCATCGACGTCTCGCGGCGCAGCGCGGAGATCTATCTCGCACGCCAGATTCCGGTCGCCACCGCGCGGCGCTGCTGGTCGCCTGCGGTCGCGGAGATGGCCCTGACCCTGACCCTGGCCGCGCTGCGCCGCACCAGCCTCTATCATGGCGCGATGCGCGTCGCGACAGAGTCCTGGGTGACGGACTTCCCGCTGGATATCGACCTGCGTGAGCGCGAGCTGACCGGCCTGCGCGTCGGCATCATCGGGCTGGGCGCGGTCGGCCGGCGCTTCGCCCAGCTGCTTGCACCCTTCAACACCCGGCTGCAGGTCTACGATCCGTTCCTCACCGACGAGGCGGTCGCCACCGCGGGCGGCACCAAGTCCGAGCTTGCGCCGCTGCTTTCCGGCTGCGACGTGGTGGTGCTGTGCGCCGCGTCGAATCCAGGCACCGCCAAGCTGCTCGGTGCGAAGCAGATCCGCAGCCTGAAGAAGCATGCGGTGCTGGTCAATGTCGCGCGCGCCGCCCTGGTCGACACCCCGGCCCTGATCGCGCGGCTCACGCTCGGCACCCTGACCCTGGCGTGCGATGTCTTCGATCAGGAGCCGCTGCCGGCGCGCTCCCCCCTGCGCAGGCTCCCCAACGCGCTGCTGACCCCGCATCGCGCCGGCGGGCTGATGAGCTCGGTGCAGCGCGCCATGACCATGCTCAGCGATGACATCGAGGCCGGTCTCGCGGGCCGGGATCTGGCCCATCGCCTGGCGCCGGCGATGCTGCCGGGACTGGACGCCTGAGCGCGGCAGCGTCCAGGCTGGGCGCTCTATCGGGATCCGGAGACGCGCGCGCGCAGCGCCGCAGCGTCGGCATGCGTAAGGTAGTCGATGATGTTCTGCCACAGCGGATGGAAGCCGTATCCGCCCAAGGTCATCTCGGCGAGCGCCTGCTGGGTGGTCCAGTGCTGGTGCAGGATGCGGTACATCGCGATCATCAGCCCGGTCCGGTCCGAGCCGTGGTGGCAGTGGATGAGGTACGGCCCGCCCTGCGGGTCCGCAAGCAGCCGCATCACCGTGACGACCTCGTCATCGGTGATGTGCCAGGTCTGGATGGAGAGTTCATCATCGAGCAGGTCGGCCTGCTTGGCGGCGGCGCGGTCGTTGTGGAATTCCCGCAGGTCGATGACCGTCCGCACGCCCATGCGCCTGAGGGCGAGCAGCCCGTCCGGGGTCGGCTGGGCGCTGCGGTACAGCCCGTCGCTGACCTTGAAGAGGTTGGGTACGCCATCCAGGGCGATGGGCGTCGCCCAGTTCGGGTCGCGCACCGCCTCGGCGGCCGCAAGCGCCGGCAGGGCCGCACCGCCGAGCAGCAGCATCAGCAGCAGACGGCCGGCAGTGAGGAAGAGGATCCGCATCAGCGGACGATTTTTTGGCCAGCACCGGGAAATACAATGGGGCAGTGCGGCAGCGCAGCGGTCACCCCCCGGGTGAGCTCACAACCCGCGGCGGCGCCAGTCCGGATCGCGGTAGCGGCACTCGGGCATGCCCAGCTCCACGCAGCGGCGGCGCAGCACCTGGGCGGTCGCCATGAAGCCCTGGATGCTGAAATCGTGGCCGGTCTGGCTCAGCGCGCCAGACGCGCCGTAGGAGAGGCGCTTGGTGCGCTGCATCTGCGCTGCGAGCAGCAGCTCGGCCATGATGCGCTCATAGCTGCGCACCAGCGCGTGATCGATGACGACGCGCGCGGTCGATGCGCTGCGGGCCTCAATGGCGCCGACGCTGAGCTCGGCGAGGCTGGATGTGTCTGAAAAGCTGGCCATGGCTGTGTCGTCCGCACCTTATGAATGGTCAACGGCGGCTGAAACCGCCTGTGACAACGCTTCTACGTAGCAGGGGGGCCCATGGATGTGTTTTTCCGGATATTCGCATGATTTTTCCGTAACCCACTGCTTCCGCATGCACCTGTCACGTTCCGGGCATGGGCCGTTTGCCGGCCTCGCAGAGAGGGTCGGGCGACCGTGCATGGCCCCCTCCGCGCCGGTCGCAGCCGCATCCGCGGCACCTCCAGCGCTTCATCGGGGCCGGTCCGGAGGCCGGCGCAGTGTCAAAGGCGCCTGGGGTCCGCGCGGCAGGGACCATCGCAATGGCGCTGACCGGGCCTAGCCTGAGCGTCATGCAGGTCCTCATCATCGGCGGCACGGGACTGATCAGTGCCGGCATCATCACCCATCTCCTGGCCCGGCAGGCGCAGGTGACCATGTACAACCGCGGCCAGTGCGAGCGCGGCGTGGCGCAGGAGGTCCAGCGCATCACCGGCGACCGCAACCAGGTCGATGACTTCATCGCGACCTTCAAGGACCGGCGTTTCGATGTCGTGATCGACATGATCTGCTTCACCCCCGCCCAGGCCGAGGCGACGCTGCAGGCCTTCAGCGGGCGCTGCGAGCAGCTGATCTTCTGCTCGACGGTCTGCACCTACGGGGTGAAGGTGCCGCCGCAGGTCCTGATCGACGAACGCTTCGCCCAGGAGCCGATCAGCCAGTATGGACGCGACAAGCTGGCCTGCGAACGGCTCATGCGCCAGGCCCATGCCAGCGGCCGGGTCGCGACCACCATCATCCGTCCGAGCCATACCTACGGGCAGGGGAGCCCGCTCATCGACCAGCTGGAGTTCGATGCCGCCTCCTGGCGCCGCATGGAACGAGGTGAGCCGGTGGTGCTGGCCGATGACGGCCTGGGACTCTGGCAATCGACGCATCGCGATGACTGCGGCAAGCTTTTCGCCTATGCCGCGCTCAACCGCCGCACCTTCGGCGAGGATTACAACGCGACGCGCAACGAGGTCCTGACCTGGCGCGACTACTACGCCGCGGTCGCCGCAGCGCTTGGTGTCGCTCCCACCATCCTCAGCCTCCCGGCCGGCAGGATCATCCGCCGCGACCCGGGGCGGTTCGGGCTGCTGAGCGAGATCACGCGCTTCCATGGCGCCTACAGCTCGGCGAAGGCGGTGCGCGATGTCCCGGAATTCAGGTGCGGCACCTCCCTGATGCAGGGCGCGCAGATGACCTTCGCCGACCAGAAGCGGCGAGGCGCCTGGCGCGGTGATGCTGTCGATCCGGTCTATGACGCGCTGGTCGCCGAGGCGCTGAGCCTCGCATGATGGGACCGGGTGGCGTTCACGCTCCGCAGGTCTAGTCTCTGATCCCAGGAAAGCAGGGACCATACCATGGCTCAGGAAAAGAAGATCAAACGCGAAGCAAAGAAGGCGCCCGCCTTGTCCAAGAAGGAAAAGAAGGCAGTCAAGGTCGCCAAGAAGTCCAAGTAACTGGGCGGACCGGCCCGTGTCCCGCTTCGGGACCAGGCATCCGCGCTTCGCTGTTCGTCTCAAGACCGGTCATGAGCGCCCCTCATGGCCGGTTTTCCATGTCCAGGGCCAGGCCCCAGGCCGGGCGCCTGCGCCTAGATGCCTTCGAAGAGCACCGTGGACAGGTAGCGCTCACCCGAGTCGGGCAGGATGGTGACGATGGTCTTGCCGGCGAATTCAGGCAGTTTCGCCAGCCGCACGCTCACCACCACCGCAGCGCCGCAGGAGATGCCGCAGAGGATGCCCTCTTCGCGGGCCAGGCGCCTGGCCATCTCCACCGATTCCTCCGCCGTCACCGTCTCGATGCGGTCGATCAGCGAGAGGTCGAGGATCTCCGGGATGAAGTTCGCGCCGATGCCCTGGATCTTGTGCCCGGCGGGCTTGAGCTCGAGTCCGGCACGCTTCTGCGTCAAAAGCGGGCTGACGGCGGGTTCGACGGCCACGGAGATGATGGCCTTCTTCTTGGTCTTCTTGATGAAGCGCGACACGCCGGTGATCGTCCCGCCGGTGCCGATGCCGGCGACGAAGATGTCGATGGCCCCGGCGGTGTCATCCCAGATCTCGGGTCCGGTGGTCGCCTCATGGATGGCGGGATTGGCCGGATTCTTGAACTGCTGCGGCATGTAGTAGCGCTTCGGATCCGAGGCTGCGATCTCCTCGGCCTTGCGCACCGCGCCGTTCATGCCCTCGGGTCCGGGGGTCAGCACCAGGGTGGCCCCGAAAGCGGCCAGGACCCGGCGACGTTCGATCGACATCGTCTCGGGCATGGTCAGGGTCAGCTTGTAGCCCTTGGCGGCGGCGACGAAGGCCAGCGCGATGCCGGTGTTGCCTGAGGTCGGTTCGACGATCTCCATGCCGGTGGTGAGCTTGCCGCTCTTCTCGGCGTCCCAGACCATGGCGGCGCCGATGCGGCACTTCACCGAATAGGCGGGATTGCGGCCTTCGACCTTGGCCAGGACGGTCGCTGTGCAGCCGGCGGTGACGCGGTTCAGGCGCACCAGGGGGGTATGGCCGATGGACAGGGCATTGTCAGCGAAGACGGGCATGGTGGACCTCGTTGGGGTGGAGGCCGCACCCGGGGCACGACCGCGCACGAAAATGCCATCCGGGAGCTCAGGGTCCAGCGGACTCTGAGGATCCCTGGTGGCGGTTGCCCGTCACGGGGAATGAGCAGCCGACCACGATTCCCTGCGGTCTACCGGCTGCATCGACATGCTGCCGGTGAGAGCAGCGCAGGCCGGAAACGGGCGTCGTGTGCCGCTCCAGGCGACCATGAAGCGCACCCTGCCCCGTGCAGCACGCTGTGCGTCCTGAGCACCCGGTGGCGATTCGCACCGTCACGGCGATCGCGCTGGCGACGCCGCCAGTGCCGACTGTTTCCGCAGCAGGAGCTCCTGATCGACACGCTGGACCGACGCCTCCAGGCCCAGACGGTGGCAGGATTCGCGATAGAGGGTCATCGCTGCCGGATACTGCGGCGACATGTTCACCAACAAGGCGGACAGGATGCGGCACGACTCGAAATCCCCGTTCAGACGGTAGGCATCGGCCAAGGCCGCCAGCTGCTGGATGCTAAACGAGATCCCGAGCCGCAAGGCGGATTTATCCCCCGGCATGGAGCTGAAGTCCACCATGGGTGCCGCCTCCCAAGGCTGCAGGTCGCCTTCGCGACACTGGGTCGCCAGCCGCTGCGCGGCTGCGCGGTCTTCGGTCGTGTAGATCTTCTCCAGGGCCTGTTGCGCCTGCACCGTGTGGCCTTCCAGCAAAGCGATCATGCCTTCGATGAACGGAGCGAAGCTTCCCGCCTTGGGCAGGCCTTGCGCGAGCAGGTCATCGGCGGCCTGCGATCCTTCCGTCCTCTGGCACTCCCAGATGCCATAGATCATGCAGCTGACATAGGGCCTGACGAAAATGAGGCTGCGATCAGGGCATCTCAGGGCCTTCAGACCGGCGCGACCTGCCTCTTCCATATCGTCCGGCCCAGGCTGGCCGGTTCCGACCAGGCAGTGGCAATATCCTGCCCAGTTGAGTCCGCAGTCCGGGTCATGCCGCATTCCGGTCATCATGGCGTTGCGCAGGGATGAGAACTCGCTGACCCGCGACCAGGAGAGCAGTGACAGCAGGACCGCGTAGCCGATGACCAGGAAGCGGACCGACTTGTCCCAATCAAGGGGCCTGGCGCTCCTGATATACTCCCCAAGGAGCTGGCATGGAATGAGCAGCAGGAAGGGCAATGCCCACTGCAGGTAGTGGTCCGACATCGTCTGCAGCTGGTAAGCCAGGTTGAGGGCCGGCATCAGCGACATGGCCGCGGCGGTCCAGGCGAAGATCATGAGACGCCGCTCACGGGCCATGGCGCAGGTGATCGCCACGAGTCCCATCACGCAGATCCAGCATGCTGACAGGATGACCCAGCGTCCGGGGTCCTCGCTGGCATAATAGAACATCGCCAGGTGCTGCGGCACGTAGGCATGCACCACATAGCGCAGCAGTATGGCTCCATCACAGAAGACCGAGGCAGGCAGGGAATGGTCAGAAGGCCCGTGGACGATGTCGGGACGGATGTAGAGGACGCTCACGAGGATGAAGGCGATGGACAGCGCGGCTGAGGGAAGCACCGCGAGGACGCGGTTGCGCCACAGGCCCGTTCCGTACAGCGCCTCGTAGGTGGCGAGCACCGCGGGAATCATGACCGGATGCAGCTTGGCGAGGATGGCCAGCGCGCAGAGCGCCGCGGCGAGCCAGCCTGACCAGGCCCGTTTGTCCTGACGCCAGGCGATATGGTGGTAAAAGCACCACCAGGTCAGGGCGAAGGCCACGAGATTCTTGCGCTCCCCCAGCCACAGGACCGATTCGGCGGTGACCGGATGCAGGCAGTACAATAATCCGACTGTATAGGACAGGCCGGGTCGTCCGCTGATCCGGAAGAGCACCTGGACCACCGCCAGGGTGCCCAGGCCCAGCCACACCAGCTGCTGGAATCGTGCCAGCACGAAAGGGTGGCCGTGGCCCATGGCGAGATCGAGCCACATCGTCAGATGGGACACGGGAATGTAGTCGTTGAAATAGACGGTGGTCCAGACGTCCTTGAGGCCGGCGATCCCCCCATTATGCAATGCCGGATTCTCCATGTAGTATTCGAGATCGTCGATCTGCAGGAGGCCCAGGCCGAATGCGCTGCAGTACAGCAGGAATGGCGCGGCAACGAGCAGGACGAGCATGTACCAGCGTCGAAATAGCGATTCCGGAGACGATGGAACTGCAGCTTGACCTGGAGGCATATCCCAGTGAGTGTCGCTGGCCAAGTGGAAATGCAAGGTGGCGACGGCCATCCTGGTCGTGGTGATCTGTCAAATCATGGACGCCGAACGCTTCCGCACGAGGCGCAAGCCGGCGTGAACTGATAGGCTCGGGCCGGGCCGTCAGCCGGTGGTCGACGCCATCGGCTGCGGTTGGCGCATCAGCGCGAGGACGTCCCAGGGCGGTCCTGTTCAATAATCTCCTGATCAACGCGCCGCACCGACACCTCAAGGCCCAGACGATGGCAGGCCTCACGATAGAGCCGCAGTGCCATGGGATAGTGCGGTGAGATGTTGACGAGCAGTGCCGACAGGGCGTAGAACGATTGGACATCTCCATTCAACCGGTAGGCATTGGCCAACGCGGCGAGTCCCGGGAGGCGGAACTCCGTGTCGACGCGGCGCTGCAGGGTGTCTCCCTGGCCGGACTCGAGATCCATGCACGGCGCAGCCTCCCATGGCTGGCGGCTGCCGTCGCGGCACAACGTGGCAAGCGTCGCCGCCGCCGCGCGCAATTCCGGAGGATAGTCCTTTTCCAGGACGAGCTGGGCCTGGACGCTGTTCTTTTCCAGCAGGTAGATCGTCCCCTTTATGAAATGTTCAAGGGGTGCGACGTGCGGGAGGCCTTGCGCAAGCAGGGCGTCGGCGGCCTGCGAACCTTCCGTTTTCTGGCACTCCCAGGTGCCATAGACGAGGCTGTAGACATAGGGTTTGACGGGAATGTGATTGCGGTCCTCGCAGCGCAACGCGGTCAGGCCGGCACGGCCGGCCTCCTCCACGTCGTCCGCACCGGGCTGATGCCCGTCGATCAGGATGTAGCAGTACCCGGCCCAGTTGATTCCGCACTGTGGCTGGTGACGGATGCCGACCAGCATGGCGTTGCGGTAGGATGAGAACTCGCTGATGCGTGCCCACGAGACCAGCGACAGGAACACGGCGTACCCCATCAGGCAGTAGCGCGCCGGGACGTCCTTCTCGAGCGGCCTGGCGCGCCAGAGCATCTCGCCGACCAGCTGGCAGGGAATGAGCAGCAGGAAGGGCATTCCCCACTGCAGGTAGTGGTCGGACATCGTCTGCGCCTGGAATGAGAGGTTGAGAGCGGGCATCAGCGCCATGGCCGTGGCCGCCCAGGCGAACATGATGAGGCGTCGTTCATGGGTGATGGCGCTGGTGATCGCCACGATCGCCAGGACGGCGAGCCAGCTGACCGACAGGATGGCCCAGCGACCGGGATCCTCGATGGCCTGGTAGAACATCGCCAGGTGCTGCGGCACATAGGCATGGACCAGGTAGCGCAGCATGATGGCGCCATCGCAGAACACGGAACCAGGCATGGAGTGGACGGGATGCCCGCCGACGATGTCGGGGCGAACGGCATGGATGCTGAAAGCGATGAAGACCAGGGTCAGGATCGCGGACGGGAGCAATGCCAGGACCCGGCTCCTCCAGGTGCTGGTGCCATAGAACGCCTCGAAGGCGGCGAGGACGGCCGGAATCATCACCGCATGGATCTTGGCGAGGAGCGCGAGTGCGCAGAACATGACGGCGAGCCACCCTGATCCGGCCCGCCGGTCCTGTCGCCAGGTGATATGATGATACAGGCACCACCAAGCCAATGCCATCGCGACGAGATTCTTGCGCTCTCCCAGCCAGAGAACCGATTCGGCGGTGACCGGATGCAGGCAGTACAGCAAGCCTATCGCATAGGCCAGTCCAGGCCGCCCGGTGATCCTGGACATGACCAGGACGACGGCCAGCGTGCCAAGGCCCAGCCAGGCCAGCTGCTGGATGCGTGCAAAGACGAAGCTGTCACCATGGCCGACCGCGAGATCGAGCCACATCGTCAGCTGCGTCACGGGAAAGTAATCGCTGAAATAGACGGTGGTCCAGATCTCCCTGAGACCCGCCATCGTTCCATGATGCAACGCCGGGTTATCAAGATAGTAATCGGCATCATCGAGATGCAGAAGATCCATGCCGAGCGAGCCGCCATAGAGCAGCAAGGGCGCCGCGATGAGCAGGGCGAGCATATACCAGCGTCGAAACAAGGAGGCGCGTGCTGCCGAGACTTCGCCCTCACCTGGCTGCATATCGCGGTCACTGTCGCTTACATATTCACATTGCAAGCCGCCACAGCAGCCCGGCGTCGCGGTGGTTTTTTCGCAGGCGACAGAGATGGGCCCGACGATGAGATCAGGTCTCCGGAAAGGCCGAGCAGATCCTCCGGGTCGTCACCATCGCATCGCGATCAGCGATCGGCTGGCTCCTGTACAGCCAGGGCAGCGGACTTCTGATCGAGAATCTCCTGATCGACACGTCGAACGGAATCCTCCAGACCTAGCCGATGGCAGGATTCCCGATAGAGCAGCAGCCCCGCGGTGTTGTGCGGAGAAAGGTTCACGAGCAGCGCCGACAAGGCGAAGGACGATTCGAGATCCCCATTGAGCCGGTAGGCGAGGGCGAGCGTGGCGTATCCCTGGACATGGAAGCCAAGGCCAATGCGTGATTGCAAGGTGTCGCCCTGGGATGATGTGAGATCAATGCACGGTGGCACGTCCCAGGGCTGGTGGTGCCCATCGCGGCACAACCTGGCGATCGCCTGCGCTGCGGCACGCAATTCCGGGGAATAATCCTTCTCCAGTGCGAGTTGGGCCTGCGCGTAGTTCTTTTCCAATAAGGAGATCATCCCCAACACGTATGGTGCAATGGGTGCCACTTCCGGCAGGTCCTGCGCGAGCAGGGCGTCTGCGGCCTGCGACCCTTCAGCTTTCTGGCACTCGCAGGTACCATAGATGAGGCTATAGACGTAGGGCCTTAGCAGGATGTGGTTCCGGTCCGCACAGCGCAACGCGATCAGACCTGCCCGTCCCGCCTCCTGCACATCGCTTGGGCTGGGATGGTCCGCATCGACCAGGGCCAGGCAGTAGCCCGCCCAATTGGTTCCGCAGTTCGGCTCATGCCGGATGCCGACCATCATGGCACTTCGAAACGATGAAAACTCACTGATACGTGACCACGAGATCAGTGACAGGAGGATGGCATACCCGACCAGGACATAGCGCGCCGGTACATCCCGCTCGAGCGGCCTGGCACGATGCAGCAGCTCACCGGCCAGCTGACACACGATGAGCAGCAGGAAGGGCAGTCCCCACTGCAGGTAGTGGTCGGACATCGTCTGCGCCTGGTAGGAGAGGTTGAGGGCGGGCATCAGCGCCATGGCCGCTGCCATCCAGGCGAACATGAGGAGGCGCCGTTCCCGCGTGACGGCAAGGGTGGTCGCCACGAATGCAATGACGGCGATCCAGCAGGCGGACAGAATGACCCAGCGTCCGGGATCCTCGATGGCCTGATAGAACATCGCCAGATGCTGCGGCACGCAGGCATGGACCAGGTAGCGCAGGAGTATGGCGCCATCACAGAATAGCGAACCAGGCAGGGAATGGGCGTGAGGTCCATCAACGATATCCGGGCGAACAATCCGGATGCTGATGATGATGAATATGACGGTGAGGAGCGCAGAGGGGAGTACCGCCAGGATGCGGTTTTTCCAGGCGGCGCTGCCGTAGAACATCTCGAAAGTGGCGAGTACGGCCGGAATCATCACGGCATGGACCTTGGCAAGGAGCGCAAGCGCACAGAAGATGGCGGCTAACCAGCCTGACCGGGCCCGCCGGTCCTGACGCCAGGCGATATGGTGATAGAAGCACCACCATGACAGGGCCAGCCCGACGAGATTCTTGCGCTCGGCCAGCCACAGGATCGATTCCGAGGTGACCGGATGCAGGCAATACAGCAAGCCTATCGCATAGGACAGCCCGGGCCTCCCGCTGATCCTGAACATGACCTGGACGATGGCCAGGGTGCCCAGTCCCAGCCACGCCAGCTGCTGGATGCGCGCAAAGACGAAACTGTCCCCGTGGCCGATGGCGAGATCGAGCCATACCGTCAATTGCGTTACGGGAAAGTAATCGCTGAAATAGACGGTGGTCCAGACGTCCCTGAGGCCCGCCATCGCGCCATGGTGCAATGAGGGGTTATCAAGGTAATACTCTGCATCGTCAAGATGCAGAAGATTTAGGCCGATTGAGCTGCAATAGAGCAGGCACGGAGCCAGCACGAGAAGGGCATACATGTACCGACGTTGAAATATTGAACGAGGAGCCGCCGGAACTTCACCCTCGCCTGCAGGCATATCCCGGTCAGTGTCGCCCATCAAGCGGAATTGCAAGCTTCCGAGGAGGACATTAGTCGCGAAGGATTTCACAAATCCTGATCGAGGTGGGCGCCGTGCCGCCGATCCGCATCCCGTCGGTCCTGGCGTACGCGCTGCGTGCTGCCGGGTCATGAAGCGCGGCAGCATCCATCGCGCGAACGGCATTGTCACGGTGCATGCTTCGGGGGTGCATGCTCCAGGACCCGACGCTCATGGTTCGGGAGGATCGCGAACGGTTCCATCGGCGGTGCGTTCGCGGCGAATCATGAATCACCGGCCGCCTTGACGAGGCGGCTCACGGGCGGCTGGCGGTGGTTCGGATACGGTCGGCGGCCGCAGGCAGGCCATGGGTCTCAGGTGGGAACGCCGTGGCTATCGCAGGTCAGCGACAGCCTCACCATCCCCGGCACATCCAGTACTCGACCCTCCGCCACAGGAAGCGTCGCTATTCCCACTCGATCGTGCCTGGCGGCTTCGAGGTGATGTCGTAGACCACGCGATTGATGCCGCGCACCTCATTGATGATGCGGCTCGAGATCGTGCCCAGCACCTCGTAGGGGATGCGCGCCCAGTCGGCGGTCATGCCGTCGGTCGAGGTCACCGCACGCAGCGCGCAGGTGTCCTCATAGGTGCGCTCGTCGCCCATCACGCCGACCGACTTGACCGGAAGGAGGATGGCGAAGGCCTGCCACAGCGAACGCTCGAGGTTGGCCTTGGCGATCTCCTCGCGAACCACGGCGTCGGCCTGCTGCAGCACCTGGACGCGCATCGGCGTGACTTCACCGAGGATGCGCACCGCGAGGCCCGGTCCCGGGAAGGGCTGGCGCCAGACCACGGAGTCGGGAAGCCCCAGCTGGGTGCCGATGGCGCGCACCTCGTCCTTGAACAGGAAGCGGAAGGGCTCGACCAGGCCGAGGCCCAGGTCGGCGGGCAGGCCGCCGACATTGTGGTGGCTCTTGATGACGCTCGCCGGCCCACCGTGCACCGACACCGATTCGATGACATCGGGATAGAGCGTGCCCTGGGCGAGGAAGCGCACCTCGCCGCCGGCGGAATGGCGGATGCGCTCGGCCTCCTCCTTGAAGACGGCGACGAACTCATGGCCGATGATCTTGCGCTTGCGCTCCGGGTCGGTGATCCCGGCGAGCTTGGTGAGGAAGCGCTCGGTGGCGTCGACGTAGTCGAGATTGATGCCGATCGAGGCGGCGAAGAGCTCGCGCACGCCATCGGCCTCGCCCTTCCGCAGCACGCCGTTGTTGACGAAGATGCAGGTCAGCTGCTTGCCGATGGCACGATGCAGGAGCACCGCCGCGACCGAGGAGTCGACTCCGCCGGACAGCCCGAGGATCACCCGCTCGCCACCGACCTGGGTGCGGATGCGCGTGATCTCCTCGTCGATGAAGGAGCCCATGCGCCAGTCGCCGGTGCAGCCGCAGATGCCATACAGGAAGTTCCTGATCAGCACCGGGCCGAGCTCGGTGTGCGCGACCTCGGGATGGAACTGCACGCCCCAGAAGTTCAGGGCCGGCACCCGTACCGCGGCGTAGGGGCAGTTGGTCGAATGCGCGAGCACGCTGGCGCCAGGGATGTCCTCGATGCGGTCGCCATGCGACATCCACACCACCTGGGTCGCCGGCAGGTTCCTGAACAGGGCGCTGGTGGTGTCATTGACGATCTCGGTGCGCCCGAACTCGCGGTGCGGCGCCTTGGAGACGCGTCCGCCGTTGAGATGCGCGGTCAGCTGCACGCCGTAGCAGATGCCGAGCACCGGGATGCCCAGCTTGTAGATGGCCGGGTCGACGCTCGGCGCCTTGGGCTCATAGACCGAGGCGGGTCCGCCCGAGAGGATGAGGCCCTTGACGTGGCTGCCTGACAGCGCGGCGATCGGGGCGGTGCACGGCAGGATCTCGCAGTACACATTCGCCTCGCGCACGCGGCGGGCGATCAGCTGCGTTACCTGGGATCCGAAATCGAGGATGAGGATCGTGTCGTGCATGCAGTCATTCACAGCAGGGGCCGGCCGGGGCTTGCGCCCGCGCCGGCTCATTCTGGCCGGTAGTTGGGCGCTTCCTTGGTGATGGTGACGTCGTGGGGATGGCTTTCGCGAAGCCCGGAAGCGGTCATGCGGCAGAGCACGGCGGTTTTCTGCAGCGTCGGGATGTCCTGCGCGCCGCAGTAGCCGAGCGCCGCCTTGAGGCCTCCGACCATCTGATAGACGACCGAGGAGAGCGGACCCTTGGTCGGGACCATGCCCTCGATGCCCTCGGCGACCAGCTTGTCGGCGCCGGAGCCCTTCTCCTGGAAGTAGCGGTCGGCCGAGCCGTGGCGCTGGACCATCGCCCCGATCGATCCCATGCCGCGGTAGCTCTTGAACTGGCGTCCCTGGTAGAGGATCTCCTCGCCGGGGGCCTCATCGCAGCCGGCGAACAGCGAGCCGAGCATCACGACCTCGGCGCCGACCGCGATGGCCTTGGCGATGTCGCCCGAGAACTTGATGCCGCCGTCGGCGATCACCGAGATTCCGGCCTTGGTGGCGACCGAACAGACCGCGAGGATGGCCGAGACCTGCGGGACGCCCACGCCCGCGACGATGCGGGTGGTGCAGATCGATCCGGGGCCGATGCCGACCTTCAGCGCGTCCGCCCCGGCCTCGACCAGGTCGCGCGCGGCCTCGGCGGTGGCGATGTTGCCGGCGATGACATCGATGTCGTGGGCCTTCTTGATGGTGCGCACGGTCTCGATGATGTTGCGCGAATGGCCATGCGCGCTGTCGACGACCAGGATGTCCACGCCGGCCTTCACCAGCGCGGCTGCGCGCTCGACATCGCCGGCGCCGATCGCGGCCCCGACCCGCAGGCGGCCACGCTTGTCCTTGCAGGCCTCAGGGTACTGCTCCTGGCGCTCGAGGTCCTTCATCGTGATCAGGCCTTCGAGCGAGCCGTTGGCGGTGATCAGGATCAGCTTCTCGACCTTGGCCTGGTGCAGCATGTCCTTGGCGCTGGCCAGGGAGACGTCCGGGGGCGCCGTGACCAGGGTGCGCGACATGACCTCGCTGATCGGCGTCGAGGGCTTGCGGTGGTACTTGAGGTCGCGGCGGGTCACGATTCCGACCACGCGCTTGCCGTCGAGGATCGGGATGCCGGAGATGTGGAACTTCTCCATCATCTCCTGCGCCTCACCGACCGTGGTGCCGGCCGCGGGCAGCGTCTTGGGATCGGTGATGACGCCATTCTCGGAGCGCTTGACCTTCTCGACCTCGAGCGCCTGCTGTTCAATCGAGAGGTTCTTGTGGATGATGCCCATGCCGCCGAGCTGGGCGAGGCTGATCGCCAGGCGGTGCTCGGTGACCGTGTCCATGGCCGCCGAGAGGATGGGGATGTTCAGGCGGATGCGCTTGGTCAGACGGGTGGCGACGTCGGTGTCTTTCGGCACCACGTCGCTGCGGTTCGGCACCAGCAGCAGATCATCGTAAGTTAGGCCCTCATCAGGGAGGAAGGTCGCCATGTCCCGCTCCATCTCATCGGGCGCTGAGCCGATGGGATCGCGCATGCTAGTCCCAGGTCCCGTGAGGCAACCTTGGACCGCCAGGGCCGCTTGCCGGCGGCTCTTGGCCATGGCACTGGCCCGACCCACCGCTAGAAGTCCGACCGATGCGCCCGGAACTCCGTAGCCGGCTGGTGTTTGGCATTTCGATGTCGGCCTTGGTGATCCTCGCCGTCTGCACCGACATCCAACGCCACAGCCATCTCGGCGTGCTGCTGCTGGGCATCCTCGGGGTGGTGCTGGGCTGCCGGGAGTACGCCCGCCTGGCCCGGGTCCATGCCCCCCAGGTCCAGCTCCTGCCGATGATCACCGTCAGCATCCTGCTGACCGTGGTCGGCAGCCAGGCTGCGGCCATCGACCAGCACCTCGAAGCCTGGCTGCCGGGCCTGGGCAGGGATCTTGGCGGCAACCGTCCCATCGCGCCGCTGTCCGCCCTGCTGATCGGCCTGGGCATGGCCTGGGTCATGCTCAACCAGATGGCGCGCCACGGCGCGCAGGATTTCTTCGCCAACGTCGGAGCGAGCATGCTCGGCATGGTCTATATGGGCGTGGTGTTCCTGGTGCTGATGCAGCTGGTCGCGCTCGACGGGTCGCGGGACTACTACCATTCCCTGACCGGTTTCGATGGCCGTGGCGGTCTGCTCATCCTGCTGTTCCTCGGCTCGACCAAGCTCGGGGACGTCGCCGCGTACTTCGGCGGGCGGGCCTTCGGCCGCCACAAGATGGCCCCGTCGATCAGCCCGGGCAAGACCTGGGAGGGCTTCGCCTTCAGCTTCGTCGGCGCCATCGGCGGAGCCTACCTGATGACCTGGGTCCTCAGCCTGGCATATCCCCACGGGCCCTTCAACGGCTGGTGGCAGCCGTTCGTCTGGGGCCTGGTGCTGGGGCCCTTCGGCGTCGCCGGCGACCTGGCCGAGAGCTGCATGAAACGCGATGCGGCGATGAAGGACAGCGGCACGGCCATGGGCGGCTTCGGCGGCTTCCTGGACATCTACGACGCGCTGGTTCTGGCCGCGCCGGTGGCCTACGTGCTGGCGCTGCTGCTCTAGGACCGGGCGCGGCGACCGTTGCTCGGCGCCAACGTGCACGGCCAGGTCGATGACCTGGCCGTGCGCAGACCACTCTCCCCAGACCGCCTCGCGACCTGGCCTGCGGACGCCTTTAGGCGTTCTCCTTGGCGAGCTTCTGGCCCTCCTTGGCCTTGAGCTTCTCAAGCAGCGAGTTGGGAACCGGCTTGTACTCGCTGGGCTCCATCGAGTACGACGCGCGGCCCTGGCTCATCGAGCGCAGTCCGGTGGTGTAGTCGAACATCTCGGCCAGCGGCACTTCGCAGCGCACGATGTTCGACGGGCCGCGCTTCGCGGTCTCGGTGATGATCGCCCGCTTGGACTGCAGCGATCCCATGATCGATCCGGTGAACTCGTCCGGGGTCTCGACCTCGACCAGCATCCACGGCTCGAGGACCTGGACGCCGAGCTTGGGATAGGCGAGGCGGATGGCGAGCGCGCCCGCCGAGATGAAGGCCATCTCGCTCGAGTCCACGTCATGGTAGCTGCCGTCGAGCAGCGTGACGTGTACGTTGATGCACGGGTAGCCGAGCACGTAGCCGCGCTGGAGCTCGTTGACCACGCCCTCCTCGATCGGCTTGATGTACTCCTTGGGGACCGAGCCGCCGCGGGTGCCGTTCTCGAAGATGAACTCGTGGCCAGCGCCCTTCTCCTCAGGGGTCAGGGGGCGGATGGCGAGCGTGCAATCGCCGTACTGGCCGCGGCCACCGGACTGCTTGACGTGCTTGCCGCGGATCTCGATCGTCTTGGAGATCGTCTCGCGGTAGGACACGCGCGGCGCGCCGACCACTGCGTCGACCTTGTAGTCGTCGAGCATGCGGTGCTGGAGCACCTCGAGATGCAGCTCGCCCATGCCGGCGATGATCAGCTGGCCGGTCTCGGGATCGATGTGCTTCTTGAAGGTCGGATCTTCGCGCTCCATCTTCGACAGCGCGTAGGCCAGCTTCTCCTTGTCGGCGTTGGACTTGGGCTCGATGGCCATGGTGATGACCGGCTTGGCGAAGGAGATGCCGGCGAGCATCATCGGCTTGTTGTCGGCCTCATGGACCAGCGTCTCGCCGGTGGCGGCGAACTTCAGTCCGACGATGGCGCAGATGTCGCCCGCCTGGGCGTCATCGATGGGATTCTGCTGGATGGCGTGCAGCTTGATGAGGCGCGAGGCGCGCTCCTTCTTGCCGTTGTTCGGGCAGACCAGCGAATCGCCGCCCTTGAGCGTGCCCTGGTAGACGCGCACGAAGGCCAGCTCGCCCGCACCGGGCATGTTCA
>Ga0302314_10007218_pt1 | contig 19992 bp, 19 predicted proteins | sample III_Palsa_N2_3_FD_200533 | JGI IMG/M metagenome (GOLD analysis project Ga0302314, IMG submission 200533) | Peat permafrost microbial communities from Stordalen Mire near Abisko, Sweden - III_Palsa_N2_3 | ecosystem: Environmental > Terrestrial > Soil > Palsa > Peat permafrost | place: Sweden... | reverse complement strand
CCGTTTTTCGCGAGCGCACCCGCCGCCGCGATCGCCTACCCGCTGCGCATCGTCGGTGACACGCGAAGCGCCGCAGTCGAGTTCGTAGACACCCCCGCGTTCTTCGACTTCGAAATACGCGCCCTCTCCTCGGTCACCTTCGACGGCAACCGCAAGATCATCCGCTGGGTCGACTACTGGGACGGCCGCAGCTCCCTCCAGCAGAACATCATCACCAGCGCCTACCCCGCCGACTTCAGGGACTCCGAGCAGAACGCCAGCCCGGCCGCCGTCCAGGCCGCCCAGGCGCTCCAGGCCGCGTTCGCGGCCGGCGACGCCACCGCGGCCGTCGCCCTGATGTCCTACGACGTGGTCCACGAGGACATGGCCGCACACACCCGCGTCCGCGGCCAGGAGCAGGCCCAGCGCTACTACGCCCGGGCGCTCGGGCAGCTCCCCTACGGCCCGGGCGCCGCCCTGGCCCACGCCGACGGCGGCCGCCGGGGCGGCGGCTACGAGTGGTCGGCGGCCTCCGTCGCCGCCCCGATGCGCCGCGGCCACACCTGCGTCGAGCTCGACCAGGCCGGCAAGATCAGCCGCCTGACCGCCATCTACGACTCCAGCCTCCTGAGCTACGCCGCCTACCACTCCCTGGCCGGCCTCGCCGCGGAGGTCCCCCTGCCCTGAGGGCGGCGGCAACTGCCAGTCAAGTGAAAACAACGAAAGGACCCGAACATGCCCACCGACACCCAGCACTCCCGCAGTAACGGGCAGCAGCAGATGGACGCAGTCGTCATCCAGGCCAGCGGGCCGCCAGCGCAGTCGCTGGCCTATCGTTCCGAGCCGGTGCCGGAGCCGGGCCCGGGGGAGGTGCTCGTCGAGGTGCACGCGGCAGCGGTGAACCCGCTCAACGTGGGCGCCGACCGCCATGCGGACCTTGTTTGGCCGCAGGTCTCTTGGACTATATGAGCGTCGAGGCGCTGGTCTTGTCTAGGCACCCCCCAAAGATGGACGACGAAATGCCAGCAGGAGTAGCCGATGGCGTCGTGCAAGGGCGTCCCGATTTCAGGCCGTGCAGGGGAGCGTCCCCCTGCCGGTTCAGGCGGTCGCGGCCGGCGAGTGCTCACGCAGGTAGCCGACGAGGCCGATGACGTCCTCGGGCGCGAGCCGCCCGATTGCGCCGTTGGAGTACACGCTGACCACGACGTTGCCGGCGGGGTCGAGCACGAAGCCGGTGGACTGCAGGAACACCGGGTCCGGGTTGACGAAGGCGCCGGTGAGCGCGGCGACGGCGCGGGCGTCGGCGCCATAGCCGACGGGGAAGGCCAGGCCGTGCTTGGCGGCCAGCTCCGCCGTGGTCTGCTCGTCGTCCACCGACAGGGCGATGACCCGGATGCCCGCGTCCGCCAGCGCCTGGCCGGAGCGCTGGAAGGCCCTCAGCTGCGCGTTGCAGTACGGGCACCAGGAACCACGGTAGAACAGCACGACGGCGAAGTCGCCGCCGAACGCGTCGGGGATGGTCAGCGTCTGCCCGCCAGGGACATTGATGGTCAGCTTCGGGAACGGGTCGCCGGGATTGAGCTGGGGCATGACGGTTCTCCTCGATCATTGGCGACGGTCCAGGGCGGAAACCGTCTGCTGGGTATGCGTCGCCCCGGCCGCCCGTCTTACCTAAGAGTCCGCGAAGCCGGCCTGCCGCCGACCCGGCCGCACCTTTGCCTGCCCCCTGGCCAGGCTGACCCGCGTGGTCGAGCGGTTGTCCCGGGAGCGGCTGGCGGCGTGCGGCCCGTGCGCTGAGGACTTCGACGGGCTCCTCCTGGCGGTCACCCGTGACTAACGGGCATTGGCGATAGCGCCTTACAAAACGGACAACTCAAAGCTCTGACGGTCGCGCCCGATTTCGCAATATGTCAGGCGGGGTATTTATGACAATCTAAAGAAATATTGCGCAGTATCGCCTGAATTGGCGGCGGACCGTTCTTGGTGATGGCCAGGTGTTCTTACACTCGAGCCGTGGACGCACGCATTCTCGTTGTCGAAGATGACCTGACCGTGGCCGAGGTCGTCGTGGACTACCTGCGCCACGCTGGCTTGGAGCCGCGGCATGCGGTGGACGGGCGGACCGCCCTGGAGATCGCCGCGACGTGGCGGCCCGACCTGGTGGTGCTCGACCTCATGCTGCCGGGAGTCAGCGGCCTGGAGGTGTGCAGGCGCTTGCGCGAGGGGCAGGACGCGCGGATGCCGCTGCCGGTGATCATGCTGACCGCTCTCAGCGAGGAGAGCGACCGCGTGCTGGGACTCGAGAGCGGTGCCGACGACTACGTGACCAAGCCGTTCAGCCCCCGGGAGCTCACCCTGCGCGTGCAGGCCGTCCTGCGCCGGGCCCGCGCGGCCGGCACGGCGACGGCCACGCCGCAGCCGGTGCGCTCGGGGCGGCTGGAGGTCGACGTGGCGGCCCGCCGCGCCCGCAGCGACGGCCGGGTGCTGGACCTCACGGTGCGCGAGTTCGACCTGCTGGCCTTCTTCGTCTGCCACCCCGGCCGGGCGTTCACCCGCGCTGAGCTGCTTGAGCAGGTATGGGGCTGGTCCTTCGGCGACCTGTCGACCATCACCGTGTACGTCCGTCGGGTGCGAGACAAAGTCGAGCAGGAGCCAGCCTCACCGACCCAGCTCCAGACGGTCTGGGGCGTCGGCTACCGCTGGGAGGCAAGCCCGTCATGAACGACCAGATCCAGATCGTCCTGATCGCGGCCGGCTGCACGAGCGCCGTCGGCCTGGCGGGGATGTTCATCATCCGACTGCTGCGCCGGGCCTCCCTTCGCCTGTCAATCCAGGCAATCGGCGCCGTGCCCGTGCTCGCGATCGTGGCCGGCACGCTCGCCAGCGCCAAGGCGATGTTCCTGTCCCAGCACGATCTCGGCGTTGTCGTGATGGTGTGCATCGTCGCCGGCATCACGGCGTTCGCATTCAGCTGGCTGCTCGGGCGGCAGGTCGAGTCGGGCAGTGCGGCCCTGCGGCAGGCCGCCCGGTCCCTCGGCGACGAGCCCGGTCACTTCCGGCCCCCGGCGCTGCCGATGGCGGCGGAGTTCGCTGCCCTCTCCCGGGAGCTGACGGACACCAGCGCGAAGCTGGCGAGGTCCGGTGCGCGGGAGCGCGCGCTCGAGCAGTCCCGGCGGCAACTGGTGGCCTGGGTCTCGCATGACCTGCGCACCCCGCTGGCCGGGCTGCGCGCGATGGCCGAGGCGCTTGAGGACGGCCTGGCCGCCGACCCGCACCGCTACCACAAGCAGATCCGCGCCGAGGCCGAACGGCTCGCGACCATGGTCGATGACCTGTTCGAGCTATCCCGCATCCAGTCGGGCGCCCTGCAGCTGTCTACGGACCAGATCGCGCTTGATGACCTGGTCAGCGACGTGCTCGCGAGCACGGAGGCGCTCGCGCGGGAGCACGGGGTACGGCTGGACGGCACTGCGACCGGGCAGCTCACCGTCCGCGCCGACCCGCGCGAGCTGTCGCGCGCGCTCACAAACCTGCTGGCCAACGCCATCCGGCACACCCCGCCGGGAGGGCGCGTGCACGTCGAGGCGAGACCGGAGGAAGGCGACGCCCTGCTGGCAGTCGCCGACGGCTGCGGCGGCATCCCGGAAGCCGACCTGCCGCACGTATTCGACCTGGCCTGGCGCGGCACCGACGCTCGCAGCCCCGCGCCCGACAGCGGCGCCGGCCTCGGCCTCGCGATCGTCCGTGGCGTCGCGGAGGCTCACCAGGGCAGCGTGCGCGTCCTGAACACTGAAGACGGCTGTTGTTTCGAGCTGAGGTTGCCCGCCTGCTGCTGAATCGCCTGCCGTCAGGCCGTCGCCCTGCCGTTATTTTCGCCGTTATTTTCCTGGTGTTCCCGCTGGCTTCGCCGTGAGCGCTGCCTGGGCGGTGCCGCGCGGCGCGCGGCGCGCAGGCGCACCGCGTATGCGACGGCGGATACCAGGAACAGCGCCCCCGTTACGGCAAGCCAGTGCCATAGGAACGGGTCTGGGGACAGGTTGGTGGACTTCTGGTAGCGGGTGGTCAGCCGGAGGATAAGCGGGAACCATACGAGCATTAGCAGGGCGGAAAGTCCGGCGGGCACCCGCAGGTAGTTGATCCACGGGACGTCCGGTTGGTTCGGCGCGCGGTGCCTGACCGCCGCCAGGACAGACCAGTCGGCGATCGAGTACAGCGGCATCAGCACCAGGTCATGTCCTATAACCGCGCCGATGAACCAGACCGCGATGCCTAGCGGGCGGGATGGCACCAGCTGAGCGGCGGCGTAGCCCGCGAGGGCGAAGCAGGCGAGCAGTGCGAGCAGGTGGAGAGGATTCGCGCCGTACCAGCGCGTTATACGGCGCACGTTAGCTCCCGAATGTCATTTTCGTGACCCATTTGATGTTGTGCACGCCGGGACTGCCCGGCAGGATCACCCGGGCCGGATAGCCGTGGTCGGCGGATAGTTCTGCGCCGTTGACTCGGAATGCCAGCAGGGAGTCGGGGTTCATGATCTGCCCGGCCGACAAGATGGCGTGCCCGCCGTGCTGTTGCAGTGACTGGACCAGTACGATTGCGGCATTCTCCGCTCCGGACAGCCGCGCGAGATCGCGTAGCCGCACCCCTGTCCATGTCTGGTTCCCGGTGGACCAGCCTTCGACGCAGTTGATGGCCAGGCTCGTCGTGTGCTGGGGCATCGCGAGCAGCTGGGCTCTGGTCAAGGTGAACGCCGCGGCGGCCCCGGAGCCCGCGCTGGTGAGGGTGAGCCGCCAGCCGTCCGCGGTGTCCTCGGGGTTGATGCCGGCCTCGGCGGCGGTCACGTTGATCTGGAAGTCTTCCGGTCCGCTGCCGGTGTCCTGGCCGTGCGGCGCGAGCAGCGCGGTGCGGCGCAGGGGGCCCCCGATCGACTGGCCTATTGACAGCGCGACAAGCAGCAGTGCCCCGGCCCCGGCGAAGCCAAGCACGCCGCGGCGGGAGATCGTCGGGGCAGCGGGCGCGGTGGGGACGAGAGACCCGGCGTCGGCGGATTCCGGGACCGTGTGGGCGGTGTCAACGCGCAGTTCCCGCAGCAGCCCGCCGTGGCGCAGCGTCCGCACCGCGGTGGGTGCCTTCAGGCACGTATGCGCGACGAAGGCGGCGATGAAAACCCACCCGCCGTAAAAGTGCAGCGTGTAGAAGGAGCCGGGAAAGATGTACCACTGCTGGATGTTGAGGATCCCGGTGGCGAACTCGAAGACGGCCCCGCCGACGAGCAGGAACAGGGAGATCCGCTCGAGCGCGTGCGCGGGGTTGCGCAGCGGCGGCCACTCGAACAGCTTCGGCAGCACTGACCAGAGCTTGGCCAGCAGGATCGGGACGAGGGCCAGGCCGAGCGTGACGTGCACGCCCTGGTTGACCCGGTACAGCCAGTCCGGGTCGGTCGGCCAGGAGAACAGGTAGAAGCCGAGCCATCCCTTGCCGGGCGTGTAGTCGTTGATCCCGCCGAGGTCGGGGTTGTAGGAGGCGTAGGACAGCAGCCCGGTGACGAACAGGATCGTTATGCCGCCGAGCAGCACCAGGCCGAGGACCGAGGTCAGCCACGGCCCGCGGACCGGGCTGCGCCAGAAGGACCGACGGAACGGGCCGGGCGGTGGTTCTTCTGGCATCAGCAGCCGGACCAGCCGGTCCGGGCGTCGTTTCGGCCATGGCGGTTTCTGCGCGGGCCCCGGCTTGTCTGCGGGCCCCGGCTTGTCTGCGGGCCCCGGCTCTTCCCCATCAACCATTTGAGGCTCCTAGGACTCGAGCTTCCCGGCGACCGCAGCGCAGGAGGGCCCGTGCCCGATGGGCAGCCATACGGAAACGGGCAGGGCCTTGGCGTTCGCGGAAAACGGAATGGACAGGACGCCGTCCAGGGGCGCCTGCGGGCAGCGGTGGTAGTAGTGCGACAGGTCCACCGGGAAGCCCCGCAGGTCCCAGTAGTACTCGGTAATGATGGCGCTGAACTCTTGCGCTGCCACCGCCTGTGCGAGGCTGTGGATGAAGATTATCTTGGGGGTCAGGTCCGAAGCGTGCAGGACGTCAGCCGCCGCGACCTGGTCTTCGGTCGGCGGCAGTCCCGCCGTGACGGCGATACTCGGGTCAGCGGGGATCGCGACCGTGCCGCCGAGCACTCGCGCGGTCGCCACCAGCCGCTGCTCGGCGAGCCGGTCCGCCTTCGGCGGGAACGCCGCGCTCAGGCGGAATCCGGCCGCCAGCAACCCGATCTGCACGACAACCAGGGCACTGACCGCGACGGGCGCCCATCGTCGGCCAGCGCCGCGGCACCACTGGGTAAACCGCGCGAGCCGGCCGCTGGTGCGGCGGGGCAAAAGCGGGGACTGGCCGCCCATCGCCATCCCGGCCAGCACCGCCACCGCCAGATAGATGGGCAGCAGGTCGTTGACGTTGCTTCCGGTCTGCGCGCGCGCCGCGAACGACTCCACCGCCAGCGCGGCGCAGCCGGCTAGCAGCACGAGCGGCGTCCGCCGGGCGCCCAGCGCCGCGGCGCAGATGGCGATGCCGAGGGTGGGCAGCAGTTCGCCGACCCAGAACTGGCTGGAGTTGGCGGCGCTGAACGCGTGCTGGCTCATCTGCTCGAAGACGTAGTACACGTACCAGCCGTGGCTGGCCAGCCCGAGCACGAGCGTGCTGCCGCCGATGACCCCGGCGTAGGTCGCCGCGGCCGGCCAGGCGAGCCGGCGGCGGGGCCCGGCCGCCAGCGCCGCGAGGACCACGATCCCCTCCGCCAGCGCGGACTGTTTGGTCAGGAACGCGGCGGCGAGCAGCAGTCCCGCTGCGATCGCGCCTCGTGTGCGGCATGCCCACCGCGCGGCGTACAGGCCTGCGGCGCTGAGAGCCAGGAACAGCGAGTCGACTCGGCCGATATCGAACCATGTGGCGGTGGCGAAGTAGGTCGCGGCCAGCAAACCGGCGGCGGCCAGCCCGGCCGTGCGGCTCCGCGTCTCCCGCTGGACCAGCCGTCCGAGGATCGCGAAGCAGGCCAGCGAGGCGATCAGCGACACCAGTCGCAATGGCAGGTACGAAGGGCCGAGCACGCTGGCCGCCGCCGCCGAGACGGCGAAGTAAAGCGGCGTGTAACCGTCCGCCACGTAGCTGGCCGAGGGCGCCGCGTAAAGCTGCTGGCCCGCGAGGATCCGGTGCACCTCCACGAGGGAGTTGCCCTCGAGGATTTCGAGATGGCCGGGGTACCCGAGCCGGGTCAGCGCGATGCCGAGGTAGACGCCGATCACTGCGACCCCGGCGACCGCTGCGGCGGCCCGCAGCGTCCGGGTCATGTCCCAGCGCCGCGCTGGGCCGCCGGGCGGGGCCTGCGCGACGGAGGCCAGCCCAAGAGCGGTGGCGGGCGAGGCGGGGACCGAACCTGCAGTCGCGGCCGCTCCGACGTCGCCGCGGAATTCACGAACGGTCCGAGGAATCACGCTCTGTATTACACGCACTGGGAACAGGCGCAGGCAAATGCTGCCCGGCTGTTGTTTTATCCCCTAATGTCCGTTTTGAAATGCCGGTCATGGCCCACACGTGAACGTACGCCGGTCGGTCGAAATCTCCCCGGAGATGACGCTGACCTGGTGTTTCGTCTGAATTGCCGAATCCAGCAGCACACACCGGGCGCCCCGTGCGGGATGGCCGCGCCATGGTCAGGCGGCGAATCTTACAAACCAGGGATGAAGCAGCCCGGCCGAGCGGGATCTAGGCCGACGGCCGACACCGTGTGATCCAACGGCAGGCCCGCGTGATCCAACGGCAAGCCCGCGCACCGCGCTGCCCGGCCTGGAGACTGAATCCCTGGCCGTGGGAGGGGAACCATCGGTCCGTTCGAGCTGACGTCTTTGATTTTTCTGAACGGGCCGGTGCTTCGCGTTGCCGCGCCCGCTCACGAAGGAACTCGGCCAGGCGGACCCGGGGGCTAGACGCTGCCGATCATTCGCCGCCGACGGCGTCGAGCTGGCGCTGCACGCGTTCGGCGTCCTCGCCGCGGCCTTGTCTCCGGTAGAGCTCGAGCGCCTGGCGCCATACCGCGCGGGCGCGTTCGCGCTGGCCGAGGGCTGTATACGGGTGCCCGAGGTTGTCGAGGGTGTCGGCGCAGTCGGAGTCGGCCCCGAGAGCGCGGAACAGGCTGAGCGCCTGCTGGTAGCGCTCGACGGCCAGGTCGTGGTGTCCGGTCCCGTGCTCGATGTAGCCGAGGCTGTCAAGGTAGCTCGCCTTGCTGTTGGAGTCGTCGGATGGCAGGAGGTCCAAGGCGGCCTGGCAGTAGGCGCGGGCGGTCTCGTAGTGGCCGAGCTTGGCGGCACACCATCCCACCGTGTTGAGCGCGCCAGCCTCCCGTCCAGGCTGGCCGAGACCGCGGATGAGCGCGAGGGTGCGCTCGGCGTGAGGCAGGGCCCGCCGGAAATCGCCGTTCTGCCCAAGGACCCGGGTGAACGTGAGCTGCACGGTGGCCTCGACGTCGGGGTCGTCGTGCTGCTGCGCCAGGGCGAGCGCCTGGTTCAGGTTCGCTATCGCCTCTTGGTGGCGCCCCACCGCGGAATAGCAGCGACCGAGGTGCATATGGGCACGGATCAGCGACGCGGGGTCGGCTAGGTGCGCGGCGGAGTCCACCGCGCACCGCCAGACCTTGATCTGCTCGTCCAGGCGTCCTTGGCGGCGCTGGGAGGTGGTCAGCGTCCAGGCCAGTTGCCAGACGACAGCGTGCCACCCGCAGCTGGCGGCGGCGCGCTGGGCGGCAACGATGTTCTGCCCCTCGGCATCGAACCAGGCCATCGCGGCCGGCCCGTCGGGCAGCGGACGGAGCCAGGTGCCGGCGACCGGCGATTCGAGTTCGATCTGCGGACGATTTGGTTCCACGAGACGGTCGCCGGCCTGCGCGACGTGCAGATAGAAGTCGCACACCCGGCGCAGCGCCGCTTCCTGCTCGGCGGCGCTGCGCCGGCGCCTGGCCTCGTCGGCCGCGTAGGCGCGGAGCAGGTCGTGGAAGCTGAACCGGCCCGGGGCGTGCTCGGTCAGCAGGTGCGCGCGGGTCAGCTCGGCCAGGGCGCGCTGCGCGCGGGCGGGCTCCTGGGCGGTCAGGCTGGCCACCGCGTCGAGGCTGATGTCGGGGCCGGGAGCCAGCCCCAACAGCCCGAACGTCCGCGCGGCGTCCGGGCTGAGCGCGCGGTAGGACCAGGAGAAGACCGCGCGCACGTCCGCCGTCGCGTCGCCCATCGACAGGCTGTCCAGCCGCTGGCGGGTGTCGCGCAGTTCCTCGACCAGCTCTGACAGTGGCCGTGACGGGGGCAGCGCGGCCTGGGCGGCGGCGATGTTCAGCGCCAGCGGCAGCCGGGCGCAGGCTCTGATCAGCTCGGCCACTGCGGGCCCGGCCTGGTGGACGCGCTCGGGGCCGAGGCGGCGGGTCAGCAGGTCCAGCGCCTCGCCCTCGGTGAGCAGGTCAAGCGTCAGCGGGACGGCCCCGTCCAGGGCGACCAGTCCGCCGAGCCGATCGCGGCTGGTGACGATGACCAGGCTGCCGGGCGCGCCCGGCAGCAGCGGACGCACCTGCTCGGCCGTGCGGGCGTTGTCGAGCAGTATCAGCAGGCGCCGGCCGGCCAACTGGGATCGGTAGAGCGCTGCCTGGCCCTCCGGATCGGCCGGAATGCGGCCGGGCGGTACCCCGAGCGCCTCCAGCACCCGCCGGTGCGCGTCGGCTGGGGCCAGCGGCGAGTGGGACGGGTCGAATCCGCGCAGGTTGACGTAGAGCTGCCCGTCGGGGAAATGCGGAGCCACCTGGTGCCCCCAGTGCACCGCCAGCGCCGTTTTGCCGACTCCGGCGGTGCCGCTGATGGCGGAGATCACGACCAAGCCGATTGTGGCCGGCTCGGGCAGCAGTTCGGCCAGCGCCTTGAGCTCGGGCTTGCGGCCCACGAAATGATTCACCGGCGCGGGCAGCTGCCGCGGCACGGGGGCGGCCGAGACCGACGCGGCCTCGCTGGTGCGGCGGAGCGGGCTCAGCAACTCGGCGTCGCCCGCGAAGATACGCCCTTGCAGCTCGAGTAGCTCGTGTCCCGGCTCGATGCCCAGCTCGTCGATCAGCACCCGGCGCGCGTCCGCGTAAGCGGCCAGCGCCTCGGCCTGCCGCCCGGCGCCGGCCAGCGCCAGCATCAGCTGTGCGTGGAACCGCTCACGGAGCGGATGCTCGGCGACGAGCGTCCGCAATTCGGGGATGAGCTCATCATGGCCGCCGAGTCGCAGGTCGGCCTCGATGCGCGACTCAAGCGCCTGGACCCGCACCTGGTCAAGCCGCGGTATCCACGCGTCCCGCAGCGTCTGGCAGGGCACGTCGGCCAGTGGCGTGCCCTGCCACAGCGCCAGCGCCGCGGTCGCGGTAGCGGCGGCGTCGGCCCACGCTTGATCGCGGATCGCCGCGCCCGCGCGCTGGCCAAGGCGCTGGAATTCCAGCACGTCCGACTCAGCATTTGCCACCCGCAGCAGGTAGCCGGGATCGCGGGCCACGATGCGATTCGCGCCATCGGGTTCGAGGATTCGGCGGAGCCGCAGCACGTGACCGCGGAGCGTCGATGCGGCGCCGGCCGGAGGCGCGCCATCCCAGACCGCGTCCGCCAGCTCGTCGACCGAGACCGGCGTGTTGGGCTTCAGCAGCAGGGCCGCCAGCAGCACTCGCAGGCGGGTGCCGCCGACGCTGGTGCGCTCGCCGGTGTCACGGATCAATCCCAGCGGCCCCAGCAGGACGAATCGCACTCGGTCACTCTATCCAACACAGATAACGCAAAATCCAACACAGACGATCGATATCTTTCGGATTTTGGGTGTGGCCTTGGCCTCAAGGCGCTCGCACGGCAATGCAACTCAAATCAAACAGAGCGCGCCCAGGCTACTCAGCACCAACGGAAGTCGGAATTCTGCGGTGAAAGGTGGGTCGTGGTCGAGTTCTGTGTCCTGGGACCGTTGCGTGTACGGGATGACGACGGCGCCGAGCGCATCGTCGGCGGGGCGCGGCAGCAGGTGCTGCTCGCCGCGCTCCTCGTCCGGGCGGGCCACGTGGTCTCCACCGACACGCTGGCCGGGTATCTGTGGGACGGCGCCCCGTCGCCGAGCGCGCGCGCAACCGTGCAAAGTTACGTGATGCGGCTGCGGCGCCAACTAGGGCCGACGGCGGGTGCGTGCCTGACGACCAAGCCGTCGGGCTACCTGATGGACGTAGGGGAGGAACTGGACCTGCACCGGTTCGGCCGGCTTGAGCGCACGGGGCGGCAGGCGGCCGCGAGCGGCGCGTGGGAACCGGCCGTGTCGGCGTTTGCCGAGGCGCTCGCGCTGTGGCGGGGTGAGCCGCTGGCGGACGTGCCCTCGGATGCGCTGCACCGGGAGGAGTGCGGCCGGTTCGCCGAGGCCCGCCTGACGGTCACCGAACTGTGGGCGGAAGCCGCCTTGCGGGCCGGCCGGGCGCGTGATGTGGTGCCTGAGCTCTCCCGGCTCTGCGCCGCCCACCAGTACCGCGAGTGGACGCACGCGCTGCTGATGACGGCGCTGTACCGCTCGGGGCGGCGGGTCGACGCGCTGCGCACGTTCACCACGGTGCGGAATCGGCTCATCGAAGATGTCGGCGTGGAGCCCGGACCGCGGCTGGCGGAGCTGCAGGCGAGCATCCTGGCCGATGACCCGGCGCTGGCCGATACCGTGCTTGAGGAGTCGCGGCCCGGGCCCCATCTGGGGGTGGCCAGCGAGCCGTCGGTGATGCCGCGGCAGCTTCCCGGCGCCGTTCGGCACTTCACCGGCCGGGCCGACGAGCTGCGGGCGTTGACTGCGCTGATCGAAGGCGGTGGCATCGAAGGCGCTGGCATCGAAGGCGGTGGCGTCGAAGGCGGTGGCAAGACGCCGGGGGCGGCCGTGATCACGGCGCTGAGCGGGATGGGCGGGGTCGGCAAGACCGCACTGGCGGTGCACTGGGCTCATCAGGTCGGGCCGGCGTTCCCCGATGGTCAGCTCTACGTTGACCTCCGCGGGTTCAGCCCGGATGCGGTGCCGGTGGCCCCGGCGGAGGCGGTTGGCGGTTTCTTGGAGGCGCTCGGCGTGCCGTCGTCCCAGATCCCGGTCGCGGCCGAGGTCCGGTACGCGCTGTATCGCAGCCTGATCGCGGATAAGCGAATGCTGGTGGTGCTGGACAACGCGCGCGATGCGGCGCAGGTGCGGCCGCTACTGCCCGGCACGGCCTCGTGCGTCGCGCTGGTCACCAGTCGGCGCCGGCTGACCAGCCTGGCCGCCGCCGAAGGGGCGCATCTGCTCGAACTCGATGTGCTCGATCCCGCGGCCGCGCGCGACCTGGTGATCCGCCAACTGGGGGCACCGCTGTCACGGGTTAAGGTCGACGCGGTGGATGAGCTTGTCCGGCACTGCTGCGGCTTGCCGCTGGCGCTGAGCGTCGCCGCGGCGCGGGTGGCGGGCCGGCCAGACCGGCTCGTCCGTTTGGTCGAGGACCTGCGCCGGGAGCGCGGTCGCCTCGCCGTGCTGACCGCGGGCGACCTGGCGACCGATGTGCGGAAGGTCTTCTCCTGGTCGTTTCGTGAGCTCGATGATCCGTCGGCGTGCATGTTCTGGGTGCTCGGGCTGCACCCGGGCCGCGAGATAACCGTTCCGGCCGCGGCGAGCGTGACCGAGCGGCGGGCGGTCGACCTCATCCGCGCAGCCGGCACGGGAGTCGTGTTCACCCTCATCGACCAGGCCCGCGACGAGCGCGACGACACGCTCGCGGACACGGCGTGGGAATCGGTCTGCGCGACCATCCTCACCGGAGCGAGCACCGCCGCCAGCACGGGCCCGGCCACCGCGGCAGTGACCCTGCGCGCGACGCTGCCCGACCTCACGGCGCTCACCGCTGCCGAGCGCGCCCTGCTCGGCGACTGGCTCGACCGCATCGCTGAGTCCCAGCGCGTGCCCGGGTGAAAACAGGGCGGCCACTGCTGGATGCTTGAGGCGCGCGCGACCAAATGCGGCCACTTCTCGGAGCCCTGGCAAACAGAATCACCCGCGCGCCCTGGGACGAACTGACCGCGCAGGAGCTGCAGATTGCGCGGATGGCCGCCGACGGCACGTCCAACCGGGAGATTGGCGAGCAACTGTTCATCTCGCACCGCACCGTGGGTGCTCACCTGTACAAGATCTCCCCGAAGCTCGGCATAACGTCCCGCAGTCAGCTGCACGCGGCACTCGTCTGAAGTCAGCGCCCACTCCGTCCGGGACGTTGAACTGCGGTTCCGCCGGCCTGCAGTGTCCAGCCTGTCGGGGGAAGCAGTGGTACATCTGCGACCGCTCACCCGCCTTGACGTCATCGAGGGTGTGCCCCCAGGCCACGCTCGTAGATCAGCCGCGCAGCCGCCTCCATGATCCGTGCGGGTCCGCTCCCCGCTTGGCGGTGAGCCTCGGCCGACCCCGTTCCTCGCTTCGCATGGGTTCCACCGTACCAGATTTCTGGGTTTGACAACCCAGTCTAGGATGGCTACGGTGGGTCGCATAACCCAGTTTTCGATATCTGAGAGGTCTGCCGTGATCCTTGTGACGACTGCGGGGAAGGTCGGCGCCGAGGCGGCCCGGCTGCTGCGTGAGCAGGGCGTGCCCGTGCGGGTGCTGGTGCGGGACCCGGGCAAGGCGACGGCCAGGGCGCTGGCCGCGGCGGGGGCGGAGATCGCCGCCGGGGACCTGGATGTGCCCGCGAGCATCGACGCCGCGATGGCCGGCGTCAGCGCGGTGGTGCTGGTCAGCCCGGCCGTGCCGGCCCAGGAGCTGAACGTCGTCGCCAGCGCCGCCCGGGCCGGCGTCGGCCATGTCGTCAAGGCGACCAGCAAGGCCTCGGCCGACTCGCCGATCGCCCGGCGGCGCGGGCAGACCCAGATCGAGGAGGGACTGGCCGCCTCCGGGATCCCCCACACGCTGCTGCGCTCGAACGCCTACATGCAGAACGTCCTGGCCCTGGCCCCGGCCATCACCGCGACGAGCAGCTTCGGCTCGGCGGCGGGCAAGGGCCGGGCCGGGATGGTCGACGCCCGCGACGTCGCCGCCGTGGCCGCGCAGATCGCCGCGTCGCCCGCCCCGCACGCCGGGAAGACCTACTGGCTCACCGGCCCGGAGCTGGTGTCCAACTACGACGTGGCCGCCGTGCTGTCGAAGCTGGTCGGCCGGAGCATCGCCTACCGGGAGCTCACCTTCGAGGAGAACAAGGACGCGATGATCCGCGCCGGCGTCCCCGAGCCGGTCGCGCAGCAGAATGCCCAGGCGTTCAGCCTCACCGCCGACGGCGACGCCGAATGGGTCACCGACGACGTCCCGGCCATCCTCGGCGTCCCCGCCCGGTCCTTCGAGCAGTTCGCGGCCGACCACGCCGCCGCGTTCTCCTGACCCGGGCAAAGCGCGGCACCGGCCCGGGCCGCGAACCAGGCACAAGGTAAAGACCGACGTTAGGAGCAGACAAGTCATGAACGACCTCAAGGACAAAACGGCGCTGGTCACGGGCGCGACAAGCGGGATCGGCGGGGCCACGGCCCTCGCGCTCGCCGCCCGGGGCGCCCGCGTGCTGGTGACCGGCCGCAACGAGCAGCGAGCGGCCGGGGTGGTCGCCGAGATCGAGTCCGGCGGCGGCACCGCCGCCTTCTGCCTGACGGCGCTGGACGGGGTGCAACAGGCCCGTGACCTGGCCGCGTGGGCTGAAGAGGCCGGCGACGGCCATGTCGATATCCTCGTCAACAACGCCGGCGTCGCCCCGGGGGGGCCGACGGAGTCCGCCACCGAGGCCGAGTTCGACCAGGCCTTCACCGTCAACGTCAAGGTCCCGTTCTTCCTCGTCGCGGCCCTGGCACCGGCCATGGCCGCACGCGGTCACGGTGCCATCGTCAGCATGAGCACCATGGTCGCCAGCTTCGGCCAGCCCGGCCTGGCCGCCTACGGGGCAAGCCGCGCCGCCCTCGAACTGCTCACCAAGGCCTGGGCCGCCGAATACGGCCCCCGCGGCGTCCGGGTCAACGCGGTCGCCCCCGGACCCACCCGGACCCCGACGAGCGACGCCCACGGCGACATGCTGGAGCGGTTCGCGGCACTGGCACCCGCCGGCCGCGCCGCCGAGCCCGAGGAGATCGCCGCCGCCATCGCCTACCTCGCCAGCGACGACGCCAGCTTTATCAACGGCGTCACCATCGCCGTCGACGGCGGCCGTGTCGCCACCTGAGCCCAGGACCCCCAGCCGCAAGGAAACTGCGGCTGGGGGTCGTCCGGCCTCTTAACTGGCTTGCCGTTCCTAGGTGTTGACGATCCCGGCCGAGGAGGTGACCCCGGCGGGCAGCGGCGTCGGCGAGCTGGGCACCTCGGTGAGGGACCCGCCGTTGACCGCGAACACGGACACGAAGTGCATGCCCGAGCCGTCGACCAGCAGGTACTTACCGTCCGGGGACAGTCGGGCGTCGATGTCAGCCCCGCCGCCACTGATGGGCGTGCTGCCGATCAGGGTGATTGAGCCGCCCGGGTTGATGGCGTAGCTGGAGATGTTGCCCGAGCCGGTGTTGACGGCGAACAGGTACCGGCCGTCGTGGCTGATCTCCACCCAGCAGGGCGCGGTCTGGCCGTCGGCGTAGGGGGAGGACCCGATCGAGGAGAGCTGGCCGGAGAAGCTGTCGAAGTACGCGGACACAGTGCCGAGGCCGGCGCCGTTGTGCGCGTTGGTTACGAACAGCTGCGAGGGGTTGGCGGGCGAGAACTCCGCGCCGAGCTGGCCCAGGCCCTGGCCGGTGAAGGGCGAGCCCTGGGCGGGCAGCAGGCGGCCGTCCGGTGCCACCACGAAGCTGTCGATCTCCGAGGTGCCGGTGCGGGTGCCGACGAGGTGGTTGCCGAGGGCGCTGAAGAACACGTCGCCGAGCCCGGAGTCATCCGGGACGGCGTACGTCGAGCCCGGGACCGGCCTCAGCAACCCGTTGAAGCCGAGCCGGAAGCCGGTGTAGTTACTGCCGCCCGCGCCGGAGTTCGCCACGTAGACCAGGCCGAACGGGGAGACCGCGACGCTGACCGGCTTGATCCCGTCCGAGGACTCCGGCTGGCCGACGAGCACCGGCACGCCGCCCGCGGTGACGCGCAGGACTGAGATCTGGTTACTGCCGGCGTCCACCGCCAGCAGGTACCGGCCGTCCCGGGTTACCTGGATCGCGCCCTGGGAGGCCAGGCCCGTGCCCAGGCCCGCGCCCCCGGCCGTGAACGGGGAGCCGGGCAGGGCGGTGAGCGAGCCGTCCGCGTGCCGGGCGTACCCGTCGATCGTGTTGGCCGGGGCGGTGTTGCCGTCGATGTAGGTGTAGCCGACCACCGGCGATGGCGTGCTGGCGCTAGCGACGGCAGGCACTCCGAAGATGCCGATCGCGGCCGCGAGCAGGCCGCCGCCCGCTGCTGCCAGGCGTGTGCGCTTACGCAATGTCTTCTCCTTGCGTGGGGGAGGATCAGCGGTGATCCGCGGACCCGCCCAATAAGGTCCCGGCTGCATTGGCCGTGTTACACGTCGTCCTCGCCGCGCCACCATCCGTAAGAAGAATTACGGAAGTCTTGCCCCCGACCGGTGCGTGACGACTTCAAAGCAAGCCCAGGCCCGGCTGGCCCGCGGGATCCGCGGGAGCGGAGCCGGCCGCGGCTGGCGGTAGCCTGTCGGGCATGGAATGTGCCAGGTTGCCGACGAGGGGCCTGGATGAGGAGTCGGCGGGCTGGTTGCGCCGCCTGGGCGCGGGGGGCGGGGAGCGGCAGGCGGCGGAGCGTGAGCTGCACGCCCGGCTGGTGCGCATCGCGCTGGCCGAGGTCCGGCGCCGGTCGGGCGGCACTCCGGTGGCCGGCCGGGAGCTCGATGACGTCGCGCACCAGGCCGCGGGCGACGCGATGCTCGCGATCCTGGGCAAGCTCGGTAATTTCCGCGGCGAGAGCCGGTTCACCACCTGGGCGTACCGGTTCGTCATCCTGGAGGTGTCGGCCAAGCTGGGCCGGCACTACTGGCGCAATCCGCCGGTCGCGCTGGATGCCGGGCAGTGGGAGCGGCTCCCGGACCGGTTCGGGATCGATCCGGCGCGGCAGGCCGAGGCGGCGGGCGTCCTCGCGGAGGTGCGCCGGGTCGTCGACGACGAGCTGACCGCGCACCAGCGGCGGGTGTTCGTGGCGATCGTGGTCGACGGGATACCGCTGGACGCGCTGGCGGCCGAGCTCGGCCTGCGGCGCAACGCCCTTTACAAGGTGATTTTCGATGCGCGGCGTAAGATCCGGCGGGCGCTGGTCGCCAACGGGTACCTGGAAGAACCGGGCGGGGAGCGGCGATGAGCGACCTGGGCAGGCTGGAGCGGTTCCTGCGGACCGACCCGCGCGATGTCGGCTGCGATGAGGCGCTGGCCGTCCTGCACATCTACGTGGAGGTAGTGGCTGCGGGCGGGGACGCGGCCGGGCGGTATCCCGGGGTCGCCGCGCACCTGGCGGCGTGCGGCCCGTGCGCTGAGGACTTCGCCGGGCTCCTCCTGGCGGTCACCAGTGCCTAGCGCCGCGGACGAAACGGCGGGAACGCTGCCTGGCCGCGAAATCCTGGCGTTCGACTTGTACGGGACGCTGGTCGACCCGATCGCGATCGGCGCGGAGCTCGGCCGGGTTCTCGGCGGCTCCGACGGCCGCGAGGCGGCCGTGCTCTGGCGGCTGAAGCAGCTGGAGTACTCGTTCCGGCTCACGGCGATGGGCCGTTACGAGGACTTCCGCTGGGTGACGTCGCGGGCGCTTGACTTCGCGCTGGCTTCCCTCGGGGTCAGCCTGCCGGACGGGCAGGCCCAGCGGCTGGTCGGGCTCTATGACCATTTGCAGCCGTTCCCGGGCGCCGTCCCCGCGCTGCGGGCGCTGGCCGGCCGGGGGTATGAGCTCGCGGTCCTGTCCAACGGGACCCCCGCCATGATCGCGAACTGCCTCGACAACAGCGGCCTGGCGGGCTTCTTCGGACAGCGGGTCAGCGTCGACGAGGTCCGCGTGTTCAAGCCGTCGCCTGTCGTGTACCGGCACGCGGCCGGGCGGCTGTCCGCGCCGGTCGGGCGGATCCGGCTCGTCAGCAGCAACGCGTTCGACTGCGTGGGGGCCGGCGCGGTCGGGATGGGCACGATCTGGGTGAACCGCTCCGGCGCCCCGTTCGACACGATCGGCGCCCAGCCGGACCTCACCGTGCCCGCCCTCGACCGCCTGCCCGCCGCCCTGGCCGGCTGACGCACCGATCGCGGCGTAGCCGCCGGCGCCGGCCAGCCCGAGCGCGATGGCCCGGGCGATGCCGCGCCCGGCCCCGGTGATCAGTGCGGTCTGGCCGGCCAAGTCAGCTGCCACTGCGGCCTCCTCAACGGTTGACGGTGCGAGCGGGGCGGAAGGGAGCCAGCCGGGACCGTTCCGCCAAATGCTCTTGAGCCTTTCCGCTCTAGCCGTTAGCGGCCGCACGGCGGCGGTGTCGGTCGACGACAAGGAGACCGCGGCGGAGATGGCCGCCAAGAACAAGCTGACGTTCCCCGTCGGCTACGGCGCGGACGCCCCCGCCGTCGCCGAGCTCACCGGCGCGTTCGTCAACCCGGACCCGGTGTACCTACAGTCGACCGGCTTCGTGCTTGGCCCCGCAGGTAACGTCATCGTCAGCGTGTACTCCAGCGGCGCCATCGGGCGGCTCGTCCCCGACGACGTCATGGGCCTCGTCCGGTACGCGCGCGAGCACGCGGCGTGACCCGACAGGAGAGCGGAAGCATGTCAGACGCAGACGTCCGTTTCTACTTCGACCCGGTGTGCCCGGAGGACGCCGTCCGGCTCTGGGACCACGTCACGGGCCTGGCTGGCTTCCCCGGCTTCGCCGAGCTCAAGCGGAGCCTGCGCGAGTGGCCGCAGCTGCGGTCGTTCGGCGCGGACCCCGGCGAGGCCGGGTTGGAGGAAGACTGGCGCGCCGGCAGCCGCAAGACCACGCCGTAGCTTCGGGCCGGGCCGGGTCCGCCGGGGTCAGCTGGGCAGCGCATTATCATATACGGATAGCAGGCTGAGTACGTGGTCAGTGAGGCGCTCAGGGCCCCAGGGCTGGACCTGCGCGCCCGGCTGCGGCTCATCACCAGCTCGAGCCCAAAGATCAGGACGGACCTGGATGCGCCTGGGGCTTATCCGCCGATGGTAAGGGCGAGGAGGGTATCGACCGCAGTTTCGAACGGACGAGTGCTCCGTTGTACCTGGGCGAGGAGAAGTCCTCCTTGGAGCGTGGCGAGCAGGGTGATGGCGAGGTCATCCGGGTCGATGCCGGACGGGAGCTGCCCGTCGGCCTGAAGGGATCTGAGCCCTTCGCTGATTGCGGCTGTCCACCGTTCGAACCCGGCGGCGATTCGGGATCGCGCCTCTGGGTCGCTCTCGGCGAGTTGGCCGCCGAGCGAGCCGAGGGGGCAGCCGCCTTTTGCCTGGGCGCGCTTCGCTTCCGTGATCACCATGTTCCGCCAGGCTTCGACCCCTTTCACGCTGCCGAGATCCGCCTGCCGCTGGTTATTGACGATGGTGTCGGCCTGGTAGTCGATGACCGCCTGCACGAGTTCATTCTTGTCGGGAAAGTAGTGGTAAAGCTGCGAGCCGCTGACTTCCGCCGCCGCCTTGACGTCGTCCAGGGTGGTGCCCACGACGCCGCGCTCGTGGATCAGGCCGGCCGCCTCCTCCACTATTCGCGCCCGGGTGCGCTCGCCCTTGAGGGTGAGCCTCGGCCGACCACTCGTCTCGTTGACCATGCACCCATTCTAGCAACATTTTGAGTTTGACAACCCAGTGCGGCAGTGGGTCTTCTCACTGAGCGAGAAGTGCCCGTCCGGCTGTTGGTGCGCCTTACCCGCCCGGACGGGGCCTAGCGTGGCGCATCATTGTGGTATGCGTGTCGGCGGCTGGTGGACCGGGCTGAGCCCGCGGCGCAGGGTTCTGGTCGGCGTGCTGGTG
>Ga0302314_10007216_pt1 | contig 19997 bp, 14 predicted proteins | sample III_Palsa_N2_3_FD_200533 | JGI IMG/M metagenome (GOLD analysis project Ga0302314, IMG submission 200533) | Peat permafrost microbial communities from Stordalen Mire near Abisko, Sweden - III_Palsa_N2_3 | ecosystem: Environmental > Terrestrial > Soil > Palsa > Peat permafrost | place: Sweden... | reverse complement strand
GACCAGCAACAAAGACCTCTCCTCCTTCGACTTCGTCGATGAGCTTCTGCGCAAACTCGCCGACAAGAAGATGTTTCCCAACCTGACAAACATCGTGATCGCCGGCCACTCCGCGGGCGGACAGTTTGTCTCGCGCTACGAGATGGCCAATCGCGCCCAGGACAATCTCGGCGTCGCCGTCTCCTACGTCGTAGCCAACCCGTCGAGCTATGCGTGGCCTGACGCCACCAGGCCTCTGCCCGTCGACGATGGCGCGCCAGCCGGTGCGGTAGCCGGCTGGAACCTGGAGACGCCGCACGCGAACTTCAGTTACGGCCCGTTCGACGCTGCAAACTCGCCGAAGTACGACCTATGGCCGTACGGTCTGAAGCAGCGCACCGGAGGGTATACCGCGAAGATGACTGACAAGCAGTTAACGAAGCAGCTTGTGTCGCGGAACACCACCTACCTGCTGAGCCAGGTGGACACGCTCCCGCCGGGTGGTTTCGACAGCTCGCCGAATGCCATGGCCCAGGGCGCGACCCGCCGGGCGAGAGGCGAGGCCTTCGTGAAGTACATCAACGAACATCTTGGGGCGAAGGCGAACGTCCTCATTATTCCCGAATGCGGACACAACGACCGTTGTGTTTATACGACGGACACGGTCCTACCCATCCTCTTTCCAAAGCCTTAGACCTCAAACCGGCTGGTAGCGCTGAATCGCCGGGTTTCGGCCGCAGGTAGCCCGCTTCGCAGCCTCTCCCAGGTGCCTGCCTGGGCTCCTCCCCGGTCGCTGCACGCGCTGCCAGTGGAACCGCATCCCACGGCTTGATATGCTGGTGAACGTGAACATGTACGTTCTTCCCCCTTCCACGGATCAAACCACTCGCTGCCGGCCTGTTTCGTCCTCCCGGGCGGGATTTGCGCTCGCCCTGGCCTCGGTCGCCTATTTGGCGATTCCCCTGCTTTCGGGCTGCAACCGCGCCTCAGCGGGCACGACCACCTCTGCCGCGAGCCCACAGGCGGTCGAGTCCGCGCGAGAGCAGATGGACCTGATCCCACCCCCGTCGAAGACGCGCTACATGGCCGTCCACAGCCTCGAGAGCTGGGAGAACCCCTATCTGACGGTGCAGGAGAACATGGCAACGTTGCACGTCACTCTGGCCGACGCCAACCCCAGCCAACTGGGCGCAGGCGGGATGCTGCGGCCCGTGGGCGCGCGACGCCAGGACGTAACCGTCCGCGTCAGCGACCTGCCCGCTGCCTTGAGCGCCATCCCAGAGAATTCCTGGCCCTACGGACGCGTTGTCGCAATTGAAGAGGCGCACGACGCGCCCGCCTCGGCCCGCCCCGCGATCCGTCGCAACGTCGAGACCACCATCAAGACCCTCAGCGACCTCGGCGTGGTCGTCTACGAGTGGACCGACGGCGTCGGCGGCCTGCGCTGATCCGCAAACCACACCCAGGATTGGGCTACCATTCTCCGTACCCGGCGCATCTATTCCAGTTGCAGCGTAAGGCGCAACCCAAACGCACCTGCGCACGAGTCTGAAGGCGGTGTCATGAGCAAAGCGGAAGTCGCATTGGTGGAACCCAAATCGCTCGCCAAAGGCCTGCTGGCCGGTTTGGTAGCCGGACTCGTGGGAACAGTAGCCATGGCGCTGGCAGAACGTCTTCTTCCTGCGCGCGCCAAAACCAAGTCTCTGCCGAGCGCCGACGGAATTCGCTGGGGCTTCGGTGCCGCCGTTGGCGCGGCCTATGGAGCCGTGGCCGAGTTTTACCCAGCAGCGACCGCGAAGGAAGGCGTCACATTCGGCATGACGCTCGGCGCGCTCAATGAGGAGGGCGTTCTACCCGCGCTCGGCCTGCTCGCCAAACCCGGCGCGCGCGACAGCGTGGGCGAGATCACCTCGCACGTCGTCTATGGCGTCACCACCGAGGTAGTTCGCGGCCTCGTCCGCAAGCACCTCTAAGCCGTTTATTTCGCGCTTCCGGGAACATGATCGCGGTCCTCGGCCCAATGATCGACCAGCGAATCTACCACCACGTGGCCCACCAGGTACGCGGTGTCGAGAGACGGCAGGAACGCGCTGTAGTGCCCGATTTTAGTCGCGGCGATCGATTCGGCTGCGGTCTGGCCGTCGCGCGGTACGTCGTAGTTGCTGGCCGTGCGCAGCACCAGCACGCGGTTGATGTCGACCTTGTGCGCGTTGGCGAGAAACGTCAGCGATTGCAGCGTGCCGGTGTCCTCCATGCCGCAGATGGCGTAGGTCCCCCGGCCGCCGGTCATGTACTTCACCCAGTTTTCTGCCCACTCGTTCATTAACTTGCCGTGCCAGAAGGTGCTCGCCGAGAGATTGTCGCCGCGCAGGATGAACGGCGGCCGGTGCGCCATCTCGCCCTCGAACTGCATGCGTAGCTCTTTCATCTCGGGCGGGTCCGGCAGCGCCACGTCTTTAGTTAGTTGGAAGGCCCAATCGACCAGCACCCGGTTCAGGCGATAGACCTCTACGCTGTCCGGGTCGAGCGGTTGCTCGTACGGCACAGACTTGCGCAGGGGCACATATCCCGTAGTCCACAACGCGCGCTGTTCGGGTGTCTCGTGAGGAATTTCGCGCGCGTCGATCTCGTAGCCGAGGTCGCCGTCGACAATCCAGTCCGACCATACGGCGGACGCCAGCGAACCGGCGGCAGGGTCGATGCCGCCGATGCCGGCCACCAGAAAGTAAGCGTGAGTCAGGTCGAAGCGCGGATCGAGCCCCAGCGCCATCACCGATGCAGTCGCGCGAGCCGTGCCGACGCCGGTCAGCAGCCCGAGTACGCCGGTGCGTGGATTGAGGCGAAGATTGTGGTACCCCTGTGGGAACGGCAGCACCGTCTCCAGATGCTCGCGCTCGACCCAGTATTGGTACTCGCCAGGCGCGTCGCCGGTGTCCGCGCCCTGCTCAAACATGCTGATGACGACGACCTTAATCTCGATCGGCTTTTGCGGTGCGGCGACCTGGGCGCCCGAGATAGAGGCACAGGCGCAGTTGGCGATTGCCAGCAGGAGGACTGCAGAAAGAAGGCGCATAGGGAATGGTACATCTTGTAGTGGAGACAAACGAGAGAGGCTCAATGGATCACATAAACCTGCGGGAGTACCGGCAAGGAGACCTGGACGCAATGTACGCACTCGACGTCGAGTGCTTCGAGCCGGCGTTCCGGTTCAGCCACCGAGCCATGCGCGGATTCGCCGAAGCGCAGGGCGCAATGTCCGTGCTCGCCGTGTCCGAGGGCAACCTGGTCGGATTCTGCGTCGCACAGATGGAAGACCAGGTCGGATACGTAGTGACACTCGATGTGGCTGCGCCGTGGCGGCGCAAAGGCGTGGCGCGCAGCCTGATGGCCGCATTGGAAGAAAAGGTCAGCGTGGCAGGCGGCCGGGCGATGGCGCTCCACGTCTTCACCGGAAATCAGGCAGCAATACGGCTCTACGAAGGGATCGGCTACGGACGAGTGGGGACGACCGAGGGATTCTATGGCCCGGGACGCGACGCGCTGGTCTACGGCAAGCGGCTCGAATGAGGCGGCTGAGGAAAATATCGCCATAACCCGCGCGCGGGTAGCAGTTTGCGGATAAGATTTCGCTATCGGGCACAAATCACAAGCATCCTGGTTGGAGGCTTTCCATGGCAAGGTCTGGAATCGTACTTGGGCCCCTTGGTGTTTTGCTGATTGCCGGCGCGATATCGGCCCAAACCCCTGCGTCAGTTCCGGCGAAGATTGACTTCGCAACAGACGTTCTGCCCATCCTGCGCGAGAACTGCTCCGAGTGCCATGGCCCTCTGAAGCAGCGTGCCGGCATGCGGGTCGCCCGCAAGAGTTCCGTCATGAAGGCCTTCTCGCGCCGCGTGGTCCCAGGCAGCAGCGAAAACAGCTTCCTCTATCACCGGGTCATGGGCGAGTACGGCAGCCAGATGCCGCCCGATGGCGCGCTGAAATCATCCCAGATTGCGATCATCAAGGCGTGGATCGACCAGGGTGCGGAGTGGCCCGACGCTCTGGCGAACGAGGTCGATCTGCCGCCGCCCAGCGCGAAGGCCGTCGCGATGGTCGATGCGCTGCGCAACAACGATCTACCCACTTTCATGAAGTCCGCCCAGGCCGATCCAGCGCTGCTGAACGCGCGTGGCCCTGAGGGCTCTACTCCGTTCATGTACGCGGTGCTTTACGCGAACACGGCGACCTTAGCAAAGCTGCTCAAGATGGGAGCCGACGCGAACAAACACAACGACGCCAACGCAACGGCCCTGATGTGGGCGGCACAGAGCTTTGAGAAGACACAGCTTCTCCTTGAGCACGGCGCCGACGTCAATGCCAAATCCGACGATCTGCGCACCGCGCTGATGATTGCCGTCCGGCATCCCGGCGGCACGCCCGTAGTGAAGCTGCTTCTGGAGCACGGCGCGAATCCGAACCCCAACCCCAAGCCGGAGACCGAATCGTCTCCGCTGCTCGAAGCCGTGACCGCTGGCGACGCTGCCAGCGTCGAACTGCTGCTCGCACACGGAGCCGATGGCAAAGCCGCGGGGGAGACCGGCCTCTCCATGGCGGTTGCCACAAGTTGCGACAAGTGTCTCGATCTCCTCGCGCCCAAGGTGACGGACAAGGACGTCTTCACCGCATCGCTCCAGGACATCGCCGTCTACGGTGACATGAAGGCCGTGCAGTTGATGCTCGATCGCGGCGCCGATGTGAAAGCCTACGATCCTATTGGCCGCACCGCGCTGATGTATGCGGCGACCTCGGACATGTTTCCTCTGGACGAGGTGAAGCTGCTGATCGATCGCGGCGCCGACGTAAACGCCCGCAGCAAGCACGCGAACGGCGGCGACGAAGGTGTTTCGGTGCTGGAGATGGCGCTGCGTAAGGGCGGTTCGCCGGTAGTGCAACTGCTGCTTGAGTCCGGCGCCAAGCCCGTCGCGGCCACTCCCGTGGTGCTTACGCCGCGTCTGAAGAGCGACATCCGGCTAGCCATTCAGGACAGCATTCCACTGCTTCAGAACGCCGACGCGAATTTCGCTAACAAGTCCGGATGCGTCTCCTGCCACAACAACAGCCTCACCGCGATGACCGTGGGACTGGCACGCAAGCAAGGCTTCCGCATCGACGAAGCCACCGCGGCAGCGCAGTTGAAGGCTAACGTGGAGGCGCTGGAGAAGACGCGCGACCGCATGCATCAGGGCTTCCTGGTCCCGGTGGGAGACAACTTTAGCGAGGGCATTCTGGCGTACATCCTGATGGGCCTGAATGCGGAGGGCTACAAGCCCGACCTCGACACAGACGCGGCCGCGATGGATATCCTCTCGCGCCAGCAGTCGACCGGCGAGTGGGCAGAAAAGAACTCTGATATACGGCCGCCCTTGTGTCTGGACTACACCGGTGAAACGGCATTGTCCATGCGCGCTCTCCAGCTCTACGCACCGAAGGCCGACGCTGCCGTCTATCGCAAATCCATCCAGCTCGCCACAACCTGGCTGGCCAATGCCAAGTCTTACAGCAACGACGACCGCGGCTGGCGGCTCGCGGGCCTGGCTTGGGCAGGCACCGACAAAGCCGCAACGCAGAAAGCGATGCACGAGTTGCTCGCCACCCAAAAAACCGATGGAAGCTGGTCCGATTTACCCACCATGGAGAGCACGGCCTACGCCACCGGCAAGAGCCTGGTCGCGCTCCAGATCGGCGGCCTGCCCGTCTCCAATCCCGCGTATCAGCGTGGCGTGAAGTGGCTGCTAAGCCACCAGGAAAAGGATGGCTCCTGGTACGTGCAGACGCGCGCGCTCGGCTTCCAGCCCTACTTCGACGCCGGCTTCCCCCACGGCCACGATCAGTGGATCTCCACCGCCGGCACAAACTGGGCGGCGATGGCCCTTACCCTCGCACTGCCTGAATCGAAGAGCACAATGGCATCGCGCCCGTCATCCTCGCCGCGAGCTGGCGGCAATTAGGCTCGGCCCCTACTCGTAGTAGCGCGCGAAGCTGGTATCGGTTTCGAAAATCGTGCAATCTTTGACCCGGACGCGCCCTGCAGTGAGCGACAGAAGCCGCGTGCTGGTCTCATCGTAAAAATAGCGCGCAAGATTTTCCGCCGACGGATTCAGCTCGGTGAAGGGTGCGAGGTCGTTGATCATCTGGTGGTCGAGATAATCGACGACGGGCTTGAGGAGATTCTTCAGCAGCTTGAAGTCCAGCAGCAGGCCCGCCTCGTCGAGCTCAGCCCCGGCCAGCGTCACCAGCACGCGGTAGTTGTGGCCGTGGGGATTCTCGCACTTGCCCCGATAATTGCGCAGGTAGTGGCCGGAGGAGAAGCCAGCTTCTACGGTAACCTCAAACATTCTCGTCGTTCCCTTCCCCATTGATTGTATTCGCCAGCGCGGAGGATCAGCAGTGGCGGCCGCGAGAACGCCGCTACGATCAGGAATGCCCACGCCGGCGTGACTTCTCCGCCCCGCGTTCTGCCTGCGCAAACAGCGACGACAGAATGCCCGCCAGCGCAACCACCAGCGCAATCAGGAACAGCACCAGCCCCATCGTCCGCCACAGCGCTGCATCGCCGGGCGAGCCAGGCTGCTGCGCGATGTTGGTGTAGGCAATGCCGCACGAAACCAGCGCGAACAGCGTCAGCGATGCGGCAAGTATGTAAAGATTGCGGCCCATAGAAGTTGCACGTTGTCAGTTACCAGCTTATCGCTGTTGATCCGGATTGAGGAGGTCGTAGCGTGAGATGGCTCTAAGAAGGGCTCGTGGCGTGCGATATCCTCAAGGAGAGGAACTTCTCCAGAGATGAGTGAAAATTTGCCGCCGGCGGCGAGTGGAAGTGGGTGGAAATTCCCCCTGCTAGACCGGATGGCCGGGCTGCGGCTTAAGGAGAACCAGGTGTTTCTGGTTCTTTCCCTGGTAATCGGCGCAGTGACCGGTCTGACTGTGGTCGCGTTTATCTTGCTGACGGAACGGCTGGGCATGCGGCTTTATCCGGTAAGCGGCGCTCCGTGGCGGCGTCTGCTGTTCCCGGTCGCGGGTTCGCTGGCTATCGGCTATCTGCTGTATCGCTTCTTTCCGAATGCGCGAGGCAGCGGCGTACCGCAGACCAAGGCAGCGCTGTTCGCGAGCGGCGGTCGCATCACGCTGCGCACCGTGCTGGGCAAGTTCTTCTGCACATCAGTGACGCTGGCCAGCGGGATTCCGCTGGGCCGCGAAGGTCCGTCGGTGCAGGTAGGCGCGGGTATTGCGTCGGTGCTGGGACGGGCGCTCGGACTGAGTACCGAGCAGGTGAAGAAGCTGATCCCGGTCGGAGCCGCGGCGGCGATCGCAGCCGCATTCAATACTCCGCTTGCGGCAGTGGTCTTTTCGCTTGAGGAGATCATGGGCGATCTGAACGCGCCGCTGATGGGCGGAGTCGTGCTGGCCTCGGCGACAGCGTGGGTCGTGTTGCGGCTATCGCTCGGCGATCATCCGCTGTTCAAGGTGCCGCAATATCACCTGGTAAGTTCGGCCGAGTTCGCAGTGTATGCGGTGCTCGGCGTGGCCGGCGGCGTGGTTTCGGCGGTGTTCGCGAAGTTTTTGCTGGGCATGCGTGCGCAATTTCTACGGCTGCCGCAGAAGACGGTTTGGTTGCAGCCGCTGGCAGGCGGGTTGCTAGTGGGCGTGATGGGCTGGTTCGTACCGCAGGTGCTGGGTGTCGGCTATGGATTTGTCGGCGATGCGCTGAACGGAGACATGGCCTTCCGCCTGATGCTGGTCCTGCTCGTGCTCAAGCTGTTCGCGGTGACAACAAGTTACGCTTCGGGCAATGCAGGCGGCATCTTCGGACCATCGCTGTTTCTCGGTGCGATGCTGGGAGGCGCCATCGGGACGGTGGCGCATCATTTTTTTCCGGCAACCACCGCTTTGCCGGGAGCGTACGCGCTGGTCGGGATGGGCGCCATCTTCGCCGGAGTGGTGCGCGCGCCCATGACCTCGGTGCTGATCATCTTCGAGATGACGCAGGATTATGCCGTGATCGTACCGTTGATGATTGCCAACTTGGTAAGCCTGTTTGTCGCGTCGCTGCTGCAGCACGAGCCCATCTACGAAGCCCTGGCAGTTCAGGATGGCATCCACCTGCCGACCGCGAAGACACGGCAGCGGCTTGGCCAGCGCCAGGCTTCCAGCGTGATGAAGGCGGCAAGCCAGGTGTTGCCGGCCGAGACCACGGTGCAGGAGGCCCTGGAACGGGTGCGCGCAAGTGAATTCCGAACCTGGCTCGTGACGGACCGAAGAGGCGTAGTTAGTGTGGTCGACCTGGCCCGGTTGGAGCGCGACGCGAAGGACAATGGGGATAAGAGCCTCGAAGAGTTGATGAGCGGCGAAGTTTTTCCGCACGTCCACGCAGACCAGGGGCTCGATCTAGCGCTTGAACGAATGGGAGAGAACGATTTCGACCTGTTGCCCGTGGTAAACCGCGCGGATATTCATAGGCTGGAAGGCATCGTAACCCTGCGCGACGTTCTGGATGCTTACGGCGTGCATCACGCCTGATCGCGGGGATAGCATTCAGTTACGGGAGAAGTGCGGTGTCGGACTCGCGGAGAGCAACACCAGTAAGCCCAAGCCGCCGGCCTTCACTGACGTACCAGCCGATCTTTGCCGCGGCAGCCGCGTAGTCCAGCTCCTCGGCGCGGATGTTCGAGACGCAGTTGCGCTCCGCATCGGTGCGACCGGGATGTGGCGCCCACGTGATGTAGGCTCCAAGCGAGTCCGGCGAACTTAGCCCCGGCCGCTCGCCAATCAGCATCACAGTGACGTCGGCGCGGAAAGCTTCGCCGATCTCATCGGCCAGCGCAACCCGTGCCTGCTCCGCAACGACGATCGGAGTGAGTACCCAGAATCCAGGTGAGCTTGCCGCGGCCGTGCCGCCGACTCCGAGCAGCGGCAGTAACGCATCCAGCACAGGCAGCGCGTGGCGTTCAGTTGCCAGCGCTGAGAGTCCGTCCGCGAGCACGATGCTGACCATGGCCGCGCCAGGCCTCACCGTTCGCGCTTCCCCGGCACACGCCGCAAGCGCAGACCCCGAGGCCTTACTGAGTGTGCGCCCGAGGTCCGGACGTCGAAGGTATTCGGTACGATCGCGAGCGCCGCTGCTCACTGCGACAGCCGCAAGATCGCGCTCGCGCAGCTCCCCCATCAGCGACGCAACGCCAAGCGCCAAGTGAACCGCGTCACGAGCCTGCGCGTGCGCCAGCAAAAACTCCAGCGTGTGCCGCGTGGTAAGGCTGGTCCCCGTGCGATCCAGAGCAACCCGAGCCGTCGTCATCGCACGCAGCGTAAGCGGCGAATTTGAATCTCCCGTCACCGCGGAATGTTCTGAGTCGCTCATGCGTTCAGCAGCCTCGGTACAGAGAGTTCCTGCAGCTTCCCCTGCGCAAGCCACGCCTCGAACTCGGGCGCAGGCCTCAGTCCCAGCACACGCCGCAGGTACAGTGCATCGTGGAACGACGTGCTCTGGTAGTTCAGCATGATGTCGTCCGCGCCGGGCACACCCATGATGTAGTTGACACCGGCCGCGCCCAGCATGGTCAGCAGCGCGTCCATGTCGTCCTGGTCGGCCTCCGCGTGGTTGGTATAACACACGTCGCACCCCATCGGGACGCCTAGCAGCTTGCCGCAAAAGTGGTCCTCTAGCCCCGCGCGCAGAATCTGCTTTCCGTTGTAGAGATACTCCGGCCCGATGAACCCCACCACCGTGTTGACCAGCATCGGCCGGTAGCGCCGCGCCACCGCGTAAGCGCGCGCTTCAAGCGTCTGCTGATCCACCCCGTGGTGCGCATTGGCGGATAGCGAGCTGCCCTGCCCGGTCTCGAAGTACATCACATTCTCTCCGCCCGTCTCCGCGCCAATGCCTCCGCGCCCCAGTTCCCGCGCCATCTGGTCCGCCTCGTCAAGCAGCGCAATGCCGACGCCGAACGAGCGATTCGTCGCCTCCGTGCCGCCAATGGATTGGAACACCAGGTCAACCGGAGCGCCCAGACGCATCGCCTCCATCTGTGTCGCCACATGGGCCAGCACGCAGCTCTGCGTCGGAATCGCGAAGCGCTCGCGCGCACGGTCGATGAGGTGCAGCAAATCGATCAACGTCCTGAGACTGTCCGACACGGGATTGATCCCGATCACCGCGTCGCCTGAACCCAGCATCAAGCCGTCGATGATAGACGCCGCGATGCCGGCAGCGTCGTCCGTAGGGTGGTTCGGCTGCAAGCGCGTCGAGAGCCGCCCGGGCAGGCCGACCGTCGTCCGAAAACGCGTAACCACCGATATCTTGCGCGCAACCAGCACCAGGTCCTGCAGCCGCATCAGCTTCGAGACGGCGGCAGCCATCTCCGGCGTTAGCCCGGGAGCGATCCCCGCGAGACGCTCGGTCGTGGCGCCGTCTGAGAGCAACCAGTCGCGCAAGTCGCCAACAGTCAAGGTCGAGATAGGCACAAACGCCATGGCGTCGTGCGTGTCGAGGATCAGCCGCGTGACTTCGTCGGTCTCGTATGCGATCACAGCCTCATTCAAGAACTGGCGAAGAGGTAGGTCCGCAAGGCACATCTGCGCAGCGATGCGCTCCTGCGCCGTCGACGCGCACAGTCCCGCAAGTTGATCACCCGAGCGCTCCGGCGTGGCCCGAGCGAGAAGCTGCGCGAGCGAGTCGAACGTGTAGCGAACGCCGCCGACAGTGTGCACATAGGCCATTCTGCCTAAGAGTAACCTACAGCCTCTCAGCGTGGCGTTAGAGCTTAGGCAGTTGCGCCGTCGTCCAACCGCCGCCCAGCGCTTTGATCAGCAGAATGCTTGCTTCCAGCCGCCGGCGCTCGATCTCGATGTCGTTGCGCTGGTTGGCGAGCGCCGTGGTTTGCGCGGTCACGACCTGCAGGTACGTATCGACGCCACCCTCGTAGCGCGTGTTGAACAGATCGAGCGACTGTTGCGCGGAGTCCGTAGACGTGCGCTGCTGATCCGCCTCGGTCTCTAGCACACGCAGCGCGGCCAGTGAATCCTCCACCTGCCGGAACGCCGTGAGCGTGGTCTGGCGGTAGTTCGCCACGGTCGCGTCGTACTGGGCCACGGCGATGTCAGAGCCAGCCTGCCGTCGGCCGTGGTCGTAGAGTGTCTGGGTCAGCGTCGGCCCAACCGCAAAGAAGCGGCTTGGCCAGGTAAACACATTCACAATCGATGTCCCGAGAACTCCCCCCTGCGCCGAAATATCCAGCGTCGGATAGAAAGCGGCTTGCGCAATCCCGATCTGCTCATTCGCCGCAGCCATGCGGCGCTCGTCGCCGGCGATGTCGGGCCGACGTTCCAGTAGTTGCGACGGCAGCGCGCCCGGGATCACCGGAATCACGGGCGGATTCGCGTTCACCGGGTTCGCCGCAAGCGTCAGCGCTGCGGGCGCCTGCCCAGTCAGCACAGCGATGGCGTGCTCATACTGCGCACGCTCAATCGTCACATCGGAGTCCTGCACCTCGGCCGTCTGCAATTGCGTGCGCGCCTGCGTCACATCGGAGAGCGGAGCCGCGCCGCCGTTATACCGGTCCTCGGTCAGTTGCAGCGCCTTCGTGTACGCGGCGACGGTGTCGTCGAGCAGCTTCTTCTGTGCATCGTCCGCGCGCAGGCCGAAGTAGTCGATAGCCAGCTCGGCGTGCAGGCTCAAACGAGCCGTCTCCAAGTCGGCATCGCTCGCCTGCGCCTGCTCTTTCGCTGAAGTGATGCTGCGGTGAATCCGCCCCCAAAGATCGACCTCGTAACTAAGATCAATCGGAAGCAGAAAATTACCCTCCCCGGGGCCGCCTGAGAGGATGGAGCCACCCGCGTACGGCGTGTTGACCGAGTCGCGCACCCCGCTAACCGAAGGCCCGAAGCCCAGCGCAGGCGCCAGGTTGGCGCGATACAGCCCTATCGAGCCGCGCGCAGCCCGAAAGTTGGCGTCGGCCACCTTCAGCGTCTGGTTGGCGGAATCGACTTGTTCCTCGAGCCCGTTCAGTCGGGGATCGCTGAACGCCTCCCACCACTTGCCGCGCAGCGACTGATCGCTAGGCTGCGCGGCCTTCCAGCCATCGCTCTCCTTGAACGCCGTCGGCCCGGACTCTTTGAATTCCGGCGCAACTCCGGCGGCGGGCGGCCTGCTGTAGTTAGGACCGACGACTCTGCATCCACCCAGCAGAGCCGAGCCCAGCGCGATGCTCGCCACAAAGCCCCGCCTCACCCACGCGCGCCCCTGCGAATTAGCCCGGAATCGCATCATTGTGCCGGCGCGCTCCCGGCAATCGATCCGACCTCGACCTGCATTCCGCTCATCAGCGAGTCGGACGGATCGAGAATCACAGTGTCCTGTGATGTCAAACCCGACGTCACCTCAACCGTGCTGCCAAAGTCGTGGCCCACCGTGATGTTCACGAGCTGAACCTTTCCGTCCCTCACCACTCCAGCCTGCAGTCCCTGCGCCCGGAACAGCAGCGCATTCGATGGAATGGTCACGGTATTGGCAGCCGCGGGCAGTTTCATATGCACGAACACATAAGCCCCCGGCAGCAGTTCGCCGGCCGAGTTGTCCACGTCCACCTCGACGTTGAGCGTCCGCGATGCCTGGCTGATCGCGCTCGAGTTGCGCGTGACCGCGCCCTTGGTGATGTGGCCGGGATCAGCGTCCGTCGTGATGTCGACCTGCTCGCCATCGCGCACAGACTCCGCATAGACCTCGGGCACCGCGACGAAGACGCGCAGTTTGCCCACCTGTGCCAGATGAAAGAGTTCGCGTGGCTCAGCCGCCGAGCCCGCATTGATCAGCGCGCCCACGTCGGTGCTGCGTGCGGTAATGATGCCGTCGAACGGCGCGGTGACGCGCTCATAGCTCTGGAGCTGCCGCAGGCGCCGGACATTCGCCTCGGCGGCAGCCGTCGCGGCCTGCTTCGCGGCGAGATCGCTCGCCACCTGGTCAGCCTCCTGCTGCGATACCGCGTGTTTGGCCACCAGCGCCTGCCAGCGCACGTTGGTGCTCGCTGCAAGCTGCTCGTTCGCCTGCGAGCTCTTCAGGTCGGCCTCGCCCTGCTGCAGTTGCTGGTCGACCTCCGGCGCGTCGATGATGGCCAGTAACTCGCCTGCGCGTACCCGCGCTCCAATGTCCACAAACCACTGCTTCAGATAGCCGTTGGTTCGCGCATAGATCGAAGTGTCGATATATGCCATCGTGTTGCCGGGAAGCACCACCTCCTGCGCCTTGGAGCCCATGACTGGATGCACTACCGTCACTGTCGGAACAGCCGCCTGCAAGGTCGCGATCCTCAAATCGTGCTGGGCGTCGGAGCGCGAGCGAATACCAAAAACAATCGCCGCTGCCATTGCGATGACGAGAACGATTGTGACTGTCGCAATCGCGCCGCGGCTCGGCCCCTGCCGCTCTAGTTCCTCTTCCTTAGAGCTATGGTGCGGCTGCGGCGTCACTGTAGTCGCAGTCCAATGCTCCGGTTGCGCCGGACTCTGGGTTGCCGTGTTTTCGGTCACTGGTGGTTCCATCAGTCTGGCTCCGTTTCCCGGTTATCCGATCCGTATCACTGTCCGGCTACGACTCGGCGCCGCCGTTCGAATTTGGTTCATGCAAAGCGCGTCTCCAGCTTCGCCTGCTCGCGCTCCACGCGGCGCGATTCGGTTCCGTGAATCAGTGCAAAAACGCAGGGCACAAAGATCAGAGTCGCCACGGTCGCGCACAGCAGGCCGCCGATCACCGCGCGTCCCAGCGGCGCGTTCTGCTCGCCGCCGTCGCCCATGCCCAGCGCCATCGGCACCATGCCGATGATCATCGCCAGCGCCGTCATCAGCACCGGGCGGAAGCGCGTCGTGCCCGCCTCTATCGCTGCGCGCACCGCGTCGCTGTGATGCTCGAGGCGCTCGGTCGCGAACGACACTACCAGAATACTGTTTGCCGTCGCCACGCCCATGCACATGATGGCGCCCATCAGCGCCGGCACGCTCAAAGTCGTGCGCGTCAGAAAGAGGAACACCACGATTCCCGCCAGCGCCGCCGGCAGCGCTGTGATGATGATGAACGGGTCGACCCAACTCTGGAAGTTAACCACGATCAACAGATAAACCAGCACAATCGAGAACACCAGCCCGCCGACCAGGCCCACGTACGAGTTGCGCATCGTAGTCACCTGGCCCTTCAGCGTGACGAAGGTGCCGCGCGGCAGATCCTTGTTGCCGTCGCGCAAAATGCGTTCCACATCGCGGCTTACCGACCCCAGATCCCGGCCCTGCACGCTGCCATAGATGTCCACCGCGCGACGCACATTGTAGTGATTCACCGTGGCCATCTCATACCCGCGCGTCACTGAGGCAAGATCGCCGAGAATCTCCGTCGGCTGCCCTACGGGTTGCTGGCCGGAGACGGACGTCGTGCGGTTGATCGGAATGTTCTCCAGGTCCTGCGACGAATACATCTTGTACTGCGGAGTCTGCGCAACCAGGTTGTAGTTAATGTGGTTGTTCCAGTTGAGAAAGAACATCGGCGTCACCTGGAAGCTGCCGCTCAGCGTGTTCAGCACGCTCGTCGCAACGTCGCGCTCCGAGTACCCTCCCTGCAGCGCCTTGGTGCGATCGACGTTAACCTGCAGCGTAGGATAGTCGAACGGTTGCTGGATCCGCAGATCGACCAGGCCGGTGACATCGCGTAATTGAGCCAGCAGCTTGTCCGCAATCTTCCTGCTGGCCTCAATATCATTGCCTTCGATCTGCACATCCATCGGCGCGGGAATGCCGAAATTCAAAATCTGTGTCGTGATGTCCGCGGGCAGAAAGTAGAACGTGGCGTTTGGAAATTCACGCGGCAGCTCGCGACGCAGTGTACGGATGTATCCTGCCGTAGGATGATGTTCCTCCTTCAGCGAGACCTCGACGTCTGCGTCGAATGGCCCGATTGTGCCGTTGGTCAGATGCTGCGTGTTCGATACGCTGTACGGAAGCCCGATGTTGTCCAGAATGTTATTGATCTCCCCAGGCGGTATCTGCTTGCGAATGCTCGCTTCCACCAAGTCGCATAACCTCGCCATCTCCTCGATGCGCAAACCCGAATGGCCGCGTACGTGCAGGATGAACTGGCCGCTGTCGGTTTCGGGAAAGAAGTTCTGCCCAAGAAACGGCAGCAAGACAAATGCCAGCACGCAAGCCAGAAGAAATCCGGGCACAAATAGGCCGCGGTGGAAGACCAGCTTGTCCAGCACAAAGTGATAGCCGCCGCGGACGCGCTCAAACTGGCGCTCGAACCCGCTCTGAAAGCGGCCGAAAAAGCCGCGCGACGCGGCGCCGTGGTGCACCTTCTCCCTGAGCAGATACATCGCCATCGTCGGAACCAGCGTCCGCGACAGCACATACGACGCCAGCATCGCGAACACCACCGCCTCAGCCAGCGGAACGAAGAGGAACCGCGCCACCCCGCCCAGGAAGAACATTGGCAGGAAGACAATGCAGATGCACAGCGTCGAGACCAGTGCGGGAACCGAAATCTGTGCAGCCCCCTCTAGGATGCCCTGGCGCAGCGGCATGCCCTGCTCGAGATACCGCTCGATGTTCTCGATCGTCACCGTAGCGTCGTCCACCAGGATGCCGACCGCGAGCGCCAGGCCGCCCAGGGTCATCGTATTGATCGTCTCGCCAATCAGGCTAAGGACGATGACCGACGTCAAAATCGACAGCGGAATCGAGACGGCGATGATGATTGTCGACCGCCAGCTGCCGAGGAACAGCAGGATCATAAGCGCGGTCAGCGCGGCCGCTACAATTCCCTCGCGGATGACGCCCGTAATCGCTGCGCGCACAAACACCGATTGATCGGCCAGCGGCACCAGGCGCAGTTCCGGCGGCAGTGTGGAAAGCACACGCGGCAGCAGCCCGCGAATGCCCTTCACCACATCCAGCGTCGACGCGTTGCCGCTCTTTAGGATGCTGACCAGCACGCCGCGGTGGCCATCCTGGCGCACGACGTTCGTCTGTACGGCGAACCCATCGCTCACGCTGGCTACATCATGCAGGTAGACGGTGGTGCCGTTCACCTGCTTCAGCGGAATGTTCCCCAGTGCCTCGACAGTGTTTGGCGTGCCGTTGGTGCGCACGTCATACTCGCTCTGGCCAATCTTGATGGTCCCCGACGGCATCACCACATTCTGCTGCGCGACCGCGTTCAGCAGGTCGCCCGGAGCGATGCCCTTGGCCTGCATCTCCGCCTGGTCCATGTTGATGAGGATCTCGCGCTGCTTGCCACCATACGGCTGCGGAACCACGGCGCCCGGCACAGTCACCAGTTGGGGCCGCACGAAGTTCAACGCCATATCATTCAACTGCTGCTCCGTCATGTCCTTGCCGGAGACGCCGAGCTGCAGAATAGGCACGCTGGAGGCCGAGAAGTTGATGATCTGCGGAGGTAGAATTCCCGGAGGAAGCTGCCGAAGCAAGTATTGCGAGGCCGCCGTCACCTGCGCGTTCGCCGTGTCTAGGCTCGCCCCCGGCTGCAGATAAATCTTGACCACAGAAGCGCCGTTATACGTGGTCGATTCAATGTGCTCCACATTGTCCACCAACGTTGTAATCGCCTTCTCGTAGGGCGTGGTCAGGCGTCCCTCCAACTCTTCCGCATTGAGCCCCGTATACGTCCAGCCAACCGAGACAACTGGAATGTTGATGTCAGGGAAAATGTCGGTCGGAGTGCGGAGAATAATAACCGGGCTCAGCAGCAAAATCAGAAGGGCGAGAACAATGAAGGTATAGGGGCGGTTGAGCGCCAGTTTGACGATCCACACTTCCTCTTATCCCCCGGCGCGTTGGGTAACGCGAAGCGAACGCTTTAAGCCAGTTTACACGGGTTTCCGCCTGCTGTTGGACCCGCGCACAGCGCCCGTGTTGCCTTCAACCGGAGCTTGGAGCCGCAAGAAATCCCGTCGACATTGCACTCCGGGGAGAGCCCGCCCATGACCCGTCATCGGCAACCTCCGGTGGCGTCAGGCCTCCCGTCCCGTCCTTAACCATGTAAATCCGCTGGATACAGTAACTCAGTCGATTCCCCAAAGGCCTCATGGCAACCAGAATTTGTAACACTGTGATTTGAGGAAGAGACATTCATGGTCCTGCGCACTCCAACAGTCTGCCGGACGCTTGTGCTGATCGCCGCCACCTGCGTTACTCCGCTCTTCTGCGCCGCCCAGGCTGCATCCGCCGGCTCGCGCCTTCCCGGCACGTCGAGTGTCGACATCTTCGGCGGCTACAGCTACCTTCGTCCGGTCAGCAGCGACATCTACGGCGTCGAATACACCCCGCTCCCGGCCGGCTTCGCCTCGAGCGTCACCGGATACTTCAGCAACTCCTTCGGCATCCAGGCCGAGTACAGCCGCTTCTTCAACGATCCCGACTACTGCTTCTCCACCGCCCAGGTCGGCCTCGTTTACCGCCATCCGCTCGGACGCCTCGTCCCCTTCGCTCACCTTCTTGGCGGCGGAACTCAGGTGGGACCGTCCTATCAACACAATGGAGCTTCCAACGCCTGTACCTGGGGTTGGGGAGGGATCGGTGGCCTGGGCATCGATTACGTCCTGCCTGCGCCTGCTCTCCATAACCACCTCGCTATCCGTCCCATCGAGGCAGACTTCGTCTACACCAACGTCAACTTCGGCACCCAATCCCCCGCCGGCTCCTACACCGGCGGCGTGGCCCAGATTACCGCCTATCGCCTCAGCGCGGGCTTTGTGATTCGTCTCGGCGACAACACCCCCAACCTGCCCGCCTCCTACGGCTGCGAGTTGCAGCCCGTCAGCGTCTACCCCGGCGACCCGATCACGGTCACAGGCAGCGTCCTCAATCTGGAGCAAAGCAAGAAGCTGACACCCACCTACACCTGGACCACCACGGGCGGCAAACTCGCCCGCGCCGCAAACGAAGCCAACGGAGCAAACATCGCCACCAACGGCCTCGCCGCCGGCGAATACACCGTCCAGGGCACCGTCACCGAAGGCAGCCAGCCGAACCAGCACGCAGAGTGTTCCGCGTCCTTCCGTGTCACCGCCTACGATCCTCCAACCGTCGCCTGCTCGGCCAACCCCACCACCATTCAGCCAGGCGGCATAACCACGATTACGGCGTCCGGCAGAAGTCCGCAGAATCGCCCGCTGACCTACTCCTACGGCGCCACCGAAGGCCAGATCAACGGCACGGGCACCACCGCATCCCTGTCCGGGGCAGGCGTTCCCCCAGGCTTAGTCAAGGTCACATGCAACGTAGTCGACGATCAGGGCAAATCCGCCGCGGCCACCACTCAGATCGCGGTAGTCGCACCGCCCCCGCCGCCTGTCCCTCCCGCGCCATCCGCCCGCAGCATGTGCAGCATCTCCTTCGAGCGCGACAAGAAACGGCCGGTCCGCGTGGATAACGAAGCTAAGGGCTGCCTCGACGACATCGCACTCGAACTCAACCGCGAGTCCGACGCCGTCCTGGTCGTCGTCGGCAAGCACGACCCCACCGAGAAACCCGAGGCCGCCGCCGAACGCACCCTCAACGTCAAGCAGTACCTCATCGACGAGAAGGGCATCGACCCCAACCGCATCGAAGTCCGCACCGGCGAAAACACAGGCCGCACCGTGGATAACGTCCTCGTCCCACCCGGCGCCACGTGGGACACCGGCGGCACCACCAGCTTCGACCCCACCACCATCCAGCGCCACGGCCAGCCCTACGCGCCCAAGCCACACTAAAACGCGGAGGCCAAAGGGAGCAGACCATCGCTCCCTTTGGTCTCGCTCATCTCACCCCTCCGCTTCCGGCACCTGAATCACTTGGCCGTCATCTGCGCGGCAATGGGAGGCATGGCGTCCCAGTTATCCGTGCGGAATGGCGCCGCCTGCAACCCAGCTCCGTTATACAGATTCGCTGTGTTCGGGTAGTTGTCCCACGCATACCGCACGGCCACCGGAGCCGCCACCTGCGAGTTGCTCACAACCACCGAGTCGCCCTCGATCTTGGCCCCCGCATCCACAAACTTCTGGTCTGCCCCCGCAACCTGGAACCAGTTCAGCGGCCCGTCTTTCGCCACCAGCCCCTCCGCATGGGTAAACTTCACGCGAATCGCGCTGCCGTCCACCTTCATCGACGCGTACACCGGCCCTGAGTACTCCATCTTCTTGCCATAGACATTGGCCAGTGCAATCTTCGTCAGGCGATCGCCCAGCGGCTCCTTGTTATGGGGGTGCACGTTCTTCGCTTCACTTGTGTCGAGCACCACCGCGATCCCCGTATTCGGCAGCGCAAGAATCTTCGCCTGCTGCTCGCGAATCAACGGATTGTTGCTGACGTTCTGCTGCCCCGGCAGTTGCACCGCGTAGAACGGAAAGTTGCCCTCGCTCCACAGCTTGCGCCACTGCGTGACCAGCGTATCCATAACGTGTCCGTAGAGCATTAAGCCGCCCGGCCCTCCCACCACCGACTCGCCCTGATACCAAATCGCGCCACGAATCGCGTACGGCAGAATCGGCTCGATCATCGCATTGAACAGCACGGTTGGCTGGTGCTGGTCGTGCGCCGGGTCGCGCAGCGGGCCCGACCGCCCAGGCCGCGCGTTGATCGTCATTGGCGCCCCGGGAGCGTCCGCGTCGCTGGCGTTCGGATGCGCCTTGAAGTACTCCTCCCGCGCATCCAGCTTGTCCACCATCGGCTTCAGCAGCGGATCGGATATCAGCGCCTCGCGTGGCACCCACGCCTCCGCGGTGCTCGCTCCAAACGCCGACAACACAATCCCAACCGGAGTCTTCAGCGCCTGATTCAGATCGCGCCCAAACAGATACCCAACCGCGGAAAAGTTCGCCACCGTCTCCGGCGAACACACCTGCCACTCGCCAAGTGCCCCCGTCTGCGGCTCATACGCCGTCGCATTCTTCACCGTAAACATCCGTAACTGCGGATAGTTCGCTGCCGCAATCTCCTTCTCT
>Ga0302314_10007215_pt1 | contig 19997 bp, 11 predicted proteins | sample III_Palsa_N2_3_FD_200533 | JGI IMG/M metagenome (GOLD analysis project Ga0302314, IMG submission 200533) | Peat permafrost microbial communities from Stordalen Mire near Abisko, Sweden - III_Palsa_N2_3 | ecosystem: Environmental > Terrestrial > Soil > Palsa > Peat permafrost | place: Sweden... | reverse complement strand
AGGCCGGTTGGCCCAGTCACGGCCGCTTGCCATTGTCCGTTCTGCAGCGTTGCCACCGGCGCCTGCCCGCTGCCGTAGAAGCCGATGCGCAGACCCGGCGTGCTGCCGGTCACCTGCTTCAGCACGCGCTGGCTCTGACCGCCATAGCCGAGGCGCACCTGGTTCGGCGCGGCGCCGGTCATGTCGACATTGGTCGCGAGGCCGAGGCAGAGATCATGCTCGACCGAGCGCTGATTCCCTTCGGCCAGCCAGCCATCCGCGCTGTAACGGAAGCTCACTTCGGTACCGGCCAGATTGGCGGTACTCAGGGTGTCGGTGCCGCTGGCGCAGGTGAAACTGTATGGGGTTCCATCCTGCGTCGCCTGCCAGATATTGCCATTGGCGTCGTAAAGCGTCACCGCCTCGGTGCCGGATTTGCCGCCCGCCGCGGTGGCACTGATGAACCGGCGCTGCCCGTCATAGCCAAAGGTGATCGACGTCGTGTCCGTCGTGCCGCCGAAGGCGAACTGCATGACACGCTGCTCGAGCGTCGCATCGGGCTGATAGGTGTTGGCAATGGAGAAGCAGGGGCCCGACTGGCCGGCTATCGTCTCCGTCTGCAGCTCAAGCCAGCCGGGCGAGTCATACTGGTACGCACCTGTCAGCTTGCCGGCGTTGCGGGTCTCGGTCTGCATCTGGCCATCCGCCGTGTAGCTGTAGGCGGCGATGTCGTCCGGCGTGGCGGCGGCCCTGCCGATCGCGGTCACGCGCCCCTGGTCGTCATATTGGTAGAGCGCCTCGGTAAGGGGGGAGCCTTCTGGATAAGTCAGCGCCGTCACTTCATTGAGGTTGTTATAGGCGTAGCGGATCGTGCCGATGGCAGAGACCGCGCCCTCCAGGCTCATATCGACACTGGCGACGCGGCCGGAATTGTCATAGCCGAACAGCTCGGTGACGGTGACCGCTCCCGAAGCGGGGTTGGCGGCAGGAGCCGGATTGCTGGTGACGACCGAGATCTTCTGGCCGATCTGGCGCGGATCATTGCCGTCGCCGTCATAGCGATAGACGCGCGCCGCCGTATGCGTGACACCGTCGCCCGGCCAGTCGGGATCGGCGGCATCGGCCTGGAGTGCGGCGGCATCCCAGGCAGCCGGCACGGTGCCCTCCTCGAGCAGCCGGCCGGCCGAGTCATATTTATAATAGATGTAGCCGGTCTCGCCGTAATCGCGCGCCGGCTGCAGAAAGCGCAGCCTGCCGACCGGATCGTAGATATAGAGGGTGGTGCCGCTCGACGGATCGGTCCGGCTGCCGATCAGGCCCAGCGAATCCTGCAAGACGCTCGAGACGTAATCGGCGGAGCCGGATTGCGGCGAGGTGGTGAAGGAGTTGGGCAGCTGCATCGTCATGGTGCCGCCGCTCGCGGTCATCGAGCCGTCGGCATAGGTGACGGCGGCCGCCGTCTGCGACGGCGTCGCGCCGCCCGGACCGGCAATGCCGGAGAAGACCTGCCGTCCGGCCGTGTCCACCAGGCTCGTGCCCTGCGATTTCAGCGGCCCGATGACGATGCGCTGGTTATACGCATCGGGCGGCAGCGACGGGTCGGCATTGGCATTGGCGCTGTAGACGAACTGCACGGTCTGGCGCTGCGCCGGAGTTGTCTTCTGGATGTCGTGGATGGCGAGCGGCTTGCCCGGCAACCCGCGCTCCAGCTGGCGGCTCATCGCCGCGCTGACATAGCGCGTGCCGCGATAGGGATAGCCCTCATCGTCCGAGCGCTTGACCGGGCCGTCGGTCTGGCCGCGGTAGTAATCCGCGACATCGCCCTTGAGCAGCCAGCTGTCTTCCGTGTTGAGCAGGAAATCGGCAACGTCGACAAAGTTCGGATGGTAGCGCAGCAAGGGCAGCGCAGCATCGGTGCCGAAGCTCGCCGGCGCGGCCTTGGTCACCGCCACCTTGCGATCGACCGCATCATAGATGATCTCCGTGATGCGGGCGTCGCTCGTGCCGGCGACGGGATCGCCGGCAAGCTGCTGCACCTGCCGCTGCCGCCCGGCGGCGTCGGAGAAGGAGACGCCGAGCCGCGGCGCCGCGACCAGCGCCAGATTGGCAAGGCGGACCAGGTTCGGCCCGGTGACGATCGCCACGGCAGCGGTCGAGCCGGCGTTGAGCTCGGCGCTGAACAGTAGTTGGCCGTCACCGAAGAACAGCACCTGGCCGATGCCCATGACGAGCAACCACTGCGTCGCCAGGGAAGGCGGCTGGCCAAGTGGCGGCTGGACCGCGCTGCCATCCGGCGCGGTGAAGCTGTAGCCCTTGCCGGTAGCATAGGCGATCCGGTAACCCGAGCCGAAAACGATGCCGAACGGCCCGGTCAGCGGGACCTGCGGCGCCACCTCGAACAGCAAGGCCGCCGTCGCCGGAGCCCCACCCGGCCAGCTGCGCCAGGTCAGCGTGTCACTGGACGCGGCGACATGGTCCAGATAGCCCGGTCCGCTGCGCCAATCGGCCGCGAGGTTGCTGGCGGTCCAGCGCTCGGTCCAGCCATCGCCCGTCAGGAACGTCTCGAGGCTGCCGCCTGCCGCCGGATGGAGGGTCAGATCGGCATTCGGGCTGGCCGCATCGAAGGTGTCGGCGGCATTGCCCTGGCGCGACAGGAAGCGCTGGGAGAGCTCCTTCGGCGCCTCGTCGGGGCCGACCGAAGCCACGACACGCTGGAACAGATCGTATTGCGTGCGCAACGTGCGTCCGCTGGCGTCCATGGTCGCGGTGACCAGGTTGTAGCCGGCATCGAAGCTCTTCGCCGACAAAGCGCCCGAAAGCGGCATGACGAAGACATCGTCGAGCAGCACCGTCAGGCTTGCCGCATTGGTCGCCGTCGCCGTCAGCACGACGGCGCCGCCGGTTGGGATCGGCACACCCAGCGTGCGATAGGCCCAGTCGCCGCCAGTATCCTCGAAGGCGATCTGCTTGCTGCCGGCAGGCTGGCCGCCGACGGTGACCACGACAGTCCAGCCGGTCCCGGAAGGCGGCGTGAAACCGGCCGGCGTCTTGTACCAGAAGCCGAAGAGATAGGTCTCCGCCCCGGCCGCAGGCGTCCGGGTGATCGTCACCGAGGCGCCCGTGGCGCCGGGCAGGGCCAGGCTCGTGCTGCCGGTATGAGCATCGCCGATCACCAGGCCGGTGCCGGAGGTGGTGATGCCCGGCGCCTGCTCATAGGCCTCGAAGCCGCAATAGGTGCACTCGCCCTGCTCAAGCGAGGCATTGACGAATTGCGCGACCGGCAGTGTGCGGTCGCCGAACAGCGTCGACTGCACGAGGCCACAGCCATCGACAGATTCATAGACCAGCCCCTGCAGGGTCCGGCCGAGCACCCGCCCAGCGGTCATCCAACCTTCCGGCACATCGCCCGGCTTGTAGGTGGCGAAGGGGAACTCCGCTGACACGCCGCCGAACCAGGAAAAATCGGCCTCGGCACCAGGCACCGTGACGCCCGGCCCAGCCGCGGACGGATATTGCATGTAGGTGGTGGCGCCGGCCTGGGTGGTGATCGCCCCGCCCTTGACAGGCGTCCAGGTCGTGATCGTCTGCGCCTGGGTAGTCAGGATGTGGAGTGCCTGGAACGACTCGCCGATGCCGTCGATATCGTAGCCATAGCGCGTCAGCGCGCTGAAGATCTCGGCCGTGCCCGCGCCGCCCATGGTCGTGGATGTCGCGGTGACGGGCTGGCCCGAATAGGGCGCCCCCAGGCCCTGGGGCAGGTAGCCAGTGGCCTTGCGGCTGGTCACGCCATCAAGGAGTTGGCTCTGCGCCGTCTGGCATACGAAGGCGCCGTAGAGGTTGAGCAGCTCCGCGTCCGCCGCCTTGGGCGCCGAGGCGCGCTGCGCATAGACGGTCCATTCATTCGTCGTCTGGGTCAGCACCGCGCCAGAGCTGTCGATCGTCTGCACCTCATGCAGCAACCCGTCCAGCATGTCGTAGTAATTGTCGCCGGTGCGTACCTCTAGCCCATTCAGATAGGTGTTCACGACGGAGCCGAATTGCGGGTGGCCCGGATCGGCGCTGCCCGGATAGACCGTTGAAGTATAGTATTTGACGACCAGCCCGGTCGGATCGCAGGCGGCCGAGGCCGGGTCCGGCAGATAGCTCGTCTCGTAAGGGTCCTGGAAGCCGTCATCGAGTGCCAGGCCAACGACCGCATAGTGCGTCAGCGGCCCGGCGATCGCGTCGCCGGCATAGCGATAGACCGAATATTGCGACGCGCCGTCGAAGCTGCCGGCGCCTTCCGGATAGGTGAAGAAGCTGCCAGGCCCGCCCGGGAATTCCCCCGGCCCGATGCCTCCGGGATCGGCCGCGACCACGAGATGCTGGTCGGAAAGATCAGTCGGCGCTCCATCGACCAGGCCATTACGCAGCAGCACCACGGCGGTCTGGTCATTCTGGGCGGCCTGGGTGTCGTATAGATAATAGGCGAGGAAATCCGGACTCTCGTCGACCACTGACTGAGCGTTGAGGACATAACGGTTCGTGCCGCCGAGCGATTGATTGACCAGCGCCTGCAGATCGGCATCCGGCGAGCCCCGCACGACATCCTGCCAGTTGCTGGCGCTGCCGCGGAAATAGAGGAACTGGCCGAGCGTGAAATAGTCCTGCTGGCCGCTCGACGGCCAGTTGGACGTCTTGGTGTCGATGGTCGAGACAGGCAGCTTCTGCGTCGGCGTTGCCGCCGGTGTGGTCCAGGCGACCGAATCCGTGTTCGGATCGAAGCCGAGCACGCGCGCCTGGGGCGCGGCCACGCCATGGCCGTCGACCAGGATCTGGAGCGCATAATCTGGGCCATAAGCGTAGCGCTGCTCGAGCCCGTTCGCCGGGTTGGCGACGCTCAGGCTGGAATTCTCGAGCCAGCTCTGGCCGTTGAAGCGCAGCGCATGGCCGGCGACGCCGACCAGCTCATTGCCGATGATGGTGGGGACCCAACTCGTCGGATAGCGCCCGCTCGGCTCCTGCCGGTCCTGGTAGTTGAACACGGCCGCGGCCTGAACGGCATAGGTGCCATCCCAGCGGAACAGACTGAGCTGATAGTTGATGGTCTGGCTGTTGGCGACGATGAGACGGCTGATCGCCACCATGGACGCGCCCGGGACCAGTGCGATCGAATTGAGCTGGGTGATCGGCGTGCCCGGAAGCGTGCCGGGCGTGCCGGTCTGCCACGCCAGGCTGGGATCCAGATAGGTGACGCCCAGTTTCAGCGTCTCGGCGCCGAGCGTGACATAGTATTCGGCCGAGGCCGTCACGTAAGTGTATTCCGTCGGCGTGAAGCTCTCGAGCGTCCATTCCTGCGTCGTCCAGCGCCATGTCAGCCGATCATATTCGTACTTACTGACGGTCGGCTGCATCTGCGCCACGACCAGGAAGCTGGCGCCGGCCGTGAAGGCGACCGGCGCGCCCGGATAGGAGATGGTCGGCTGGTTGCGCCCGGTGATAGTGCCGTTCAGCGTCGCCGGCACCCATTCGCCCGGCTGCGCGATGTTCTTGCGCAGAATATAGAGCTGGGTCCCGTCGGCCGTCCGGAAATGCACGCCGACATAATCCTGGCTGGTGACGACGTCGAGCGAGCCCTGGTCGAGCCCGCCCGCCTGATCAAACAGCAGCGGATCGTCAGATGCCAACTGCCAGGCTTGCCAGCGGCCCAGCCAGGTGAAGATCTGCAAGGCGAGCTGGCCCTTGGCCGCATTGTACCAGGTGGTGACGGCGTAGTCCGGCCCGAACCAGATCCGCGGCACGCCGGCCGGGAGCACCGAGGGCCGCATCACGTCTTCCAGCCGCTGGCACACCGCCAGGTTCTGCGCCTGATAGATGTAGGTCGCGACGCCGCCTTGCGGGTGGGTGACCGAGGCGAGCGCGGCCGGACCGGCGCCTTTCACGGACTGGTCGAGATAATAGGAGAAGTCGAGGCTGGGGAGTGCCGCGCCGTCGGCGTTCTTGAGTACGATCGCGGTCAGGTAGCGCTTGAAGGTGTCGCCCTCGAGCGTGCCGGTATAGTCCGTGACATTGGCCACGGCGCTGTCCGGTCCGATGATCTCGGGGCGCGGCTGGTAGACCAGGACGATCGAGAACAGCGGCGTATTGTCGGCATCGGCGACGGCGATGCCGGTCAGGTATTTGGTCTCATAGCGATCCTGGTAGGCGTTGGGCGTGTCGTCCGGCACGGCCTTGTGCGGATCGGCATATTCGCGCGGATCGGTGGGTCCCGAGCCCCAGAGCTTCTGGTCGTAGCTGAAGCTCGCCTTGCGGCCGAACACATCGGTGATGCCGGTCAGGTAGCAGGCCTTCGTATAGACCTTGCCGCCGGCGCCGACGCGCTGTTCGACTCCGGGAATGAGGCCGGTCTGACGATCGATTGGGAACTCGTTGTAGCTGTAGCCGGTGCTGTCGCCCCAGATGTTGGACACGGTTACGAGCCGCCAGGCGCGGGCGTATTGCTGCTGACCAGCGAGATCGACGCTGGGACCGACCCAGAGCGGGCTGCCATCGCCGTCGACCCAGCGCACCGCCCATTCGATGCTATTGCCGACGGCGCCCGCATCACCAGTGGTCGATGGCGCCGCAGGCCCGCCGAAGCTCATGGTCTGGCCGGATTCGGTGGTCACCACCCAGCGCTCATAGTCCGCGTAGTAGAGGATCTTCCAGAATTGGTAATTTAACAGCTGGAAGGACTGGCCGCCCTGATAGGCATCGAGGCGCCCTGCCCCGGCTGCAAGCGTGAAGCTTTGTCGGTGCGCGTCATCGAGCACGGTCCAGCGCCCCTCGCCATCGGCCTGCAGCCGGGCGCTCGCGTCGAGGGCGATGCCGCGGCTGGCGAAATGCGCGCGGATGGCGTTCGGCAGCGTGCCGTCCGCGGCCAGCTCCGCCGACAGCGCCGAGGGCATGGCGAAGAGCTGCGGCGGCTCCGGCTCAGGCACGAGCGCATTCTGGCTGCCATTGCTCCAATAGGTGTAGCGCCACAGGCCGGGCGTCGGCGAGCCGCCGTCGTCGAGCTCGATATAGGTGGTCGGCAACGACCAGCCGAGGCCGACGACGGCGGTCGGCGCGTCGCGGTTCCAGGTCGCAGCGTCACGCTGGACATTGCTCTGGTAGAGCAGCGAAACGCTGACGGCGAGCCCTTGATCCGAGGTGCGGCCGGGCATGGTGAACAGCGTCTGGCTCAAATTGATGTCGCCGCGGAACAGATTGACGCTGCTCTCCAGGTCGCCGAGCGCGCTGGAATCGAGCTGGAAGGTCCGGATGGCGGGAGTCTGGCTGGACGCGCTGTCGGCCGGCATGATGGAAGCCCTCTGGGATCTGGTGTTGGCGCTGATTATGCCGGGCGGAGCGCGGGTCGCGGCCGCTCCGCCCGGGTCGCTGGTGTCAGGCGTAGAAGCCGACCACGAGCATCGTCACATTGCTCTTGGAGTCGTTTTGGTGATTTCCGCAGCCGTCGTTCATAAAGGCGCGGGCGTTGTCGAGTTGGACGGCGTTGCCATTGACGCTCCAGCCGGAGCAGCCCGCGCCGACCGTCTGGATGTGGTGGTCGCTCGAGAAGGAGGCGGTCTGGCTGACCAGCATCACAGCAGCCTGCTTCAGGGTCTTCGGGAAATTGACATAGACCGGGCTGTCGCTCTGCTGGTTGGCCGAGAGCGCGAAGCCGACACCCGGATCCGTGCCGGCGGCGACCGCGATCAGACCGCCATTGACGGTGGCGGTGGAGGCGGTATTGCCGCTGCTGTCGCCCATCCGGGCCGAGCCGACGACGTAGCCGGTCGAGCCGCTCTGCTCGCCGCTGACGCCGGCCCCTTGATAGAGCACGTGATGATCGCTGCTGCCGTAGGACAGGTCGAAGCCGGCAAAAGCGGTCTGGAAAGTGCTGAGATTCGAGCTCGGCAGGGTTATCGGGCCGCTCTGCCCGTTATTGGCGATGTTGCTGGCCGAGGCGAGCTGGATTGTCCCCGGATCGGTACCGGTCCAGGCCAACACGACAACCGTGACCGACGATTCGGCATTGTCGATGGTGTTGCCGCCGTGGTCCTGCAGTACGGCGTTGACCGTGACCATCAGCTGAGTCTGCGACGGCTGGTTGACGCTCAGCCGCAGCGCCACTTCCTCGACATGATGATCGCTGCTGCCATAGCTGAGCGAGTAGTAGGCAACCGCCGGCAGGTAGTAGATGACGTTCTGGCTGAACTGGATGGTGGTGCTCTTGTTGGGGTTGGTCGTGAAGCTCTGGTATTCGAAGGGCATGATCATTCCTTTCGCAAAGCGGCTGCCGGCGGAACCGGCAATGCCGATTGGGGGCACTCTGCAAGCAAGGGTTCGTGAATTATAAGAGACTCATTCATAGGTTGTTTTCTATGGCAAGGCGCGGCCCTCCGCATCAGCGGCATAGCCGCGAACACGTTCGGATATGTGCGGGACTGCGTCGGCGCAGATGCCCGGAATATGCTGCTATCGGCCGCTCTCGACACGACGACGGCAAGCGCCGCGAAGCGAGGCGATTAGTTCATAGCCGGCCGCGTCGGGCCGGATCGCAAGGTCACTAAAGGTGCGTCGAATCCTTAGGCGGGTGCGTCGAAAGCCAGCCCGCGAGGGGCCGCTGCACTTGCATTTCCATCATTACAGCGCCTGAGCCGCGGACTGCGACGGGGCATGCAGCACGCCCCGCCCGAGCCCAGGCGCCGCGTTCGGCGTCAGGGTACGTTAATGCCGTGGTCGTCATTTTCGCCGGTCACGCCCGACTGATACGTGCCGTCATTCGTTTCCCAGAAGATGTAGAGGTATTTGCGCTGGCCCGGCGCCGGATCGCCGCCGTAGTCGGAGTTATTCGCCAGGAAGACGCGGCGGCCGCCGCTGTACAGGGTCTGAACCTGACTGGTACAATCGGTCGTGCTGTTGTAGCAGCCATAACCGGCTCGTTCGATCGTAATCCCGCTCATGGTTGAGTTCCTTCGTCATATACCACCAAGGCGGATCATAGCGCCAAGAACTGAGGTTGAGAAGTATGATATTAGTTCCCTCGTAGATTTCCATCACGCGTTTCGTGGATGGGCCCTGCGTCACCTTGATGCAGCTACTGCGCGTGGAGCTTTCGGGCGGCTGCAGAGGACCGCGAGTCTATAATGGCGACCAGGTACAGGAACCCTTTCGGCATCGGCATATAGGTCACGTCGGCGGCCCAGGCCAGGTTCGGCCGGTCGATCGCGAGGCCTCGCAGCAGGTACCGGTAGATGCGATGCTCGGCATGCGGCTTGCTCGTGTTGGGCTTCCGCCAGATCACCTCGAGCGAGGCCCATCTCCCGTATCAGCCGGCGCACCCCAAGCGCCGGAGGACGGCGGCCGGGATAGAAAACCAAGATCGGCAATCACAGTTTCCGGGCAACCGGCTTTACGGCCCATCTCAAGAACGGCGGCACGCTCGCAAAGGCCGCGGCGATGCGCTGCTGCGTCTCTCACTGCGTGAAGGCTTCCGTCGGACCGAAGTTGCAATCCCCCTGACCCGACAGGGAGCTGAAGGTGGAGAGGCTGGTCATCGGGGCACTGGGCCCAATGTCGTAAGTCCCGGCGGAGGCCGGTGCTTCGATCGAATGTCATCGCGATTGCGAGGACGGCGATGAGTTCGTTCACGTCGCCGACCGCCCGCGTACGCTGGGTGGTCGCGCTCGGAGCGGAGAGCCCCCACGAAAGGCCGGCGTGGGCGGTCACCCAACCGGGCTAGCGGCGATCCGTCTCATGCTGCTGACAGGGTTCCGGCGAATGGAGGTGCTCTTGCCTTGGAGCGTCCATGGTTCATACGCAAGGAGCACTGCATCCGGTTCCCCGACACCAAGAGCGGCGCTCAGATCCGGGTGGTGGGGCACGCGGCGATCGACTGCATCGAGGCCATACCGGTCCGCGACGGCTCATTGTTTGTCTTCCCTGCGGATTGGGGGAACGGCCACTTCATCGGTGTCGTCCGCGTGCTGGACCGTATCTGCGCCAAAGCCAAATTGAAGGACGTAACGCCGCATGTCCTTCGGCACACCTTCGCCAGCGTAGCCGGTGATCTCGGCTTCTCCGAACTCACGATAGCGGGACTGCTCGGCCACGCCGGACGTGGCGTCACGCAAAGCTATGTCCACTTGGAAGCGGCGCTCGTTGTAGCGGCGGACCGTGTTTCGGCTGAAATCGCGGATTTGTTGGATGCCAGCGGGACCGCAAGCCAACGATCGCGAAAGCGCTCGACGCGGTCTGCGGCTTCGGCTGTGGCTGCCTGAACGAGACACTCGCGAGGGCTGGGCGTGCGATCTAAGGCGCCTCCGTCCTCGCGGGCTCTCGACATTCAATTGGCACAACCCGCGCTACTGGCAGGTTTATAGAATGCCGTATTTACAAAGCAAGGCTATGCAATTCCCCGTTACTTCATACTCGCATAAAGTTTGGAGATATGATAGAACGCTTATCATGACTATGCGAAAGCGCGATAAGCTAAACCAACTCGACCGAGATCTCCCCGAGGGCCTCCTGGTCGACGCGGCTTGGCTGTCGGCCAAGGGATATTCTACCGCCCTGCGCAGCCAATATGTCACGGCCGGCCGGCTCCAGCAGCCGGCCGGCCGCGTCTATCGACGGCCGCGCGGCGCGCTGAGCTGGCAGCAAGCCGTCTTGTCCCTCCAACTCTTGCTCCAGCACCGCCTCGTCGTCGGCGGCCGAACCGCGCTCGAACTGCAGGGTTACGCCCATTATCTGTCGTCCGGCCCGTCGGAAGTGCATTTGTACGGGCCCTCGCCGCCCCCGACCTGGCTGTCGACGCTCCCGCTCAAGGAGCGGTTCGTCTATCACAACAGCAGCCCTCTCTTCGGCGGGGAATCGCCGGTCCTGTCGAGCCCGACCTTGGCAGGCGGCGAAGTCGTCGACGCCGACGCCGGTGCCCCTCTCGAGAGCGCGGGACTGCGCCTCCTGCCTTGGGGACAGTGGGACTGGCCCATGGTGGTCTCGACACCGGAGCGCGCCATTCTCGAAGAACTCAATGAGTTGCCCGACCGCGAGAGCTTTCACCAGGTCGACATGCTGATGGAAGGTTTGGGTGATCTGAGCGCGCGGCGGCTCGAGGCGCTCTTGGTCAGATGCCGGAGTGTAAAGGTGAAGCGACTGTTCTTCTTCTTCGCCGACCGGCACGGCCACGCCTGGCTCAAGCGCCTGGACCGCGCCGCCGTCGACCTCGGCAAAGGCAAACGCATGCTCGTCAAAGGCGGACGGCTCGACGCGATCTACGCAATCACCGTCCCGCGCGAGTTGGGCGAGGCCCGCTGATGGAATTGAACGAGGCCTATCGACGATAGGTCGCCCTTCTCATCCGTACGATGCCCTCGATCGCGGCGGAAGAGTGCTTCGCCATGAAGGGCGGCACAGCGATCAATCTCTTCGTCCGGGGCCTGCCGCGGCTTTCCGTCGATATCGACCTGACCTACCTGCCGATCCTGCCGCGCGCCCAGTCCCTCGCCGAAATGGAAACGGCTCTCCTGCGGATTGGCAGCCGGATCGACAAGGCACTGCCGGAGGTCCGTGTCACCCCGTCTCCCTCTCGCGAAACCAACGTGACCAAGCTGATCGTTCGTCGCGGCACCGAGCAGATCAAGATTGAGGTGACGCCGGTTCTGCGCGGCTGCGTTTTCGAACCCGGGATGCGCGATGTCTCTCCCTCGGTCGAGGCGGCGTTCGGTTTCGCCGAAATGCGGATCGTCTCGTTTGCCGATCTCTACGCCGGAAAGATCGTCGCTGCGCTCGACCGCCAGCATCCGCGCGACCTCTTCGACATCCGTGATCTTCTACGGAACGAGGGCGTCGACGACGCCCTGCGCCAAGCCTTCGTCGTCTATCTGTTGAGCCACGACCGACCGATGGCCGAAGTGCTCGCCTCCCGTCAGAAGGACATCCGGCAGGAATTCGAGCGCGGTTTCGTCGGAATGTCACGAGAATCGGTAACTATCGAGGCTCTTGTCGACGCGCGTGCGGCGCTGGTGGCGGAGATCCTCGGAACCATGCCAATCAATCATCGCACCTTTCTGCTGTCCTTCGAACGCGGGACTCCCGACTGGCCGCTCCTCGGCATCGAGCACGCGCCCGACCTGCCGGCCGTGCGATTGGCGTCAGCAGAACCTCGACACGTTGACGCCGGTCGCCCGCGCTGCCCTGGTCAGTCGGCTCGAGGCTGTGCTCTCGAAATAGACACGAAGGCAGCCGCACCAAGCGCTCGCTACCGTTGCGGCCCGAATTCCATACGGCTGATCGTTTCAGTCTCCTCCTGCCAGTACGCTCGCTGTTCGTCTGAACTGCCGACGACGGGCCTGCATTGGCGCACCAGAAATTGCTCGACCGCCGGCCGGCCGAGGCCGCGTGTCATGCCGGAGCGCTCCCTCGTCGGGGCCAGGTTTTCGAGAAGCTGGCGCGAAGTCGAAGCGAGGAAAGCGCGGCCGATCTCGCCGTGCCCGGCAGCAGCCTGCGCGGGAGAAAACCATCTCGCTCAAGGCGGAAATCTCGCATAAGACGGTGTCGGGCCGTCATTCTATACGAATCTCTAGCATAAGGCGGCGTCTTTGTCCGTAACCTTAGTTTAAGAGTCACCAGATTGCGGCGAATCAGGCCGCCGCGCCTCGGAGCCGCCGCAACGGCGCGGTCACCTCAACGACAGATCGTGACGCCTTATTCTCAAATTGCGCCTGCCGTGCCCGGTTCGGTCCTGGCAAGCTCGCGGACCATGGCGAGCATGTTGGCGAGGATTGGGTCGGTGTTGTCGCTCAGATACGCCATGGTGAGCGGTGCCGTGAGGGGCGGCGTGGCGCGCAGCCGGCAATAGCGCAAATCCCGCAGGCTGATCTCGTTCATCGAAGCGGGGACGATCGAGATGCCGGCCCCGGCTGCGACGAGGTTGACGTTGGTCAGCATGTGCGGCACCTCGGCCGCGATATTCGGCTCGAAGCCGGCGGCACGGCACGCGGCGATCACGTTCTCATAGATGCCGGGGGCGCCGGGCCGGCGCACGAGGATAAAGCGCTCCCGGGCGAGTGCGTGCAGATCCAGCGCATCGCCTGCACCGGCCAAAGGGTGGCTGATCGGCAGCACGACCAGCAGCTCCTCCTGCAGGAGTTCCACAAAAGCGACGCCGGGCGGGTGCTCGACCGGAATGCGGAGAAACCCTGCTGCCACCGCGCCGCTTGCGACTGACCGCGTCAGCGTCGCCGCGTTGCCTTCGTCGAGCTCGAGCTCGACCGCCGGATAGGTCTCGCGAAACACCCGCATGACGCGCCGCACGAACGGATGCAGGATGGCCGAGGTGGTGAAGCCGACCGACAGGCGTCCCAGCAGCCCGCGCGTGATCTGGGCGGACCGCGCTGCAGCGCGGTTGACCGAGGCCAGGATCGCCCTGGCATCCTCCAGAAAGGCGCGGCCGGCCGCGGTCAGAACGACCCCTTTAGGCGTCCGGGTGAACAGGCTGGCCCTGAGTTCCGTCTCGAGCTGCCGGATCTGCAGACTCAACGGCGGCTGCTGCATGCCGAGGCGCAGGGCGGCACGCGTGATGTGCCGCTCCTCGGCGACGACCACGAAGTACCGGAGGTGGCGCAATTCCATGGCCATATCTCTAGAGTATGAAAACTGCGGTTTCAAGATATTTGACAGTAGGTATGTTCCTCGCCTCCCCTAGCGGCAAGCCAAAAGGCGAGCGACCCAGGGAGGATTGGATGACGCGGAAATTCGGCATTGTGAGACTGGCGGCCTTGGTGCTGGCCGCGGCGGCCGGCGCAGGCTCAGGCCCTGCGACGGCGGATCCGATCAAGATCCTGTTCGTCGGCAACAGTTACACCCATGGGCGCTATCTGCCTGCATTGAACTACGATGCCGGTCCGGGCGACGCCGCGGGCAGCGACCTCGTCCATGACCTGTTGTGCCCAACGCTGCCCTGCACCGGCGCCGAAGGTGTCGCCCCGGTCATGCCGACCAGCGCCAACACGCCAGGCGGATCGCTGCTCGGTCAACTCGCCTATCTGCAGGCCAATCCGGCGAGCGAGTATACTGAAGTCGGACCGTTCGGCGGGGTCGCCGGGATCTTCCTCCAATTCACCAAGGAGGCCGGGCTCGACTACGACGTCTCGCTCATTGCGGTCAGCAGCGCCACGCTCAAGGGCTACTCGAACAATACCGGAAGCGAGGCCGGCGATCTGGCGCTGATCGAGTCGGCGAAGTTTTCGCAGGTCATCCTGCAGGACCAGACCTTCGAGCCGCTGCCGACGACCATTACCGTCAATGGCCACAGCGTCCCGACCCGCGGCAACCCGACCAGCTTCAGGAGTGGCGTGAGCGCGCTGGTCGACGGCATCGACGCCGCCGACGCGGCGGCGCGCGTTCCTTATGCCCGCATCATCCTGGCGCAAACCCCGCCACTTGCCTCCTATGGCTATGTCAGCAGCAATCCCGCGGCGCCCATCTTCGGCTCCAGCACTGCTGCGCAGCAGGGCGGCAACCCGGCCTATGCGCCCTATCTCGGCGACGCCAATCCGATGGCGGCGATGGCGGGCGACCTGCACAACGCCTATGAAGCGGCCGCTTCGAGCTACAATGCCGCCAATCCGGCGTTGAGCCATGTCGATGTCGCGCTCGATGGCGACGCCTGGGTCTCCGCCATCAATTTGGGCATTGCCGAACCGAACCCGTTCCTGACGCACGAACCCTTCGGCCAGATCGATCTCTGGGACAGCAATCCGCTGCTCGCCTGCTGCACCGTGCCGATCGGCTATCATCCGAGCGTCTATGGCGACTACCTCAACGGCTTGATGCTGTTCGGCCAGATCACCGGGATCAATCCGCTGTGGCTCGTTCCGGAGTATAATCCGGGCTTCTGGAGCGGCCAGCAATCGGCGGCGCAGACGCTCGGAATATCCCCGCAGATCGCAGCCGATCTGGCGATCGTAGCCCAGGCGACCCTGATCGCGGGCGGCCCGGTCGACGCGCAGCCCGGGTCGCTGTGCTGGGCGTGGTATTGGGCAGAGTGCCGGCCACCGACATGATGCTGGACCCGGCCAATGAGGGCCACGCGCCGAGCGAACGCCCGGTGCCCGTTGTGGCGGATGCACGCCTGCCGGTCGGGCCCGGCGTGCTGCCGCTTTATCTCTCGCAGGACTGGACCGCGGCGCTGCCCGGCATCAGCCGGGCGATCATCCTCCTCCATGGGCGACGGCGGGATGCCGATACCTACCGGGCGGTCGCCGAAAATGCCGCCCGGGCCGCCGGTGCCGCGGCGCAAGGCAGCCTGCTGATCGTTCCGCAGTTCCTGGCGAGCCCCGACCGGCGGCAACACCGCCTGCCGCCCGATCTGCTGCAGTGGAGCCTGGAGGGTTGGATGGGCGGTGAGCCGGCCGAGGCGCCGGCGCCGATCAGTTCGTTCGAGGCACTCGACGCGATCCTGGCGCGGCTCGCGGATCGGGTGCGTTTCCCGGCGCTGAGAAACATTGTCGTGGCCGGTCATTCGGGCGGCGGCCAGGTGGCGCAACGCTATGCCGTGCTGGGGCGCGGCGGCGATCGCCTGCCGGCGGCCGGGTTGGCCATGCGCTATGTCGTGGCCAACCCGTCCTCCTATGTATATTTCAGCCCCGACAGGCCCGCGCCCGGCGGCGGCTTCGCCCCCTTTGCGAAGGCAGACTGCCCCGGGTTCGATGACTGGAAATACGGTATGAATCGGCTGCCGCCCTATGCCGGCAAGTCGACGCCAGGATCGCTCGAAGCCGCCTTCGTCCGGCGGCAGGTGGTCTATCTCTGGGGCGGCGGCGACACGGATCTCGACCAGCCGGCGCTGGACAAGAGCTGTGCGGCGGCGGCCCAGGGGCCGCATCGGCTCGCGCGCGGCCAGACCTATTTCGCCTATCTGAAGGCCCGGCATCCTGATCTCGCGCATCGGGCTGCGGTGGTGCCGGGTGTCGGGCATGATGGCGATGCCATGTTCAGCTCCGCCCAGGGGCTGGCGGCGCTGTTCGACAAGAGCTGAAGCCGGAGCGCAGGAGCGATACCGATGTCCGACACCCGACTTTCCTCGGCCGAAATCCGTCGGACGGTGATCGCCTCCGTGATCGGCAACGGGCTCGAATGGTTCGACTTCCTGGTCTATGCCTTTTTCGCGAAGACCATCGCGGGTCATTTTTTCCCAGCCGATACGCCGACGGCCTCGCTGCTGCTGGCCTTCGCGACCTTCGCCGTCGGGTTCGTGGTGCGGCCGCTGGGCGGCATCCTGCTCGGCATTTATGCCGACCGCGCCGGGCGACAGAAGGCGCTGGCGCTGCTGATCCTGATGATGGCGGCCGGCACGCTGATCGTCGGGCTGACACCAGGCTTCGCCACCATCGGCATCGCAGCCCCCCTGCTGATCGTCGCAGCGCGCGTCATCCAGGGCCTCTCGGTCGGCGGCGAGTTTGCCAGTGCCGCCGCCATGCTGGTCGAACTGGCGCCGCCGGGGCGCAAGATGTTCTATGGCAGCTTTCAAATGGCGTCCCAGGGATTTGCCCTGCTGGTGGCCTCCGGGTTCAGCCTGCTGCTGACCGAGACCATGACGCAATCTGCCCTCGAGGACTGGGGTTGGCGGATCCCGTTCCTGGCCGGCGCGCTGATCGGGCCGATCGGCTTCTATATCCGGCGCCGTTGTTCGGAAAGCCCCGAGTTCCTGGCCATGCGCGCGAGCGGCGCCACTTTGGCCGGCGATGCCTTCGTGCCGGTCCTGGCGGCAAACTGGCGCGCCATCGTCTGCGCCTTCGGCATCATCGCCGTCGGTACCGCCCTGAATTATCTCTGGCACAGCTACACGCCGACCTATGTCACCGAGCAATTGCACCTGCCGCTCTCGGCGGCGCTGGCGGGATCGTCCCTGTGCGGCTTGGTGGCGATCGTAATCTATCCGCTCGCCGGCCTGCTGGCCGACCGGATCGGGGCGTATCGCCAGTTCTTCATCGTCGTGACGGTTTTCGCGTTCTGCGCCTATCCGATCTACGCGTTCGTCGGCGCCGCCCCGAGCGTGGAGCGGCTCTTCGTCTCGCAGCTGGCCGCGACGCTGTTCCTGGGCCTGATGGCGGGGCCGCATCCGGGCATGCTGGCAGCTTTGTTCCCGACCGGCGCCCGCACGACCGGGGTGGCACTCTCCTACAATCTCGCCGTCACGCTGTTCGGCGGGTTGGCGCCGCTGATTGTCACCTGGCTGATCGCGGCAACCGGCGATCCGATGATGCCGGCCTGGTTCCAGATCCTGGCCGCCATTGTCTCGTTGGTGACCGTTGCCGCGACGGCGCGCGCCCGTAAGCTGATCGATCGAGCGCGATCCGGCCGCTTGTGCCAAGATCGGCAAAATCGATCGGGGGAGCTGCTGAGATGAAAAGCGTCGTCGTCACCGGGGTCTCGACGGGCATCGGCTGGGGTGTCACCAAGGTTCTGATCGGCCAGGGCTTCCGCGTCTTCGGCAGCGTGCGCAAAGCCGCCGACGCCGAGCGCCTCAGCCAGGAATTCGGCGAGGCCTATTCGCCCCTGACCTTCGACGTGACCGACGAGGCGGCCGTCCATGCGGCGGCGGCAGAGGTGCGTGACGCGCTGGGCGGCGAGCCGCTGGCCGGGCTGGTCAACAATGCCGGCGTCGCCGTCCCGGGCCCGCTGCTGCATCTGCCGCTCGCGGATTTCCGCCAGCAGATCGAGGTCAACCTGATCGGCGTGGTGTGCGTCACCCAAGCCTTTGCGCCGCTGCTCTCGCCCGGCGCCGGCAGTGCCGCCAAGCCCGGCCGCATCGTCAATATCAGCTCAGTCGGCGGCCGGAACGGCATGCCGTTCATGGCCCCCTATATCGCCTCGAAATTCGCCATCGAGGGCCTGTCCGAATCGCTGCGCCGCGAGCTCATGCTGCTCGGCATCGATGTCATCGTCGTCGCCCCCGGCGCCGTCGCCACGGCCATCTGGGCCAAGGCGGACAAGATCGACATCACGCCCTATCGCGGCACGGTCTTCATGGCGGCAATGGAGAAAATGCGCGGCTTCATGAACGGCCAGGGCGGCCTGCCACCGGAAAAACTGGGCGCCGTCGTCGCCAAGGCGCTGACCACGGCCAAGCCTAAGGTGCGCTACACCGTGGCGCCCGATCCTTTCCCGACCTTCCTGCTGGCCAATCTGCCGCGACGTGTGGCCGACCGCCTCATCGGCGGCCGGCTGGGGCTCCTGCCGAAATAACCGCCGCCCTCGCGGTCACTCATGCCCGGGCGGCGGATAGGCGGGCAGCAGATCGGGCGGCGCCGGCGGCGTGGTGCCCTTTCGCTGCTTCAGCTGATCGAGCAGATAGGTGACGCCCGCCTGCAGCTGGACATCCTTGTCGGCGAGCACATCGCCCGGCAAATCCTCGACCTCCATGTCGGGGCTGACGCCCTTGTTCTCGATCACCCATTGCGAATCCAGCCCGTACTCGCTGTCTTCCGGGATGGTGATGTAGCCGCCGTCGAGCAGGTGCCATTCGCCGCGAATGCCGCGCACGCCGCCCCAGGTCCGGGTGCCGATCAGGGGGCCGAGGCCATATTTGCGGAAAAAGAACGGGAAGATGTCGCCATCCGACGCCGAGTAGTGATTGATCAGGGTCACCTTCGGCCCGTCGATGATGGCATCGGGGATGGTCTGCGGCGTGCGCTCGCGATTGGTCGCCATGCCGACCAGCACCCGGCGCAAGCGTTCGAGCACGATCTCGTCGATGAAACCGCCGCCATTGAAGCGGTCATCGACGATCAGCGCCTGCTTGTCGATCTGGTTATAGAATTGCCGGATGAATTGCTGCATGCCCAGCCCGCCCATATCCGACAGATAGATATAGGCGATCTTGCCGCCCGACAGCTTGTCGACGGTGGCGCGGTTATGCTCGATCCGGTCCAGCTCGCGTAAGGACAATTCCTGCTTCACCGGCTCGACCTCGATGTCACGCGGCTTGCCCGTGGGCGTATCGGCGATGCTCAGCCGCACCGTCCCTTCGGTCTTGCCGACCAGCAAACTATAGGGATCGATGCCGGCCTGGAGCGCGTGGCCGTCAATGGCCAAGAGGACATCGCCCTCCTTGACGGCGATCCCGGGCTGGCTCAGCGGGGCGCGATAATCCGGCCGAGTGTTGTCGCCGCGATAGATTTTGGCGAAAGCATAATGCCCGGACTTCTTGTCCAGGCTGAGATCGGCGCCGAGCGACCCGGTCGCCGTCTTGGGCGTCGGGTCGTCCTGGTCGCCACCACCGACATAGGTGTGCGAATTGCCGAGCTCGCCCTGCATCTCGCCGATCAGGTAGTTGAGGTCCTCGCGCGATCCGGCCAGCGGCAGCAGCTTCTCATACGCCGTCCGGACCGCACTCCAATCCACGCCATTCATCTTCGAATTCACGAACAGGTCGCGCTCCAGCCGCCAGGCGGCGAGGAACATCTCGTGCCACTCCTGGCGCGGATCGATCAGGATGCGCAGATGCTCGAGCTTGACCGTTTTCTTCTCGGCTTTGGGCTTGCCCTCTTCTGTCGCCTTGGCGTCGACCACGAACCAGTCCTTGTCCTTCTTGTAGAGCAGCTTCTCGCCATCGGCCGAGAGGCTGTAGCGGTCGAGATCATCGACCACCACCGCATCCTTGCGCTCCTTCAGGTCGAAGACATGAACCTCCGCCTTCTCGCCCGGGAACTTGCCCTCGATCAGCTGCGGCGGCACGGTCAGGTAAAACACCTTGCCCTTGCGCAGATCGAGGCCGGTGATGACCGCGCCCGGGACCGGCAGCGGCACGGCGCGCGCCGCCAGCCCGGCCAGATCGATATGGATAGGTGCTATCGCGCCCGGCTTCCAGGCATCCTTGTCGGCCGGCTTGCCGTCGGCGCCGGGCTTGTCGTCGCCCGGCTTGGGCGGCTCGTACGCGCCCTCATCCGAGCGCGGGGCCTGGGGCGAGGCGGCATCGGCAATCAGGGTCGCGACATAAATGCCGGTGCTCA
>Ga0302314_10007214_pt1 | contig 19998 bp, 20 predicted proteins | sample III_Palsa_N2_3_FD_200533 | JGI IMG/M metagenome (GOLD analysis project Ga0302314, IMG submission 200533) | Peat permafrost microbial communities from Stordalen Mire near Abisko, Sweden - III_Palsa_N2_3 | ecosystem: Environmental > Terrestrial > Soil > Palsa > Peat permafrost | place: Sweden... | reverse complement strand
GGCCAAGGCTCGAGTGAAGTCTGGATCATAGCCCATCCAGGATCGGGCCCGTTCTCCTAGGGGGAGAGACCGGAGCTGCTCGGCCAGAAAAGCGCGCACCGGGGCGCGAAGCGCCTCATCCTCAGGCGGGATGACCGCCAGTTCCAAAGTCTGCAACATATCGAAAACTAGGCAGGCGGCCGATGCGCTGTCCAATTTCGATTGTGATGTCAGCGATATGCGGGCGAGATCGCTTTGGCGACTTCCCGGGTCGCCGCCGCAAAGGCCTCTACCGCAGGGCGGTGATCGTCTTGCCGCTTGGCGAGGGCGAAGCCAATCTGCAAAGGCCGTCCGTCAGACAACAGCTCCAGGCAATGCGCCCGTCCCGCTGCGGCGCGACGCATCACCGCCGGCGCGAGCGCAAGCCCGGCGCCGCTTTCCACCAGTGCGATCATGGTCTGATTGTCGGCTGTCTCTTCAGCGACGTTTGGCGAAAATCCCGCAGCTTCGCAGGCCATAAGGATCAGCGACCGCAGGTTCGGAATCGCAAGGCGATCATAGATTACAAAAGGTTCGTCCTTCAGGTCTTCCAGTCGCACCCGGCCAACGACCGCCAGGCGATGGTTCAGAGGAACCAGCAGCATCAGGGGTTCCATATAGAGGAGCTCGAGGGATACTGGTGCGACCGCCTCGAGCAGCGGCGTGCGGACGAGGCCGACATCGAGCGTCCCATCCTCCAGGCCGCGCAGCATCTCCAGACCCGTCGCTTCCTTCAAGGCGAGCTCCACGGCGGGATGTCGTGAACGGAACAGGGGCAGGATCGTGGGTACGAGACCATAGGTCGCCGATCCCACATAGCCGACGCGCAGACGTCCACGCTCGCCATTGCCTATGTCGCGCGCGTTCTGAACAAGCGCCTCGACACTAGCCAGAGCTTCGCGCGCACTTGTAAGCGCCGCCCGAGCGGCTTCGGTGAGAGACACGCCCCGTGAGTGCCGCTCGAACAGCCGCACCCCCAGTTCCGCCTCAAGCTTCTGCATCGACAGGGACAGTGGCGGCTGGGTCATGTTCAACGCTTTCGCCGCCCGGCGAAAATTGAGTGTCTCCGCGAGCATCACAAACTGTCGGATCTGTCGCAGCTCCACGAGATCGTCTCCGTTCGACATCGGCTGGCGGACGTCCTTCGAAATCCGGTCGCCCCAGTTTGTCCTGATCAGGGCGCCGCCTGTTCGCTCAGCCATCCTATCGGGTTGCTCGTCAGGACGCCGCGAAATTGAATCGCGGCGACGCTCCCGGCTCTGGCATAGCGCCGCCCTTCTCGATAGGGGCGGACTGATGCGGCCCAACCTTTGCCGGCGCCCATGATCGCTCGTGCGTCGCCTGGTCCATCGATGCCTTGAGGGCATCGCGCCCATGAGTACTAGTTCTTGGCTGGTGCGCGCGCGCCGTCGTTAAGTGGCGCGAAGGTGGGAGGCGATGGACATGCGGGTTGCGAGCAGGCGAGGCGGTTCGGCCTTCGATATCCGGTCCGAGCGGCGGGCCAGATCATGACAACCTCGGCGATCCACGCGCGCGCGATCGACGAAATCGACGACCAACTGATCAAGCTGCTCGCCCAACGGTTCGCTCACTCCCGGAAAATCGGCGAGATCAAGCGCGCCGCCGGTGAACCGCCCTACGACCCAGAGCGCCTGAGCAGCCTCATCGAGCGGTTTGTCATGACCAGTGTTGATCAGGGTCTCCCTGGCGGAATGGCGCAGCAGTTGATCTCCGTGATCCTCGCTCAAGTGTTGGTCGAACGCGTCAAGGGATACCAGACGGACGCCGCCAAGACATAGCTCAGCCTGCTCGAGCGCTACCGCCATGGAAAGTTCCAACAGATGATCGAGACCGAATCCGAAGAGGCGGCGTGGGCGTGGCGTTCCCAAGCCTACGCATGGTTTGTCGTCGTCGTGCTCGCGGTCGGGGTGATGTTGTCATTCGCTGACCGAATGATCATCGCGTTGCTGGTCACGCCGATTAAGCATGATCTGCACCTGTCGGATTCTCAAGTTGGGCTGATCCACGGACTGGCCTTCACAATCCTCTATGTTTTGGCCGGTCTGCCCCTAGGCAGATGGGCCGATATCGGGTCTCGCCGAGGCGTGATCGCGGCGAGCGTCGTGGTCTGGAGCCTGGCGACGGGCGCCTGTGCGGCCGCCAACTCCTTCACGTCATTCTTCGTGACTCGATTGGTGGTGGGGGTTGGTGAGGCCGGTCTTTCGCCTGCGGCGATCTCGATGATCAGCGACTATTTTCCAAGGAAGCTGCGATCGCGGCCGCTCACCTTCCTGGTTCTGGGCAGCTCAGCAGGCACCGGTATTTCCTTCATGGTGGGCGGGGCGCTTGTGCAGCGGATCAGCGCGGCCTCGACGCTCAGGGTCCCCGTGCTCGGCGCCATTCATGGCTGGCAGGCGGTCTTTCTTTTGCTTGGCGCGATCGGCCTGGTGTTCTCGCTGATCTTCCTGTTGATCAGAGAGCCACCGCGCCACGAGCGTACATCCATTGAGAATCCCTCCGTAGCGGCGGCCGTGGCGGTGCTCTGGAAAATGCGGGGCTTCTTCTCACTGCAATTCACAGGCATCGGACTGGCTGTTCTGGTGTCGCTCGGCTCAAACACCTGGATGCCGGCGATGCTGTCGCGGCGGTTCGGCTGGGGCGCCGGCACGACCGGCCTGCTGCTCGGCGCCTGCACGGCGGTTGCGGGCATTACGGGCACCCTCATGGCGGGGTCGATAACCCGATGGCTCGATGCAAAAGGGGTGACGAACGCGGCGCAGAAGGTGACCCTTGGAGCCGTGCTAGCGGGCATCCTGCCCATGACCATTGGGCCTCTCCTGCCTAACCCGGCCCTTGTGCTCAGTTGCGCCGCCGTCGGCGCCTGCTTCATGCTTGCCCCAAGCACGCTGGCGGCTGTCACGCTGCAAGAGGTCGTGCCGAATGAATTTCGCGGGCAGATCTACGCCTTCTACCTCCTTGTCGTGTCATTCTTTGGCTACGCGATCGGGCCGCTCGCTGTCGCCTTTGTGTCCGACAACGTCCTTCGCGATGAGCAGAAGGTGCATCTGTCGCTGGCGATCGTCGCTGGGATCGTCCTGCCGCTCGCCGCCTTAATGCTGCTCCTGGGGCTGCGAGCCAAGGAGGCCATCGATCGCCGGCCAGCGCCGATCGCAGCCTAGCCACGATAGGGAAATCCTGATGCTCGACCGACTTCGCGCCGCTATCGACCCATACATCATGCTGATGCTAGCCACGGTAGGCTTGGCCGCCCTGGCGCCGGCTTATGGCCGGGGCGCGCAAATCGCCGGCGAGATCGCTAACGCGGGGATCGTCTTCCTGTTTTTCCTCTACGGCGCCCGCTTGTCACCACGCGCGGCCTGGGATGGCTTGCGGCAGTGGCGGCTCCAACTGGCGGTGCTCCTCAGCACGTTCGCACTCTTCCCGATATTGGGGCTGGGCTTCCGTGTCGTCGCGTCCACCGTCCTGCCGCTGGCCCTATGTAACGGCCTTCTATTCCTTTGCCTGCTGCCATCCACCGTCCAGTCTTCGATCGCCTTCACCTCGATCGCCCGAGGCAATGTTCCGGCGGCCCTGTGCGCTGCTTCCGCATCCAACATTCTCGGGATCCTCCTGACGCCCCTCTTGGTGGGCTGGCTGATGCATACCCAGGGCGCTCCGCTCTCCTTCGATGTGTTCCGCGATATACTGCTGCAGCTGCTGGCGCCGTTTCTCGCCGGTCAGCTGCTTCGCCATTGGATCGGCGCGTGGATACAGCGCCATAGGAAAGTGCTCGGGTTCGCTGATCGCGGATCGATCCTCGCCATCATCTATGTGGCCTTCTCCAAAGGGATGGCGGACCACATCTGGCGGCAGATTCAGCTGCTCAACCTGGCCATACTGATGGTTTTCCTGGCCGCGCTGCTGGCCGCGGCGCTTCTACTCACGGCGCTGATAGCGCGTCGACTTTTGCGGCTTAGCGTGGACGACGAGATCGTGCTCCAATTTTGCGGGTCCAAGAAGTCGCTGGCCAGCGGTCTGCCGATCGCGAGCGTGCTCTTCGCCGGCCCTCAACTTGGCCTCATCGTCTTGCCGCTGATGCTGTTCCATCAGCTGCAGCTCATCGTTTGCGCCGTGCTGGCGCGCCGCTATGCGGCGCGTCTTCAGCCCGCAGTCGATCTCGCGGGACCACTGGCAACGCCTGCATCCGTTTTGCTTGAGTCTTAGGTTTCAGCGCATGCCCAATCCAGGAAACACCTTTCTGGGGTTGCGGCGGGCCTAGGACGCCCTTGTGAGATCAATACTGTCGCAGCACGTGATAATTTTCTCGGAATCTAAAGCATCTATTGGAGTGAAGGGCGTGTACCGCGAGCAACCATTGCCAAAACACTACATCCGCGAGTGGCGTAAGTATCGCGGCTTCACGCAGGAGCAGCTTGCGAACGCAATCGCGATCCACCGCAGCCAGTTGAACAAGATCGAACGCGGAAGGCGTTACCACACCAGACCCATAATCGAAGCCATTGCCGCAAGCCTGCGCTGCGAGCCAGACGACCTGGTCCGTCGGCACCCCTCGCACACCTCGGAGCTTGAGACGCTCTACATGTCCCTGTCCGCCGCCGATCGCTCCAGGGCGCTGGATCTTCTCAAGCAAGCGTTTGCTCGATGAGACCGCGGCGCGTCCTGTCTTCAAAACATAGCGAAACACCGGCGCGTGAGCGCCAAAACAACCTTTCCCGACAACGGGCAGATCAGCAGTCCTCACCCAATCGAAGAGTTCAATTCAGCCGGAACAATGGATGACCAGCAAACTCGAGTTCACCTATCACCGCAGCGCCGTTCCGGTTCCTCCCACGGACCGCGCCAGGATGCTCGATGCGCCCCAGTTCGGCAAAGTCTTCACTGACCACATGGTGACGATACGGTATTCGACGCAGATGGGCTGGCATGACGCGAGGGTTGAACCCCGCGCACCGCTCACGATGGACCTGGCTTCGGTCGTGCTGAACTATGCGCAGGAAATCTTCGAAGGGCTAAAGGCCTACAAGAGCGCGGACGGCGGCGTCAGCTTGTTTCGCCCCCTCGAGAACGCGCGGCGCTTCCAACGGTCGGCTCAGCGCCTAGCGATGCCGGAATTGCCCGAGGAACTGTTTGTTGAAGCCGTCACCAGGCTGGTCGATATTGACCGGGCCTGGGTCCCAGAGGGCGCTGGCAGCCTCTATTTGCGCCCGGTAATGTTTGCGACGGAGGCCTTTCTCGGTGTGAAGCCCGCCTCGGAATATCTGTTCGCCGTCATCGCCTCTCCGGTCGGCTCCTACTTTAGCGGGGGCTCGCGAGCCATCTCGGTCTGGGCGACCAAAACCTATGCTCGAGCGGCGATCGGCGGCACCGGCGCCGCCAAGTGCGGCGGCAATTACGCCGCTGGCCTGGTCGCCCAGGTCGAGGCCCAACAACAAGGGTGCGATCAGGTCGTCTTCCTGGACGCCGCCGAACGCCGCTGGGTCGAGGAACTTGGCGGAATGAACATATTTTTCGTATTCGCCGACGGCTCAATGAGTACGCCTCCACTTGGCGGGACCATTTTGCCGGGCGTTACGCGAGCCTCTTTGCTTGAGCTTGGCCGCCGCCGCGGCATGGCGGTCCGGGAGGAGCCCTATTCTTTCGAACAATGGCGGAGCGACGCCATCACCGGCAAACTCCAAGAGGCGTTCGCCTGCGGGACAGCCGCGGTCGTAACATCCATTGGGGCGGTGCGTTCGGCCGACGGAGACTTCACCATCGGCGATGGCGGCGAAGGCCCTATCGCGGTCAGCCTCCGCGATGAATTGGTGGGCCTACAGCGGGGCGAAACTGAGGATCCTTTCGGATGGAGGCAGCGAATTCTCTGATGCGCCCGCTTGATGGGATCACCATCGTGTCGTTAGAACATGCGGTCGCGGCGCCCTTTTGCACCCGGCAACTGGCCGACTTAGGCGCTCGGGTGGTCAAGGTGGAGCGGCCAGGCGAGGGAGATTTCGCCAGGCGCTATGACACTCGCGTGCTTGGGCAGGCCTCTCATTTTGTGTGGATCAATCGATCCAAAGAAAGCCTCGCGGTAGATATTAAAAGTGAAGATGGCAAGGCCATTCTCCGCGCGTTGCTGGGCAAGGCCGATGTGCTCGTCCAAAATCTAGCGCCTGGCGCCGCCGACCGGTTGGGGCTCTCCTTCGAGGTGCTGTCAGCCCAATTTCCCAGCCTGATTGTCTGCAACATCTCCGGCTACGGACAAGGTGGACCCTATTGCGACAAGAAGGCCTACGATCTGCTCATACAGAGCGAAGCTGGGTTCATATCGGTCACAGGCTCGGAAGCCGAACCCGCAAAGGCTGGCTGTTCAATCGCCGACATCGCCGCTGGCATGTACGCATACACCAATATCCTTGCGGCTTTGATTGAGCGCGGAAAGACCGGCAAGGGACGATGCATCGATATCTCGATGCTGGAGTCCTTGGTCGAATGGATGAGTTTCCCGCTCTATTATGCCTTCGACGGAGCACCCCCGCCGCCACGCGTTGGCGCGGCCCACGCGACCATCTTCCCCTATGGCCCCTTCAAGGCCGGGGACGGGCAAAACGTCATGCTGGGGATTCAGAATGACCGCGAATGGACCTCGTTCTGTAGCATCGTCCTGCGCCGTCCCGATCTGATCGACGATCCGCGTTTTGCGGTGAACTCATCGCGAAATCAGGCGCGGTTGGCGCTGCAGGACATCCTCGAAAGTGTGTTCGCCAACCTCACCACCCAAGAGCTCATCGGCCGCCTCGACCAGGCGGGGATCGCCAATGCCCAGGTCAACGACATGCGGCAGGTGTGGGAACATCCCCAACTCGCGGCGAGAGGCCGATGGACCACTGTTGAAACGCCGGGCGGGCCCATCCCGGCCTTATTGCCTCCCGGCCAATCCGCGGCTGACGCACCGCGCATGGATCCAGTGCCCTGGGTTGGTCAGCATAACCTCGCCATTCTCCGGGAACTGGGTTTTGAGCCGGATTAATCGCTGAATCCGGAAAGCCTGTCGCGCACGCCCTCCCTTGAGGCATGGCCGTCGCAGCAGACGGCATATCTGATCCATCCAGTTCTAGAGGTGAATCGCGTGACCGAGCGCTCGCAGCGCCGCCTCGTGCGTCGCCTCAGTAAGGGTCGGGTGCACATGGATTGTGCCGGCGATGTCTTCCAGGACCGCGCCCATTTCCAACGCCAGGGCGAACCCGCCCGATAGCTCGGAGACGTGCTGACCGACGGCCTGCAGGCCCAGAACCTTGTGGTCGCGCTTGCGCGCCAGCACCCGCACGAAGCCGCCATCGTCGCCGGCCGCCATCGAGAGGGCGCGGCCATTGGCCTGGAAGGGGAAGACCGCGCTGATCACATCGTCGCCCGAGCCGCCGGGGTCGTCTGGCAGCAGACCCGCCGAGACGATCTCCGGCTCGGTGAAACAGACCGCGGCGATGGCGGCGGGATCGAAGCGGCGATTTTGGCCGGCGACGATCTCAGCGACGATATGGCCCTGGGTCGCCGCCTTGTGCTCGAGCATCGGCTCGCCCACCAGGTCGCCGATCGCGTAGACGCCCTTCATGGAGGTCTGGCAGCGATCATCTACCTTGATAAAGCGGCCGTCGAGATCGATGCCCATGGTCTCCAGACCCCAGCCCTGGGTGCGCGGCGCACGGCCGACGGTGACGAGCAGCTTATCCGCGGGCAGGCTAAGAACGTCCCCGACCTTGTTCACCTTCAGCGCGCCATGCTCGAAGCCGACCGCCTTGGTCGCCAGGTGCAGGACCACCCCGTTCTTCTCCAACCAGGTCTTCACCGGCTTTGTGAGGGCCAGGTCATAGAGTGGCAGGATGCGATCCTGAGCCTCGACGATCGTCACCTCGCAGCCTAGCTTGCGGAAGGCGATGCCGAGCTCCATGCCGATGTAGCCGGCGCCGATCACCACCAGCCGGCTCGGCAGCGCCTTCAGATCCAAGGCTTCAGTGGAGGAGATCACATCCTCGCCGAACGGAATATGGGGCAGGGCGGCGGGGACGGAGCCGGCGGCGAGGATCACCTGTTCGGCCTTGATGGTGACCTCGCCCACGACGCAGGTCTTGGCGTCGGTGAAGGTCCCCCAGCCGCTCACCACCCTGACCTTGGCGCGCTTTAGAAGCGCGGAGACGCCGCCGTTCAGCTTGCCGACGACGCCGTCCTTCCACTTCACCGTCTCCGCCAAATCAAGGGTCGGCGGCGCGGCCAGCTTCACACCGTGGGCGCCGCCAGGGGCGGCCGCCTTGGTCATCTCGTTGAACCTGGAAGCAGCGTGGATAATGGCCTTGGACGGGATGCAGCCCCGGATCAGGCAGGTGCCGCCGAGCCGGTCGCCCTCCACCAGCACGGTATCGATACCCAGCTGGCCGGCGCGGATGCCTGCCACATAACCCCCCGGGCCGCCGCCGAGGATCAGGAGCTTGGTATGGATGGTCTCGGTCATGGGCTCAGTCGATGAAGAGGGTTGCGGGATGCTCAAGCAGCCCTTTGATCCGCTGAATGAATTCAGCGGCGTCGTAGCCGTCCACCACCCGGTGATCGAAGGAGGCGGAGAGGTTCATCATCTTCCTCACCACCACCTGACCGTGCCGCACGACCGGACGCTCGATAATCTTGTTGGGGCCGAGGATGGCCACCTCGGGGGAATTGATCACCGGGGTGGTGGCGATGCCGCCCAGCGGTCCCAGGGAGGTAATGGTGATGGTGGAGCCCGAGAGCTCCTCCGACGTCGCCTTATTGTCCCGCGCAGCGACCGAGAGCCGCGCCACCTCGGCGGCGGCGGCCCAGAGATCCAGTGTCTCAGCATGCTTGACCACCGGCACGATCAGCCCGCTGGCGGTCTGGGTGGCCACACCGATGTGGACGGCGGCATGGCGATGGACAACCCCGGCGTCGTCATCGAAGCGGGCGTTGATCTGCGGGAAGTCGGGCAGGACCTGAGCCAGGGCGCGCATAAGGAAGGGCAGGACGGTGAGCTTGCCGCGCTGTTTGTAGGTGGCGTTGAGGTGGGCGCGCAGCTCTTCCAGCTCGGTCATGTCCACCTCTTCGATATAGGCGAAGTGGGGGATGCGCCGCTTGGCGTCCTGCATCCGCTCGGCGATCTTGCGGCGAAGGCCGATGACCTTGATCGCTTCAACGGCGGTGCGCTGGGCATAGGCCGACGCCGTGGCCGTCGCGAGTGCGGTCTGGCCGCCGGAGGCGACAAAGGCGTCCAGATCTTCGTGCAGAATCCGGCCGGCGGGTCCCGAGCCAGACACGAACGTGAGCCGGATGCCGAGATCTTCCGCGCGGCGTCGGACCGCGGGCGACGCCAACGGCTTTTCCCCCTCGGACCGCTCCGGGAAGACGGGGGTCTTAGCCGCAGCGGCTGACGGCTCAGAGTGAGCCGGTTTGCTCGGCGCGGGCGTCGACGTCGGTGCGACAGCCGCCGTTTCGACAGGCCTGGCGTCCTCTTTCGCGGGCTGCGGCGAAGGCGCCGCCGCCTCGCTCGCATTGCCCGCGCCCTCGACCTCCAGCACCACGATGGGCGAGCCGACCGCAGCCATCTCGCCGAGGCCGCCGATCACCTCCGTCACCCTTCCGGCGACCGGAGACGTCATCTCCACCGTGGCCTTGTCGGTCATCACATCCAGCAGCGGCTGGTCCTCGTCGACGGCTTGGCCGACTACCACATACCAGGCGACGATCTCGGCCTCGGCGGTGCCTTCGCCGACATCCGGCAACTTGAAAACATAGCGACCCATATCACGTCCCCACCGCGCGGCGCATGGCGTCGGCAACCCGGGTCGGCCCCGGGAAATATTCCCACTCGAAGATGTGCGGATAGGGGGTGTCCCATCCCGCCACCCGCTCGATCGGCGCCTCCAGATGATAGAAGCAGTGTTCCTGAACCAGGGCCGCCAGTTCGGCGCCGAAGCCGCTGGTCAGCGTCGCCTCGTGGACAATGATGCAGCGGCCGGTCTTCTGGACCGACTGGGTGATGGCCTCGATGTCCACCGGCCAAAGAGTGCGAAGGTCGATCACCTCGGCGTCGATCTGGGCCTGCTGCGCGGCGGCCACAGCCACATGCACCATGGTTCCGTAAACCAGGACGGTGACGTCGGCGCCATCCCGCACCACGGCCGCCTGGCTGAGCGGAACCGCGTAGTAACCCTCCGGAGTCTCGCCGCCGGGATGGCTGGCCCAGGACTGGACCGCGCCGCTGCGGTCGCCATTGAAGGGGCCGGTGTAGAGACGTTTGGGCTCCAGGAAGACGACAGGATCGTCGTCCTCGATCGCCGAGATCAACAGCCCCTTGGCGTCATAGGGCGTGGAGGGGATCACCACCTTCAGACCAGCGACATGGGTGAACAGGGCTTCGGGACTCTGGCTGTGGGTCTGTCCGCCGAAGATGCCGCCGCCATAGGGCGAGCGAACAACCAGGGGTGCGGTGAATTGCCCCGCCGAGCGATAGCGCAGGCGGGCCGCCTCTGAGATGATCTGGTCGATGCCTGGATAGATGTAGTCGGCGAACTGAATCTCGGCGACCGGGCGAAGCCCGTGCGCGGCCATCCCAACCGCCGCCGCGACAATCCCGCCTTCGGTGATCGGAGCGTCGAAACATCGGCTCAACCCGTGCTTCTTCTGCAGACCATCGGTCACCCGGAAGACGCCGCCGAAGTAGCCGACGTCCTGGCCGAAGACGACTACGTCCGGGTCCCTGGCCATCATGACGTCCAGCGCCGAATTCAGCGCCTGGACCATGTTCATGCGCGCCATCTCAAACCCCCGCCTGCTGGCGTTGACGGCGCAGATGCCAGGGCTGCTCCTTGTAGACGTCTTCGAACATGCTGGCCGGGCTATGGCGGTGCTCTGACCCCAGCACGCCCAGCGCCTCGGCGGTCTTGTAGGCGGCGCGCACCTCAGCGGTGACTTCCGCCTGTAGACTGGCGTGAGCCTCCTCGGTCCAGGCGCCCAGGACCATCAGATGCTGCTTCAGCCGGGCGATCGGATCACCAAGGGGCCAGGCCCCGGGCTCGTCGGCCGGCCGGTATTTGCTGGGGTCGTCGCTGGTGGAATGACCCTCTGCCCGATAAGTCACCAGTTCGATCATGGTCGCGCCCAGGTTGGCATGAGCGCGATGGGCCGCCCATTCGGTGGTGGCGACCACGGCAAGGAAGTCATTGCCATCGACCCGCAGCGCCGGCAGGCCGTAGCCCAGGGCGCGGGCGGCAAAGGTGGTGTCGGCGCCGTTGGCGATCCCGTTAAAGGTCGAGATGGCCCACTGGTTGTTGACGATGTTCAGGATGACCGGCGCGCGGTAGACCGACGCCAGGGTCAAGGCGTAGTGAAAATCGCCTTCAGCCGTTGAGCCCTCGCCGATCCAGGCGGCGGCAATATGCGCCTCGCGCCGGTAGGCCGAGGCCATCGCCCAGCCCACCGACTGGCTATATTGGGTGGCGAGATTGCCGGAGATCGAGAAGAAGCCGTAGTCGCGGCTGGAATAGAAGACCGGCATCTGCCGGCCTTTCAGCGGATCGCCGGCGTTGGAAAACACCTGGCACATCATCTCGGAGAGGGGATAGCCACGAGCCACCAAAAGCCCCTGCTGGCGGTAGGTCGGAAAGGTCATGTCCTTTGGGTTCAAGGCGGTCGCCGCGCCGACCGCCACGGCTTCTTCGCCGGTGCACTTCATATAGAAGCTGGATTTGCCCTGGCGTTGGGCGAGAAACATTCGCTCATCATAGGCCCGCGTCATCATCATTGCGCGCAGGCCGGCGATAAGTCGCTCGGTCGGTAGCTTCGGGTCCCAGGGACCCACGGCCTGACCCTTTTCGTCCAGTACGCGGATGAGGTTGAAGGCCATGTCCCGCATATTCTGGGGTTTGGTGTCGGTCTGCGGCCGCGGCGCCGCGCCGGCCGCCGGCAGCACAAGATTGCTGAAATCGGGCGTCTCGCCCGGTCGGGCGCGCGGCTGAGGCACATAGGGCTCCAGACGCTCGGCGGATCCGTTCTCGTTGGTCATGCGCTGCTTCCCGAACAAGGTTCGACGGAGGCGACCGTCACCGTCGCGATCTGGATGAAATTGCCAAGGCGCGTGGCGAGCAGGTCCACCAGGTTGGCGGGCGCCGCCAGCCGCATGTGAACCTCCAGCCCATCGTCCTTCTGCTCGCAACTCAGGTTGCGCGGCGTCAGGCTCATCAAAGCCAACACGCCCAAGGCCTTGGTGAGATCATGGATGCCGCCTCGCAGACTGACGTGGATGTCGAAGAGGTCGTTCATGCAGCGGCGGCGGCTGCGGCCCGACCGATGCGGGTCCGGGCGAGCCGATCGGCCACTTCGTGGGGTGGAAGGCCTTCGGCTCGAGCCTCGTCTAGAAGGCGCCGCGTCCGGGGACCGATGGCGCGAACGCGGCCTTTGACGCTGGCGTCTGGCTCGCCGAGATATTCGGCCATGACGTTGATGATGCCGCCAGCGTTGACGACATAGTCGGGCGCATAGGTGACCCCGCGCGCCAGCAGTCGGCGGCCATCCTCCGGCGTCGCCAGCTGATTGTTGGCGCCGCCGCACACGACCGGCGCGCCGAGATCGGCGATGGTTTGATCGTTGAGGCCCGCGCCAAGGGCGTTTGGCGAGAAGAGGTCGGCGGTGACCCGATGGATCATGTCCACGGCGACGATCTGAGCGCCGAACCGATCCCCGGCCTGCCGTGTGCGGAGCGGGTTGACGTCCGCCACCACGAGTTTAGCGCCGGCGGCGTGCAGGCGCTCGCAAAGCTTGAAACCGACAGAGCCTAGCCCTTGGACGGCGACGTAGGCGCCCTGGAGCGGCCGGCCGATGCAGGCTTCCAGCGCCACAAAGACTCCCAGAGCTGTCCAGGGCGACGGATCGCCCCCCGCCCGTGCGTCGCGCGGCGGCAGACCTGCCACATAACGGGTTTGACGGCTGACCGCCTCCATGTCGCCGACGGAGGTGCCGACATCTTCGGCGGTAATATAGCGGCCGCCCAAGGCCTGCACGGCCCGGCCGAAGGCCTCGAACACGGCCTGTCGGTCGGCGTTGTCGCGCATCTTATAGAGCACGGCTTTGCCGCCGCCCGCCGGCAGTTCGGCCAGCGCATTCTTATAACTCATCCCTTGTGAGAGCCGCAGCACGTCGGTCAGCGCAGTCTCGGGGCTGCCGTAGACCGCCATGCGGCAACCGCCCGCGGCCGGCCCGAGCGCGGTGGAATGCAAGGCGATGAAGCCAGCGAGGCCAGTGGCCTCGTCCGACACCAGAGTGACCTGCTCATGCTGGTCGAAACTCGGGTTTATGCCTGCGTCCACGCCATCTCTCCCTAAGACGTAAAAAATAGGGCGACAACGGGCAAATTTCTTTTCAAAATTGCGCCATAAATTCGGTATTGATTATAACTATTCCAATATTAGGGCATCTTATGAATGAAATTGATGAGCTTGATCGGCGCATTCTTCGCGCCTTGCAGACCGACAGCAGCCGCAGCACGGCCGTGATCGCAGAGCTTGTTGGCGTGTCACAGCCGGCCTGCTGGCGCCGCATCCAGCGGCTCCGGGACGCCAAGATTATTGTGCGCGAGACCGCCGTCCTTGATCGGGAACAGCTGGGTTTCGATGCTCAGGTTTTCGCCCTGGTGAAGCTCTCGAATCTCGGCCGGGCCAACTTGGCCGGCTTTGCGGAGAAGATTCGGGCCCTCCCGGAAGTGGTGGAATGCCACGTGGTGATGGGCGCGGCGGATTTCCTGGTGAAGATCGTCACCAAGGATATCCATGCCTATGAACGGTTCTTCTTCGACCGGCTCTCGGCAATCGAAGGCATTCAGGATGTTACCTCCTGCGTGGCGCTCTCCGAGATCAAACCCTCGACCGGCTTACCGATCTAGGACCCCTGCGGAGCTGAAGCTGGCGAGCCTGTTGCAGCGCCGAGACCTCAGCGTCCCTTGAAGACAGGCGAGCGCTTCTCCACGAAGGCGGCCATGCCCTCCTTCTGATCCTCGAAGGCGAACAAGGAATGGAAGAGGCGCCGCTCGACCGCCACGCCCTGGGTGAGCGTGGTCTCGTAAGCCGTTTCCACCAGCTCTTTGTTCATCATCACCGCGAGCGGCAAATGGGCGGCGATCTTCCGAGCCGCCGCCATGGCCTCATCGATCAATTTCTCAGTCGCGACGACCCGGGAGACCAGACCAGAGCGCTCCGCCTCGGCCGCATCCATCATGCGCCCGGTCAGGATCAAGTCCATGGCCTTGGACTTGCCCACGAAGCGCGTTAGCCGTTGGGTGCCGCCGATGCCTGGCGCGACGCCGAGATTGATCTCCGGCTGGCCAAACTTGGCGGTCTCGGCGGCGATGATGAAGTCGCACTCATCGCCAGCTCACAGCCGCCGCCGAGGGTGTAGCCAGCCACGGCGGCTATGATCGGTTTGCGAAAGGTCTCGATCCGGCGCGCTGAAGAAATCGATCTTGAACATGTCCGCATAGCTTTTGGACGACATCTCTTGATATCGGCCCCGGCGGCGAAGGCGCGTTCCGAGCCGGTAAGCACCAAGCATCGCGCCGCGTCATCAGCCTCCAGCTGGTCGAGCAAGGTCACCAGCTCGCCCAGGAGGACGGAGTTGAGCGCATTGAGCGCTTCGGGCCGGTTTAGCCGAACCAGAACCGCGCCGGCGTCGATCGGTTCGACGATGAGGGTCTCGAAGGTCGTCACGCCGGCTCTCCCGCAAGTCCGGCGAGATTGCCACGAAGCATCTGAAGGACGGCGGAGAAGTCCTTACCGCCATAGCCGAGCCGATCGAACAGGGCGTAGAACGCCTCGGCCTGGGCGCCCATGGGCGTCGACGCGCCGGCCTTGGCCGCCGCCTCCTGCGCCAGCTTCAAGTCCTTCAGCATCAAGCCGGTGAGGAAGCCGCTCTCATAACCCCGATCTGCGGGGCTGGAGGGACCGACCTGGGGCCAGGGGCAGTAGGTCGACATCGACCAGCACTGGCCAGAGGACTGGGACGCGATGTTGAAGAACTTCTCAGGGTCGAGGCCAAGCTTCTCCGCCAGGGCGAAGGCTTCGCAGACACCAAGCATGGTGACGCCCAGGACCATGTTGTTGCAGATCTTCGCGGCCTGGCCCGCCCCCGCCACGCCGGCATGGACCGTCGCCTTGGCCATGGGTTGCAGTGCGGTTTCCACCGCCGGATAGTCGGCGTCTTCACAGCCGACCATAAAGGTAAGCGTTCCCGCATCGGCCGCCATGATACCACCGGAGACCGGGGCGTCAGCGAAGCGGAACCCGGACGCCGAGGCCAATGTGCTCACCGTCCGGGCGCTGTCCACATCAATGGTGGAGCAGTCAATAAGCAGGGCGCCTCTGGCGGCATGCGGGATCACGTCATTCAAATAGACGTCTCGAACGTGCCGGCCGGCCGGCAGCATGGTGATCACGATCTCGGCGTTGCGCACCGCCTCGATTGCGGAAGGCGCCGAAATACATCCCTGCGCCTTGGCTTTTTCGAGCGCCTCTGCCGACAGATCGAAGGCGAAGACCTGCCGCCCCGCCTTGACCTGGTTGGCGGCCATGCCGCCGCCCATGTGGCCGAGGCCGATGAATGCAATCTTGGTCATGTCACTTCCCTAAGGGCGCCCATTCCTGCCCCTCGGGCAGAGGTGCGAAAATCTCATCCAGCATCGCGTCGGTGACCCCATCCAGCGTTGGCGGGTCCCACTGGGGGGGCGTTGTCCTTGTCGACGATCACCGCCCGCACGCCTTCGAGGAAGTCGTGACGGCGAACCACGCGAACGCCGATGCGATATTCCATCACCATATTGTCGTTGAACGAGACGAGCTCGCGACCGGCGCGGAGCTGACGAAAGGCCACCTTCAACGTCTGCGGGGATTTGCCTAGCAGCAGTTCGCGGTGAGCCAGCGCGAAAGCTGATCCGTCCGCGCTGAGCGCCAGCATAATGGCGTCCACGCTTGGGTTGCTGAAGGCCGCGTCGATCACGGCGCGGTGTGCCGCGAGCGGCGCGTCGCCCGCATAGGCCCGTTTGCCCTCAATATGAGATGCGGTCGCGTTCGGGTCACTGACGATCGCCGCCTTCAGAGCCGCGATCCGGTTGCTGGGCACATAGTCGGTGGCGATCCCAAGCTCCAGGCAGTCAGCAGCCTTGATCCGTGCGCCGGTCAGCGCCAGCCACATGCCGGTTTCGCCGGGCAATCTGGGCAGATGCCAGCCGCCGCCCACCTCGGGAAAGAGGCCGATGCCGGTTTCTGGCATGGCGAAGATGGTTCGCTCTGTCGCCACACGATAGCGGCAGGGCAGGGCGACGCCCACCCCGCCGCCCATGATAATCCCATCCATGATCACACAGATCGGCTTCGGATAGCTCATCAGCAGGGCGTTGAGCTGATATTCAACGAAGAAGAACCGGCGCGCATCCGCTCCATCGCTGGCGCCGCTTTCCGCCAGCATGCGGACGTCTCCGCCGGCACAAAATCCCCGTTCGCCAGAGTGATCGATCAGCACCAGCGTTACAGCCGGATCCTCCAGCCATCCCCAGAGGCTCTCGATCATCGCCTCGCACATGGAGGTGGTGAGAGCGTGCAGAGCCTTGGGCCGATTCAGGGTCAGGCGCCCGACACCCTGCTCCACACGGCTGATGACCTCAGGCTCCGCCGCAGTCATGGGCGCAGCAGTTCTCGAGCGGTGATCACCCGCATGATCTCGTTGGTGCCCTCCAGGATCTGGTGGACACGCAGGTCGCGCACGATCCGCTCCAGCGGATAGTCCTTCAGGTAGCCGTAGCCGCCGTGCAGCTGCAGGGCCTGGTTGGCGATCTCAAAGCCGGCGTCGGTGGCGAACCGCTTGGCCATGGCGCAGAGCTGGGTCGCCTTGGGGTCGCGCCTGTCCAGGGCGTCGGCGGCGTGGCGCACCATCAGCCGCGCGGCCTCAAGCTCTGTCGCCATGTCCGCCAGCCTGAACTGCAGCGCCTGAAAATCCGCGAGGCGACGACCGAACTGTTGACGCTGCTGGAGGTAGGCCGTCGCGGTGTCGAGGGCGAGGCTCGCGCCGCCAAGCGAGCAGGAGGCGATGTTCAGTCGCCCTCCGTCGAGGCCCATCATTGCAAAGCGGAAGCCGTCACCCTCCTGGCCCACGCGGTTTTCACCCGGAACGCGGCAATCGTCGAACAGGACCATGGCGGTGGGCTGGTTGTTCCAGCCCAGTTTCCGCTCGTTGGCGCCGAATCTCAGACCCGGCGTTCCTTTCTCCACGACCAAGCTGGATATGCCGTTGGGGCCATCCTCGCCGGTGCGCGCCATGACCACATAGAGGTCGCTCGTCCCGGCGCCGGAGATGAAGGCTTTTGACCCGTTCAGCACATAATCGTCGCCATCGCGCCGGGCGGTGGTGCGAAGCGCGGCGGCGTCGGATCCTGATCCCGGTTCGGTCAGGCAGTAGGAGGCGATTGCATCCATGGCTGTTAGCCGCGGCAGATACTTCTGGCGCAGTAGGGTCGAACCGAACCGGTCGATCATCCAGCTGGCCATGTTATGGATGGACATGAAGGCGGCCGTGGAGACATCACCGCGCGAGAGTTGTTCGAAGATGAGGCTGGCGTCCAGGCGCGACAGTCCCGAGCCGCCAACATCTTCCTTCACACAGATGCCGGCGAAGCCGAGGGCCGCCGCCTGCCGCATCGTCTCAACAGGAAAATACTTCTCCTCGTCCCAACAGGCCGCGTGAGGCGCAAGTTCGGCCTCGGCAAAGGTGCGCGCCGCGTCCTGGATTGCGCGCTGATCGTCGGAAAGACTGAAGTCCATCAGAAGAAAAGCGCCATCGGACCGTCACCCAAATGACGATCCGATGGCGAGTCCAAACTGCCCACAGGGGAGGGAGGCACGTTTGGTTCCTATTGCATGGTCGGAATGACGAAGGCGCTATCGGTCGGGTCGCCCTCCGGCCAGCGGGCGGTGATGGTCTTGACCTTGGTATAGAACTTCACCCCTTCCATCCCGTGCTGGTTGGTGTCGCCGAACGCCGAACGCTTCCAGCCGCCGAAGGTGTGGTAGGCCACCGGCACGGGGATCGGCACATTGATGCCCACCATGCCGACATCGACCCGGGCGGCGAACTCGCGCGCGGCGCGGCCGCTCCTGGTGAAGATGGCGACGCCGTTGCCGTATTGGTGCTTGGACGGCAGGGCGATGGCCTCCTCGAAGGTCTCCGCGCGGACGATCTGCAGCACCGGGCCAAAAATCTCGTCCTGATAGGTCTTCATCACCGGCGTGACGTGGTCGAACAGGGTCGGGCCGATGAAGAAGCCCTTCTCATAGCCCTGCAGCTTGAAGTCGCGGCCGTCGACCACCAGCTCGGCGCCTTCGTGAACGCCCAAGGCGATGTAGTCCTCGATCTTCTTGCGGTGTGCCGCGCTGACCACCGGACCGTACTGGGCGGCGGGATCGGAGGAGACGCCGACCTTCAGGGTCTCGATCTCAGCCAGGATCTTGCCCCGCACCGTCTCGGCGGTCTTGGCGCCCACCGGCGTCACCACAGGCAGGGCCATGCAGCGCTCGCCGGCCGAGCCATAGGCCGCGCCGATGATGTCGCGGGTCGCCTGGTCGAAGTCGGCGTCCGGCAGGATGATGCCGTGGTTCTTGGCCCCGCCCATGGCCTGGACGCGTTTGCCGTTGGCCGCGCCGGTGGCGTAGATGTATTGCGCAATATCCGATGAGCCGACGAAGCTCACCGCCTTGATCAGCGGGTGGTGCAGGATGGCGTCCACCACGACCTTGTCGCCATGCACCACATTCAGCACGCCCTTGACGTCCTGGCCGGCGGCGGCGCCAGCCTCCATGAACAGCTCGCCCAGCCGCACGGGCACCGACGGATCCTTTTCAGACGGCTTGAGGATGAAGGTGTTGCCCACGGCGATGGCGACGCCGAACATCCACATCGGGATCATGGCGGGGAAGTTGAACGGGGTGATGCCCGCGACCACGCCCAGAGGCTGTCTCATCGAATAGACGTCGATGCCCGGCCCGGCGCCTTCAGTGTATTCCCCCTTCTGCGCATGCGGGATGCCGCAGGCGAACTCGATCACCTCCAGGCCCCGCTGGATATCGCCCTTGGAGTCGGCGATGACCTTGCCGTGTTCGGAGGACAATAGCGCCGCCAGCTCGTTCATATTGGCTTCAAGCAGCCGCTTGAACTCGAACATCACCCGCGCCCGCCGTTGCGGATTGGTCGCGGCCCAGCCGACTTGCGCCGTCAAAGCCGCCTGCACCGCCTGATCCAGGTCGCTCTCGCTGGCCAGCGCCACCTTGGCCTGCACCTCGCCGATATTGGGATCGAACACGTCCCCAAACCGGTCCGAGCCGCCTTCAAAGGCCTGGCCGTTCACGAAATGGCGGATACTGCGCATGGGGGCGCCTTTCAGGTGTCGATTTGGCATCCTTCTAAGCGCGTTGACGCGAGGGGCGCCACTGGAAAGCTGGTAAGACGCTGACCCAACCAAATAGCCCACAAGGGGAAGCCGCCTTACCAAAGCGTAATTTGACCTCCCAACGCCGCAACGAGACCTTGATTAGGGCGGTCGCGCCGCTCGTCGACCATTGCGAGCAGCGAGAAGTTGGCTTGAACGTCGTCTCCGAGGTGGAAGATGCAAAAGGTCATGCTGGCCCAAGTTGGCGCGCTGATGATTGTGGTTTGGGCCGGGGCGGCCGTTGCGCAGACTCCCGCCTTCGATCCGCGGGACTGGAAGGGTAGTCAGGCCGGTGCGCCGACCCAGGTGCTGACGCTCGGCAGTCCACACCTGTCGCAGGGATTGAAGGTTAACGGCGCCATGATGTCGGCCCTTCTCGACAAGCTTGCCGCCTATCACCCGAATATTGTCACCGCCGAGAACGTATCCGGCGAGCAGTGCGACCTGCTCAGGCGCTATGG
>Ga0302314_10007213_pt1 | contig 20001 bp, 20 predicted proteins | sample III_Palsa_N2_3_FD_200533 | JGI IMG/M metagenome (GOLD analysis project Ga0302314, IMG submission 200533) | Peat permafrost microbial communities from Stordalen Mire near Abisko, Sweden - III_Palsa_N2_3 | ecosystem: Environmental > Terrestrial > Soil > Palsa > Peat permafrost | place: Sweden... | reverse complement strand
ATATCGAACGGGTGCAGGCCAATGCCCCAGGCGCGGTGGTCGGTCTCGCGATCGTGCGCGGCCACCCCACGGGCGAAGTACTCGAGCAGCTTGGCGATGTTGGTCGTGGGCGTGCTCATCTCGCGCCGGTCAGGTTAGCGCTCATCCTCGCTCGAGGATCTCGATCCGGTAGCCATCGGGGTCGCGCACGAAGCACAGTCGAGAGCCGCCCTCGCGGATCGTGTAGGGCGGGCGCTCGGGCTCGATCCCCTGCTCGGCGAGCGCCGCCAGCATGCCGTCGAGGTCGCCGGACGTGATCGCGATGTGCCCGTAGCCGGTGCCCATCTCGTAGGGCTCGGTGTGCCCGACGTTGTAGGTGAGCTCTAAGCGCGGGTTGTCCCCGTCCTCGGGCTGGTTCATGAACACGTTTATCGCTTCGTCCCGGATGGGAAGGCGCCCGACCTCTTTGAAGCCGAGCGCGTTGTAGAAGGCGACGGAACGATCGATGTCGGTGATGCGATAGCAGGTGTGAATCAGGCTCACGTGATCTCCTTTCGAGAGGCTACCCCGATAACCTCGAGCTTAATGATCGTCGAACGCTCGATGAATGACGACTTCCTGTCGAACACCTACGTGGTGGGCGACGAGCTCGGCGGCCACGCCGTCATGATCGATGCCGGCGGGCCGGTGGCGCCGCTCCTCGCCGTCCTCGAGCGCGGGCAGTTCACGCTCACCCATGTGCTCCTGACCCATCATCACCACGACCATGTCTCCGACCTCGACGCGGTGCTCGAGCGCTATCCGGACACGCCGGTCCTGATCCACGCCCTCGAGCGCGACCGCGTCCCCGCGGCCACCGGGACGATGGAGCCCGGCGTGGCGATCGAGACCGGAGCCCTCACCATCGAGCCGCTGCACACTCCCGGCCACACGGCCGGGATGCTTTCCCTGCTCGTCAACGGGACCGACGTCTTCACCGGCGACACCCTGTTCAAGGGCTCCGTCGGCGGCGTCAGAGCGCCCGGGCACACCACCTACGGCGATCTTCGCTCGTCGATCATGGACAAGCTCCTGACGCTTCCCCCACACACGCGCATCCATCCGGGCCACACCGACCCCACCACGGTCGCCGACGAGCTCGAAGACAATGCCTTCGTGAGGATCTGGCGCGGGGTGGATCCAGAGGGATCCGAGCCCTGCACGGCTATGGGCGAGCCGGCCACCCTGATCCTTCTCGGCGACGACTACGACGGCGGTCACAAGGCCTGGGTCCGCTGGCCCGACGGATCGGACGACATCGTTCCCGGCTCTCAGGTGCACACTAGAATCAACTGAGTGGCGCGAGACAAGATCCCCACGTCGCGCGTGGGGCGGACGGCTAAGATCGGGGGACTTGCCGCGGGTCAGGCGATCCGACAGGCGGGCACCCACGCGGCCAATGTAGCGCGCTCCCCGGAGGGGCGAGACGCCGCGCTCGAGCGTCGTCACATCGAGGCGGCCGAGCAGATCGTCGCGGCCCTGGGGACGATGAAGGGCGCGGCCATGAAGGTCGGCCAGGTGATGTCGTTCCTCGACGTGGGCCTCGTGCCCGAGGAGTACCGCGAGGAGTTCCAACACAAGCTCGCGGCGTTGCGCGACGCCGCGCCCACGGTGTCGTTCAAGGACATGAAGCGGGTGATCGAGGACGAGCTCGAGGAGCCACTGGACGATGTCTTCGCCGAGTTCGACGAGGAGCCGATCGCGGCGGCCTCGATCGGTCAGGTCTACCGGGCCCGGCTGCCCGACGGCCGGCGCGTCGCCGTCAAGGTCCAGTACCCGGGAGTGGCGGCGGCGGTGCGCGCCGACATGCAGAACCTCGGCCTGATCCTGCGCCTGGCCAAGCGGATCGCGCCAGGCATGGACCCCAAGGCGATCGGCGAGGAGATTCGCGCCCGCATCCACGAGGAGCTCGACTACGAGCTCGAAGCCCAGAACCAGCGCACGTTGGCACGGATCTTCCGCGCCCACCCGTTCATCGTCGTGCCCGAGGTGGTCACGAGCCTGAGCCGCGAGCGGGTGCTGGTGACCGAGTACGTCGAAGGCACCGGGTTCGAGGAGCTCAAGGGCTACGCGCAGGAGGAGCGCGACCGCATCGGCGAGATCCTCTTCCGGTTCTACTTCGGCTGCCTGTACCGGCATCACCAGTTCTCCGGCGACCCCCATCCCGGCAACTCGATGCTCCTCGACGACGGGCGGATGGCGTTCTTCGACTTCGGGCTCTTCAAGCGGATGCCGCCGGGTTCGGTCGAGCTCGAGATCCTCGTCCAGCGCGCCGTGATCGAGGGGGACATCGAGACGGTGATGCGGCTCGGCGCCGAGACGGGCTTCTTCCCCGAGCCCGAGAAGTTCCAGCCCGAGCGTGTGCTCGAGCACTTCCGCGCCGCGACCTCGTGGTACACGACCGACGAGTTCATCCAGCTCAGCCCAGAATGGGCGACCCAGGTGATGATCGACATGAGCGACCCGCGCTCTGAGTACTTCGGCCAGATGCGCCACGAGAATGCGCCCCCCGACCACATCTTCGGTCGCCGCATGGAGGTGCTGACGCTCGCTGTGATCGCCCAGCTCCACGCGCGCGGCAACTTCCACCAGATCGCCCGGGAGTGGTTCTACGGCGACCCCCCGACCACAGAGCTCGGACGCCAGGAGGCCGAGTTCTACGCGCGGGTGGCGGCGTAGAACTCGGCCTTTGGGCCCGGCCCTCAGACCTGCGGGGTCTCGACCACCATCAGCGTGTGCCCCTGGGGGTCACGGAACCAGAACATCGGCGGCACCGGGCCGCCCATGCGCGCGACCTCGGCGTCCACGTCCACACCCTGCGCCTTCATGTAGGCGTGGGTGGCGTCGATGTCGTCGGTGGTGAGGGTGATCCCGGTCTGGGTCGGCGTGATCTCGCCTTGGGCCTCAGGGGGCGGCGCGAGCGCGATTCCCGTCGTGCCCTCCGGCGGATAGACCTCGACCCAGCGATACTTATCCCCGAAGGGGACATCGGCGCGCTTCTCGAAACCGAGCGCCTCGTAGAACTCGATCGATCGATCTTGCTCGGCGGTGGGGACGCACACCAGGCTGATCGCGCCGATGCGGCTTGTCGTCGTGCTCACTGCGGGTCCTCCTTGGGTAGTGGTTCTGTCGCAATGACCGGGGTAGGGGCGAGAAATCATCGGTCGACCACCGGCGTGCTGTGGGTTGGACGCACCTTTTCGTCCGGTATCCGGAAAGAAGTGCGCGTTCAATCGATTATCGTGCCGCCGATGAGTACAGGGGACCGCGGACGCGAGAACGGCACAGCGGCGTGGCACCGCCGGCTTCATCACACCGGTCGCGGCGGCCTGAGCGAGGAGACCGGGCAAACGCCGGGAATGCGGCGCTACGAGGCGATCTCGGGTAAGCGCAACGGGTCGCGCAAGATCTGGATGGGAGAGAGCCACGTCGCCCCCGGTATGGTCTCCGGCGACCATCATCACGGCGAGGCGGAGACGGGGATCTACGTGGTCAGCGGGCATCCCGTGTTCGTGTTCCTCGACGAGGACGCCGAGCGGCGCGTCGAGACCGGTCCCGGCGACTACGTCTATGTGCCGCCGTACGTTCCCCATCGCGAGGAGAACCCCTCCGGGGAAGAGGAGGCGGTGGTAGTGCTCGCCCGCAGCACGCAGGAGGGCATCGTCGTCAACCTCGAGAGCCTGCGGGCCGAGGTGCCCGAGCTCGAGCGCTGGATCGCCGAGCTGGATTAAAGTAACAGCGTCATGAACGCGCTGTTCGGGCTCGGGCCGTAATCGCCGAACGGTCCGCAGGGCTCGAATCCTGCGAAGGTGTAGAGCGAGCGTGCCGGTGCGAACGCCTCCATCGATCCCGTCTCCAGGCTCACCCTCAGGTAGCCACGCTCGCGGGCGAGGGCGAGGATATGGTCGACCATCGCCCGGCCGATGCCACGACCTCGGGCCGCCTCGATCGTGTGCATGGACTTCACCTCTCCATGGTGATCGTCGAGCTGCTTCAGCGCCGCGACGCCCAGCACCTCGCCCTCCAGCCGGAAGCTGAAGAAGGTCACGCTTGGGTCGAGGAGGGCGTCGACGTCGAGGGCGTGGACGTCCTCGGGTGGGGTATGCAGGTTGGCGTAGGCAAGATGGCGCTCCAGAACCGCGCGCACATCCTCTTTACGCGGGTCGTCGATCGAGATCATGCTTCCGGGCGTTGATAGCAGCACCTGCGCGTTGTACAGTCTCACTGGCACCGGTGGGCTTTGGGCTGTCCGCCATCATCACAGCACGTCGAGTCCCAAGTGGGGAAAGGATTGCCAGTGGCGGCACTCTGGGTAGCTCGCGTGCGACATGGCGCTTGGCTTACCGCCCTCGTCTTGCTCTGCCTACCGGGGAGCGCCGGGGCGGCGTTGACTTGGCAGCAGGATTCGGGTTTCGGCACACCGCCCGTGGGGCTACTCAGCATCACCTGTCCGTCGGTTGATCAATGTGTGGCGCTCGACTACGCCGGCCGCGAGATACCACTCGATCCGAGCTCGCTGGGAACGGCGCAACCGCGTTCCCTCGATAAAGTCTCGAATCTGGTCGGCGTGGCGTGCCCGTCCACTACGCAATGCACGGCGGTCGACGACAGTGGCAACGAGATCACCTTCGATCCCTTTTCCCTGAGCCCTCGGACGCGCGCCAGGATCGACACCGGGCTCGACGAGATAACGGCCGTGGCCTGCCCCTCCACGAGTCAATGCACGGAGATCGACAACGAGGGGACGGAGGTTACCTTCGATCCAACCTCGCCCGCGTCTGCGCAAACGGCGAGGATAGACACGAGCCAAGATGCGGCCACGAACATCGCCTGCCCGTCGACCGTGCAGTGCACGGTGATCGATGGCAGCGGCCAAGAGATCACCTTCGATCCGGCCCTGCCTGCGATGGCGACCCACGCGACGGTCGTCCAAGCGGGACTGGAGGCTATCGCCTGCCCATCGAGCCTGCAGTGCACGGCTGTGGGCCCGCAGGATGAAGTGACCTTCGATCCGGCATCGCCCGCCGGGGCAACCAATTCGACGGTCGGCGCGGGAAACGCGGTCGCGTGCCCGTCCGTCGGCTCGTGCACGTCGATCGACGCTAACAGCGAGACGACATTCGTGCCCACGGATCCCGGTGGCTCATCGCCCGTCACGGTCGACTCCGGTCAGGGCATGCAGGCGATGGCCTGCCCGTCAGCGGCAAACTGCGTAGGGGTGGACTTGGCCGGCCAAACGGTGTCGTTCGATCCCTCTTCGCCGGGTACGCCGACCATTGCCCAGGTCGACGACATGTTCGTGTACGAGAGTCTGGCGTGTGGATCCGTTGACGAGTGCGTCGCCGTTGGCGAGGACGGATCGAGTTGGACGATCGGAGGTGCATCGAGCGGGTTGAGCCCAGGGACCAGCGATCGTCTGGGCTTCACCGCCGTCGCGTGTCCGTCCTCGACTGAGTGCACGGGAGTGGACGGCGGCGGCGGCGAGCTGACCTTTGCGCCCGGTCCGGACGATTCCGAGGCTGATTCCACTCCTCAGATCGACGGTGCAGGGGAACCGACGGCGGTCGCCTGCGCCGTCGTTGGACAATGCACCGCCGTGGACGATGTCGGCAACGAGGCAACCTTCGACCCGGCGGGCCCAGGCGGGACCCAGAGCGTTTCCTCTCTCTCCATGGCGTCCATCGACACGACCGGGCTCTCCTCCGTCTCCTGTCCGTTGCCGTCGCAGTGCACGGCCGTCGACAGCGACGGCAACGAAGTGACCTTCTTCCCTCCCGCGCAGACCGGAGCGAGCACCGCGGACGTCGACGGGGCCGCTGCGCTCACGGGCGTCTCTTGCCCTGCGAGCAATCAATGCACGGCCGTCGACGTGAACGGCACGGCCGTTACCTTCAATCCGACATCACCCGCGGGGGCCAGCTCGGCGGCGATCGATCCTGACCCGTTGACCGGTATCGCATGCCCGGCGGCCACGTTCTGCGTGGCGATCGACGACGCGGGGTACGCGGTTCAGTTCGACCCGCAGGATCCGCTAGGCCCCGGCTACAGCGACGATCGGCTCGACGGCGCGCGGTGGCTGGTGAGTATCTCCTGCTCGTCCGTGGCGGATTGCCTGGCCCTCGACGATTATGGCTTCCTCTATCTGGGGACGGGCTCGCCTTCCGCTCCTTCTGCCCCGACCGGTCCGGCCCCGACCGCTCCATCTCCCCCGACCGTCGCGCCGGGTGCTCTAGCGCCGCCGGTAATAAGCCCCGATGCGGTCGCCGGGGGCCCAGGCGTATCGGGCGAGCAGTTGGTGCTCTCGCACACCGGCCAGGCGCGGCTGCGCTTCGAGGTCACGGCCGGCGTGGACGCGCCCGCGATCGAGTCCGTCTCCATCTCGCTCCCCCGTGGGCTCGCGTTCGAGCGGAGCAATGAGGACGGTGCCACCGTTGGTGCTCGGCACCGGTTCAGCGACGTCCTGCGCTCCGGACGACTGCTCATCACCCTGAAGCCGGCCGCACGTGAAGCTACGGTGAGCATCACCGTGGGGGAAAGCACGAAGCTCGAAACCGACGAGCGAAAGCGCGCCGGGGCGCTCCATCGGCTCGACTTCAATGTAGGCCTGTCCGTGGCAGACACCGCGGGCCACAGCACGCAGCTGTATCTTCACTTCGTCAAGCACCTGCGCTGAGCGGCCTCACACCCGCTGCACCTGCAGCACGCTCGTCGTGCCCGGCTTGCCGCTCGGGAGGCCGGCGGTGATCGCGACGCGGGCGCCGGGCTTGACCCACCCGAGCTCGACGACGCGCCGGGCGGCTTCGGCGATCAGCTCCTCGGTGACCTCGTGGCGGCGGATGGAGTCAGCCTGGACGCCCCACATCAGTCCGCAGCGCCGGACCGTCTCCTTGCCCGGTGAGAGGGCGAGGATGGGGACATGCGGGCGGTGGGCGGAGATCAGGCGGGCCGAACGGCCCGACAGCGTCGGGACCACAAGCGCCGCGAGGTGGAGGTCCCGGGCGGCTGCGCAGGCGCTGAAGGCAATCGTGTAGGCCGGGTCGCGGGCGTCGCGACGCACGCGATCCTCGTTCCACTGGCGGTAGGGGAGCTCGCGCTCGGTGCGCTCGGCCACCGCGGCCATCATCGCCACCGCCTCGACCGGATACGCGCCCACCGCGGTCTCGCCGGAGAGCATGACCGCGTCGGTCCCGTCGAAGATGGCATTGGCCACGTCGGTGACCTCGGCGCGAGTCGGGCGCGTCGAGGCGATCATCGACTCGAGCATCTGCGTGGCGGTGATCGAGGGCCGGGCGAGTCGCCCGGCAAGGCGGAGCATCCGCTTCTGGACCAGGGGGACGTCCTCGATCGGGAGCTCGATGCCAAGGTCGCCGCGCGCGACCATCACGCAGTCGGCCGCGTGGATGATCTCCTCGGCGGAGTCGACGGCTTGGGGCTTCTCGATCTTGGCGATCAGGGGCAGCCGGGTGTGGCGGCGGACGCTGGTCACGTCCTCGGCCGAGCGCACGAACGACAGCGCTACGAGATCGACGCCGATCGACTCGCCGAAGCGGAGCATGTCGAGGTCCTCCTCGGGTACGGAGACGAGGCCGCGCGTTGAGCCGGGGATGTTCAGTCCCTGGCGCGAGGCGACCGAGCCGCCGATCTCGACATCGGTCTCGACCTCGCCGACGTCGGAGCGCGCGCGCTTGACGCGCAGGCGGATCGCGCCGTCGGCGAGGTAGACGACGTCCTCGGGCGAGACGGCGTCGGCGAGCCCCGGCCATGACACCGACATTCGCTCGGCGTTCCCGATCTCGGTCGACCCCGCGATGAGGACGAGCCTGTCGCCGGGCTTGAGCTCGGCGATGTCGTCGACCAGGGCTCCGATACGGAGCTTGGGACCAGGAAGGTCCTGGAGGATCGCCACCTGTCGCCCCACCTGCGCCGCGGCGGCGCGGACGCGCTCAGCGTTCTCGTGGTGCATTTCGAGGTTGCCGTGGGAGAAGTTGAGTCGGGCCACGTCCATGCCCGCCTCCACCATCCGCACCAGCGTCTCGGGATCTCTCGAGGCGGGGCCGATCGTGGCGACGATCTTGGTTCGACGCATCAGGCGCTGGAAGCTACAGCGTCGAGGCTCCAGCCGGACATTCAGACGGTGAAATTTCCATCGCTCGCGATCATCTCGCCGTCGGCGCTCAGCCGACCCCCGGGGCGCAGATCGCAGACCAGATCCCAGTGCAGGGCCGAGGTGTTGGTGGCGCCCGTCTCGGGATAGGAGTCCCCGAGCGCGAGGTGGACGGTCCCGGCGATCTTCTCGTCCAGCAGCGTCGAGCCGGTGGCACGATCGATCCCCCGGTTAGTACCGATCCCGAGCTCGCCGAGAAAGCGGGCGCCCGGATCGGTCGCGAGCGCCCCCAGGAGATTCTCCTCGCCACGGTCCGCGCGAGCCGCCACCACCCCCCCCGCGTGGAAGGTGAGCTCCACCCCCGCGACCTCGCTGCCGCCTCGGTTCGAAGGGATCGTGAAGCGGATCGTGCCCTCGGCGGAGTCCTCGTGGGGCCCCGTGAACACCTCGCCGCTGGGCATGTTGCGCCGGCCGTCGGAGTTGATCCACGTCCGGCCCTCGACGCGCAGGCGCAGATCGGTCCCCTCGGCCTCGATCCTGATCTCCCGCGCCACCGACAGGCGCTCGACGAGGCGAGCCTGCTCGGCGCTCAGCTCCCGCCACGCGGCGGTGGGGTCGGGGCGGTCGAGGAACAGGGCCCGGGAGACGAACGCCTGGTACTCGGGATCGCTCATCCCCGCCTGCTGGGCGAGGGCCGAGGTCGGCCACAGGGTCACGGACCACCGGTGCGCGTCGCGTGCTTCTCGCACAGCACGGCGAGCCCGCATGGCCCTGGCGATGCGCGCCGGGTCGATCCCCGTGAGCTGGCGCAGGTTGGCGGGGGCGGCGATGTGCAGCGACGCATCCACGGTCTGCGACTCGGTGAGCTCGAGCGGTGCGACGGCGTCGAGCTGCGCGTCGCCCGCGCGCTCGTAGAAGTCGCGCTCGAGCCCGGGCGGAGACAGGCGCAGAAGCGGCCACGCTCCGCGCTCGAGCACCGCGCGGTAGAGCGCGGCGAGGAGTGGGACGGCGAGCGTGCTCGTGCTCACCATGACCTGCTGGCCCTCGGTGGGCTCGAGCGACCAGTCGCACAGCAGGGCGGCGAAGGCTTCGGGGTCGATCACGGCGCCTGCAGCTCGGGGAAGTGCTCCGCCAGGTGCTCGCGGAGGGCATCGCGGACGAAGCGCCGCTCGTCCGCCGAGGCGATCCGGAAACGCACGAGAAGGTCCTTCTGGCGGCTGGTCGCGACCCCGGCGATCTCCCACTCGACGGCGAGGCGCTCGAACAGGAACTCGACCGCGCGCTGCCATGCGTCTTCGCGGTCGAGCGGGTGGCCGGTGAGCTCGGCGGCGTACTCGCGCCTCGTCGCCGGCGTCATCGACCCGCGGAGCCTGAGCACGGCGCCCTCGGCGTCGCGGTACTCGCCCGTGGGAGCGGTGAGCTTCTCGCGCCGGCGGTGTCGTCGGCCCATCGGCGCTAGGCCCTCGCCACGTCCAGAAGCTGCGCGCGGACGTCGCCGCGCACTGGGTTCGCGTGGCCCGGCCACACGACCGATGGCTCGTGCTCGGCGAGCTTGACGATCGACGCGCGGGCCTGTTCGGTGTCGAGATTGAAGGCCGGGTGGGGCACACGTGGACGGCTTCGGAGGCCCGTCTGTACGTCGATCGTGTAGATGCAGTCCGAGCACAGAGCCAGGCGATCTGACTCCCGGAACAGGCCGATCAGGCCGGGCGCGTGCCCGGGAAGGTGGATCACTCGGAAGCCCGCCACGTCGTCCCCCTCGGCGACCGTTCCTGCGATCGGCACCGCGCCACCGTCCCAGTGCCTCAGCAGCTTCGGCAGCACCATGCTCGCGGGGCCGCTCAGCTTCCCGAGATCCCAGTAGTCACGCACGGCCGAGGATGACTCGGCGGCGGGCCGCTCGGCTTCGTGGCAGTACACCGGCGCGGCCAGCCGGGGGGCCGTCCCGCGGTGATCGGCGTCGGCGTGGCCGAGCACAATGCGCGTGATCCCGCCCAAGTCGGCGCCCGCGGCCGCCACCGCGTCGCTCATCCCCGAGATGCCCGCATCGAACACGGTCACGCCACCGGCGTCCTCGATCAGGTACACGTTCATGATCTTCGACGGGACCCCGCCGCGGAGAAGCCACACCCCCTCGGCAATCCGCTCGCGCGGTCGTCCAGGGCTCCACACGAACATGGGCCGATTCTATGGGCCGCTGGCGCGCCCCATAGACTCGCCCTTAAGAGTTCGGTCGAGGGTCAGGGCGGGTGGTGGTTTCGACGCCGAACTCCCGGGGGGCTGGAGGCCAAATGAGGAGAGCTATGGGGCCGTGGGCCGGACCCGCAGCATGACCACGTCGTCGGGCGCCACCCTGGCGCGGATCGTGGCGGCCGAGCTCGTCCAGGAACGGTGTCGCCACAGATCGCGCACCGCGTAGGGCTGATGCCCGAGGCCCACGCGGGAGGCGCTCGTCTCGAGCGTCGACCATTGCGAATCCGTGTTGAGGAAGAGGACGGCGTGAGATCCGTCGGCAAGCGTGCGGACCCATACCTGGTGGCCGCCGCTATCGGCGATGCGCACCCCCTGCAGGCCCGCCGGGTCCTGATCGACCGCGATCACCTCTCGGTTCATGAGAATCGACGCGGTGGCCCGCGACATCGTCCGCACGTCGCCGTCGACGAGCAGGGGGGCCGCCATCATGCTCCACAGCGAGAACTGCGAGCGCTCCTGGGGAACGGTGAGGAGCCCGGTCCCCACGAGCAGGTTGTCGGGGTCGTTCCATGCGCCCGGTTGTGCGTAGCGGTACAGGCCCGCGTTGATCCCGGCGATCTTCAGCACGGCCTCCCACCAGTTGCCGTACTGGGCACCGTAGGCCGTGTAGTCGTTGGTCGTCCGCCACAGGCTTGCGAGGCCCGGCCCCCACGTCCACGGCTCGTCGAAGCCGTCGTCGGCCACGCTGAGCACGATCGGGCGTCCGGCCGCGAGAATCGCCCGTTCCATCGCGGCGTAGACCGGTTCCGCCGGGACCAGGTTGGTGTAGCAGTAGTCGACCTTGATGAAGTCGACGCCCCAGGACGCCACCGTGGCGGCATCCTCAGCGAAGTGGGAGGCCGAGCCCGGCCGCTCCATGCAGGTCTGGCTACCGGCGTCGAGGTAGATCCCGAGCTTGAGTCCGAGCCCATGGACGTAGGAGGCCAGGGCGGGGATCCCGTCCGGGAAGGTCTCGGGGTCGGCCTGGAGGTCGCCGTTCGCTGCCCGCTCGTTCGCCATCCAGCAGTCGTCGAGGTTGACATAGCGGTAGCCGTCGGCCGCCATCCCCGAGGAGACGATCGCCTGCGAGGTCTGCTCGACCAGCTGCTCGTCGACCTTGCAACCGAACTCGTACCATGGGTTCCATCCCATCGGCGGCGTGGGCGCCAGCGCCACCAACGAGGCGCTGACCGCGGGAGGTGAGGTGGTGGGTTGCAGCGCACCATTCGCGCTCGAGAGGCTGGGAACCGACACCGCGGCGGCGGTGGGGGCCAGGGCCGCGGCGAGGGCGAGCAGCACGATCAGCGGCGCGACCGCGATCAGGTACGCGCGCGCGACCCGCATCGAACCGAGAATTAGCGATCGCCTGCGCACATCACTCCCTCTGAGTCAGCGCCTCTCCACCTGACGAAACGGTCCGATCTGGCCAACGCAGGAGAGCGTATCTGCTCGAACCTTGACACGCTCGTGTCAAGGTTGGTACAGTAGCCGGCGATGCACGTCGACGAGATCATCGCGGCGAAGAATGAGCCGGTCTTCTCGTTTGAGTTCTTCCCTCCCAAGAGCGACGAGGGAGAGCGTAACCTGCGCGTGGCGCTCGAAGCGCTCGGCCCCCTCTCGCCCGACTTCGTGTCGGTCACCTACGGCGCCGGTGGATCGACCCGGGACCGCACCGTCCAGCTGACCAAGTGGATCAAGCAGGACCTCGGGATCGAGGCGATGGCCCACCTCAGCTGTGTCGGCGCCACGCGGGAAGAGCTGTGCGGCATCCTCGACGGGCTCGAGCAGGCGGGGATCGAGAACGTGCTCGCGCTGCGGGGGGACCCTCCACGCGGCGAGACGGACTGGAGGCCCCACCCCGGCGGCCTCCACTACTCGACCGAGCTGGCGGCGCTGATCTCGGCCGGATATCCCTTCTGCGTCGGCGCCGCATGCTTCCCCGAGGTGCACCCCGAGGCGAAGGACCTCGCCCACGACCTGGGCTTCTTGCGCGAGAAGGTGCGAGCCGGGGCAACCTTCGCGATCACGCAGCTCTTCTTCGACAACGAGCTCTACTTCCAGTTCGTCGACGAGGCGCGGGCGATGGGGATCGACATCCCCATCATCCCCGGGATCATGCCCATCACCGACGTCGGTCAAATCAAGACGATCACCGGGATGTGCCAGGCGACGATCCCCGCGAACCTGCTCGAACAGCTCGAGCTGCGGGCCGGGGACCCGGACGCGGTGCTCCAGCTCGGCGTCTCCTACGCGACCTTGCAATGCGCCGAGCTCCTCGCCCGCGGCGCCCCAGGGATTCAGTTCTTCACCCTCAACCGCTCGCCCGCGACGCGTGCGATCCTCGCGACGCTGAAGCTCTTGCGCCCCTGGGCGGGTCGGCTCGCCGCGGGGGCTGGTGCGACGGGGCCGTAGCGCCGCCGCCCTTGCCGGCTCGCGGCCGGGGCTGGTGCGGCCGAGGCGTAGCGCCGCCACGGCCGGCGAGGGTAGTAGAACGCGAACGGGGCCCCGCAAGCGGGGCCCCGTCCTGTCCATCCGGATCTCGCTACTTAGCCTTCTGCACCGCAGCCTTCGCCGCGGCGTGGCTGACAACCTTCTCCAGCGGAGCGCCGTGGCTCGCGAAGCTCACGGCCGCGAACTCGGGGATGTCGTAGGTCCATGTGCCGGCGCCTAGGCCGAACAACACGTTGGAGGTGTCGTCCGTCGTGCACACCCCGACGTCATAATCGTCGGTCTCGCTCAGGTCCGCGGCCGGGATGATGCCGGTGATTGGCTCGGCCACGAAGTTATCGGTACCGGGAGTGAGCTGCGGGAACACCTCCTGGACCGGTGTGACCGCCCCACTGGTGGTCGTGTCCTCGTAGCAGACCCCGAAATAACCTTGGATCTCGCTCGCGTTGGACGCGCCCCAGTCGACCGTTCCTGTGATCGTGACGTCCACGTTGCTGGCGATGACGCGCAGATCGGGGGTGTTACCGATAAACGTCCAGGTCGAGCCGGTGTTGGTTCCGCCGCCGCCCATGTTGATGTTGCCGTCCTCGACTACCGAGTCGGGGCCAGTCGCACCCGTGGCACCCGGCACGCCCTGCGGGCCGGCGGCACCGGCCTTGCCTTGCGCACCTTGCGCGCCCTGCGGGCCCGCGGCACCGGCCTTGCCCTGCGCACCCGTCGCGCCTTGCGCCCCGGCGGCACCGGCCTTGCCCTGGGCGCCGGCCTTGCCGGCCGCACCCTGGGCACCCTGGGCGCCCTGTGCCCCGGTCACATTCCAGGAGATCTTTGTCGTCCCCGACGGACACGTGGTCGCCGGTGGCTTCAGATATGAAAGCGCATCCGTCGAATTCGAGTAGCAGGCAAAGATCGTCGATCCGCCTCCTCCTCCTGCACTCGCGGGCGCTGCCGCGACGCCGCTTGCCGCCATCGCGACCAGACCAGTCGCCAGCATCCTTCTGCGCGCTGCGCCACTCGCCCGCGCCTTTCTCTTCCCGTTCTGTCCAGCCATGTCAGCCCCTTCGTTCCAGTGGCCCGCAGGCCCGTTTTCGTAATGCGAATCGCGTTGAGTACCCCGGCCGGGGCCCGCCACTCGCGGCCCCCGGCCTGTCCATCGGATCTGACTACGGAGCCTTCTGCACCGCCGGCTTCGCCGCGGCGTGGCTCGACTCCTTTTCCAGCGGAGCGCCGTGGCTCGCGAAGCTCTGGGACGCGAACTCGGGCTCCGTGTAGCTCCATGTGCCGGCGCCGAGGCCGAACTCCACGTTGGAGGAGTCGTCCGTCGTGCACACCCCGACGAGATAGGCGTCGCCCTCGGTCAGGTCTGCGGCGGGGATGACCCCGGTGATCGGCTCGGCCACGAAGTTGTTGGCGCCGGGAGTGATCTGCGGGAGCACCTCCTGAACGTCTGTCACCGCCCCACTGGTGGTCTGGTCCTGGTAGCAGACCCCGTAATAACCTTGGATCTCGCTCGCGTTAGAGGCGCCCCAGTCGACCGTTCCCGTGATCGTGATGTCCACGTTGCTGGCGATGATGTTCAGGTCGGGGGTGTCGCCGATGAACGTCCAGGCCGAGCCGGTGTTGGTACTGCCGAAGTTCAGGTCGATGTTGCCGTCCTCGACTACCGAGTTGGGGCCTTCCGGACCTGTCGCACCCGTGGCGCCCTGCGCACCCTGCGCACCCTTCGCACCGGCGGCACCCGTCGCGCCCGTCGCGCCGGCGGCACCGGCCTTGCCCTGCGCACCCGCCGCGCCCTGCGCTCCGGCGGCACCGGCCTTGCCCTGCGGGCCGGCTGCACCGGCCTTGCCCTGCGCTCCGGCCGCGCCCTGGGCGCCCTGCGGCCCGGTCGAACTCCACGAGATCTTTGTCGTCCCCGACGGACACGTGGTCGCCGGCGGCTTCAGATATGAAAGCGCATCCGTCGAATTCGAATAGCAGGCAAAGATCGTCGATCCGCCTCCCCCTCCTGCACTCGCGGGCGCCGCGGCGACGCCGCTTGCCGTGAGTGCGACGAGACCAGTCGCCAGCATCCTTCTGCGCGCTGCGCCGCTCGTCCGCCCCGACTTGTGCGCGCCCGCGCGCACCTTCTTGCCAGCCATATCAGCCCCTTCGCCCGTGGCCCGCAGGCCCGTTTTTGCCAATGCGTGGTCGCATTGAACACCCCGGTCCAGTGAAGTCATCCTCCGCCGACCGCGTCTTTAAACCGACCTTAACCTAATTTTCAGTGCCAGTCAAGCCGACGTTCGGTGAAGGGGAGACGTGGTCCCGGCCCTACGCAGGGTCGCTCACCTGGGCGACGAAAAGGACCGCCCCGGTGGCGTCATCGCGCAAAAAGACCAGGAATGGGTGGTCCAGGGTAAAGCGCGTTGCCGGCTCGGGGGCAATCGCCGTCGGCTCGATCGCGATCCCGGTGGCTGCCGCGGCGACCGTTCCCTGCTCGTCCACGCGTAGATCGGCGGCGTGCTCGACCGCTGAGATCTTTAGGCGCTTATGAGTCGTGATTCCCGAGAAGTCGGCGTCGTCGGTGAAAGCGACGGGCATTCCCAGCTCGGAGAGGACGGAATTCAGCTCTGTGTCGAAGCTGAGGTGGAAGCGCGGGACGTGGAGGTCGACCCGGACCGGGGAGAGCCCACGCTCGAGCCGCGCGAGCGACTCGGTGCTCAGTCGCCGCTCGAAATTCGGCAACGTGCCCGGCGTGGGCATGACCAGGAGCATCGACAGGGTGGAGTGCAGGTAGGGGAGGTCGATCGCCTGGTAGGTGCCGCGGCGCGCATAGGAGACGACGACCGGGGTCTGGGTCATGAACGGCACCTGCACGGTCGGCCCGGCGGCGGTGTAGAAGGGGGCGGGGGCCGTCTGCCCACGGATGAAGGGGTCGGCCCAGTGCGCTGAGAGATAGATCGCGTTGGCGAGCACGGCGGCGGTCTGGGCGGTGATCGTGCCCGCGGGAAAGAGGTTGGTGATCAGGTGGGCGGTGTGCGCCGCCACCCAGGAGTTGATCGTCTGGCGTGCGCTGTCGGGCGCGCCCTTGAAGTCGACGAGCTGGGGCGCCGCCCCGAAGAGGGAGGCCAGGGTGCTGGTGAACGGCCTCTCGAGCGGCAGGCCCGTCTGGACCCAGAGGCTGTTGGCGAGGTGCAGGCGGGGCGAATCCGGTGCGCCCGACACCGCGGTCAGGCGGGCGTCGATGGCCGCCAGGCCCGTCGCCACCGCGACCGGGCGCGTCGTGTGGAGCACATGGTCGATCTCGGCGGCGGCCGAGCCGGCCGCGCCCGAGTCGACCATCGAGAGCGCTGTCTCGATGCTGTACGGAGAGAAGACGACATTGCCATCGTCCTCCCCGAGCCGCTGGAGCAAGCCGATGGCCAGGCCCTCGCCGGCGTGGACGGCGACCGGGATCTCCGCCGCCTCGCCTGACGATCGCGCCACGGGCCTGGTGGCCGCCCCGCCTGAGGATCGCGCCACGGGCCTGGTGGCGCCGGTGCCGCAACCGGCGAGCACCGCGAAGATCGTCGCGAGGGCGACGATGGCGGAGGTGCGCAGGCGGCGGGCGGCGATCATTGGGGGGGAATCACGTCGAGCGCGTGGGCGAGCATCGGGCGGCCGTCGATCTCGTAGCGCACGTCGATCTCGTCATTCTGCTTGTAGGTGCCGATGCCCCAAGCTCCGAGGAACCACCGGCCGACGCCGATCTTCGAGCGCTTGAGCTCACGCGGGAACACGAGCTCGCCGCTCGCGACCCGGAAGTCGGTGCCGAGCTCCTGCTTGACCCCGTTCACGTAGACCTCGAACGGTGGCCGAATGCCCGACGGGAGCTTGACGCGCGATTGCGGCATCGGGGGCATTATCGTCGCGCCGGGTCCGACACGATCCGCGAGAGGACGGCCAGGTCGACGCGCGACCCGCTGAAGCGGGCGTGGGCGCGGAGGACTCCTTCACGGGTAAAGCCGGCCGATTCGGCGGCCCGGATCGCCGCGTCGTTGTCTGGCGGGGTCAGGAGCTGGACGCGGACGAGGTCGCAGGCGTCGATGAGCCAGCCCGCCGCCAGGGCGAGCGCGTGGCTGCCGAGCCCACGTCCGCGGGCATCCGGCGCGACCCAGATCGCGACATTTGCGTGGGCGTGCTCCCAGTCGAAGCGATCCGCGTGGATCTGGCCGCGGCAATCGTCGGAGCCGGGCTCGAGGATGGTCAGGGTGACGGCTGAGCCCGCCGCGCGCAGCGCCGGGGCCTCCTCCATGGCACGGCCGAGGCGGGCGCCGCTCGGCGGGCGCTCCAGTCCGAGGGCCGAGGCCAGCCGCGGGTCCTCCTGATGGGCGATGAGCACCTCAGGGATGTCTCGCTCGGCCGCCAGACGGATGCGCACGTGGCCGTCGGACAGCGGATCGTCGAGCTCCGGAATCGCGGGCATGTCGGCAACCCACCGTACCCTTTCGCCGCATGAAGGAAGTCGCCAACCTGGGCCGTCGCGCTGTCGCCCGCGCTCCGGCCGATCCGATCCCCTACCGGATCCGGCGCTCCGAGCGCGCGCGCCGGGTCCGCGTAACCGTAGATCCGATGCGCGGCGTCGAGGTCGTGCTTCCCCGCCGCGCCCCCGAGCGCGAGGCGGCCGCGGCCGTGCGCGAGTTGCGCCCCTGGATCGAGCGAAGGTTCGCCGAGCTCGACCGCACCCGCCAGGCCATCGCCAGCCGTGGCGCCACCGTGCCCTACCTGGGCCAACCACTGCGGCTCATCCCCGAGCCCGAGCGGACGCGCGTCCACCGCCGGGGTGAAGTGCTCCTCGTGCCCGCCGGGGACCACCGTCCCGCCCTCGAACGCTGGTTCCGCCGCGCCGCCCGCGCCGAGATCGCCCCCCGCCTCGACCACGCCACCACCCGAGCCGGAACCCATTACACCGCCCTCACCATCCGCGGCCAGAAGACCCGCTGGGCCAGCTGCTCGCGCACCGGAGCCATGAGCTTCAATTGGCGCCTCCTCCTAGCCCCCGAGCAGGTCCTCGACTACGTCATCTGGCACGAGGTCTGCCACCTGGAGATCATGGACCACTCCCCCCAGTTCTGGGCCCTACTCCAGGAACGCTGTCCGGACTACCGCGAGCACCAAAGGTGGCTAAGACGGCACGGCGCCACGCTCGTCCTCTAGGCCGTGAGCGCTAGAAAGCCGGCTCGAGCGTCCGGCTCGCGCCAGTTGCATGCCGTTTTAAGCCTTTCGAGCTGCACACCCATGAGACGGCAAGCAACTGGCGCGAGACGTGACCTCGAGCCGAGGCCGAACCCAGCTTGACCGTTACGGGCAACGACCATACCATTTGCCCCCGCATGACCCCCGAGGAGCTCGAAGCCGCGGTCAAGGACGGGACCATCGACACCGTCCTCCTCGCCATCACCGACATGCAGGGCCGCCTCCAGGGCAAGCGCCTGACCGGCCGTCACTTCCTCGACGAGGTGCTGCCACACAGTGCCGAGGGATGTAACTACCTGCTCGCCGTGGACGTCGAGATGAACACCGTCGATGGCTATCCGATGTCGTCGTGGGAGCGCGGGTACGGCGACTTCGTCATGCGTCCCGACGCCGGCACGCTGCGCCGGATCCCGTGGCACGAGGCGACGGCGCTGTGCCTGGCTGACGTGGTGTGGGCCGACGGCTCGGACGTGGTCGCCTCGCCGCGTCAGATCCTGCGCCGGCAGATCACGCGCCTGGCCGAGCGGGGCTGGAGCGCGAACGCGGCGACCGAGCTGGAGTTCATCGTCTTTCGTGACGGTTACGAGGAGGCGTGGCACAAGGGCTATCGGGATCTAGAGCCGGCCAATCTCTACAACATCGACTACTCGATCCTCGGAACGGCCAGGGTCGAGCCCCTGATCCGTCGCATCCGCAACGGTATGGCCGGGGCGGGGCTGGTCGTCGAGAACTCCAAGGGCGAGTGCAACCTCGGCCAGCATGAAGTCAACTTCCGTTACGCCGAGGCGCTCCGGACCGCAGACGAGCACGTCGTCTATAAGAACGGAGCCAAGGAGATCGCCGCTCAAGAGGGCATGGCAATTACCTTCATGGCGAAATACAACGAGCGCGAGGGCAACTCGTGTCACGTGCATCTCTCGCTCGCCGACGACAGCGGCGCCAATGTATTCGCCCGCGACCGCGCCGTATTCGAAGGATTCCTCGCCGGCCAGCTCGCCTGCCTACGAGAGCTCACGCTCCTGTTCGCGCCCAACGTCAACTCTTACAAACGCTTCCAGCCCGGGTCATTCGCTCCCACCGCGGTGGCGTGGGGTCACGACAACCGGACCTGCTCGCTGCGCGTGGTCGGCCACGGAGAGGGGCTGCGGCTGGAGAACCGCCTCGCGGGCGCGGACGTGAACCCCTACCTCGCGCTCAGCGCGATGATCGCTGCCGGGCTCCAGGGTGTGGAGCGCGGGCTGGAGCTCGAGGCGCCGCACGAGGGCAACGCTTACCTCTCCGACAAGCCGCACGTGCCGAGTACCCTGACCGCGGCCCGTGACCTTTTCGCCGACTCCGAGGTGGCCAACGCCGCCTTCGGCCCAGAGGTCGTCGAGCACTACCTGAACAACGCCGACGTCGAGCTCAGGGCGTTCGAGGCGGCGGTCACCGATTGGGAGCGCTACCGCGGGTTCGAGCGTCTATGACGCTCACCGTGATCGAGCCCGCCACCGAGCTCGTCTTGGCCGAACTGCCGCAGGCGGGGGTGGAGCAGGCCGACGCGGCGGTCGCGCGCGCGAAGGCGGCCTTTCCCGGCTGGCGGGCGGTGACGCCCCGCGACCGCGGGCGGATCCTCGGCGGGCTGGCGGATGCCCTCGACGCTCAGCTCGAAGCGCTGGCTCAGCTCGAGGCGCGCAACGCCGGTAAGCCGATCGGCGACGCGCGCGGGGAGATGGGGATGGTGGTGGAGACCTTCCGCTATTACGCCGGGGCGCCCGAGCGCCTGCTCGGCGACACCATCCCCGTGGCCGGGGGCATCGACATGACCTTCCGCGAGCCGCTCGGCGTCGTCGCCCTGATCGTGCCGTGGAACTTCCCGCTCACCATCGCCTCCTGGAAGGTCGCTCCAGCGCTCGCGGCGGGCAACACGGTGGTGCTCAAGCCAGCCGAGCTTACGCCGCTGACCGCACTCGAGCTCGAGCGCATAGCAGTGGCAGCCGGCCTCCCCG
>Ga0302314_10007209_pt1 | contig 20003 bp, 16 predicted proteins | sample III_Palsa_N2_3_FD_200533 | JGI IMG/M metagenome (GOLD analysis project Ga0302314, IMG submission 200533) | Peat permafrost microbial communities from Stordalen Mire near Abisko, Sweden - III_Palsa_N2_3 | ecosystem: Environmental > Terrestrial > Soil > Palsa > Peat permafrost | place: Sweden... | reverse complement strand
CCGCCGCGCCGGCGTTTCCGGCCCGCGCCTGACCGCCTATGCCTCGGTGGCGACCCATGGCTGCGTGTCGCGCGGCATGGACATGGCCGGCCTGGGCTCGCAGAACCTGCGGCAGATCGCTGTCGACGGCCTGCATCGCATCGACCTGGAGCCGCTCAAGGCCGCCATCGCCGCCGACCGCGCGGCGGGCCTTCGCCCCTTCCTGCTGATCGCCAACGCCGGCAGCGTCGACGCCGGCGCCATCGACGATATCGAGGCCCTGGCGGACATCGCCGCCGCCGAAGGCCTGCACCTGCATGTGGACGGCGCGTTTGGCGCCATGGGCATGCTGACGCCGGAGATCGCTCCGCGGCTCAAAGGGATCGAGCGGGCGGATTCGCTGGCCTTCGACTTCCACAAATGGGCGCACGTTCCCTATGACGCGGGTTTCGTCCTGGTGCGGGACGGGGCGCTGCATCGCGATACCTTCGCCACGTCGGCCGCCTATCTGTCGCGGGAGGCGCGGGGCCTGGCCGGGGGCGACTTCTGGCCCTGCGACTACGGGCCGGACCTGTCGCGGGGGTTTCGGGCGCTGAAGGTCTGGTTTACGCTCAAGGTGCTGGGGACGGCCGCCATCGCCCGGGCCATCGAGCACAACTGCGCCCTGGCCCGCGCTCTCCAGGTGCGCGTCGAGGCTGAGCCGGAGCTGGAACTGCTGGCGCCGGCCCAGCTCAGCATCGTCTGCTTCCGCTATCGCACCCACCCCGGCGAGGCCGACGCCGTCAACCGCGCCATTGTCGCCGACCTGCACGAAGCCGGCGCTGTGGCGCCCTCTCTGACCACTATCGGCGGCAAGGCGGCGATCCGCGCCGCCCTGTTCAACCACCGCACCGAGACCCGCGACATCGAGGCTCTGATCGAGGGCGTGCTCGCCTGCGGCCGGGCGAGAACGGCCAAGGAGGCCGCGGCATGAACGACGCCCGCTCAACGATTGGCCTGGCCGCCCTGTCGCGGATGGTGTTTCAACAGGCGGACTTGGCCGCCGTCTGGGCCGGACTGGTGGATGTGGCGACCCAGGACCTCAGCGACGCCTCGGCCATGCTGGACCTGTCGACCCTGGCCATCCTCACCGGCAACATGGCCGGCGGCCTGGACCTGCAGGCCCAGGCCTTGCAGCGGCAGAGGATCTATCGCCGCGCCCCGCCCGGCCCGGCGGGATTGCGCCTGCTGGCCATCGCAGCGCCGGGCGACCTGATGGCCAACACCCCGATCGACTTTCTGTTGGCCGGCTCGGATATCGAGCTGATCACCCTCTTTGTCTCGCCCGATCACCCGCTGCCTGACACCGTGCCCGAGCATGACGTGGCCTTCCTGGCGGTAGGCGAGTCCGAGGCCAACAAGCCGATCCTGGAGGCGCTGGGTCCTCGTCTGGCGAACTGGCCAAGGCCGATCCTGAACGCCGATCCCGCCCGCATCGCCAGCCTGACCCGCGACGGTGTGGCGACCCTGACGGCCGGCGCCCCCGGCCTGCTGGCGCCCATGGCCCACCGGCTGAGCCGCGAACAGCTCCGCGCCCTGGCGGAGTTTCCAGTCATCGCCCGGCCGATCGGCTCCCACGCCGGCGCGGGTCTGGAGAAGCTCGACGATGCCGCCGCCGCCCACGCCTATCTGGATGGGCATTCGGCCGATCGCTTCTACGTCTCGCCCTTCATCGACTATGCGCGGGGGGACGGCCTGTTCCGCAAACAGCGGATCGCCTTCATCGCCGGCCGGCCCTTCCTCTGCCACCACGCCGTCTCGGCCCACTGGATGGTCCACTATATGAACGCGGCCATGCTGGAGTGCGCCGAGAACCGGGCGGAGGAGGCGCTGACCATGCGTCACTTCGACGACGATTTCGTGGCGCGGCATCGAGAGGCGTTTGACGCCCTGGCCGCCCGCATCGGCCTGGACTATTTCGCCATCGACTGTGGCGAGACGAAAGACGGCCGGCTGCTGCTGTTCGAGGCGGACGTGGCCATGATCGTCCACGACATGGATCCGCCGGACTTGTTTCCCTACAAGGCGCCGCAGATGAAGCTGGTGTTCGAGGCCTTCCAGGGCATGCTGCGCGAGACCGCCCGGTCCGGCGCCCGGGCAGGCCTACACGCGGCCTAGTCGGGAGAGGGCGCCGGCGGCGTCGGACGTGGCGTCCAAGGCCGCCATCGCCCGATCAATGACGGCGGAGGCGTCCCCGGCCGCGCATTCCGCGATCAGGCGGGCGCTGTTGCAGAGCCGCAGCGCGCTGATCGGCCGGCCATCGCGCTCGCCGCACAACACCGGCTGCCCCAGCCGCATCCGCCTGGACATCAGCCCGCGATAGACATCCTGCTGGCTGGCCAGGCTGAGGTAGCCGCCCGGCTGGCCGCCCTGGTGGCGGAGCAGGAAGGGGAAGATGGTGGGAACGGCGTCCCAACCGTCGGCGACGCCAAGCGCGGCGCGGTCGAGGGGCCGAGTCTCAAGCCGCTCGAAACGCGGATCGGCGTCAAGCCGGGCTTCGACGGCCTGGGCGAAGGCCCGCGCGGCGGCGACGACCGCATCGTCCGGCAGGGCGCGGAAGGTGCGCAATTCGCTCACGGCCGCTTCCCAGCGCAGCAGCAGGCCGTAGTTGGACGCCTCGGTCAGGGCGGCGCCGGCGACCCAGCCAGACGGCCATTCCGCCCGCGCGGAATAGGGGCGCAGGCCCGGACGCGGCAAGCGCGAACGAAGCTGTTCCCCGACCCGCTCCGGAACCATGAGGGCGCCAGAGAAGGTGGGGCCGGTAAGGAATTTCGAGCCGGTCAGGGCGACCAGAAAGCCATGATCCAGATAGGCCCTGAGGGTCCCTGGCGAGATGCGGAACTGGCAGGCGTCGACCAGCACCGTGATGCGGTCTCCGAACCGCTCGCGCAGGCTGACCACCGCCTCCAGCCCAGGTGAGATCAGGCCGGTCTTCGAGACGTCGGTGATGGTGAGCAACACCCTGCGGCCGGCGTCCACGGCGGCCTTGACCACGACGTTCAGCTCAGCCTCGACCTCCCGGTCCAGGCGCAGGCGGCCGTCCGGCGCACGGGCGGACAGGGGGATGAATTCGGTTCCGTCGGCGCCGATGGCGCAGCCCTCGCGAACGGGGGCGCCGAGCGCCGTCCAGCCGCTGAAATGCCGGCCAGCCAGGGCGGCGGGCACGCCGCTGCCGGTCTCCTGCGGTTCAACGCCGATGCAGACCGTGGGCGCGGACGTTGCGCCAGAGACCAGCTCGGCGACGATGAGATGCAGATCCGTGCCGGAGGCGGCGAAGACGATGTCGAGCCCGGACAGGTCTGTTAAGCCGCACAGGCCGATCAGGTCGCCGCGCAGCCGCTCCAGTTCCCGGGCATAGGTGACGCCGCGGGGTTCGCGTCCATCGGCCTCGGTCAGGCGTTCGCGCAATGACCCGGCGGCGGAGAACCCTTGTGGCGAGACGATGGAGGCGGTCGCTGAACAGAAGTCCGCCGGCCCCGGATCGGGCCTCGCCGAACAGCCGTAGCGGCTTCGGCCAGTGACCGGGTCGAGCGCCAGGCGCGAGTCTCCCCCTTCGCCAAGCAGGATCGCGACGGCGGGCAGCGCAAGCTTGACGGCTTCATGCGAGGTGCGGCGCCCGGCGCCGGCAAGATCGACCAGTGATGAACGCAGCGGCGCTTCAGTCATGGATCAGCTCAATATTGGACGCTCGGCGTCCCAACACTTGCGGCCCCAACACTTGCTGCTGCAGCCCCATCTTGGCCTCAGCTTCGGCTCATCAAGTTGAGCGAGCATTAACCGTGATCAAAAAGCGTGGTTAACAAAGGCGCCGACTTGCAACCTTTCACCCTGCTCGCCGCTTGAACACTGCTTGGTATGAACGAGACAATGTCAGAGTCGAACACCAGTACACGCGAAGCGATTGAAGAGCTTTGGGCTGCCGTTTTTGGCGAAAGTCCGGCGATTCGTTGCGACCCGCACATGCTGGCCGAGGTGCTGATCCGCAGTCTGCCGCCCGTGCCGCCCTATGGCGATCCTCCCGGCCAGCGCGACCGGGAAACCCTGCCGCCGGTCCACACGCCGGACATTCGCTGAAGCCAATCCTGCCAAACTACCCAAAAGTCGCATCGCGCGGCCTCGACGTTGCAATTCGACCGACAAGGCCGCAAGGCTGCGACAATTGCGCCGTGTAACGATCGGCGCGGCCGCGGCGTACTGGCGAAAGATAGGGCGTGAGCGAGGAAGGTCGGCTGAAGGCGTTGATGTTGCGGGGGCTGGCGGGAGACGCCGGCGCCTACAGCCAACTTCTGACGCTTATGAGCCGATATCTTCGCGGCTATTTCGGCCGCCGGCTGGGGGCCGGCGCCGCCGAACTGGAAGACTTGGTGCAGGACACGCTGTTGACCATCCACCTGAAGCGCGAGACCTACGATCCGGCCCAGCCCTTCACGCCCTGGGCCTATATGCTCGCGCGCTACAAGCTGCTCGACCATTACCGCCGCGAGGGCGCGCGAACCATGGTTCCCCTGGAGGACGCGGGCGCCCTGTTCGCCACGGAAAACGCCGAGGAGGGCGCGGTGCGCCGGGACCTGGGCAAGCTGCTGTCGGCCCTGCCGGCGCGGCAAAGCCAGCTTTTGCGGGACGTGAAAATCACCGGCCTGTCGATGGAGGAGGCCGCCGCCAAGTCGGGCATGAGCGTCTCGGCGGTCAAGGTCAGCGTCCACCGGGGCCTGAAGACCATGGCCAAGAGGGTGCGTGATGCAGACGGGTGAGCTGATCGCCATTCTGGCGGGCGCGGCCGAACCCGTGCCCCCGGGCCGCGCGCGCCGGCGCCTGCTGCTGGCCTGCCTGGCCGGTCTGGTCGGCGCGGCCTTGCTGGTGTTCGGCATTCTGCCCTTCAGGCACGACTTTCCTCGAATCATGCTGACCGCGCCGTTCTGGATGAAGCCGGCCTATACGGCCTGGTTCGCGGTGGCGGCCTTCATGCTGGTGGACAGCGCGGGCCGTCCGGGCGCCAAGGCGACCACCGGGCGGATGGTGTTGATCGCCGCCCTGGTCGCCATCGCCTGCCTGGCCGCGATAAATCTGGCCCTGACCAGTTCGGACCAGCGCGTGACCGCCCTGATGGGACGCAGCGCCGGGTTCTGTCCCATCGCCATCGTCATCAGCGCTATTCCGGCCATGATCGCGGTGATGGTCGCCCTGCGCGGCATGGCGCCGACCCGGCTCGCCCGCGCCGGCCTTGCGGCGGGGCTACTGGCCGGCGGAGTGGGCGCAACCGTGTACGCCGTCTGGTGCCGGGAAAGCACGGCCGCCTTCGTCGCCGTCTGGTACACGCTAGGCATCGTCGCCTGCGGCGGCATCGGCGCCCTGCTGGGGCCGTTGGTCCTGCGCTGGTAGGCGGCCGCTAAGCCGCCGCCGCCGGAAGCTCGTGCGGGCCGGCATGCTGGCTCGGCCTCAGGCGCAGGATCGGCTTTTCGATCAGGTTCCAGGACAGGGTGGCGACGATCAGGGTGCCGATCAGCGAGACCAGGAACTGGGCCGGAACGTGGATGGTGTGGTGAAACACCCTGTTGGAGATCAGCTCGATCAGCTGGGCGCCGATGAAGAGGTGATAGAGGTAGATTCCATAGCTCACCTTGCCGATCACCCTGAGGGGCCAGAACTCCAGGACGGTGACCAGCCATTGGTCCTGGTTCTTCAGCAGGACGATGATCAGCGGCCCGGCTATCAGCGGCGCCAGGGCGTCCGGCAGGTAGAGGTCGGCGCGCTTTTCGAAAGCATAGATGACGAACGGCAGGACCAGGAGCGCCAGCAGCAGCGCCGGCGCCCACCACCGCTCGCGCCCGTTCTCAGGGCGTCGATGCTTCAGCGCCAGAACGCAGAGGCCGCCGAAGGCGATGTAGGAAAAATTGACGAAGGAACTGGTGTCTATGGTGATCGCCAGGGTGTTGGTCATATGCAGGTAGATGCGAAGCGCGAACCCGAACAAAAATATCGCCGCGCAAAACCGGATGGCGAACCTTGAGGGGACCACCAGTATGGCGATCGCGCTGATGATGTAGAACTGCTCTTCAATCGAGAGGCTCCACAGATGGGTGAAGTAGCCGACGTAGTCCTTGCAGATACTGCCCTGCCAGACATTCGACAGGTAGAGGAAGTTGTAGACGTCGTCGTATTTGCCGAACGGTTTCCCGCCATGCGTCGTGGTCACCAAAAACAGCGGGATCGTCAGCACTAAGACGATGTAATATATCGGGAATATCCGAAACGAGCGGCGCGCGAAGAACTGTATGATGGCGCTGGTGGTGGACTTCAGACCGGCCTCGATCGCCAGCCGTTCCTCGTAGAGGATGTTGACGATGAGGAAGCCGCTGAGGACGAAGAACATCGACACGCCGAAGTGGCCGATGGGGGTGGTGACCAGCGCGGTTCGGTGTTGCAGGAACACCAGCGCAACCGCGATCGCCCTCAGGCCGTCGAGGCCACGGATTCGGTAGTCGCCCGTCCGGCTTGCCGCCGGCGCCGCTGATTCTCCGCTCATCGCGCCTCTGCCCTCATATCGGTAGCTTGGTCATGATCGGGTGGGGCAGCAGGCGGATGATCAGCAGGATCCAGCGCCAGAACCAGGGCGAATAGACGGTGGGCCCGCCGCCATCCAGGGCGCGGACGATGTCCTTGGCCACCCGCGCGGGGGAGGTCCACAGCGGTCCCCCCTTCTTCAGGCCGTCGGTCATCGGGGTATCGGTAAAACCCGGCTTGACCACCACGGTCCTGACCTTGCTCGCCGCGCCGCGCTGGGCCAGCCCTTGCAGATAGGCGGCGAAGCCGGCCTTGGCGGCGCCATAGGCGCGGTTGGACGCCCGGCCCCGGTCGCCGGCGACGCTGCCGATGCCGATCAGCACCGGCTTGGCGCAGTCCGAGGTCTCCAGCTCAACCGCCGCCGCCGCCGCCAGCTCGATGGCGCTGTTGAAATTGACCGACAGCACGTCGCGCAGGGCGCCGATGTCGCGGGCGGCCAGGGCCTCCTCGCGCATCACCCCGTGAAAGATCAGCACCGCGTCGACGCCGCGCAGGTCAGCTCGCGCCTTGGCCATGAAGGCGAAGGGATCGGCGATCTGGCTCAGGTCCGCCGCTGTCACCAGGACGTTGGGCGCGCCGCGGACCTTGAGGTCGGCGGCGACCTCGGCCAAGCGGTCGGGGCGCCGGGCGATCAGCATCAGCTCGCACCCTCGCGCGGCCAGCAGGCGCGCCGTCTCTTCAGCGATGGCGGAGAGGGCGCCGATGACGATGATCTTTTGCGGGGCGCCGGTCACTGAAGAATCCTTCTGACAAATTGGGATTGGATGGCGGGGTCGCGCCGCTGCGCCCACTTGGCCCAGTCGGGATAGCCGGCCTTGAACAGGGCCTCGGGCATGCGGCCGTCCTTGGCCGGATAGAGTCGCCCGCCGGCTTCGGCGACAATGGCGTCGAGGCGGTCAAACAGACGCAGGGTGTCCTCGCCGCGATTGCGGAAGTCCAGCGCCAGGGTTGAGCCCGGACGCGGGAAGGACAGCAGGCCCGGCGAGGCGGGTTTGCCGAAGGTCTTGAGCACCGCCAGGAACGAGCCCTCCCCACTGCGGCGGATGACGTCAAGGGCGGCCTTCAGGGCGTCTGCCGAGGTCTCGGGGGGCGTCACGAACTGATACTGCCGAAAGCCCGCCTTGCCATAGAGCCGGTTCCAGCCGCCGATGGCGTCGAGGGGATAGAAGAAGCTGCTGTAGTGAATCCGGAAGCTGGCGGGCTTCATCCGATGCGCCGCGCCATAGAGCCGGTTGAAGCTGGTCAGGGTCAGGGGGTTCAGCGACCAGGATGGCAGGTCCACCGGCAGGCTGAGCTTCTGCTTTTCCCCGTGGACGCTGAGGTCGCCGTCGGCGCTCCAGTTGGCGCGATAGAAGAAGCCGGGGCCACCGGGGGCGGTGCAGTCGATCCAGGAGACGCCGAATTCGTGACTTTCCTCGCTCTCGGCGGCGATGGTGAGGAAGTCCGCGATCCCGCCGAACGGGACCGTCTCCTGCGCCAGCCAGCTGGAGGGGATGCGGACCAGCTGCAGCTCGACCCAGGCTATGGTCCCGGTCTGGCCCAGTCCGCCGATGGTGGCGGCGAACAGGTCGGTGTTGGACTGGGGCGACAGCTCGATGACGCCGTCCTCGTCGGATCGCAACAGGCCCATCCGGCGCACGGCGGCGCCGAAGGTCCCGGAGCGGTGGTGGTTCTTGCCGTGAACATCATTGGCGACCGCTCCGCCCAGGGTGATGAAGCGAGTGCCGGGGGTGGTGTTGGTGAACCAGCCCTTGGGCACCGTGACGCGGAGCAGGTCATTCAGGCTGAGGCCCGCCTCCGCGCGCATGACGCCGGTCTCGGGGTCAAAGGCAATGAACCGGTCCAGCTGGTCCAGCTTCAGGACCCGCCCGCCCGGATTGACCCCGCTCTCGGCGTAGGAGCGCGCCAGGCCGGCGGGCAGCAGTCCGTTCGGGGCGTGGGCCGCCCCGGAGATCAGGGGCGCCACCTCGTCGGCGAAGCGCGGGCGCGCGGTCTCGTGCGGGCCGGTCTTAAGCCTTCCCCAGGTGCGGTAGTCAGCCTCTGGGCGCCAAGGCGTCAAATCACCGCCGCCACGAAGGTCGCGCCCAGGACGACGCCGAGCAAAATGCTGAAGCGGTCGCGCAGGGCGAAAGCCACCGGATCGTCATTCATCTCGCCGCGATGGGCCAGCAGCCAAACCCGGGCCAGCCAAAGGTGCAGCAGGATAGGCACGACCCAGAGGCGGTGCGGGTGGCGATAGAGGCCGGAGGGGAAGGCTTCCCCGGTCAGATAGAGGACCACGATCAGGATCGATGCGGCGCTGAAGGCGACCCCCATGGACAGGGTCAGCGGCGCGTCCTTGACCCGATATCCCCGCCCGCGCAACTCGGTAAGGCCCGAGGCCGAGGCCACCTCGATCTCCGAATGGCGCTTGGTCAGGGCCATCGAGCAGAAGAAGAACATCGAAAAGGTCAGCAGCCAGGTCGAACCCGGCGCGGCGGCCAGGATCTGGCCCATGATCAGCCGGATCGTATAGAGCAGGCCGAGGATGGTGATGTCGAGCATCGCCACCCGCTTCAGCCGCAGGGAATAGGACAGGGTAAAGCCCGCGTAGACCACCAGGCACAGGGCCGCGGCGGGAGAAAGCCAGGCCATCACCCCCAACGAGACGACGATCATCGGACCGATGACCAGCAGGGCCGAGCGGATCGGCAGGGCGCCGGAGGCGAGCGGCCTGAACTGTTTGGACCGGTGCCGGCGATCCGACGACAGGTCAGCCAGGTCGTTCACCAGATAGGTGGCGGATGCCATGATCCCCATGCAGAGAAAACCGGTGAGCACCTTGGCCCAGGCCCAGACATCGGTGAGCTCGTGGGCCAGGACCAGCGGCACGAACACCAGAATGTTCTTCGACCACTGATGCAGCCGCAGACCTTTGCGCCAGGCGCGCAGGGAGGTTGAGCCGGTGTCCAGCTCGATCTCCACCGGCTTGTCCAATCGCCTGGCCGAGGCCGCGACTGCCCGGGAGGCGCCGGCGACTCCGATGCTGGCCGCCTTGCGCCAGACCGCCATGTCGGCGCGACTGTCGCCGACATAGGCGAAGCCGTCGGGGAATCGCTCTTCCAGATAGCGGCTCTTGGCCTCGCCCTTCAGATTGACGTCGCCTTCGGTCCCTTTGGATGAGGCGAACAGGCCGACGCGGTCGGCAACTGCCGTTACGAAGGTCTGGTCGGCGGCGCTGACCAGATGGATCGGCCGGCCGCGGTCGTGTTCGGCCTGCAGATAGTCCACCAGCGGCTGGCGCAGGGGCAGGGCCTCCACATCCAGGACGGCGATCTCGCGCAGCCGGGCCTTCAGCGCCGCGCGGCCGCGCAACAGGCGGGGCAGGGCCAGCAGGGCGTCGAGGGGCTTCTGGAAGGCGGCGGCGACAAAGCTCTCGAACAGGGTGTCGGTCTTCAACAGCGTGCCGTCGAGGTCCACCACCAGGGGTGTGGCGGCGGGGCCGGCCGGCTTGGCCGGTTTCAACGCCTGGGCTGAGGCGTCGTCCATCAGGGCCTCCGACCGTTCATATCTTCACCGAGGGTTCAACGCTGCGGAAGGTCAGGAATTTGTGCAACGCAAAACTGCTGAACGCCGGCGTCATCACGCCGATTGTATGTCCGATCATCTCCGCGCTCGACAGTTTGACGAAGGACGGCAGGATGAAGTCCCCCAGGATCCAGGAGATCGCCAGCACCATGGGAAAGGTCATCAGATTGACCAGGACGAAGAAACAGACGTTGTGGGCGAGGGACTTGGTGGAATTGCGAAAGACGAAGATGCGGTTCAGCGGAAACGCCACCATCATGCCGACCCCATAGGCCAGGCTGACCGCTACCGGGTAGTTGAGGAACAGGCTGAACCCCAGCCTGGCCAGCAGATTGGCCCCGGCCGCCGTGCCGCCGATCAGCAGGAAGATCACGAACTGCGGGCTGGCATAGAGGGCGATCGTCCGCACCATGGCGTTGGCGGCCGGGCTCCTGCCACGGTTGGTGGCGGGTTCCTTTACCGTGGTCGCCATCCCGACACCGCCCCCGAAGTTCGAAATCCTAAAGGCCGCTTAGCATCGCCGGACGAATAGCTCAAAGGTTCAGCCGTCCCGCCGGCGGTAAGTTTGCCTCTGAGTTCACCGCTTTACGCTGGAGTCGATGCAAAAGCGGGCGCCCGGCCAATCTCTGAATTGTCTAGCCTGGAGGTTGTTAAGATTAACCTAGTGGAGATGCGAGGCCACAACTCATCCGGGCGGAGGATGAAAACGGATGGCTGACAGCCGGCGCGGAACAGGTAAAAAGCGGTATGACATTCCCTCTCCCTCGCTATGCCGCACTGGCTTTCGCAGTCCTTTTGGCGCAGTCGGCGTTCAGCGCCCCGGCCCGGGCCGAGCGCGTCGTCCTGCCGTCCGATGTGATCCCCGATCACTATGAGATCGCGGTCACGCCGAACGCGGCGGCCCTGACCTTTACCGGCAAGGTTCGGATCGACCTCACCGTCGCCGCGCCGACCAGCAGGATCGTGCTGAACGACGCCGACATCGTCATCGACAAGGCCGCCCTCTCCGGCGAAGCCGCCGCGCCTGCCGTCAGCTATGACGACAAGACCGAGACGGCGAGCTTCGCCTTCACCCATCCCCTGGCGCCCGGTCACTACACCCTCGGCCTGGACTATCACGGCAAGATCTATCAGCAGGCGTCGGGCCTGTTCGCGCTGGACTACAAGACCCCCGCGGGGGATCGCCGCGCCCTGTTCACCCAGTTCGAGAATTCCGACGCCCGCCGCGTCGTCCCCTGCTGGGATGAGCCGGGGCGCAAGGCGACCTTCAGCCTGACGGTGGTCGCGCCGGCTGACCAGATGGCGCTGTCCAACATGCCCATCGCCCAGACCACGGCCCTGCCCGGCGGTCTCGCCAGCGTCCGGTTCCAGAAGACGCCGAAAATGTCGTCCTATCTGCTGTTTCTTGGGGTGGGTGATTTCGAGCGGGTGCACCGGGATGTCGGCGGCGTCGATGTGGGCGTTGTGGTCAAGCGCGGCGACACCGCTCGCGCCGGCTATGCCCTGGACGCTGCGGCGCACATCCTGCCCTACTACAACGGCTATTTCGGCAAGCCCTATCCCCTGCCCAAGCTGGACCTGATCGCCGGCCCCGGCTCCAGCCAGTTCTTCAGCGCCATGGAGAACTGGGGCGCGATCTTCTTCTTCGACTCCGATGTGCTGGTGGACCCGCGCGTGTCCACCGAGAGCGACCGGCAGAACGTCTATGTCACCGTCGCGCACGAGATGGCGCACCAGTGGTTCGGCGACCTGGTCACCATGTCCTGGTGGGACGACCTGTGGCTGAACGAGGGTTTCGCCTCCTGGATGGAGAACAAGTCCACCGACCAGTTCCATCCGGAATGGCAATTGTGGCTGCAGGAGCTGGGCGACAAGGAAGGCGCGATGCAGGTGGACGCCCGCGCCGGAACCCACCCGATCATCACCCCCATCGACGATGTGCTGCAGGCCAATGAGGCCTTCGACACCATCACCTATTCCAAGGGTTCGGCGGTCATCCGGATGTTCGAGGCCTATGTCGGGCCGGACAACTTCCGCGCGGGCGTGCGCCGCTACATCGCCGCCCACGCCTATGGCAACACCGTCACCGACGACCTTTGGCGCGAGATCGATCCGGTCTCGCCGGGCAAGCCGCTGTCGGGCATCGCCCACGACTTTACCCTGCAGCCGGGGGTGCCGATGATCCGCGAGGTCACCGAGTTCTGCCACGAGGGCCACACCGACATGATGCTGGCCGAGGACCAGTTCGCGATCGACCCACCCGCGGGCAAGCCGGCGACATGGCGCATTCCGGTCACCGTCCGGATGCTGGGCGGCGAGACCAAACAGCTGGTGATCGGCGATCCTGGCGTGCAGGTGAGGCTGCAGGGGTGTGGACCGGTGGTGCTGAACGCCGGCCAGACCGGCTATTTCCGCAGCGCCTACATGCCCGAAGCCTTGAAGGCGCTGACCGACCGGTTCGGCGAACTCACCGCCGACGACCAGCTGGGCCTGATCAACGACCAGCGGGCGCTGGCCTATGCTGGCGTGCAGCCCATCGGCGGCTTCCTGGGCCTGGGTCCGAAGCTGAGTGGGAAGTCTGACCCCATCGTCTGGAGCGAGTACGCCAGATATCTGGCCGATCTCGACCGGATCTATAACGACCAGCCCGGGCAGGCCCGGTTCAGACACTATGTACAGGCTGTGCTGGATCCGGCCCTGGCGCGAGTGGGTTGGGATATCCAGCCGGGAGAGCCGGGCAACGTCGCCCTCATGCGCGCCGCGGTGCTATCCACCCTGGGCCAGGTCGGCGACCCGGGGGTGCTGACTGAAGCCCGCCGCCGCTTCGCCGCCTATTTGCAGGCGCCCGCGTCGATGACCCCCGAAGTGCGGCGCACGATGCTGGCCATCGTCGCCGAACACGCGACCCCGGCCGACTGGGATCAGCTGCACGCCCTGGCCAAGGCAGCGCCGACGGAGGTCGAACGCGAACAGCTTTACAGCCTGCTCGGCCGCGCCGAGGACCCGGCGCTGGCGCAAAAGGCGCTGGATCTGGCCGTTTCCGGCGAGCCCGCGCCGACCGTGGCGCCCAACATCGTCGACTCCGTCGCTCCCCGCTATCCGGTCATGGCCCTGGACTTCATCGCCGCCCACTGGACCAAGCTGAGCGAAATGATGGAGCCGGATTCGCGTTCGCAGTATGCCGCCCGCCTTGCCGGGCGCGGCGCGGACCCTGCCCTTGTCGCCAAGCTTGACGCCTTCGCCGACAAGAATATTCCCGCCTCCGCCCGGGGTGAGGTGGCTCGCGCCGACGCCCAGATCGCCTATCGCGCCCGGATCAGGACCCAACGCCTGCCCCAGGCCGACCAATGGCTGGCCGGACAGACCTTCGGGCCATGACCTCTGGCTGGCGAGGCCGCATTGTCGCGCTCGCCGTGGCGCTGTCCTGCGCCCTTGCCGGCGGCTGCGCCGAAACCCGGCTGGCCGCGGACCAGCTGGCGGCCGATCCGCCGGGAATTTCTACCCATTTAAAAAAGATGCCGCTGATCGAGGTCCCCACGCAGGCGGCGGCGGGGCCGCTGGTGGTGCTCTATACGGGGGACGACGGCTGGGACAAATTCGACCAGCAGTTCACAGCCCGGCTGGCTGACCGGGGCGCTCCCGTGGTGACGGTCAGCTCCCTGGTCTATTTTTTCAATGGACGATCACCAAAGGGCGCGGCCACCGACCTGGTGGCCGTGATCGCACACTACAGCCGCGTATGGGGCCGGAGGGAGGTAGTGCTGGCGGGCTATTCCTATGGCGCCGACGACCTGCCCCTGATCGCCCAGGCCCTGCCGGCCAGCGTCCTGGCCCAGGTGCGGCTGCTGGTCCTGATCAGCCCCGCCGCCCAGGGTGACCTGACCTTTCGCGGAGCGAGCTGGTTTGACCTGTCGACCTCCGACGCCCGGCCGCTGGCGCCGGCGCTGGAGAAGCTGTCGAGGATTCCGATGCTTTGTGTCCACGCCGACCACGATCCGCGTCAGGCCTGTGACCGCTTTCCTGTTCCGGGCATGACCCGCACCCAGATTCTGGGCGGAGGCCACCACTATATCGGTCACGAGGCCGAACTGGCCGACCTGATCCTCAAGGCCGCGTCTGCTCCTCGCGGTCAGTGATGCGCCAGCAACCCCTGCAGGGTTGCGGCGACCAGGCCCAGGATCGCCACCAGCACGCCGGACATCACCAGCAGCACCGGCATGAAGACGATCAGCTTCTTCCAGGTCGGCCATGACCCGAACCGGGCTTCCACCACCTGGGACCAGACCTGGAAGCGTTCGGTAAGATTGGTGGGCAAGGTCTGTCCTCCTGGCGGGCATGTCCGCATAGGTTCAGATTGCGTCTAGTGCGCCCGGAGGCAAAGCGGAAGCCGTTTCGCAGCCTTGCGGCCCTATGACCATCCGGCGCGCACGATCCACACAGCGGCGGGTATCATCACCCCGGCTGGCGTCTCATAGGTCGCCAGGGCCTGGCGCACGGCCTCGCGCGCCGGCTCGGCCAGGCGCGGGTTTTCCCGCATCGCCGAGCCCAGCGGCCCGACGCGCAAGGACAGGGCGACGGTTTCGTCCATGGTTCCGCCCCCCACCAGGGCGTCGAACGGCCGGATCTCGATCGCCCGAAAGCCGGCGCCCTCGAGAATGTCCCACACGCGCACCGGGTCTGCGAAGGCGAAGGGGCCCGGGGCATGCGGGTCCGACGGGGCTGCCAGCGGCAGCAGGGAGGCGGCTGCCTCCATGGGCGCGCGCATCCACAGGTTCTCCGCGTAAGGTCGCCAGCAGACGAAGGTCAACCGACCCTGTGGCTTCAGTGACCGGCCCAGGTTGGCGAAGGCCGCGACCGGATCGGCGAAGAACATCACCCCGAACCGGCTGAACACCCCGTCGAACGCGCCCTGGCCCAGGTCGCCGGTCTGGGCGTCGATCTGGCGGAACTCCACTGCCGTCGCGCCGGCCGCCGCGGCACGACCCTGCGCCACCTCCAGCATCGGCCGGGAGATGTCGGCGCCGACCACCGCCCCACCCGGGCCGACGCGCTGCGCCAGGGCCAGGGTGGTCTGGCCGCAGCCGCAGCCGATATCCAGCACCCGCTCGCCGGGCTGGGCGTTGAACCCCTCCAGCGCCCTTATGCCGAGGGGCTCGATCTGGCGGTCCAGGTGGAGCTGCATCTCGGCCCAGGTCGCCCCGGCCGTGGCGTTCCAATAGTCGATTTGAGCAGCGTTGGCGGCGGCGTCAGCCATGGCGGTGGTGTCCGATAAGGGCCTGGGGCGGCGTCAAAGCGGCGCGGTCAGCGAACGGTCGCCTTCCAGGAAGGAGCGAAACCCCATGGCCATGAAGCGCGCCATGCGGGCCTTCACGGAGGCGAAGTCATCCGACTTGCACAGGCCCCCGGACAGTTTGTCGATCCGGCCGGTTCTGGCCAGGGTCAGCATCAGGGCGCCGGTGACGAAGTGGTAGCCCCAGTAGATGTCCTCCTCGGCATATTCCGGGGCGGCCTTCTTCAGGATGTCGATCAGCTTGTGCACCACGGTGTCGAAGTTGCGGTCCATCAGCTCGGCGCCCAGCTCCGGCATATTGCTGACCTGGGCCACCAGGGCGGCATAGTTCTTCCAGCCCTCGCCGCCATTGATATTCAGATCAAGGTCGGTGTCCAGGAAGACGCTCAGCGCGCCTTCCACGGTGGGCTTGCCCGCGGTCTCCTGTTCGTAGCGCTCCAGCGCCTCGATCCGCAGGGCGCTGGTGATGGCCGCGCGGCGGGCGAAGACGGTGTCGAACAGGGTCCGCTTGTCGTCGAAATAGTAGTGGACCAGGGTCGTATGCACGCCCACCGCGACGGCGACGTCGCGCATGGTGACGCCATAGAGGCCGTGTTTGGAAAACAGATATTCGGCGGCGTCCAGGATTTGCTCGCGGGAGGCGGCCCGTTGTTCGGCCCGGGACAGCCGCTGTGGCTTGGCGAAGGGAGGACGCGACATGAAACTGGACTTGCATCCTTGGCTTGGGGCTGTCCCGCCGCCCTTCTAGGCGACGGTATGGCGAACACCTTAGGAGGCTGCGTACTCAGCGCGAAGGCGGTTTTTGTCAATCTTTCCGGTGGCGGCCAGCGGCATGGCCGCAACCTGGATTACCTGATCGGGAATCCACCACGTCGCCACATTTCCGTGCAGGGCGTTCAGCAAATCCTGGCTTTCAACCTTGTGGTTCTGGCGCGGCTCGACGATCAGCACCGGGCGCTCGCCCCATTTCGCGTCCGGCCGGCCAATCACGGCCACCAGGCCCACGGCGGGAAGGCGTCCGACGATGTCCTCGATCTCGGTGGGATTGATCCATTCGCCGCCCGACTTGATCAGGTCCTTGGAGCGGCCGGAGATGGTGAGGTTGCCGGCGTCGTCGATGACGGCCAGGTCGCCGGTGTCGAAGAAGCCTTCGTCGTCCAGGGCGTCGGCGGCGGCCTCATAGTAGCGGCGCACGACGCTGGCGCCCTTCACCTTGAGATGGCCGACATTGTTTCGCTGGTCCGGCAGGGTGGCGCCGGCGGCGTCAGTCAATTTGAGATCCAGGCCGAGACCGGGCCTGCCGGAGGCCTTGGCGGCGCCATAGCGGCTGCGGGGCGGCGCGATCGTGCCTGAGGGGGACAGCTCGGTCATGCCCCAGCTGGTCTGGACCCGCGCGCCAAGCCGCTCCTCCATGCGCCGGATCAGGGCGTCGGGGCAGGAGGATCCGCCGATGATCAACCGCTCAAGCGCCGGCAGTTCGCCGCCGACAGCGTCCAGATGATCCAGCAGCCCCAGCCAGACCGTCTGGATGCCGACGGCGACCGTGACGGCTTCGGCCGCCATCAGCCTGGCGAGGCTGGCGCCGTCCGTCAGCCGGCCCGGCAGGACCAGCTTGGTACCCACCGACGGCGCGGCGAACGGCAGGCCCCAGCCATTGGCGTGGAACATCGGCACGGCCACCAGCACGGTGTCTTCCGCGGTCAGGGCCATGGCGTCCGCCTGCAAGGCGCGCAGGGTGTGCAGATAGTTGGAGCGGTGGGTGTAGAGCACGCCCTTGGGCGAGCCGGTGGTGCCTGAGGTGTAGCAGAGCCCGGCTGGGGCGCTCTCGTCGAAGCCGCCCCAGGTGGTGGCCTGGCCACGGTTGGCCAGCAGGACTTCGAACGCCCACAGGCGGATGGCTCCGCCCGGAGCGGCCTGAGCCGCCTCGGGGTCTTCGTCGAGCAGGATGACGTGCTCGATGCTGGGGCAGTGCTCGCAGAGCTCGTGCATGAGCGGGATCAGGCCGGCGCCGATGGCCAGCACCCGGTCCTTGGCCTCGTTGACCATGGCGGCGAGGTGGGCGGCGCTGAGGCGCGGATTGAGGGTGTGGCAGACGAAGCCCGCGCCCATGGCGGCGTAATAGATTTCGAGGTGGTGCTGGGTGTTCCAGGCCAGGGTGGCGACGCGGTCGCCGAGCTCAAGGCCCAACCCTTCGAGGGCGCCCGACAGCCGGTTGCTACGCTCGCGCAGGCCCGAATAGCCGATGCGGGTGACCCGGTCGCCCTGGATCACGGAAACCACTTCGGTATCCCCGTGCCACTTGGCGGCATGGTCGAGCATCTTGTCCAGGGTCAGCGCGTAGTCTTGCATGAGCATCAAACGAACTTCACTGGACGTCGCAATTCGCGAGAGTGCGTATGGAACTGAAATAGAAAACTCGGCCGCCGGCTGGGGGAGGATAGCGCGGCGGCCGAGAGGGGGTCTTTTAGAACGTCTTCATCAGGCTGACGCCGAACTGACGCGGCGCGCCGGCCAGCCGGATCGGCGAAGCCGCCGCGGCGATATAGTGGTCGTCCGTCAGGTTGTAGCTGTAGGCCGTGGCGATATAGGTGCCGTGCGTCCAGCTGACCGACAGGTTCACGATATCCCGGGGGGTCAGGTAGTCGTCCTGGCCACGGTTTTCGAACAGGGTGGCCCACTGGCTGGAGATGTGGCTGTAGCTGGCGATCGGCGTAATCACGTCGCCGCCGTCGAGCTTGAAGTTGTACTGCACGCCGATGTTGTAGGTCACGTCCGGCGCGTAGGTCTGGGACTTGCCTTCCAGATTGACGCAGGTGGGCGTGGCGGGTCCCGAGGACGGGTTGCAGGTCGGCGAGAAGACGACGCCCGTTACACGGGTGTCCTGGGCGTAGAAGGTCCCCAAGGAGCTGTGCTCGAGGCCGACGTTGGCGTTGAGCGAGAAGTCGCCGAACACGGCCTCCGCCGAGGCTTCAACACCGTAGAGTTTGGTTTCGCCGGGGACGTTCAGTTCGGTGGTTTGGTCGGGCACCGTTGGTTCGGCCACGATGACCTGGAAGTTGTGGAAGTTATTGTCATAGGCGCCGATCTGGGTGCGCAGATGATTGTCCAACCAGCTGGACTTCCAGCCGATTTCGTAGTCGGTCACAAATTCCTGAGCAAACGGCGGGGGCGTGCCGCCGCCACCGAAGAGCAGGATGTTGTTGAGGCCGCCCGGCTTGGCGCCGGTCGCCACGAACGCATACAGGAAGTTGTGGGCGTCCAGGTTCCAATTCAGCGTGACCTTGCCCGTCACATTGTCGCCGGTATAGGTCTGGTTATTCGTGAAATTGAACAGACCGGGGATCGGAAACTCCGGTGCGTAGAATCTGACGACGTTTTGGGTGGACCATTGCGAGTAACGGCCGCCGACCTGGAGCTGGAAGCCCGCCGGCAGTTCATAGCTCACCTGTCCGAATACGGCCCAGTTGTGGGTGAAGTTGGTGCCTTGAAGCGCCTCGTCCACGCCGCCCGGCGGAAAGCCGATGTCGAAGTGACCGTGCGGGAAGTTATAGTTGTTGCTGGTGTAGTCGGCGCCCAGGACCCAGCTCAGCGGCCCCTTGGTCGGCGAGATGATGTTGAATTCCTGCGACAGGATGGTCTCGCTGACCGCTTCGTCGATGGAGACCGCGGAGGCGGCGGCGGCCGGGCTGACCGTCGAGTTCATCCCATCGATATCCCCCGACCACGCCGTGCGGCCGGTCTGGGCGCTGGTGATCGACTGGAAGGTGATGCCGGTGTTGGGATCGACGTAGTCGAGCTTCAGGGTGGACCGGACGAACTGGTCCAGGGCGAAGGTGTGGAAGTCGTTGCCGAAGCTGAACAGATTGTGGGTCTGTAGATTGGGCTGTCCGTTCGGGAGCACCAGGGCGTCGCCGAAATAGCCGCCGTTGTTGAGGTAGTTGTAGTCGGTCTTCCAGAGCGCGGTGAAGTTGGCGGTGGGCTTCCAAATCAATGAGAAGCGCCCCGAACCCCACTTCACGTCCGGGTTGCCCTTCCAGGGTCCCGAGATGCTGTAGAAGGTGTCGCGGGCCTCGGTGTTGATGGCCAGCCGCGCCGCCAGGGTGTCGTTGATCGGCAGGTTCACGGCGCCCTGAATGCCGCCATCGTTGTAGTTGCCGAAGTGGGCCAGCAGGTAGCCGTTGTAGCCGCCGTCGATGACCGGATTGGCGGTGGTGACGATCACCGCGCCGCCGGTGGCGTTCTGGCCGCTGAAGGCGCCTTGCGGTCCGCGCAGCACTTCGATGTTGGCGATGTCGTAATAGGGCTCTTCCTGGAAATAGCCCGGGAAGGTCGCCGCACCATCGCGATAGGTGATGACGCCGGTCGTGGTCTGCGAATTGTGTTCGCCCTTGCCGATGCCGCGGATGTCCACGTCATTACCCTGGCCGAAGTTGTTGACCGTGAGCGACGGGCTGACGAACTGCAGCTGGTCGACGGTCATGACCCCCTTCTTGATGAGGTCGGCGCCGCTCAGGACCGTTGCCGCGATGGCGGTCTTTTGCAGGTTGGTCGTGCGGCGTTCAGCGGT
>Ga0302314_10007206_pt1 | contig 20012 bp, 15 predicted proteins | sample III_Palsa_N2_3_FD_200533 | JGI IMG/M metagenome (GOLD analysis project Ga0302314, IMG submission 200533) | Peat permafrost microbial communities from Stordalen Mire near Abisko, Sweden - III_Palsa_N2_3 | ecosystem: Environmental > Terrestrial > Soil > Palsa > Peat permafrost | place: Sweden... | reverse complement strand
TGGCCGGGTAGCGCGCCACCGCCACGAACCACCCGACCAGCGTGCCAACCCCCGCGCCGAGCGCCAGCACGGCCAGCACGCCGCCGACAATGCCGAGTGGCCCCTGCATCGTGCTCGCCGCGACGACCGAGCCGAGGCTGACCATCGGCCCGACGGCAAGGTCGATGCCGCCCGTCAGCATCACGATGGTTTCCGCGGCCGCCACCATCGCAGTGGGGAACCAGCCCTGCACGAACTTGTCGAGCGCGCCGAACGCGAGGATGCCGGGGAACAGCACCGCGTACAGCACAGCGAATGCGGTGAGCACGAGATACAGCGCACCCAGCCCTTCGTTGCGGCGCCACTGGATTGCCCAGTAGAGCCGTCGCCCCGCGGCCCCGCTCATGCCGCCACTCCGGCCGGAAGCGGCGCTTCGTGCAGCCCCAGGGCCGCCGCGACGATCGCCTCCTCGCTGGCCTGCTCGTGCGGCAGCATCGCCGCGACGCCACCGTTGTGGAACACCATGACGCGGTCGCACAGATGCACCAGTTCCGGCGTGTCGCTGCTCAGCAGCACGACCGCCTTGCCCTCCGCCGCCATCGCGCGCAATGCGAGGTAGATTTCCCGTTTCGTCTCCACGTCGACGCCACGCGTCGGGTCGTTCAGCAGCAGCACGGTCGGCGCCAACGGCAGCCACTTCGCCAGCGCCACCTTCTGCTGGTTGCCGCCCGACAGCGCCTGCACCGGCCGCCGCAGATCGCCACGGATGCCGAGCCGGGCGGCGAGCGAGGCGGTCAGTTCGTTCTCCGCGCCGCGCCGGCGTCGTTCCGACCGGCGACGCGCGAACAACGGCAGCAGCAGGTTGAAGCCTATCGAATGCGGCAGCAGCAGCCCCTCCTTCTTGCGGTCCGCCGGGACGTAGGCGAGGCCGGCCGCATTCGCCTGACCGACCGTGCGGAACGGCGTCGTGCGCGCACGCCCGTCCGTGCCGGGCACACGGAACGCATCGGCGGCCGCAGGCACCGCGCCATACAGGCCGAGCAAGAATTCCTCCTGCCCATGCCCTGCCAACCCGCCGACCCCCAAAATCTCGCCGCGATGCAGGGTGAGATCGACGCCGCGCACCGTGGCCGTGCTGAAATTCCGCGTCTCCAGCACGACGGTCCCGCCCGCCTGGGACGCGTAGTGCGGGAACAGATCCTGCGGGTCCCGGCCGACCATCAGCCGCACCAGCCCCAGCGGATCGAGCCCGGCGGCGGGCCGGTCGGCTGTGACCATGCCGTCCTTGAGCACCGTGATGTGATTGCAGAGGCTGAGAATCTCGTTCAGCCGGTGCGAGATATACAGGATCGCCACGCCCTGATCGCGCAAGCGCTGCACCAGCGCCAGCAGCGTCGCGACGTCCGGCGCCGCGAGCGAGGACGTCGGCTCATCAAGGATCAGCACACGCGGTTTGCGGAACAGCGCCTTGGCAATCTCGACCAGTTGCCGCCGGCCCAGCGACAACCGCCCCACCGGCATGTCGAGCGGCTCGATCAGACCGACCTCTCGGCAAACCGCCGCGACCTGCGCTGCAAGCGCCGGGTAGTCCAGCATGCCGTATCGGCTCGCTGCCGCGCCGAGCCCGATATTCTCGGCAATCGACAGATGCGGCGCGAGGCTCAGTTCCTGTTGCACGACCGCGATGCCGTGCCGGCGGGCATCCTTCGGCGCCAGTGCGGCGACCTCACCACCACCGACGAAAATCGCACCGCTGTCCGGCGCCAGCGTGCCGGACAGCAGGTTGATCAGCGTGCTCTTGCCGGCGCCGTTTTCGCCAAGCAGGGCGTGGATACGACCCGGCAACAGCTCGATCGAGACGCCCCGCAGCACAGGGTTGCCAAAGAACGCCTTGGTCACGTTCCGCGCCCCAAGGACGGCACCGCCCGTCGTCATCCGCTGCGCCGCCTCCGCCTCACCTTGCACGCGTGGCTACTTCTTCAGGCTTTTCGCGATCAGCTCGTCGAACAGCTTGGTGTCGTAAGCCGAGTAGATGTAGCCGTCGGCAGCAAAGTCCTTCGCGCGTGCAAGGTAGGAATCGAGGTTGTCGGCGCTGATGATCGGCAGCGGCACGTCGATATAGGCCGGGATGTCGGCGCCCTGCAGCGCCTTCACCGAGGCATAGACGGCGAACGCGGCAAGCCAGTTCGGCTGCTGCGTGGCCCAGGCGGTCAGCTTCTTCGCCTTCCACATCTCCAGGAACGGGCGATAGTTCTCGCCGGTCATCGGCACCAGCGCGCGGCCCTGCTTCTCGAACGCCGTCACCGCGCCGGCGGTCAGCGCGCCACCCTGCGACCACACCCCATCGATCTCCGGGTTGCTGAACAGCAGGTTGGTCACGGCTTCCTGCGCCGGCGCCGCGTTGTACGCAGTGTTGGTCTCGGCCAGGATCTGAATGCCCGGATTGGCCTTGAACACCGGCTCCGCGCCCTTGCGGCGATCGTCACTGACCGAGACGCCGGCCGGCCCGTTCAGCACGATGATCTTGCCCTTGCCGCCAAGCTGCTTGACCAGCCATTCGGCCGCAAGCTTGCCCCACATCACCTGATCGGTGTCGATCTTGGTGGTCAGCTCGCTGGTATCCACAAGGCTGTCGAAGTTGGCCACCACGATGCCCTTGGAGCACGCATCGGCGATGACGCGATCGAGCGCCGTCGCCGAGCCGGCATCGACGATAATCGCGTCGAGCTTGGCGTCGATCATCGACTGGATCTGCTGGATCTGCGTATTGGCGTTGCCCTGGGCGTCGGTGATGGTCAGCTTGTCCACCAGCCCTTGCTTCTTCAATTCGCCGGCCATCGATTCGATGGTGCCTGTGGTCTCCTTCATCCAGGTCGGCACGGAATAGATGTTCGCCCAGCCGAGCTTGAACGGCGGCTTGTGCTCGGCGGTGACGCATTTGGCCGCGGCAGCGGCCGGCGTCGCAGCGGCAAACTGGCTGAACGCCATGCCGGCGCAGAGCGCTGTGCCAAGACACAGGCGCAGCAATGATGGTTTCATCGTGAGGGCTCCCGCATTTTTTGGAACTGGTGTCGCGCGATCGTCTTGACCTGAGCGTCTCCGGCGTTCTCGCGATGCCTCGGCGCGCGGCGACGCGCCGACGGTTCGCCTTCTCGGCGATGACCGCCGGGCCGAGGCGAACGTTAGGGGCGGCGTCGCGGAGGTGTCAATCCAGGCGGACAGATGTCCGGTATTTCGGACGTTCTGCTCCCTCGGCGACCCGCGGCAATGTTGACGCTGTCAATATCGCATGGTGCCACGAAGCAATGCTGTCCGGTCGGCATCGACGCCTCCGCTGTCAAGGAGGGCCACACCGTAGACGCGTTCCGCCCGCTCCCGGCTGACCCAGCCTTCGCGAACATCGTGCACCACGCTGGCAGGGTCGCGCTCGTGCGGATGTCCGTAGCCGCCGCCGCCGCAACTGATCGACACCATGGTTTCGTCGGCCGCGATCACCACCTCGGCACACGCCGGCACCGGCTCCAGCGCACCGTCGGCATGGCGCCGAAACTGCGCCGAGCACGCACCTTCAAGCCCGCCGCGCACGCCCGAGGCCGCGTTGACATTGCCGTCGCTGACATAGGCAACCGTCATGTCGCCGTGGCCCGCGGGGCCGAACTCCGAATAGGCCCCGAGCGCACCGCGATGACGGCCGGCGCCCTCGGTATCGGGAATGAGCCGGCGCGCATGCACGAAGATCGGATGGCGAAGTTCGTCGATCTCGATGGAGTCCTGGTAGCACATGCCGGCGTTGCCAACGTGCAGGATGGTGAGCCACCCGTCGGTGAACGGCGTGCCGGCGCCGCCGGTGCAGCCAAGATAAACCTCGTTGACGTAGGGTTCGCCGTTGTGCACGCCGGAGACGACGCCGCAGGACGGCGGGATCAACGCGCCGGTCTCCGCCTGCCCAAGCCCGTCCGCCATTTCGGCGATCGCGCACTGCACCGGGTTCGCCGCCCGGTCGGCGATGTTCGTCGTTGCAACCGAACACGATGTCGGATGCTTCGGCCGCCCGACGATGCAGCCGTCGCGCAGATGCACCCTGATTCGCCGGAACGAGCCGGCGTTCTTCGGAACGGTGTGGTCAATCGAATTGAAAATGCCAACCATCGGCGCCGACAGCGCCGTGGCCTCCGAAAGATTGAGGCCGTTCGGCATCGAATCTGCATTGTCGGTCATATCGACCTCGATCATGGCCTCGGCCGGCCTGACCTCGACCGTCGCCTTGACCGTCACACCCTCCGGCGGCGTGCCGGGGAACGCATCATGCGTGCTGGTGCGGGTGATCTTGCCGGCCGGCATGGCGCGGATGACGTCGACCATGCGCTGCTCGCTGTAGTCGAACCATTGCCGCGTGTAGGCGGCCAGCGTGTCCCAGCCGATCTCGCGGCCGAGCGCCAGGATCTCGCGCTCGCCGACGCGGGCCGCACCAAGCGTCGCCAGATAATCGCCCCACCATTGCTCCGGCACCCGGATGCGCAGGCGGCACATGTTGACGATGTCAATGTTGTGCCGAAAATTCTCCTGCACCTTCACTGCCGGAAAGATCAGTGCGCCCTCGGCATAAACGTCCTTCGCGGCGCCCATGTAGGTCGTCGGCAGCGCGTTGCCGCAATCGGCCTGATGCGCCTTGGCGAGTACCGTGAAGCGATGCACGCCGTCGTTGTCGATCACCGGCACCAGGATCGAGTGATCCGCCGGATGGGTGCAACCGTGATACGGCGAATTGTGCAGATAAGCGTCGCCGCGTTTCAGCACCGGATGGTTCTCGGCCATGGTGCGCGCCATGATGTCGGGACCACGCAGCACATGGATCGGCAGGCTTTCCGCCGTCGCCAGCAACTCATGATCCGCCGTGAGTACGACGCAGGAAAAATCGCGCGCGATGGTCAGGATGCCGGAGCGGCCGGTGCGGTGCAGCGTGTTCGCCATCTTGCGGGCGATACCCTCGAACCGCGCCGTCAGCAGTGCCAGGCGCGAGCCGTCAAGTACGGGGGCTGTGTCGGTCACGCAGGTGCCCTTCTCAACGGTCGATATCAATGACGAGGGAACCGGCGGCATCGCGCACCGCCGCGGCGCCAGGATCGATCACGATCGAAGTGAAATCCGATTCGATGATGGCTGGGCCTGCAATCTGCGCGCCGATCGGCAGCGCCTCGAAGCGCCAAACATCGACCTCGCGCCAATCGATGCTGGTGAAGCGCACACGGCGCGACGCCAACCTGGCCCCGCCCGGCTTTGCCGCCAGGCGCCCCGGCTCCGGCGCCCCGATGCGGCAGCGCACCTCGGCGTTCCAACTCACCGCCTCGATCGGCGCCGCGCGATCGCTGACGGCGAAGATTTCCTCGTGCGTGGTGTGAAAGTCGTCGACCAATGCGGCGAGATCCGCGTCGGTCTCGAAGCGGGCGCGGCGCAGCGGGACTTCGATCTCCCACGCCTGATCCATGTAGCGCGCCTCGGTCGACCAATCGATGGTGACGGCTTGCGCGCCGGCGCCCGGACCTGCCGCAAAGCTTTCGCACTCTGCCTCAAGCCTCGCCAACATGGCGTTGACGCGGGGCGCGTCGAAATTCCGGCTCTCGGCATGCAGCATGGCGTGGGAATGCGCGGTCAGGTCGGAGATGAGCGCGCCGGCGGCGGCGAGCGCCGCGGCGGTCTCGGGAACGATGACGCGCCGGCAGCCGAGACGACGGCCGATTGCCACGCAGTTGAGCCCAGCCGCGCCGCCGCCGGCGACGAAAATGGCCTGCGTCGGGTCGATGCCCTGGTTGACCGTGATGTCCATGATCGCCTGCACCATGTGCTCGGTGGCGAGGTCCATGACGGCGGCGGCGGCCTCCTCGACGCTCTTGCCAAGTGGCTCGCCGACGTCGCGACGAATCGCTGCCGCGGCGCCCTCGCGGTCCAGCGCCATCCTGCCGCCGAGAAAAAAATCCGGATCGATGAAGCCGAGCACCAGCGCCGCATCCGTCACGGTCGGATGCACGCCGCCGCGCCCGTAGCAAACCGGCCCCGGCTTCGCGCCGGCGCTCTTCGGCCCGACATGCAACAGCTCGCCGGCATCGACCCAGGCGATCGAGCCGCCGCCGGCGCCGATGCTTTTCACATCGACGGAGGGCATGCCGGTCATATGGCTGCGAAACGGCTGGCCGAGCCATGTCTCCCGGCTGCGCGGAATGCGTCCCTTGCGGACCAACGATACGTCGAAGGTGGTGCCCCCCGTATCACCGACGATCAGCGTCTCCGCATCGCCGGCGCCGTATGCACGAGCGGCGACAGGCGCCATGCTTGGGCCGGAATTGATCAGATGCACCGGCGCTTCGGCCACGCGCGCTGCGTCCATCACGCCACCTTGCGAGGTGACGACCAGGACGCGCCCGGCAAACCCCGCTTCGCGCAGACGCTGTTCGAGGCCACGCATGTAGGCGCCCATGACAGGTTTCAGCGAAGCGTCGATGACCGTGGAGGAGGCACGCCGGTATTCGCGGATGGACGGGTTGATCTGGTGCGAGAGCGTGTAGGGAACGCCGGGCAAATGCCGCTCGATCAGTTCGCCCATTGCGAGTTCGTGCGCGGGGTTGACGATCGACCAGAGGAAGCAGACGCCGATTGCCTCGATCCGTTGCGTCCGCAGCCGCTCCAGGATGGCAACCGCGGCAGCGGCGTCGAACGGGATTTTCACCAGCCCGTCGACCGTGATGCGCTCCGGCACTTCGCAGGTCAGGGCCTTCGGTACATAAGGTTCGGTGTAGGGCACGGTGAAGTTGAACGGCTCCATCCTGCCGCCTTCGCGGAACACCAGGGTGTCCGGATGGCCCTTGGTGGTCACGAACGCGGTCCTCGCCGTCGAGCCGGTGACGATCGCGTTGATGGCATGCGTGGTGCCGTGCACCAGGATCTCGCCGCGCGCGAGATAGCTGGCCAGCGGCTCCCCGCCGACATCTGCGGCGCTGCGCAGGCTGTCGATCACGCCGGCCACGGGATCGGCCGGTGTCGTCGATGCCTTGTGCAGCGAGAGCCGCCCGTCGTCTTCCGCCACCACGAGGTCCGTGAACGTCCCGCCCGTGTCGACGGCAAAGCGAAGGCCCATTCCCGCTCTCCCCACCCTTGTCTGTTCTGTTGAGCAGGGCTTGAGTGCCATGCACCGGCGGGCGCGTCGAGGCCTTACCGCGCCGTACTCTCGCGCTCCACGACCGTGACCGCCAGCTCGACGCGCCGTGGCCCGGCCATATCCCCCGCCAGCCGGCGCATCAGCAGCGCGCCGGCCTGTTGCCCGATTTCGTAGGCAGGCACGCGCACCGATGTCAGCGTCGGGCTGACCATGCGGGCGATGTCGAGGTCGTGGAAGCCGGCGATGCCGAGCCGTGGCACCGCGATGCCGCGATGGCGGCACGCGGCGAGCGCGCCCACCGCGTAGACGTCGTTGGTGAAAAATACCGCGTCCACCCCCGGGTCGCGCGCCAGCAGATCGAGCAGCGCCCGTCCGCCATCCTCCGGCACGATACTGCGCGAGGCCCCGATCGTCGGCACGTCGAGCACCGGCAAGCCAAGCTCCGCGACGGCACGGCGATACCCCTGCTCGCGCCGCTCGGTACGCTCGTTGCCGGCCGTCGGGCGCGAGACGAAGGCGATGCGGCGGTAGCCACGGCCCGCCAGCGCGACCGTCATGGCGTGCGCCGCCGCCTCGTTGGAATAGCCGACGACCGTGTCGATCGGGTCGTCGCTCAGTTCCCAGGTTTCCACCAGCGGAATCCCGGCAGCCACCAGTCTGGCGCGGGCGCCAGGGCTGCGGGTGATCCCCGTCAGCACGATCGCGTCCGGCCGCCGGCTCAAAAAGGCGTCGATCAGCGCGTCCTCGTTCGTCACCGAGTAGTCGGTGTCGGCGAGCATGAGATGGTAGCCCTGGTCGCGGCAGACGTCGGCCAGCCCCTGGATGGTATCGGCGAACACCGCATGCTGGATCGTCGGCACCAGCACGGCGACGACGCGGGTGCGCTGGGACTTCAGGCTGCCGGCGACGTGATTGGGCAGGTAGCCCAGCGCCCGCACCGCCGCCTCGATCCGCTCGCGGGTGGCCTGCGCGACCCGCTCCGGCTCACGCAGGTAGCGCGATACCGTCATTTTGGTCACGCCGGCCAGCGCCGCCACGTCGTCCATGCGTGCGCGGATGCCGGTACGCCCGGCCGGCGTCGCCGGGTCCGGCACAGGCCCGGGCGCGCCCGGCGTCATCTCCATTCGTTGACCATGCCTCATGATACCGTTAACATTACCCGCCGGCCAGGACGAGTCGCGGGCGGGCGGGGAGGATCGTAGCATGATCGACGGCGCCGGGCGGCGCGACTGCCGTGTCACCGCCGTGCAGACCCATGTCGTGGGCATGCGCTGGCGCAACTGCGTGTTCGTGCGCATCGAGACCGACGACGGCATCACCGGCGTGGGCGAGGGCACGCTGGAGTTCCAGCCGCTGGCCGTACAGGCAGCGATCGGCCAACTCGCGAGCCGCTACGTGATCGGCCAATCCGCCTTCGCCATCGAGCGGCTGTGGCTGGAAATGTACCGCAACGAGTTCGCCCGCGCCTCCGCCATCATCAACAGCGCCATCGGCGCGATCGAGATGGCGTTGTGGGACATCGTCGGCAAGGCGCTGGACCGCCCGGTCTACGACCTGCTCGGCGGGCAGGTGCACGAGGATCTGCCGGCCTACGCCAACGCCTGGTACGGCACCGGCAGTTCCGTCGCCGAGATCGCGCTGGCCGCCCGCGCGGTGGCGGCGAAGGGCTATCGCGGCCTGAAATTCGATCCGTTTGGCGGCGCCGGCCGCGATCCGGAACGCGCGGTGCTGCGGCGCGGCGTCGAGATCGTCGCCGCCGTGCGCGACGCGGTCGGGCCGGACATGGACATCATGATCGACTGCCATGGCCGCTTCAGCCCGGGCACCGCGATCGAGGTGGCGCGGGACCTCGCGCCCTCCGGCCTGTTCTGGATGGAGGAACCGACCGACTCCGAGAACGCGCACGCGCTGGCGGCCGTCGGGCGCAACATCCCGATGCGTCTGGCCACCGGTGAGCGCTGCTACAGCCGCTTCCTGCTGCAGTCGCTGCTGGCGACCAACGAGATCGACGTGCTGCAACCCGACCCGATCCATGTCGGCGGCATTCTCGAATCCAAGAAGATCGCGGCGATCGCCGACGCGCAATACGTGCCGGTGTCGTTCCACAACCCGTTCGGGCCGGTGGCGACCGCCGCGGCGATCCAGGTCGATACCTGCACGACGAACTTCATCATGCAGGAATCATTCTGCGAATACGACGTGCCCTGGCGCTTCGACCTGCTGGAGCACGCGCCGCGGCCGGTGCGCGGCCGCTACGCCATTCCGCGCCGGGCCGGCCTCGGCGTCGGCGATCTCGTGATGGACACGGTGCGGGCACATCCCTTCGACCCGGCCGCGTTCCTGCCGATGTGGACCAACGATTGGGCAGCCCGGTTCTGAGGCCCCATATTCGGCTTGACCGAACATGATACCGGTAGCATCGTTGCAGGATGGCGCTTGCGACATTCGCGGCGACCCACAAAAAACCGGGAGGACAACGTCCATGAAGCGCGACCATGCGTGTGTGGCGGCGACCGCGGCGGCGCTCTGTGCGCTGGCTGCGGTCGCCGCCGGGCCGGCCGCCGCCGACAGCGGCAAGGTCTACACCATCTACCTGTCCAACAACTTCGTCGGCAACGACTGGCGCCAGCAGATGCTGCACAGCGTCGAGGTGGCCGCCACAAAGCCGCCGCTGGTCGGGCACGTCACGCTCAAGGTCAACAACGTCGAGACCACGACACAGGCGCAGATCAACTCGCTCAACAACATCATCCGCGAGAAGCCCGACGCGATCCTCGTCGATGCCGGCTCCGGCGATGCGCTGAACCCGACGCTGGAACGCGCCTGCAAGGCGGGTATCGTCGTTGTCAGTTTCGATCAGGTCGTCACCGCCGACTGCGCCTACAAGGTCTCCTCGAATTTCGACACCATGGCGGCGAACCAGGCCGCGTGGATCGCAAAGATCCTCGGCGGCAAAGGCAAGGTGCTGATGGATCGCGGCCTCGCCGGGGCGCCGGTGTCGCAGCAACTCGAAAATGGCTTCAAGGCTGTGTTGGCGAAATATCCGGGGATCGAGATCGTCGGGTATTTCAACGGCAACTACGCGCTCGGGCCGGAGCAGGCAGGCGTCGCCAACCTGCTCGCCGCCAATCCGCAAGTCGACGGCATCATCTCGCAGGCCTACGGCACCGGCGCCATCACCGCGTTGCAGGACGCCGGGCGCAAACTGGTGCCGATCACCGCGGCGGCGTTCAACGGTACCGCCATCACCTGCCTGAAGACGGCGACGCAGTGCATCCTCGGCCCGAATCCGCCCTATCTGTCCGCGGTCGCGATGCGTCTCGCGCTCGACGTGCTGGAGGGCCACGCACCAGCGTCGAAAACCATGCTGGTGGAAACGCCGCTGCTGACCACCGATCCGGTGGACGCCGACTATGTCGGCACCGCCAAGCCTGAGAAGATCGCGATTGGCACGACGGCTTTCCCGGAGCTGCCGCCGGGGCTGTCGCTGCCGGTCACGCCGGATTGGGTGCAGATTACGCCGGCCGAAGCATTGGGTAAGTAGGCGAGGGCGCTGCTCTCGACCCGGCAGGGGCCGTGAGGCCCCTGCCCCCCCTACAGAGTTGATGTGCGGATCAAAGCATCCGCCCGCGACAGGACCTCGGGACGCAAAGCTATTCCGAGGCCGGGCGCGTCCGGCGCAGTCACGTGGCCGTCGGCGACCACGGGCAGGGTGGTTGCGACTTCCTTGTACCAGCCGGTGGTGTAGGCGCGCACCATCTCCTGCCAATTGACATTCGGCAGCACGGTGGACAGCGCCACGCTGGCCGCGAACGTGATCGGCCCGGTGCAGTCGTGCAGCGTCACCGGCAGCGAATGCGCCTCCGCCATCGCGGCAATCTTCCGTGCCTCCGTGATCCCGCCGCACCAGGCCAGATCGAGCATCACGATGGAGGCAGCCCCAGCCGCGATCATGGCGGCGAAGCTGGTGCGCGTCGCGAGCCGCTCGCTGGCGCAGATCGGGATGCTGGTATGGCGGGCGAGCTGCGCCATCGCATCAAAGTCGTTGAAGCGAATGGGCTCCTCGATCCAGGCCGGCGCGAACGGTTCCAATGCCGTCGCAATCGCCATCGCGCACGGCAACGACCACAGCCCGTGCAACTCCACCATGATCTCCATGTCGTCGCCAACGGCATCGCGGATCTTTTGGAACGGTTCGAGTGCGCGAGCGAGGTCGGCTCGGCCGATGCGCGTGCCGTTGGAGGCCTCGGCGGCGATGTCGAACGGCCAGATCTTCATCGCGCGGATACCCTCGTCCCGGAGGCTGCGGGCGAGGCGGTCGGCATGGAAGCGGAACCCGAGCAAATCCTCGTAAGGTCCCTCCGCCGCCGCCTGAGCGGCGAGCGACCAATCCTCCGTGCGCTCGAACAGCGCGTGCCGCTTGCTGGCGCGCGCGTGACCGTAGCCGGCGCAGGTGTTGTAGACCGGCACGCGCGCATGCGTGCGCCCACCGAGCAGCCGCCACACCGGTTCCCCCAGCGCCTGCCCGCAGATATCCCACAGCGCGATATCCACCGCCGAATTGCCGCGTGTCTCCGCCCCTGAGTCGCGAGACCCGACATAGACATTCTGCAGCTTGAAACTGTGCCGCTCGATGTCACGTGGATCGGTGCCGAGCAGGTAGGGCGCCACGTTGTCGTGCAGATAGGCGGCGACCGGGCTGGGCGCAAAGAAGGTCTCGCCGGTGCCGACGATGCCGTCGTCGGTGTGCAGGCGCAACCAGAGCAGGAACGGAAACTCGGCGAGTTGGATGGTCTCCAGACGCGTGATTTTCACGGCCCGTCCTCGCGAGTTCCAAGCCGCTTTTCCCAGCCGGTTTGAAAGATGTTCAAATAGGCGTGCGGGTCGTAGGGATGCGCGTGCGCTACGTCGAGATTGAGATCGATGCCCAACCCCGGCGCGTCGGGCAGCGACAGATGGCCGTTGTCCGGGTCGATGACCGGGTTCCAGGTCACAAGGTCGCGCGCCCAAGGCTCGTTGAACGCGTCGAAATGCTCCTGGATCAGAAAATTCTGCACGCAGGCGGCGAGCTGCAGGCACACTGCCGTCGCCACCGGGCCGCCGCTCTGGTGCGGTGCGATCCAACTGCCGTGCGCCAACGCGAGGTTCGCGACCGCCAGCGTGTTGCCGATGCCGCCGAGCGACATCGGCTCCGGTTGGAAGATGTTGACGCCGCCGCGTTCGGCGAGCGTGTAGAACTGGCCAACCGTGTCATACATCTCGCCGGTCGCGACGCGGATCGGGCTCTGCGCGGCGACGCTGTGCACCGCTTCCTGCCGATCTCGCGTGGTCGGTTCCTCCCACCAGTAGATGTCCAGATGTGCGAACCGGCGCGCCGTACGCAGCGCCTCGGCCTCGGTGAAGCGCGCGTGCACGTCGATCAGGATTTCGACACGCTGCCCCAACCCATTGCGCAGGTTGCGGACAATCTCGTATGCGAGATCCAGCTCTTCCGCGGCGATGAAGCCCTGCGCGGTGCCGAACGGGTCCAGCTTGAGCGCACGAAATCCCTTTGCCATCACGCTGCCGGCGGCGTCCAGAAACGCCTCCGGCGTCCGCTCCGTCCGATACCAGCCGTTGGCGTAGCCAAGCACGCTCTCGCGCACGCGCCCGCCGAGCAATTGATGCACTGGCACGCCAAGCGATTTTCCGACGATGTCCCAACACGCCGTTTCAATCGCCGCAATGGCGGTGCGATGGATGTGCCCGCCGTCGAGCGAGACGCTGTCGAGCAGCCGCTTTGCCAGCGCCGTGATCCGGCGTGGATCCTGTCCAATGGCCAGATGTTCGAGTTCGCGCACCGCCGCTTCGGTGGTGCGAATGAAGCCGTTCAACGTCGCCTCGCCGATACCGTGAAGGCCGGTGTCGGTGATGACGCGAACAAACAGCCAGTTCTTCCATCCGGCGCCAACGGCGTACGTCTCAATTGCGGCGATGCGCATCGGTCAGTCCCCCTTGCCGCTCCACGCCGCGAGGATCGCGGCGGCGATGCGCGGCGCGGTCAGGCCGTAGCGATCCTGCAGCGTGGCGACGGAACCGCAAGGAATAAATCGGTCCGGCAATCCGATGCGCATCAGGCGTCGGGAAACGCCGCGCTCGAACAGCGCCTCGGCGACAAGGCTGGCAAGACCACCGTCGGTCACGTGGTTCTCGGCGGTCACCAGCAGCCCGACGCGCCCGGCGAACTCCGCCACCGCATCGGCATCGAACGGCTTGATGGTGGGCACATGCAGGATGCCGACACCGATCCCTTGTTGCGCCAGCGCCTCGGCCGCGTCGATGGCACGCTCGGTCATCATGCCGGTGCTGACGATGCCGATATCGGCGCCGTCGCGGATCTGCACCGCATGACCAATGCGGAAGCGATAGCGCGCCGGGTCCAGCACCACCGGCACCATGCCGCGCAGCAGCCGCATGTAGACCGGCCCGTCATACTCGGCGAGCGCCGCCGTTGCCTGCGCGATCTCGGTGGCGTCGCACGGGTCGATCACGACAAGGTTCGGGATGAGGCGCATCAATCCCAGATCCTCGATCGCCTGGTGCGTACCGCCGTAGCCGGTGGTCAGGCCCGGCAGCCCGGCGATGATTTTCACATTCACCCGGCTATGCGCGCAGGCAATGGCGATGAAGTCGTAGGCGCGGCGCGTCGCGAACACGCCGTAGGTGGTGGCGAACGGAATGCAGCCGGTGCGCGCGAGGCCGGCGGCGATAGCGACAAGATTCTGCTCCGCCATGCCGACATTGAAAAAGCGCCCGGGATGCGCATCGCGAAACGGCAGGATGTCCGTGTATTTGCCGAGGTCGGCGGTCAGGCCGACGATGTTTTCGTGGGCCTGCGCCGCTGCCACGAGCGCCTTGCCGAACGGCGCCTCGACAGTTGGCCGCGTGCCCGTCGCCTCGTCCTGGCCCATCGCCAGCGTGCGGCCGCGCTCAACCATTGGCCGCCTCCAGTTCCCGTACCAGCGCGTCCCACTCGCCAAGATCGACGCGGACGAAATGCGCGCGCTCGCGCCTCTCCAGCGTCGGGATACCTTTGCCGGGGACGGTGCGCAGCACGATCGCCTTGGGCTTGCCGGAGCGGCTGCGGGCACCGTGCAAGGCGTTGACAATCCGCGCCATGTCGTTGCCGTCGATCTCCGCGGTTTCCCACCCGAAGGCACGCCACTTGTCGGCGACCGGCTCCATGTCGAGCACAAGTGCTCCATCGGCCTGGATGCCGTTGCAGTCGATCAGCGCCACCAGATTATCGAGGCCGAAATGTCCTCCGGACATCGCCGCTTCCCAGGTGGCACCTTCCTGCATCTCGCCGTCGGACAGTTCGACAAACACACGGCTTTCCGATGCCTGCAAGCGCAAGCCGAGCGCCATGCCCACGGCCTGTCCCAGCCCATGCCCGAGCGAGCCGCCGATCATTTCCACGCCGGGTGTGGTGTCCAGCGTGCTCATGTCCAGCCGGCTGTCGTCGGCGCCGTAGCTTTCCAACTCCGCAACCGGGATCACGCCGGCCTCGGCCAGCACCGCCCACAGGGCGATCGAATAATGTCCTGTTGACAACAGGAAGCGATCCCGCCCCGGCCAGTCCGGCCGCTCCGGATCGTAGCGCAGTTCATGGAAATACAGCGCCGCCAGCGCGTCGGCGATACCCAGGCCCTGCGCGATGTAGCCGGCGCCCTGGCGCCGCGCCATGGACACCATATGCCGGCGCAAATTCAGCGCGACACCTTGCAGGAACGACACTGGCGAGGCGTCTGCCGGCTGATTCTTCACCGCCACGCTCTCAATCCTTGTCCAGACCGCCGCTGAGGTTGAGCCGCTCCGCCGTCACGTAGGGCGGTGCGTCGAGCGCCAGCCAGACGATGCCGGCTGCCACTTCGTCGCAATCGGTGCGCCGGCCGAGCGGCACCCGGCGCGTCCGCTCGTCGAGGAACGCCTGCAGGTCAGTGCGCCCATCCAGCCGCGCCAACTCGGCCTCGGTGCTGCGCTGCATGGCGGTATCCATCATGCCCGGCGCAACGCTGTTCACCAGCACCCCGAACGGCGCGAGCGCGATGGCGGCGGCGCGGGTGACGCTGTCCACCCCGGCCTTGCTCGCCGCGTAGGCAAGGTAGTTCGGCAACGCCATGCGCGACGCCGGCGAGGTGACGTTGACGATCCGCCCGGACCGCTGCTCGCGCATGATCCGCCCGGCCGCCGCGCAGGCCAGCGCCACGGTGCGCAGGTTCAACGCGAGCGTGCGGTCCCACAGCCGCGGCGTCATCTCGAAGAAGCTTTCGATCCCGCCGTAGCCAGCATTGTTGACGAGGATGTCGAGCCGCCCCAGACGAGCGGCGGTGGCGATGATGGTGCCGTCCGGTTCGCCAGCCGCGGTCAGATCCGCGGGCATCGCCACCCCGTCGCCGCATAGCGAAGCGGTCTCCGTGGCGCCGGCCTCGTCGATGTCGGCCGCCACCACCACGCAACCGCGCCGCGCCAGCGCCACGGCCACCGATCGGCCAAGCCCGCTGCCCGCGCCTGTCACCAATGCCACCGGCCGCTGCGTCGCCGTCATCGCTTCCCCGCCGTGCTTTGTGATACCGGTATCATGTGTGCTCTCCAACGTCCATCAGCTCCGGCGCGCGCCCAGCCGCCCCAGCATCGTCTGCACGGCGGGGGTTGCCAGCGACACCGTCAACAAAATGACCACGCCGTAGACCACCAGCAGCGCGCCATTGCTGAGGCGGAAGATCGGCAGCAGCCCGGTCAGGATCGTCAACACCAGCGCGCCTGCGATGGTCCCCAGATACGTGCCGTTGCCGCCGAGAATGGACGCACCGCCAATGGCAACCGCGGCGATCGAGGTGAACAGGTACGGGTCGCCCATGCCGAGATAGGCCTGTCCGCTGTAGCCGGTCAGCAGCACACCGGTAAACGCAGCCGTAGCCCCGCTGATCGCATAGGCGCTCAGGATCACCTGCCGCACCGGCACGCCCGAAAACTCCGCCACCATGCGCGCCGTGCCGAGCGCATACAGGTAGCGCCCGAGCACCGTCCGCCCCAGCAGCAGCGTCGCCGCTGCCGCCAGCGCCAGCCAGATCAGCAGGATCACCGGGATCGGCCCGGCGCGGCCCGTCGCCATCACCTGCAGCACATGCGGCGTCATCGCCGGCGGCGAGCCGCCAGTCGCCACCAGCAGCAATCCTTGCAGGATGGTGTTGGTGGACAGCGTCATGATGATCGGCGGGATGCCGGCCCAGGCGATGCCGGCGCCGTTCACCGCGCCCACCAGCGCGCCGCCGGCGACGATCAGCGGCACCGCCCAGACCAGCGGCGTGTTCGCGCCATCGGCGATCAGCGTCACCAGGATCGCGGCGCTGTTCAGCACCCAAGGCACCGAGAGGTCGATGCCGCCGCCGATGATCACCAGCGTCTGCCCGACGGCGACGATGCCGGTGAACGCCGACACCACGATCAGGCTGCGCAGATGGCTGGGTGCCGCGAATCCCGGCGAATACAGGCTGGTCAGCGCGAAGATCAGCAACGCGCCGGCATAGGCCAGCAAGGTCGAGCGCCACACCCGCCACTTGCCGCTCACAACGCCGCATCCCGCCGCGCCATCGCCAGCTCGCCGAGCGACGTCGCCAGCACGCTGAGCACGAGAATGAGGCCGGCCACCACCGGCTGCCAGTAGCTGGAGATGTGCAGCACGAACACGACGTTGCCGATGATCGTCAGGATGAACGCACCCACCGCCGACCCCGCCAGCCCGCCACGCCCGCCGGAGAGTACGGTGCCGCCGATCACCACCGCCGCGACGGCCGGGAGGACGAAATCGTTGCCCACCGTCGGCGAGCCTGATCCGGTCTGGCTGGTCAGGAACAGCCCGCCCAACGCGGCGAACAGTCCGGAAAGTCCGTAGGCGGCGACATTCATCCGGCCGAGCGCCACGCCGCACAAAAACGCACTGCGCTCGTTGGACCCGGCGGCACGGATCGACGCGGCAAGCCGCGTGCGCCGGAACCATGCCCACCACAGCAACAGGGCAGCCAGCGACCAGACGGCAAGAGAAAGCCCGGCAAACGTGCCGGCGCCGGCGTCCACCCACCAGCCCGGCACCGCACCGCCCTCGCTCGGCAGCACGATCAGCGCGGTGCCGCCGACGATCGACCACGTCGCCAGCGTCACCAGGAACGGCTGCAATTCAAGCACCGAAATCAACGCGCCGTTCAGCATCCCGACCACCGCGCCAATGACCAGAATGAGCACCGCCCATCCGGCCATTTCCAGCGGTCCCGCCGCGCCGCGCGTCGCCGCGATCGCGGTTGCGAGGCTGAGGATGCCGCCGACGGACAAGTCGATGCCGCCGCGCAGGATCACGATGGTTTCGCCGGTCGCAACCAGGATCAGCGTCATCGCCGCGGCGGCGTCGGTGTTCAGTTCGTCCAGCGTGAACACGCCGCGCCGCAGCGCCGCAAGCACGATCAGCAGCGCCAGCAGGATCGCCGCCGGCGCCAGCAGCGGCCCCATGCCGCGCAGCCCTGCCCGCATCACGCCGCCTGCCGTTCGGCCAGGGTCGCCCGCAGGATCGCTTCCTCGTCGATCGCCTGCCCCTCCAGCACCGCGGCGACACGGCCGTAGCTCAGCACCGCAACGCGGTCGGCCAGATGCGTCAGTTCGGGCAAATCCGTCGAATAGAACAGGATCGCATAACCCTGCGCCGCGAGATCGCGCATCAGCACGAAGATCTCCGCCTTGGTGCCGACATCGACGCCCCTCGTCGGGTCGTAGAACAGCAGGATGCGCGCTTGCGTCGCCAGCAGCTTGGCCAGCACGACTTTTTGCTGGTTGCCGCCAGACAGGGTGCCCGCCAGTTGTTCCGGCGAGGAGACCTTCACTTGCAGCCGCCGCACCGCATCGGCCACCAATTCGCCTTCGCGCCGCAGGTCCAGCAACCCGTGTCGGGCGATCCGCGGCAGGATCGCGAGAATGAGATTTTCCCGCACGCTCTTGCTCAGCAGCAGCCCCTGCAACCGGCGATCCTCCGGCAGCAGCGCCATGCCGACGCCGGCCGAAAGCGCATGATGCGGGTCGCGGATCACGGTCGGTTTGCCCCAGACGCTGATCCGTCCTTGCGACCGCGTCGCCCCGAACAACGCGAGAAACAACTCGCGCTGCCCGTGCCCCTGCAAGCCGGCAACACCCAGAATCTCGCCTTCGTGGAGTGAAAAATCGACGCCGCGCAGCCGATGCCCGACGGTCAGCCCTTCCACCTGCAACGCCACGCGCGCGGTGCGCGTCACACGCCGTTCCGGATACAGCCGGTCGAGCCGCCGGCCGAGCATCATCGTGACGATCTCGTCGTCCGACAGGTTTGCAGTCGTCCGCGTGCCGACGGTTTCGCCGTTGCGCAGTACCGTCATCCGCTCGGCGACACGGCGCACCTCGGCGAGCCGGTGCGAGATGTACAGCACGAGCTTGCCGGCATCGGCGCGTTTGCGTGCGATCGCCAGGAGCCAATCCACCTCCTGCGGCGGCAGCGCCGACGTGGCTTCGTCGAGGATCAGCACATCGGGATCGCCGGCCAATGCCTTGGCGATCTCGACCACCTGCCGCTCGGCCACGGAAAGATGCCGCACCGCGCGGTCCGGTGCAATTTTGGTCAGGCCGAGTTCGCCAAGCAGCCACGCGGTGCGGCGCAGCAACTCGCGCCGGTCGACGGTGCCGAACCATGTCAATGGTTCGCGCCGGAACCAGATGTTCTCGGCAACCGTCAGGTCCGGCACCAGCGAGAGTTCCTGGAACACGGCGGCGATGCCGGCACGCTCGGCCTCGCGCGGGTTCTTCGGGGCGAACGGTTGCCCGCGCAAGCTCAGCGAGCCCTCGTCGGCGGCGATGGCGCCGCTGAGGATCTGAATGAACGTGCTCTTGCCTGCGCCGTTCTCGCCGAGCACCGCGTGCACTTCGCCGGCCCGCGCCTCGAACGCGACGCTCTTGAGCGCGACGATGCCGCCGAACCGCTTGGTGATTCCCGTCGCCTGCAGCAGGCTCATCGCCGTGCGTGTCCGTTGTCGTCCGTGTCGGAGCAGAAGCCTCCCCCGTTCCGCCGGAACGGGGGAGCGCGTGGTCAGGAGCCGGCGGCTTCCTTCGCCGTGATCTCCACCCAGTCCGGCGAAATCGGCAATGCGAGACCGGGCGGTTGATCGGGGAACGCGTTCTTGCCGATCTCCAGCTTCTGGAAATCCGCACCCTTCGAATAGTCGGCCTTCAGGATGTCCGTGGTCAGGCGCGGGCTTTCGAACTGGATGATTTTCGAGGCCGGCTTCTTGCCGTCGAGAATCTCTACCGCCAGCCTGATCGCCTCGGACGACAGATAGGCCGGATTGACGCCGAGAATGCATTTCGCACCCGGCGTCTGCGCGCAGGTGACGCCGGAGATGTTGTAGGAGAACGCGGTCACCGGCACGATCGGCCGCCCGGCGTCCTGCAGCGCCTTCAGCGCGCCGACGCCGTAGCCTTGCGTCAGGATGCCATCGATATGCGGGTTGGCGGCGAGCAGGCTGGCGACGCCGCTCTGCTCCGGGCCGAGCGCGTAGTTGCCGTTGAAGTAGCCGACCACCTCGATGCCCGGATTTTCCTTCAGCACCTTCTCGTAGCCCGTCTGCAGCATCTCCGAGATGCCGGCGCCCGCCAGCCCGCGGTCGAGCAGCACCTTGCCCTTGCCGCCGATCGCCGCGACCAGCCATGCGGCAAGGTCATGCGTCATCGTGTCCCAGTTGGACGCAACCTGATACGCGCAATCGGCGCTCACCACCTGATCGAAGCTGATCACCACGATGCCGGCGGCGCAGGCTTTCTCCACCGTCGGGTT
>Ga0302314_10007205_pt1 | contig 20014 bp, 20 predicted proteins | sample III_Palsa_N2_3_FD_200533 | JGI IMG/M metagenome (GOLD analysis project Ga0302314, IMG submission 200533) | Peat permafrost microbial communities from Stordalen Mire near Abisko, Sweden - III_Palsa_N2_3 | ecosystem: Environmental > Terrestrial > Soil > Palsa > Peat permafrost | place: Sweden... | reverse complement strand
CGCCGCAAGGTCCGACGTACTCCGGCCGTTCTGGCCGCCACCACGGTCGCCACCATGATGGTGGCGACCACCGGCCTGGCCGCGGCATCCGAGCTTCCCGGCTCGGCCGGCCGCGCCGTGCAGGGAATTCTCGGCACCGTCGGGGTGAACATCAACTCGCCCGGCCCAGCAGGCCCCACCGGTGCCGGCGGGTCCGGTCCTTCGGCCCCCGCGTCCAGCGGCAACCTGAGCATGGGCGTGACCCATGGGGGCTGCACCGTCGGTGGCTCGGCCGTAGCCGGCGTCAGGACGGCGTCGTGCACGATCACGGTCCCCCGAACGGGAACGCGGGCGACGACTATCGGGCCTGCGGCTACCGCGACACGTTCGTCGTTGCACAGGTCGAAGCCGGCCGGTATAGAGAAGTTCCGCGAACCCAAGGGTGCCGTGCATACACGGGGCGGGAGCACCGTCGTCCAAGGGTCCGGCACCACCGGCGGCGGCGGGACCAGCCGAGGTGGCAACAACGGCGGCGGGTCGTGCGGGACCACGCCGACCACGACCACGACCACCACCACCACGACGACCACGACCACGACGTTGCCGCCGTCGGGGAGCTCGTCGACCGATTCGACGACCACGACCACCGACCCGACTGACGCGGCCGACGGATGTGGCCACACCGGGGGTCACCACGGTTCGGGTTCGGACCCGACCACCACCACGACCACCACCACCCCCTGACGTCAGCCGGCCGGGTCCGGCGGGGCTTCCTACTGCGAACCGAGGAACGGCGCGTCGTAGGCGAACACTCCGCCATCGGAACCGAGCAGCCAGTACCCACCGGTAGCCGGGTCGCCTGCCATTCCCACCATCGGGGCGGCAAGCCACATCCCACCGGCCGAACCGTGGAACCCGGCGTCGCCGTAGGCGAACACCCCGCCGTCTGAAGCGACGAACCAGTACCCCCGGCCGCCGGCCGTAGCAGCCATCCCGTCGACCGGTGCGGCCAGCGTCAGATTCCCCGCCGATCCGTCGAACGGCGCCTCGAAGGCGAACACCCCACCATCGGAGGCCACCAGCCAGTAGCCGCCGGTGGCCGTGTCAGCGGCGATGCCGACCACCGGTCGGTTGAGGTGCCGGCCGCCCATCGACCCGTCGAACCGGGCGTCGCCGAAGGCGAACACCCCGCCGTCCGAGCCCACCAGCCAGTACCCGCGGCCGTCCGGGGTCGGGGCGAGGTCGACCACCGGCGCATTGAGGTGCCGTCCTCCCATCGATCCGTAGAATTGGGCGTCGCCATAGCTGAAGATCCCGCCGTCGGCGGCCACCAGCCAGTACCCGCGTCCGTCCGGGGTGGGCACCAGGTGCTCGACGGGCGCGTTCAGTGCCAGTCCGAGCATGTCACCGTAGGAGACAGCCGTTCCATGGGGTGAGACCCCACCGTAGGCGTCGACCGTCCAATAGCCGTGGCCATCGGCCGTCGAGGCGATGCCCGTGGCCGGTGGGATGAGCGGGTAGGGCAGGATCGATGCGGGCGCCACGAACAGTTGGCGCGCTCCGCCGCACGAGTAGTTGGTGCACGATGCCGACCACGCCGCGTAGGCCAGGTGCCATCGGCCCGACGCATCCTGGAAGAACATCCCGCCGCCGGGTCCCGCCACCTGACCGTAGGAGGTCAGGAAGGGTCCACGGACCGGTTGGTCGCACGGGCCCATGGGTCCCGCGCACTCCACGGCTGTCTCCGAGTAGGAGGAGCTGTCCCAGATCCCGCTGGAGAAGACGAGGAAGTAGTTCCCGGCCGAGTCGACCATCTGCGGGTTCTCGATGGTCGTCTCGAACGGGAAATCGGTCGGGTTCTGGGACTCGAGCAGTCGGGGTTGACCCACCAGGGTCATCCCGTCGGGCCCGAGGGGCTGCGCCCACAGACGGGCCGACTGGTCGGAGCCGCCGTCATTGGTCTTCCAGATCAGGTACGGCTGGTTCGTCGCCGGGTCCACGAACGGGGCCGGGTCGATGGCCCCGCCCAGTGCGCTGTCGCACAGGAGCGGTTCGGTCGAGTTGTCGGTGAACGTCGGGGCGGTGGCTATGAGGTCGGTCGATGTCGCCACCGACAGGCAGTTGGCTCCTGTGTCGTCGGCGTGGCCGGCCAGTGCCGCCGTGTAGAAGAGGATCCAGGTCCCGTCCCACTCGTACACCCCTGGTGCGTTCTGGGTCCCGACCTGCTGCCATGCCGGTGGGTCGGGAAGGGCCGACGCACCGGAGAAGTAGCCGGGGCAGGGGGCCCAACCGGTCGACGGCGCACCGGGTGTGGATCCGCTGTCGCACAGCACCTGGAGGTAGCTGGCCAACTTGGTACCCGTCGAGAAGGCGAAATAGGTGCCGCCGGCCCCGGCGTTGCGGTCGAAGACCACATCGGGGTCGGGGGCGTCGCCCCTGAAGGCCGGTGTGGAGGACCGGGTGACGGTGATGCCGCCGGTGGTGGCCGCCCCGGCCCGGACCGACGTGAACCCGAGCAGCGCCCCGAGGGCGGTGCAGGCGACCATGAGCATCAGGGCACATCGACGAGCGGTCATTGAGAGTGGCCGTGCGTTCTACGAGGGTCCGCCGAACAGGGGAGTGGCCTGCTAGACAAACGGTACCACCGGCCATTCCGTCGTCACCGGCGCGGCCCGAGGAGCCGAGGAGCCCACGATGACCGAACCGAATCCCCACGCCGTCGACCGGGTCGACGAGGACCGCCACGTACCGACGGACGAACCACTGTGGAACGAGTCGCACTACCTCGATTTCGTCGCTCAGGACGGCTCGGTGGCCGGCTATGCCCGTATCGGGCTCTATCCGAACCTCGGGGTGACCTGGTGGACGACGACGGTCGTCGGCCCGGGCCGACCCCTGGTGGCGTCGGTGGCCTACGACCTCCCCGTCCCCGGCCCGACCGGTCTGTCGGTCGATGGCTCCGGATACTCCTTCGACGGGATCGTCCAGCGGCCACTCGACTCGCTCCGCGTCGCCGGCTCGGTGCCCGCCGCAGTCATGGATGACCCGGCTGACGTCTACCGGGACGTCGAAGGGACACCGACATCCCTTGACCTCGACCTCACCTGGACCACCGACGGCATTCCCTACCACTACGACCTGACCACCCGCTATGAGATCCCCTGCCTGGTGGCCGGGAGCATCACCATCGGCGGCGACAAGATCGCCATCGACGGAAGTGGGCAACGTGACCACTCCTGGGGGGTCCGCGACTGGTGGGCGTTCAGTTGGTGCTGGTTCGCCGGGCGGCTCGACGACGGGACCAGGATCCACGGCGCCGACATCCGGATTCCCGGGCAGCGGATCCCTTTCGGCTACGTCCAGCACCTCTCCGGCGAGGTGGTGCCGGTGACCGCCCTCGACGTGACCGAGGAGCTCGGGACCGAGGGGATGCCGTCGTCAGCCCGGATCGTCATGGGACCGGTCGGGCTGGACCTGACCGTCGAGCCGTTCGGCTACGGCCCGTTGCTGTTGACCGCCACCGACGGACGGCAGTGCCGGTTCCCCCGGGCCGCGGTCCGCTTCACCGCTACCGACGGTCGCTCGGGTACCGGATGGATCGAGTGGAACCAACCCCAGGACATCCCGGCCGGGCAGTAGCCTCGCTACGCGTGCGACTCAGCCTGACACCGTCGCTCGACCCGTCGGACTATCGCTACATCCACCGGTTGCGGACCCGCTTTGCCGAGACCGATGCCATGGGCATCATCCACCATGGTGCCTACGCCGCGTATCTCGAGGAGGCCAGGGCGGCCATGCTGCGCGACGCCGGCTATCCCTACGAGGTGGTGCGCTCCGGGCCGGAGGGCATCGACTTCGCCGTGCTGGAGCTCTATGTCCGCCACCGCCGTCCGCTGCGCTTCGACGACGAGGTCGCCATCCACGTGCTGGTCGACGACCTGACCAGGACCACGTTCCAGGTCGGGTATCTGCTCGAGGTGGAGGGGGAGGCCCGGGCCACCGCCGTCACCGTCCACGGGGCGGTCGACCCGGCGGGCCGCCCGTCGCGGATGCCGGCGTTCCTGGCCGAAATCGTCGGCGGGGAGAGGTAGCACCCGTGCGCGTCTCCTATGGGCTGCCCACCCACCGGGTCGACCGCGGTGAGGAGTTCCTCGCTCCCGGCGCCATCGGCGAACTGGCCGCGGCCGCCGAGGCGGCCGGCTTTTCCGCCGTCTACACCACCGATCACCCGTTCCCCGGGGACGACTGGTTGGCCCACGGAGGCCACCACGCCCTCGATCCGCTGGTCGCCCTGTCGTTCGCGGCAGCGGCCACATCCGAGGTACTGCTCCATACCAACCTGTTCGTGCTCGCCTACCGGAACCCGTTCCTGGCCGCCAAGGGGATCGCCACCCTCGACGTGTTGAGCGGTGGCCGCACCATCGTCGGGTTGGGCGCCGGGTACCTGGAGCCCGAGTTCGAGGCGCTGGGCGCATCCTTCGCCGAGCGGAACGATCGCATGGACGAGGCCATGGCCGCCCTCGACGCCGCCTGGTCGGGCGAGAGCGTGAGCTTCGCCGGCACCGGCTACCGGGCCGATGGCAATACCATGCTGCCGCGGCCCCTCCAGCGACCCCGTCCGCCGCTGTGGATCGGCGGGAACAGCCGCCGGGCCATCCGACGGGCCGTCGAGTCAGCCGACGGCTGGTCCCCGTTCCCCAACCCGGCCCGGTTGGCGGCCCGGACCCGCACCGCGCCGCTCGAGACGGCTGGCGACCTGGCCGAACGTCTCGACTACGCCCGTGCCCACGCCATCGAGATGGGACGGGTCGAGCCGCTCACCGTGTGTTTCATCCCCGAGGGGCTGTCGATGGGCGGCCGTCCGGTCGACGAGGAGCGGGTGGTGGCGTCGATCCGCCAGCTGGCGGCCATCGGGGTCGAGTGGGTGAGCGTGGCCCTGCCCGGTGACACCCGGGCGGACCAGTTGGCGGCCATCGAGCAGTTCGGGGAGAACGTACTGATCGAGATCTGAGCGCGGCGGACGGCCGGGCCGTGAGTCCCGCCATCGCCATGCTCGGGCAGTGGGAACGGTCCGCGTCGGCTGACCGTATGCTGGGCGCCGCGGCCCCGTGGCCGTGCCCACCGTTCCCCGACACCTGTCCTCTGGACGATCGGGGACCGTCCCTTGAGGAGAGCGAAGATGAGCATTGCCGTTGGCGACAGGATCCCGGACATCAAGGTGATGACCACGACGGGCGGCAGCCCGACCCACGTGCAGACCGCCGACGTGCTCGGCACCGGCAAGGTGGTCCTGTTCGCCGTGCCCGGGGCCTTCACCCCGACGTGCTCGGACTACCACCTGCCGAGCTACGTGATCCGCCACGACGATCTGGTGGCCAAGGGCGTCGACAGCGTGGTCTGCCTCTCGGTCAACGACCCGTTCGTGATGAGCGCATGGGGCGATTCGCAGAATGTCGGCGACTCGGTGGTGATGCTGGCCGACGGGAACGGTGAGTTCACCGCGGCCGTGGGGCTCGAGATGGACGGCAGCGGCTTCGGCCTCGGAAGCCGCTCCCAGCGCTATGCCATGGTCATCGAGGACGGTGTGGTGACCGCCCTGGCTGTCGAGCCGGGGCCCGGCCTCACGGTGAGCGCGGCCGACGCCGTGCTCGAGATCCTCTAGAACGGACGTGGCCCTCGACTTGGCCGAGGCACTGCGCACCACGGGGGCGGTGCGCGAGTTCACCGACAGCCCGGTCGACGACGCCACCGTCTACCGGGTGCTGGAGACGGCCCGATTCGCGCCCAACGGTGGCAACCGCCAGGCCTGGCGGGTCGTCCTGGTCAAGGACCCCGCCATCCGGGTGGCATTGCGCGACCTCTACCTGCCGGCATGGTACGAGTACCTGGCCCAGGCGTCCGTCGGTCTGACCCCGTGGGCGGTGGTGACCGATCGCCAGCTCGAAGCGGATGCCGTGGCCTCGGCCGGCGACATCGCGGCCCAGGCCACCAGCGGGCGGGGCGGGTTCGCCGAGCACCTCGACGAGGTTCCGGTGATGCTGGTGCTCCTGGCCGACCTCACCCGCCTGGCGACGGTCGATCGCGATCTGGGCCATTACACGATGGTCGGCGGCGCCTCGATCTACCCGTTTGCCTGGAGCATCCTGCTGGCCGCCCGATGCGAAGGCCTGGCCGGGGTGTTGACCACGATGGTCGTCCGCCAGGAGGGCGCCGTCGCCGAACTGCTCGGGGTGCCCGACACCCATTCGGTGGCCGGACTGCTCGCCCTCGGTCGCCCGGTCAAGCAGCCGACCCGACTGCGACGCGGTGCGGTCGAGGAGTTCGCCACGGTCGACCGTTTCGACGGTGCCGCCCTGGAGGCTGAGTGAAGGTCCGGGTCGGCGTGGGCATGGGGCCCCTCGACGGCGACCCGTCCAACTTCGCCGGCCTGGTCGATGATCTCGACGGCCTCGGTTTCGACTCGTTGTGGCTGCCCGAGGTACTCACCGCCCCCACACTCGACCCGCTGACCTCCCTGGCCTTTGCCGCCGCCCACAACCCGCGGCTCAAGCTCGGGACGACCATGTTGCTGCCCGGGCGCAATGTGCTCCGGGTGGCCAAGCAGCTGGCCACTCTCGACCGGCTGTCCTCTGGTCGCCTGTTGGTGACCTTCGTGCCCGGCCTGGCCCAGAATCCCGAGTCCGCCGCCGTCGGCGTGCCGGCCAAGGAAAAAGGCCCGCGCATGGACGAGGTCCTACCCGTGCTGCGTCGGTTGTGGGCGGGGGAGACGGTGGACCATCACGGGCCGGCGGGGGAGTGGGAGGGCGTCACCCTGGCGCCTCTGCCCACCCAGGACCCGTTGGAGTTCTGGCTGGGCGGCATGGTGCCCGCCGCGCTCGAGCGGTGCGGTCGGTTCGCCGACGGCTGGCTGCCCTCGGCGTGCACGCCGGCGGAGGTGGCGGCCGGAAAGATCGTGATCGACGAGGCGGCCGCGGCCGTCGGACGGTCGATCAGCCCGGAGCACTTCGGAGTGTCGCTGGCCTACGCGCCCGGACCATTGGACGCTTCCTTGTCGGCCGCGCTCGGCCGGGCGCGCAAGGGGGTCGACCCGACCACGGTGGTACCGGCCGGGCTCGACTCACTGCGCGGATTCCTCGAGGCGTTCCTCGAGGTCGGGTTCTCCAAATTCGTCGTGCGCCCGCTGGCCCGACCCGAATCGTGGCGCGCCGAGCTCGAGGCCCTGGCCGCGGCGGTGGGGGACCTCCAGACGTGAGCCGCCCGACATGAGCCGGAGCCGACCCGTCGAGTTCGGCTTCGTCGCCCACGACGACGCCGAGCTGTTGGCCCAGATGTCCATGGTCCAAGCCGGTGGCACCGGATGGATCAACATCGAACCGGTCATCGACGATCAGCATCTGCCGGCCGAGCCGGGACCGTTCGCCTTCCTCGGCGGCTCGACCCACCAGGTGCCGGTGATCACGTGGATGCCGGGACGCCGTCAGGGCGATCGTCAGATCAAGCCGACGACGGTGGGCCTCCAGCACGCGTCGGGACCACATGTGGCGTGGCGGCTCCGCGACCTCGGCCAGCCGGTACCCGTCGGGTGGAAGATCACCCAGGACCACCCCCGTCGCGGACTGGTGGCCGAAGTGCCGGCCGACGCCGACAACGGTGCGGTCGTCGGTTGGCTCCTACGCGCCGCCACCAGCGTGTCCCAGGTCGAGATGACCGGAAGATGGACGGCGGCCGTCCATCCAGGCCTCGCCTGACCGGCTCCGTCTTCCGTCGGGTGGCCCGGAGCACACCGGTGCCTCCCCGCGTACAGTCGTGCCCGAGGCGTCGTGCGGTGCCGAACTACGCAACTGAGAGGTGTGTCGATGATCAAGGATTTCAAGGAATTCCTGCTCCGTGGGAACCTGCTCGACCTGGCGGTGGCCTTCGTGATCGGAGCGGCCTTCACCCTCGTGATCACCGCCATCACCACCGATGTCATCACCCCGTTCATCAAGGCCATCTTCGGGGGCTCGACCCAGTTCAACAACCTGTCGTGGACGATCAACGGGTCGCAGATCTACTACGGCAAGGTGCTATCTGCATTGCTCAATTTCGTGATCGTGGCCGCCGTGCTGTTCTTCCTGGTGATCAAGCCGGTCAACGCGCTCATGGGCAAACTCGGACGCACCCCGAGCGAGGATCCGGTCCGCGAGTGCCCCGAGTGCCTGTCCAAGGTGCCCGATGCCGCCACCCGCTGCGCCTACTGCACCTCGACGTTGACGCCGACTGCGGCCTGAGTCACGCCGGCCTGAGCCACGCCGGTCGGGGTGATGGCCGGCTGAGTGGTGGCGGCCCGGGTAACGGTCGGCGGAGCGGTGGCAGGCTGAGTGGCGCCCGTCGGAGTGATGATCGGTTGAACGCCAGTGGGCGGAGAGGCGACGTCCACGGTCAGCACCTCGGCGTGGACGTGTCCCGGGACCCGTCGCCACACGACGGCGGTGACCACCAGTGCACACGCCGTCAGCACGGCCGCCGACACGAAGGGGAGCCACGAGGCGAAGGCGAAAGCCGCACCGGCCACGGCCGCCGACACCGCGGTAAGGGCGGTCTGGGTCGTCCCGAACATCCCCTGGATGCGCCCGACCTCCGACGGCTCGGACCCTTCGGTGAGCAACGACTGCAACGCGGGCATGGCCGCGGCGAATCCGAGCGCCTCGGTTCCGCCCAGGACCATCAGGGCCGGGACCCAGTGGATGAACGGGTACGACGCGCAGAAGACCATGGCGATCCCGAGGCCTCCGAGCACGAGCAGGCGGCGGTCCATGTGGTCGGCCAACCAACCGCTCGGGCGGGAGGCGATCACGAACGGGACGGCGAACAGGGTCCATGACACACCGATCTGCCAACTGGCCGCACCCCGCGACAAGAGGAGCAGGGTCCAGCAGATGTCGTAGACGCCGGTGGTGAGTCCGAGGGCGGCCGACGCCACCAGTGCCCCGGTCATCGACGGTCGCCACCTCAGGGCACTGAGCCCGTTGACGGTTCCGTCGGCGTTGGTCCGGGCCAGACGCATCGCCTTCTCCTGGGGCGGCGCCACGATGCGGACCGCCGGGACCGCCGCGATGCAGGCGATCACGCCCGAGGCCAGGAACATGATCCACATGTGGTGGGCACCGACGATCGATCCGATGAGCGGACCGACGGCCATGCCGGCGATTTCGGCACTGATGATCGACGCGAACGCCCGACCGCGCCGCTCCTCGGCCACGGCACCGGACACCATGGCGAGCGAGGCGATGGCTGCGCCCCCGGCCCCGACGCCCTGCAACCCGCGGAGCAGGATGGCCACGTCGGCCGGAATCGGTGCCAGGAAGGCGAAGCTGGCCGCGGCGTAGACGACCAGGCCGGCCAGGAGGACGGGCTTGCGCCCGATCCGGTCGGCCAGCTTGCCCACCGGGTACTGGAAGATGACCCCGGCGGCAAAGAACGAGGCCATGACCAGACCGGCGAGCGTGTCGGACCCGCCCAGCTGGCGGATGTAGACCGGAAGCATCGGAATGATCGACGTCGACCCCAGCCACAACAGGAACACGGTGACGGTGAGGGTACGGATGAGGGTGACCGAAGCATCGCTCTGCGGTACAGGAGTGGTGGCGGGGCCGCGGCGGATCACGGGGTCACCCGGGCCATCTGCTCGAGGGCGGTCCCCACTGAGGCGAGGAGGTCGCCGGACGGGGCGGCGAGACCGAACAGCCCACACAGCCACAGGCCGTCACAGGCCAACCGGATGAGCGTGGCCAGCGTCGGATCGAGTCCGTCGTCGATCAGTCGGGCCTGCCATCCGTCGGCCGCCTCCTGGAGGGGGACCACCAGTTCGGGCTCGGAGGCGACGGCGGCCAGCAGGGCGGCACCCAGGCGCTCCTCGCCCGGTGTCACCGGCTCCAGGGTGGCCCGCACGTAGGCCCGTGTGTAGGCGCCGGGCCGATCGGCCTCGGGCGTACCCGGATCGGGAAGGTACGAGGCGATGTCCTGGTCGAACTGTTCGATGATCCGGGTGACCATGGCCGCCACCAAGGCCCCTCGGGAGGGGAAGTGGTAGAGGACGCCACCCTTGGACAGACCGGCCTCGGCCGCCGCCGCGTCCAAGGTCAGGTGCCCCACTCCGTCGCGGAGTACCACCTGTTCCGAAGCGTCGAGGATGCGCAGCTTGGTGGCGGCACTGTCCCGATTGGCCGTCCGGTTGACTGTGCGACTGGCCGGGGGGCCGGCCGGCCGGTTGGTGACGCGGGCCGCGTCGGGGGAGGTTCTGGTGGCAGCCATGCGGTGACTATACCGTCTGGACGGTACAGTAAAATCAGATTCCGGGACCTGCCCTCCCGTGAGCCATCAGCTCACTCCCGCCGGTTGGCCAGATGCCAGTGCGAGCAGATCCCGCACCGGTAGGGATCGAGGTCCACCCCGTGCTCGAGCCGGGCCTGGAAGGCGGCCCGATTGGCCTCGTCGGCCGACCGGAAGGCGACTTTGGGGGCGCCGTCGGCGCGCCAGTGCTGGCGGCGCCCACCTCCGGCCTCTGGGTCCCGAGGGCGGGCATGCTGTTTTCGTCCCCGCCGGGCCTTGGCCAAGCCCCTACTCCTTGTACACGGGAGGTCGCTTCTCCTTGAAGGCGGCGACGGCCTCGTCGAGGTTCCCGGTGAACCCGGCCAGCAGCTGGGTCCGGTTCTCCAGGTCGACCGCCGTCTGGAGGCTCCCCACTTCCAGGGAGTTCCACAGGGTGTCCTTGGTCAGGGTGAGCCCGAGCGGGCTGAGGGCGGTCATGTCCACCGCCATCTGGATGGCCCGGTCGAGCACGACTTCGTCGTCCATGACCTGAGAGACCAGCCCGATCCGCTCCGCCTCCTCGGCGTTCACCTTCCGCCCGGTCAGGATGATCTCGTTCGACCGGCTGATCCCCACGGCCCGGGGGAGCAGCCAGCTGACTCCGAGCTCGCATCCGGTCAATCCGTTGGTGATCCCGGCGCCGCAGAACACGGCCGACCGCCCGGCCAGGCGGATGTCGGTGCCCAGGGTCATGCACATCCCGCCGCCATAGGCGGGTCCCTTGATGGCGGCGATGACCGGCTGGGGCATGTTGCGCAGGGCCGGTACCACTCCGCCCATGTACTCCATGGCCCGCAGGCCCATCCGGTGCCGGCCTAGGTCTTCGGTGCCCGGAGGCATCCCGGCGTGCTCGAGCTCCAGCCCCGAACAGAAGGCCCGCCCGGCTCCGGTGAGCACCACCACCCGGCAGTCGTTGTCCGCCGCCACCGTGGCGACGGCCTCGAAGAAGTCGGCGACCAGCGCGAAGGACATCGAGTTCAGCCGCGACGGGTTGTCGAGGGTGACGACCCGGACGTGGGGTGCAGCCGTGGTGACGGAGACGAGTGCCATGGGCCACAGCCTCACCGACCAGGAAGCCGGGCGCCATTCATCGGTGTATTCATGGCCCGAAGGCCGCGCGTTGGGCGGTGCGGGCGTGCCCGGTGCCGGATGCGCCATCATCGTGGCGTGCCGATCGACCCGTTCAGCGAGTTCGACCCGTATGCGGGCGAACCGGAGCCAGACTTCCTGCCCGGGCACCTCCTGGTGGCGACGCCGACCCTCGGAGACCCGAACTTCGCCCGCCGGGTCATCCTCCTCCTCGACCACGGCGTGCACGGTGCCCTGGGCGTGGTGGTCGACCGACCGGGGGGTGTGGCCGTCGATCAGCTCCTACCTCAGTGGCACGATCTGGCCACCCCACCGGCCGAGCTGTTCACCGGCGGGCCGGTGGCACGCAACTCACTGATCGGCCTGGCCCGCCTGGCGTCACGTGACCACGCGGTCGAGGATGCCCCGGGCCGCCCGGACGGGTGGCGGCTCCTGGTGGACGACGACCGGCCGGTCGGGACCGTCGACCTCGGGGCGGACCCGGCGCCCTATGCGGGATCGATCGTCGGGGTCCGCCTGTTCTCCGGCTACGCCGGGTGGGAGACCGGCCAGCTCGAGGACGAGATCGACGAGGGTTCGTGGTACGTGGTGCGGGCCGAGGCCCGTGACCCGATCTCGGCCGACCCCGAGGGCCTGTGGCGGCGGGTGCTCCGCCGCCAGGGCGGCGCGTTGGCGCTCCTGTCGGGTTACCCGGTCGACCCGACCCACAACTGACCGCCGCACGGGTTCTCGACCGATAGCGGTCGGCTGTGCGATCAGTTGGGCAGATGCAGTCCCGGGGGCCGGCCGTCGGGCTGGGCCACCGTGGTCCGTAGCAGGTCGATGAGGGCGCGGGTCGGAGCCGACGGCAGTCCACGGCTCCGCTGGGCCACGCCCACCTTGCGGCGGGGCAGTCCGTTGATCGGCATCGGCCGGAACCGGTCGGCCAAGATGGCCGGGATGGCCGTGGCCGGCAGGATCGACGGGCCGTAGCCCTCGAAGGTGAGCGAGGCGATGAGCCGGAGGCCGTCGATCTCGGCGGCCGGCAGCAGGGTGATGCCGAGCGGGCGGGTCAGGGCGTCGAGCTCGTCGCGGTAAGACGTGCCGGGCAGGGGCAGCAGCAGTTCGAGGTCGGCGAGGTCGTCGAGCCCGAGCGGTCGGGCGCCCCCGGCCAGCTCGTGCCCTTCGGGGACCACCAGCATCAGGTCCTCTTCGAACAGGAGGCGGGTAACCAGGTCACGCCCGGTGACGGGGAGGTGGAGGATGGCGAGATCGAGCTGCCCGTTGGCCAGCTGGGGCTCGAGGACGGTGGTCGTGCCGTCCACGATGACCAGGCGGAGCTTGGGGTGGCGCTGGGCCACGGCGTCCATCAGTCGGGGAACCAGCCACCGGGCGGTCGTCCCGATCATGCCGACCCTGACCGTGCCGGTCACCTCGTCCCGGCATGCCGCCACATCGGAGAGGAGGGCATCGAGCTCGGACAGGATCCGCCTGGCCCGGGCCACCACCACGGTGCCCTCTTCGGTGAGATGGCCGTCGGCGCGGTCGATCAACGGTGCCCCTAATTCCTTCTCCAGGCGGGCCACGTGGGCGGAGATGTTGGACTGGACCGTGCCCAGGTGCTCGGCGGCGGCCGAGAAGGTCCCGTGATCGCTGATGGCGGTGAGCGCCTGGAGGTGTCTGAGTTCCATCTCGTTAAACGATATCAGGTATCTAGACAAACTGGTTGACTGATCGCTCGCGGTTGTTATACATTGAGATCTGCGACCACAGGACATAGGAATCCCCCTCCTTTCCTTGTTGCGTCAGTGCGAAGGGACCACCTCTCCCCCCCGGTGGTCCCTTTGCCGCGTCATGGGGAGGCTCGCCTTCCGAGGGTCTGGCGGCGCACCGCGGACGCCGTCGTGGTTCGCACCTCCACAACGCCGCGGTCGTTACCGTCAGCGGTAGGTTGAGGACATGTCCGACGCCACCGGTGCCGTCTTCGTCGATCTCGATCGGACACTCATCGGCTCCGCCAGCGGTCCGATCCTCCAGGCCGCCATGGTCGCCGAAGGCGTGCTGCCGGCCGGTCGCAAACTCCCCGGCGAGCGCTTCCTCTACGGCTTCTACAACTCGTTCGGCGAGACGGTGCCGTTCATGGCGCTGGCCCGGGCCGCGGCCCGGCTGATGAAGGGCCGCTCGGCCGACGCCGTGCGGCGGGCCGGGGCGGCCGCGGTCGAGCCGCTCATCGACCTGATCCAGCCGTGGGCCCTCGAGGCGCTCGGCGCCCACCGGGGCGAGGGGCGGCTGATCGTGCTGGCCACCACCTCGCCGCTCGATCTGGTGGCGCCGTTCGCCAACGCGGTCGACTTCGACGACGTGGTGGCCACCCGCTACGAGGAGGTCGACGGCCGCTATACCGGCCACCTGGTCGGCAAGTTCGCCTGGGGCATCGGCAAGCGGGACAAGATCCGCGACTGGGCCGGCTCGAACGGCATCGACCTCGCCGACAGCCACATGTACTCCGACAGCGTCTTCGACGTACCCGTGCTGAGCGCCGTCGGGCACCCCCACCCGCTGAACGCCGACCCCCGCCTGGTGGCCGTGGCCCTGGCCCGCCGGTGGCCGCTCGAGAACTGGGACCGCCCTCCGGGTGTGCCCAATGTGGTGGGCCTCGAGCCCTACCACCTGATCCGGCCGTTCGTGCGGCCCGAGTCGTTCCCCTACGCGCGCTTCACCGTCAACGGGATCGAGCACATCCCCGCCATGGGGCCGGTCATCCTGGTCTCCAACCACCGCAGCTACTTCGACGTAGCCGCCCTGGCCCTGGTGGCGGCCCGGCTCCGTCGTCCGGTCCGCTTCATGGGTAAACAGGAGCTGTTCGACGCCCCCGTCGTCGGCCAACTGGGCCGTGCCCTGGGCGGGATCCCGGTCGACCGGGACAGCGCGCCGGGCGAGTCGATGTCCAAGGCCCGCGCCGCCCTGCGGGCCGGCGAGGCCGTGATCGTCCTACCCCAGGGGACCATCCCCCGGGGCGAGGCGTTCTTCGAACCGGTCCTGAAGGGCAAGACCGGTGCTGCCCGTCTGTCCGCCGAGACCGGCGCCCCGGTCGTCCCCATCGGCATCTGGGGGACCGAGAAGGTGTGGCCCCGGTCGTCGAAGGTGCCCAACGTGGCCAAGCTGCAGCACCCGCCCCGGGTGACCGTCACCATCGGGCCACCGGTCCCGCTCGGGCACACCGACGCCGTGGCCGACACCGCCGCCCTGATGGCCGCCGTGGTGGATCTGCTGCCTGACGATGCCCGTCGCGCCAGGATCCCGACCGACGAGGAACTTCGCCACACCCGACCCTCGGCGTGACCATCCGTCCGACCACGCCTACAGCCGCCGACGGATCCCTGCGTACCAGGGTGGCCGTCGGCTCCGTGTCGGCTGTCAACGCGTTGTCGCGCGTCTTGCGCCAGGGGAGTGGCACCGTAGCGGGGGGACGGGTCGGCCTGGCCATAGACGCCGGGATCCTCACCTCCCTGGTGGGCGGTCGCCAGGTGGCACTGGTGTCGGGCACCAACGGCAAGACCACCACGACCCGCCTGCTGGCCACCGCGCTCGCCGGGCCCGGCGGCGGCGGGTCGGTGGTGAGCAACGAAACCGGAGCCAACATGCCGGCCGGGCACGTGGCCGCCTTAGCCGGCGCCCCTGACGCCCCGGTGGCGGTACTCGAGGTCGACGAGGGCTACCTCGGTCAACTCATCGAGTACTCCCACCCCGAGGTCGTCGTGCTGCTCAACCTGTCGCGCGACCAGCTGGACCGGATCGCCGAGGTGCGCATGCTGGCCGACCGGTGGCGCGGCGCCCTCGGCGCCCTGGCCGCACCCGGCCCGGGAGCACCCGGCACCGTGGTGGTGGCCAACGCCGACGACCCGATGGTGGCCTATGCCGCCGGGACGGCGCCGGACGTCTGCTGGGTGGGTGCCGGCCAGGTGTGGCACGAGGACGCCGTCGGCTGTCCGGCGTGCGGGGGCCGGATCGGCTTTACCTCCGGCGGGTGGTCGTGCGACCGGTGCGACTTCGCCCGTCCGGTGGTCGACGCCGACGTGATCGCCGACCAACTGGTCCTGGCCGACGGGTCGAAGCACCCGATCCGGATCGCCCTGCCCGGCCAGTTCAACCGGGCCAACGCCGGCATGGTGGCCATGGCCGCGGTGCCCCTGCTGGAGTCCGCCGGTGTGTGCGCCCCCGATGGGGGACCGCCGACGGTGGACTTCGTGCTCGACCGCCTCAGCACCGTGACCGAGGTGGCCGGGCGGTTCTCCACCATCACCCGGGGTGGTCGCCCGGTGCGCCTGTTACTGGCCAAGAACCCGGCCGGATGGACGGCGATCTTCGACCTGCTCGACGAGACCGGAGACCGCACCGCGCCGGTTGTCCTGTCGGTGAACGCCCGGATCGCCGACGGCCTCGACACCAGCTGGCTGTGGGACGTCCCGTTCGAGCGTCTGGCCGGCCGGTCGGTGGTCGCCACCGGGGACCGCCGGATGGACCTGGCCGTACGACTCCGTTATGCCGAAGTGGCCCACGACGTGGTGGACGGTCCGCTGGCCGCAGTCGACCATGCCATCCGCGGTGCCGCCGGCCGAGCCGGAGCGGGGCCGACCCTCGAGTTCATCGGGAACTACACGGCGTTCGCCGACCTCAGGCGGGCGATATGAACGGCCCTGATGTCGATCTCCGCGGCGCCGGAGTCCTGGTGGTCTGCGTCGTGTACCCCGATCTGATGGGCACCTACGGCGACGGTGGCAACGGCCTGGTGCTGGCCCGCCGTGCCGCCTGGCGGGGGATCGACGTCGATCTGATCCAGGCGCCGTCGGACCGGCCGCTGCCCGAAGCGCACCTGTACACGGTCGGTGGGGGAGAGGACGGTCCGCAGGTCCGGGCTGCTTCCACGCTGGCCGAAGACGGCACCCTGGTCCGGCGGGTCGGCGAGGGTGCCGTGGTGCTCGGGGTGTGCGCCGGGTTCCAGGTGATCGGTCGGTCCTTCCCGGACTCCTCGGGTCGGCCCCGGGAGGGACTCGGGCTGCTCGATCTGGTCACCCGGAAGGGGAGTGGGGTGCGGGCGGTGGGGGAGCTGGTGGCGGCCCCGGCTCCCGATGCCCCGCGGACGGCGCTGGGTGGTCCCCTTCCCCGACTCACCGGGTTCGAGAACCACGGCGGTACATCTGTGGTCGGACCGGGTGCCCGTCCCCTGGCCACGGTGGTGCGCGGCGTGGGGAACGGCGGGGGCGACGGGACCGAGGGTGCGTGGTCGGGCCGTGTGGTCGGTACCTACCTCCACGGACCGGTGCTGGCGCGGAACACCGCTCTGGCCGACCTGTTACTCGGTTGGGCGTTGGCGCCGGCCGACGCGCCGGCCGACACCTGTGTCGAGCTCGAGGCGCTCGACGACAACGAGGAACTGTCATTGCGGGCCGAACGGCTGGAGGCGGCCGACGCGCCCGGCGGGGTGGGTTGGCGCGGCCTGCTCGGACGGATCGGGGTGCGATGAGGACGCCACCTTCCCACCGTTCGGACCTCGGGAGTTCCACTTCATGAGAATCGACACGCCATGAGAGTGAGCACGCCTTGAGAGTAAGCACGGTGATCCTGCCCCACGAGCGGTGGTCCCGGGCCCGGTCCACGTGGGAGCGCGCCGAGGACCTCGGATTCCACGCTGCCTATACCTACGACCACCTCAGCTGGCGGACGTTCCGCGACCGCCCCTGGTTCGACGCGATGACCACACTGGCGGCAGCGGCCGTGGTCACACAATCCATCCGGCTCGGCCCGATGGTGACGTCCCCCAACTTCCGCCACCCGGTGCCGTTGGCCAAGGAGCTGCTCACCCTGGACGACCTGTCGGGTGGTCGGATCGTCGTCGGCGTCGGCTCCGGGGGCACCGGGTTCGACGCCCATGCATTGGGCGAGCCGCCCTGGACGGCCCGGGAGCGGTCCGACAGGTTCGCCGAGTTCGTCACCCGCCTCGACCAACTCCTGACCCGGAGTGAGACGACCGAAGCGGGCCGCTACTACTCGGCCCATGAAGTGGTCCGGCACCCGGAACCACTGAGGCCGCCCCGGCCGCCGTTCATCGTGTCGGCCATGGGTCCGACCGCTCTCGAGCTGGCGGCCGAACTCGGCCAGGGGTGGGTGACCATCGGGGCCCGACCGGGCAGCGCCTTCCCGTCGGCCGTGGCCGCGGTGACCCACCAGATGGCCGGGCTGGATGCCGCCCTCGACGCCCGGGGGCGTGACCGCTCGTCGGTGGAGCGCGTGTTCCTCGACGGGTTCACCGAGGAGCGGCCGCTGGCCTCGGTCGATGCCTTCGTCGACATGGCCGGACGGTTCGGCCGGCTCGGGTTCACCGAGTTGATCGTGCACTGGCCGATTCCGGGAACCGAGTTCGAGGTGGACCAGGCGCTCTTCGAACGCATCGCCACCGACGGGGTCAGCCAGCTCGACCGATAGGCACCGTTACGGTCTCGACGGCGTCGCCTCGGACAGTCGGTCGTCGGCCGGGGCCGGAGGTGGCCCCTTCTTGGCCGTGGCCCACTTGGCCCGTTCGTTGCCGACGATGGTGGCGAACCCGTCGACCACCAGCGGGAGGATGATCACGTCGGCCGGCATGACGAAGCGCGCCTGGGGATCGAAGATCAACTCGAAGATCAGGATGAAGACGGGGAAGATCAGGATCGACACCAACTGGCGCTTCCTCCCCGACCGCCACCAGATGCGGGAGTTGATGATGGCCACCAGGTAGGCGGCCAGCGTGATCAGCGACCAGACCAGACGACCCAGGAGGTCCGACGTCGAGACATAGGAGACGCCGTAGATCGGCACCGGGAAGACCGACTGCAGGAAGTACTTCACCTTGCTCTGGACCACGGCCGGCAGGTGGTGCTCCAGACGGTTCTTCACATAGGTGTCGGCGATGTGGTTGAGATGGGCCCGTTCCGCCGGGGCCACCTGGGGGGCTCGCAGCGGTACACCGAAGTCGCGGTAGGGAAAGGCGGCCAGGTTCCCGTTGACCGAGGAGACCAGGACCCCGTCGGTCATCAGGCGGTCGACGAGTTCGACCCGGTGGACCTGTACCTCGTTGCGGAGGGTCCACGCGGCACTACCGAGCACGAAGCACACCACCAGGGCGACCGATGCCAGGAGCTTCAATCCTGCCCGTCTGGCTGCCACCATGGCCACGATGACCACGAAGAACAGCATCTCGTCGCGGGTGAGGGCGAGCAGCCAGGCCAGCAGACTGCCGAATACGAACAATGCCCAGAGCTTGGCCGGAGGGTGGATCAGCACCACGTAGACGAAGGCCAGCACGGCGGGGATCGAGAGGCTCTCCGACTGGGCGATCCCGGCGATGGTGGCTGTCGAGAGCAGGACGGCGGCGATTCCCATCGACCACAGGCTGCGGGTCCGGGACAGGCCCACCCCTTTGGCGATGAGCCACACCAGGTAGGTGCTGACCGCCCCGAGGACCGAGTTCACGATGATGAACGACCAGGCCGAGTGGCTGAAGATGTATCCCAACGCCAGGACGGCCGGATAGGCGGGGAGTCGGACGTCCGATGCCAGGTACGGCGCGGCGTGGGCCAACGAATAGCCGTGCCCGGCGGCGAGGTTCTTGCCGAGCCGGGAGTACTGGGGTGCATCGCCACCGAAGTAGGTGAAGGTGCGGCCCAGGAACAGCCGGAAGAAGAAAGCGAACAGGACGATCGCCGCAGGGGCAACCCATTCCGGTGACCGGCGCGTATCCTCGGCCATGAATTGCACGCTCCCCCCGATGGACGTCGATGAGTCAGGGAGATAGTAGCGACAGATGGGGCCGCGCCGACGGGACGGGCCAGCCGGTCAGGATTTCCGGCGCGGCCACTCGTTTCCCTGCGCGTCGACCGGCTCGGTCCGATCGGGAGCAGGGGTCAGGGCCCACGAGCGGCGCCAGGCCGCGACGTCGGGCCCCTGCAACGACGGTGTCTCACCCGTGGCGGCCAGCTTGCGGGCCGTCCACCAGTCGGTGGTCGACTCGTTGGCCAGGGTGGCCACTGCCGCCTCGATTCGCTGGGCCAGTCGGCGGGCGTGTTCGTCCTCGGCCGGCCACAGCGGCGTCCCGAAGGTGACGGTGGTGCGGGTGCGCCGCACCACGCCTCCGCCCTTGGGAAGGATGTGCCGGGTGCCCTCCAGATGGACCGGCACCACCGGTCGACCGGTGCGCGCCGACAGGTAGGCGGCACCTCCCGTGAACTGCTGGGCCCACCCGTCCGGTGACCGCCCGCCCTCGGGGAAGATCACCAGGTTCCAGTCGTCGGCGATCAGTTCCGCAGCCAGGTCGGCGGACCGCCGGTTGACCTTGGTGCGCTCGATCGGGATAGCGCCCAGGAGGAAGGAAAAGGCGTCGGCCTTCCACCGCCGGTCGAAGAAGTAGTCGGCGGCCGCCGCCACCACGGTGCGGTGGCGGAACTTGAGGGGCAGGGAGCTCAAGAGAAGAGGGGTGTCGATGTGGCTGGCGTGGTTGGAGGCGAAGATGACCGGGCCCTCCAGATCGGCCAGGTACTCGTCCCCCCGCAGTTGGGGCTGGGCGATCACCTTGGCCAGCGGG
>Ga0302314_10007204_pt1 | contig 20018 bp, 22 predicted proteins | sample III_Palsa_N2_3_FD_200533 | JGI IMG/M metagenome (GOLD analysis project Ga0302314, IMG submission 200533) | Peat permafrost microbial communities from Stordalen Mire near Abisko, Sweden - III_Palsa_N2_3 | ecosystem: Environmental > Terrestrial > Soil > Palsa > Peat permafrost | place: Sweden... | reverse complement strand
CCCCGGACCCATGCCGTGACGTTGGGATACCTGGGCAACATCCAGGCACAGCAGGGGGGCATCGAGCAGGCGTGCGTGACCTGGCTTCGCGCTCTTGATCTCATGGACGGCGTCCGGTCCGGTCGGACGACGGAGACGGCGAAGGAAATGCGCCGCGCGCTGTCCCCCTACCGTCCCCGGGGCATTGCCGTGGTCCGAGAAGTCGACGCACGTGCTGCGGCCTACATCACCCATGCCACCTGATAAGTAGCCGACGAGGAGCAGAGCATGTCCAACCAGCTCAAGCAGGTCGAAGCCATCGCCCTTGTGATCAACGATCGACCCGAGGTCTCCGACGATTTCTGGGGCGGCGTTGAGTCGATCATCCGACTTCGCGAAGACCTCCCCGTCGACACCCTCACGGGTCTCGACGCCTTCTCCCATATCCAGGTCGTCTGGTCGTTCCACCTGGCCGCCCGGGAGGACGTCCATCTCGGCGCCCGGAGCCCCCGGAACAATCCTGAGTGGGAAGCCAGCGGCACGTTCGTCCATCGCAACCACCGTCGTCCGTCCCAGATCGCCGTGAGCCACCCTCGACTGCTTGGCGTCGATGGCAGGGACATCCACGTGGTCGACCTCGACGCCGTGAACGGGACACCGGTGATCGACATCGCCCCTTGGTTCCGTGAATTCGGCCCCCAGGGCGAGGTACGCCAGCCAGCTTGGCCAACGGAGATGCTGGCCGACTACTGGACCAAGGCTGAGGGCTGACGCAGGGGGACGATCGCTGCTTCGGGGCACAGGTCAACTCCCGTCCTTCTCGGTCGGCATCTCGGCGTTGGCGAAATCTGCGTGCCCCTACCGTCCTGCCGCCAAGGGCACCGGCTCAACTTTGTTGCATCTTGTTACGCGCCAATCGCCTAGAGCGCCGCGAGGGCGGCCTGAATGCGCTGGGCTGCGGCCGGCCCGAAGACTGCGATGCGCCCGAGCTCTGCGAAGGCTCGCTCGTACAGGGCCACGTCCTGCGGGGCTGTCACTGTGATCACTGCCGTGAGGGTTTCCAGCTGGACAGTCGCTCGGTCGTAGATCCGGAACGACTCCGGGCACCAGATCGCCGGACGCTCGGCGGTGAACGGCACGACACCGAAGGCGACGGACGGCAACCGCTGCACGCTGAGCAAGTGTTCCAACTGCTCAGCCAGCAGAGGGCTGCTGCCGAAGCGATGGCGAAGAAGGTGTTCCTCGACAAGGACGACGAACCGGTGGTCGGCGCTGTGAAGGAGTTGGGCACGCTCACGTCGCTTGGCGGCTGCGGCCTCGACGTCGGGGGCGTGGCCACCGTGGAAGGCCGTGAAGGCGCTGAGCATCGCGACGGCGTAGTTCAAGGTCTGGAACGGGCCGGGTATGGCGACAGAGCTGTACGACCGCTGAAGGTGAGCAGACTGGTCGATGCCCAGTTGAAGTTCCTGCGCATGGAGTAGTCCGGCCCGGTGACGGCGGCGCCATTCAACAAACAGCTCGTCAGCTTGCCGATTCATCGCAACCAGGTCGGGGGCCTGGGCGGCAGCGTCGCAGGCTCGGCACCATGCCCACAGGTCGGCGTCTGCCGGAGCGGTCTTCGCGTTCTCGATCCGGCTGACCTTGGCCCCGGACCATCCGCACGCCTCGGCGAGCGCGCGGACGGTCAGCTGGGCATCTTTGCGGAGCTCGTGCAGGCGGGCCGCCAGACGTTCACGTGCCTGCTGAGCCGACGATGACGGGGAACCGGACAAGGCGAGCGTGCTAGCGGATCTGATACTCCTCGTGCGCAACGGCGCGTTTCCACACGCCCTCGAACGCTTCCGCGCAGAGCTTGATCACATCTGGTTCCTCGCGGTACTGCGGAGCGAGCGGTACTCCGTCGCCGTTGACCTGGCCGAAGCGCACGAGAAGATCGTCAAAGAGCCAGAAGTCGCTACCTGGCAGACAGAGGTCTACGGCCTCTGCGCGCGGAAGCCAGCGGACCAGTTCGCCGGCCGCGAGATTCGCCGGGGTGATGGCGTGGAGCCATCGCGTGTACTGGCTCACCGGCTCGGAGACGATGCGGGCACGACGGACCGTCACACCCCGGGAGATCGCATCCCGGATGATCACGGACCAGCCCGACCACCAGTCAGAGTCGGGATCGGTGTCAGCGATCCCGGTCTCCTGCCAGCGGGTGATGGGGTCGACCTCACTGGGCGCCGCGTAGGTGTCGCGCATCTCCAGATGCAGGGCACTGTGCTGTGCCCGGGAGAAGAGGTCACTCCAGTTCGTCGGCGGCATCAAGGGCCTCTCGAATGATCTTGGCCATCCGGTAGGGCATGGTGAACACACCTTCCCCTTCCGGAACCCCGGCGGCGTGGCCGGGTGCCGGGTTCTCGTTGACCTGCTGGATCAAGTCCGCGTCGCCCAAGTACCCCTGGAAGACGAAACGCCGCTTCACGTCATCGTTCCAGACGGTCGGGGACTCGCCCTGACCAGTGTTCGGGTCGACTCCGATGTACCTTAGCGCCACGATCCGCTCCCCTGCCCGGTGTGTTGCACGTTGTTACGCGACTCTGCCTCTCTGCTGATGGTTCGTCAACCATCTCGATCAGCCAGCTACTAGACCATCAGTCCATCGGACTGCTGTGTGCGGCACTCTCAAGCCGCGAGCAGGCGGTGCGGCATTAAAGGGCCGAGGCCGGACGATTCTTCGCCCTGACCCCGTCATCGGCATCCGCCATCAGAAGCGCGGCCGAGTTGAGACTACTGATCAGCTCCTCGTCGTCAACTGCGAACCAGACGTCACGATCCATGATCCACCACCCTCCTCCAAGTCGAACGAAGTCTCGAATGGTGGCACTGAGGAACTGGGCTCGCCCAAGGTCCAGTTCCCGGACCATTGCAGTGTTGTGGATTTCGGCGGGCTGAGATGCTGCCTCGCCGGTGAGGACAGTCTTGTAGCCGTCTCGAACATTCCTGCTGTCAATGCTCATGGTCTCCCCCTCACGGCCGGATCTTGGGCTGGCTATCGGGGAGTGGCTGGACGGGTGGCGGCTGCGTCGTGGGCGGTGCCGGAGCCACCTCCATCTGCTGCTGCCGAATTGGCTGGGCATCGGCGTTATGGACCTGCGAGGAGACCACCGGAGCATCGGACTGCTCCAGTTGCTTCGCCTCCGCGACGATGCGGGAAGCATCCACAGCAAGGTCGGTGCGAAGGTCTTCAACGAAGAGCTCGTTCCCGACCTCCACCGCGATGCCGACCACGACGGCCGTAGACACCAGATGCGCCAGGTACGCAGGGCCGGCAGCGGCCATGGGCTCCTGGTACACCGCAACCTCTTCGGCGTAGACGACCGTCTCGGAGTTCGCCCTGCGGCTGAGCTCCCAGGCGACGGTCAATTCGTTCACCGGCTCGCCCTGCTCGGCGACGGCAAGGATGGCTTCGTATATCTCGCGGCGCGGCCCGGGGGCGAAGTTATCCGCAGAGAGCCAGACCTCAACTTCGGTTACCTGTCCGCCGTGTTGGAGGAGATCGGCAAGCACCAGTTCTTCCCGCTGGGCGCGGTCTCCGACGGGCGTCTCGTAGGCCACCTCCACGGTGCTCGCCTCGTAGACCTGCGGGATGGCCTCGGTACGCACTTCGACCTGCGTGGACCCCGATTGGCGGGCCAACGCTTGGGCGAGACGGTCGAGTTGGTCGAGCTTCGGGTCGACACCCCGCACCGGTCCAGCGCTCGCGGCAATGCGGTCGACATGCGAGGCCAGCTGACTGCGGACGTATGCCTCCTGGACCATGCGGGCATAGACGGCGATGTCCGTCGGCTCAGGGCAGTTCGCCGAGAGGCTGCGCAGGTACGGCGCATCGACCCCGGGCAAACTCAGCCGGGTGGCCACCCGCTCCGGAAGCTGCTCCGCCGGCAGGTCACCCCTCGTCGCCGTTCCTTGGTTCAGCTCAGTGAAGAGTGCCCTGTAGGTGGGATGGGTGAAGCGGTCCGGCCGAAGGTAAGCGATTTCCTCTCGGAGGCTCGGATCCTGGAGGAGAGCACCGACGATCGCCTGCTCCGCCCGGAGGGAGAGATTGGGGTTGGTCATCGTCAGGTCCTCGATCCGTGCGTGGTGTCCGTGGGTGCGTCACCGAAGAGAACGCGGGCCGCTCTGCGCCGCTGTGTCGCCGCAGTAGCCTCGACCATCGCTGCGGAGGAGGCGTCCAGCTTCTGAGCGAAAGCCGTGTCTGTGACAAGGACCCAGTGACCATCCCCGCCGTCCAGCCACCAGGCTCCGTCGAGGTGGACGTACTCGCGGATCGCGGGACTGAGCACCTTGGCCTCGCCGGAGTCCAGGGCCTCCTGCATGGCAGCTCCGCTCATCGTGCCCGGTGCGTTCGCCGCCCCGGCCATGCCCTGAGCGACCAGCACCCTCGGCGGAATGCTGGCCCAGGGGTCTGCGTCCAGCCAGCGCTGCTGGAGTTGCGGTGAATCTGCGGCGCGAACGTACGTCTCTCGGTGACCGGTACGGCAGTTCGAGGCGTAGTAGGTGGCAGCGTTAGCGGTCACCGCACGCAGTTCAGTGTGCCAATAGCGGGCTGCCTGTCCCGCTGGCTGCTCGGAGCCATAAATCTCCTTGCGCCATGTCATCAAGGCCCAGAGCTCTTCGATCATGCCTGGGTGGTCATCCCAGCACTCCGGAAGGCGGGACTCGACCGACAGCTCGTAGCGGTCGTAGAGCCAAACCGCCCAGGCACAGAGCTCTGCCCAGTTGACCGCCCGCTCGGCGGGACTCATCGAGTGCCACTCGGCAATTCCCCGGTGTGCGGGGGCGCTGCCGGTGTTGGGGGTGTCCTGCTTCTGGCCGTTACGTCGCTCCGCGCCTGGACGGGGGAGCCGCGGGCGGCGCACGCGGGGGTGCCCCTTGATACGGCCTATCGGCTGGTAGTCGTTGTCAGTCATGGCCGGACCTGGGGTGTTGTGGAAGCGTCGAGAAGAGTTGGAGCGTGCAAGGGGAGGAGCTGGGTCTTGCACTCCAGAGCCCGCAGGGCATCCTCCGGAGCAAGGTCGGCCAGCGGTGGCTTCACCGTGGACGGCCTCCCCTGCCGGTGTTCGAGGACCGCCCGGAGGTCAGCAGCACAAAGCTCTTCTGCCGCCTCCATGGCGGTGATGGCGTCGCTCGGCGTCACCATCAGCCGACCGATGTAGACCGAGGAATCGTGGAGGTCGTACCGCCTCATCCAGGTCTGCCGCGGCAGCATGTCCTCCAGCCTGGTGGCCATCACGGACAGCATGGCTTCAGGGGTGATCTCCTTGCCGCGGAGCTGGAGAGAGACCATAGCGTCATAGATTTCGAAGCGTCGGTTGGTCGTGAAAGTGGCGACCGGCAACCAGTTCACTTCGCGCAGCTCCGCCGGCCGCTGCACGAGGAAGGCCAGAACCGCGTCTTCCCGGTCACTTCGGGAGTCGCCGCCGATTGCGCTCAGTGGGACGAGAGCCTGCGCAGCCTGCGAACGACGATCACGTATCCACTCAGCAGGGTCTTGAGCGGTGCGCACGAACTCGAAGAAGCCGTTGCTCGTGATCTCCACGTAGTTACGGCTGCCGTTTTCGTCGGTCGCTGAGGTATAGGAGGCTCCGTCCAGGCCGGGAGTGGACTGGGCGGTGCGGGGAAACTTGAACCACCCCTCGTCGAAGGGGTCGATTCCCGGCCGCCGTCCGTCGCGTTCCCGGGCCCAGCGACGCTCGCCCCTCGCCTGTTCCGCCTCGGTGAGAGCGATACTCATGCCGCCGCCTCCTGATCCGTGATGCGGTACTGGCGTGCCCACTCGACGGCCGCCGCGAAGTCCTGGGCGTGCGGTCCCTCGTAGTGGCGCTGCATGACGGCCTTGGTCGGCAGAGTCGTCGCATGGACGATCAGTGCCTCTCGCTTCTCCTCATTAAGGGTTCGGATCTCGTCCGGCGTGATGGTCTTCCGGTCCTGGAGGGTGGTCTGCATGGTCGTGCCGTGGGTGCCGGACTGGTAGGTGGTGAGCGATTCCCGGTAGATGCCGGCCAGCTTGCTGAAGTCCTCCAGCTCCTCCCCTGCGAGACCACCGAGGGCCACCTTCACAGTGGATGCTCCCCAGATCATCTCCGCGCCGTCCTTGCCCCAGCGCTTTCGGAGCTGGGCCATGTTCTGGGCAATGGCCGTGATGAAGATGCCGGAGCCGCCCGCGAAGCTGAGCAGTTCGGGCAGGTACGGCAGCGGCGACACGTTCGCCACCTCGTCCAGGATCATGCCGAGCGGCGGGTCGAGTCGGCCGCCGGGTGAGCGGTCGGCGAGCCGCTTCGCGGTCTCCGTGAACTCGTCGATGAAGGCTGTGATCAGGGGTGCCAGCGACCGCGACTCCTGTTCCCCGACGAGCAGGTAGAGGGTGCCGTTGTCCTTGAGGAACGCTTCGATGTCGAGTCCCTGACCGTCTGCCGGAGCGAAGGTCGCGCGGGCCATCGGCGCGAACAGCGGCGTCAGCGCCGTCTGGACCGTGGCGAAGAGGTTCGCGCGGGTATCGCCGGGGTTCCGGTAGAGGCTGTCCATCATGGCGGCAATCCCGTGCTCGGCTCTGTCCGAGTTGGCCAGCAGCTTGATGGGGTCCTCGATGCTGGGGTTGAATCCCCAGGTCAGGACGTCATCCATCGTGCGGCCAGTGAGCGCTGCCGCGTGCAGCCAGCCTGCCAAGAGGCTCGTTGCGGTGGCTCCGAAGAAGCCGGCCCCGGAACTGTCGGAGGTCTCGGCCTTCCCGATCTGGACCATCAGGTCGGCGCGCTTCATCGCCTTCCCGAAGTTCTCGCAACCGGAGGTCGGGGACCACTGCGCCAGGTCCGGCCAGTCGACCATTCCCGTGGGAACCATGACCGCCACCGGGCCAGCGGCGCGGCGGGTCAGGGCGGTGGCGTCCAGCACGTCGCCGCGCAGGCTGGTGACGAGTGCTGGCCCCATCCAAGCGTGCAGCCAAGGGATGATGACCTGGCTGGTCTTGCCCTGGCGCGGTGCCGCGAGCACCAGGACGCTGCTCTCCACGATCGCCCACAGCGCCAGTCCGGCCAGCGTCCGTCCCAGGCTCACCGCGACGTCCGATGCCGTGAACTTGGCACCGCTGAGGGAGGGGCGCACGGTCGGCCCTCGACGCACGACGGCCTTCGCGGAGAGCACTCGGGCCAGCTGGTTGTACGAGGCGAAGCCCCTCACCGAGCGGTTCCGGCTGCTGTTCCTGATGACCCAGGCGCCAACCGTCACCATCGCCGTGAGCACCAAGAGGGCCGCGACGGCGAAGCCGACCGGTCCGGGCAGGTCGGAGCGTGCCGCAGCTGGCCACGCCTGCTTGGGATCGCCGAGGTGATGCGGGAGCTGTCGAGCAACGGCGAAGGCCGTGCCGAAGCTCACGGGCGGCCAAGCAGCGTGGGTGAGCAAGCCGGCCAGTTGACCGGTCGCCCAGGTTCCCATGGTCACGGCGACAACCAGAATGATCAGGATGACGATCAGGTAGTCGCTCGGGCCGTCGAGCAAGGGGCGGCGCGCGGTGGTGCTGTTGCTGCTGGCCATCAGACAGCCATGCGTTCGTTCGTGTAGTACAGCTGCCGCTCCATCGGTGAGAGCACTGTCTGAACCACGTGACTGGACGTGCGGCCGATCTTCCAGATGGCACGGCCGATCTGCTCACCGCTCCAGGACGCGATGTGTGCGCACTCGGTGTCGGTCAGACCGATGGCATCGCGAGTCATGGCCAGCGGGGCGGTGTCCTGCCGCAGACAGATCCGAACGTCACAGCTGGAGATCAGGTTCTTGGCGATGCTGACTTCCTCGCTGCCCTGCGCACCGACGGCCTCGAAGTCAGCCAGTCGGTGGGTGCTGAGCACCTGGATGGTGCCCTGGGCTCGGGAAAGGCGTAGGTCCGAGTCCAACTTCCGGATCATGGCGGGCACACGCATGGCTCGCCACAGCTCATCTCGGACGACCAGCCGGACCGGGCCGCCGGGTTCGTCAATGGCGGCCTGCCCCCAACTGCTGACGCAGGCCAGGGTCATGGCCACGGTCTCGTCCCCGCGGCCGTCGATCCGGCTGAGGTCGACGGTCTGGATCGGCGCGTCGAAGTCGGGCCGGACGGTGGTCGGTCGGTCGAAGAGGCCGCTGAGGCTTCCTCGGCACATGTTGCCCAGGGCATCCGCGGCGGGCCGGATCATCTCCCGCAGCTCGCGCACGTCGGCGTCACGCACCCGAAGGTCTTCGGCCATCTCGGGACGCGGGTCGCGGAGCAGGGCCCAGACGTCGGGGATGGTCGGGTCTACCAGCTCGCTGTTGCCGGTTGCCTGACCGGAGGCGTGCTGGATTGCGAGTGAGAGCGCGGCCTCCTCGGTCGGGGTGAGGTCTCGTCCCAGGCGCATGACGAGCAACGAGGAGAGCAGGGTGATCCGGCGGCGGTGGATCTCGTCCAGGCGCTCGCGCAGTTCCTCGCCGTCCGTGGGCAGGTTCCGGCCCAGCGGGCCGGCGTCGAGTGGGTTGAGCCGGGCTTTGAGGCCAGGGCCGAGTTCGACGGGTTCGACGCCGAAGGCTCGCGCGAGTGGGGCGTATTCGTTCTTGATGTCGCCGAGGACGAAGGTCCTGACCCCGTAGGCCGCCAGGCGAGTGGAGAGAGCCTTGAGCGTCGCCGACTTCCCGGCGCCGGGGACGCCGGTCACCAGGATGTTTGGGTTGGTGATCAGGCCGCGGTGGAGCCATTCGATGGGGTGGCAGGAGAAGGCCCCGCCAGCCAGACAGTCCACCCCCATGTAGACCCCGACCGGCGGGATCGAGGCACCGTAGAGCCATGGGTAGAGACCCTGGATCTGGCCGGTGCTGCCGCGGAAGACCGGCACGGCGGGCATGATCGGGGCTCGGCCGCCGTAGGGGCGCGCCCAGCCGCGGCGCGGCGCGATCGGCTGACGCTTCTCCTTCTCCCGCTTCTCCTTCTGGACGGGTGCCGGTACTGCGGAGGTACCGAGGACCTGGCTCAGGTCGTACGTCGGGAGTTCGGCCGCCTTGCGGCGGGTGAGGCTGGGGCTCATCGGTCTACCACCGCTTCTTGGGAAGGCCCATGCCGACGGGCAGCGCGCCGCAGGCGAATCCCACGTCCTGGGCGAACCAGAGCCGCTGGAGTTCGATCCTCGCTCCGGAGGCGTCGGCCTCCAGGGCTGAGCAGGCGTCTTCGAGTTGGGCGGCGTCGGTGACGGTGACGGTGACGTAGGCGCTGAACCGGACAAGGCCGTGGCCAGCTGCGCGCTCGGCGTCCTGGGCTTCGGCGTGCCGGAGAGCCTGCTTCTCATGCTCGGGAACGATCTGGCCGGACTTGTGCCTCATGCTGACGGCGACGTGACGCGCAGTGCGTTCCCGCATGACCTCGCGCTCTGCGGCGCGGGGGGTCAGTGGTTCGACGTGAAGACTGAAGGCGCGACGGTGCTCGCCTTCGCCGAGCAGCGGAGCTAGGGCCGTGGAGTAGACCTTGTTCCTGGGCCACTCCGCGACCCAGTACGTCACCGACAGGGCGCCGTCGTGGGCGTAGTGAGCGCGGGAGCTCTCCGTGGCCAGGGGCCCGGCCAGGCCCGGGGCGACTCCGGGTTCAGCTGTCGGTTCCAGACCGCGGACAGCGGCGGCGTTGGCGGATGCCCGGCGTTCCGCGAACATGCGCGCCGAGTGCGGGTCGAAAGCCGTGCGAAGCACCTCGGCCAGGTCACGGGGGGTAAGCCACCCCTCGACCTGGAGATCAGCGGAGCCGATCGAAGTGGTCAGCGCCCGCAGATGGCGAACAAGGACGGCCGCGGCCCCAACGGTGCCACCGCCCGCGTTCTTGATGGGGCCGGCTGCGCGAGCAGCATCCATGGTGAACGCCAGGTACGCCTCTCGATGCGATGTCGCCAGGGTCGCGGTACCGAGCAGTGAAGAGGTGATCTCCACTGCCGCTGCCGGGGCATCGTCGGCGAGGTGATCGGCGTGCCACCGGTGAAGTGCAGCACCGGACTCGGGGACAAGTCGTTGGAGGGCCTGCACTCGGATGATCGGACTGCCTTCCGAGCACAGACCGGACAGCAGCTGTCCCCATCCGGCGACGCGCTGGTCACGGCGACTGGAGTCGACCAGGCCGATACCGGGGAACCGGATACGCGCAACCGCTGTGAACGTCCTGTCGGTCCGGTTGTGGATCACGGCCATGGTCTGGCCGCTGCCGGTGTCCGCTTCGAGGATGGTCAGCGGCGCGAGGATGCCAGGCAGGTCCAACGTCGGGGCGTCGTTGTCACTTGCGGCCTTGGCAGCAGGGTTGAACGGCCCGGAGAGGAAACGATTCTGCCGACGGTTCCGCAGGAGGGTGAACGACATGTAGGCAACCGCCCATTCGTCTACTGTGCGTCCGGCGATCCGGACGTAGGCCAGGGCGACCAGGAGGAGGGACAGTGGCCAGGTCACGATTCCCGCCTGGATACGGGAAGCTGCCAGGGGCCAGATGGCCAGGAGGACGCCGCCGCCGAGCATGGCCGCGCGCTGCGCGGACATGCCGAACATGAACGCGACCTTCTCCTGCTGCCAGCCGAAGTACGTTCGTGATGCACTCGGGGTCTCGCTCACTGCGTTCCTCCTTCCTTCGGTGTGGCTGGGCCTGTGCTGTCAGCCGGGCGAGACGTCGACCCGGGAGCAGGGGAAACAGAACTGCTCGTAGTGGGCGGTGCGGCGGGGGCGACGGGAGGCGGTGGTGCCGCCGCCGGGTCTGCGGTCCCCCGTTGGCCTTGGCCTGTCGGCGGCAGACCGGCGGCAGCGGCGCTCCCCGGCGACTGCTGGGACTCACCCGCTTGCTGCTGCGGCGCTGCGGGAGCATCCGTGGAATCGAGATCCGACGGCAGGGCAGGAAACTCGATCGTCGGCGGGTCGGAAGGCGAAGCCGAGGAGCTGGCCGAGGACTCCTCTGCTGGCGCACCCGTTGTGGGAAGGTCTGGAGTTCCCTCGACTTGGGCCTGCTGACTGTCCTGGCCCGATGTCTCGCTCGGAGGCTGGGCACCAGTCCAGTCGATCGGTGTCTGCTCGCCTCCGCTGCTGGACACGGCGGACGCCGCGCCACCGTGACGGGGCACGTAACCTGCCGGCTGGGCACCGGGGTTGGCTTGCAGTCCCGCGTGGCCGGCCATCTTGTCCATTCCTCCCGCAAGGGAGTTGACCGCCTGCTGAGCAAGGCGCACACCAGCTGCCGCGATCATTCCGGCCGGACCTGCCGCAGCGGCTGCGCCGGAGGCCGCACCTGCCCCGGACGCTGCGCCCGCGGCCTGGCCGCCGCCGCTGACGGCTCCGGCGACTTGGCTGCCTCCCTTGCTGGCGAAGCTGGACATCGTCCGGTCAGCGGAAGCCGAGCCGAAGTCGTCCGGGGATACGCCCGAAGGGCCTCCGCCACCCTGGGCGCTGAGCCTGCCACCGGCGAATCCCAGAAGCGCGCCGAGTCCGGCACCTCCCCCGGCCTGGACGTTGGCGAAGCTGAAGAAGCGTGCGATGGAAGGCCAGGAGAGGCCGGCCAACAGCAGGACCAGCATCCCGGAGAGGGTCGTTTCCAGGTCCTGGGAGTCACCGGCGAGGTTGAACCCCAACGCGAAGACGAGTGCGACGATGGGCTTGAGGATGATCAACTGCACGGTCGATGTGACCAACTTCGACCACCAAGATTTCGTGCCTTCGGAGACCATGCCTGCGGCGGAGATCGGCGACGTGGCGATCAGAACTGCGATGGCGGCGTTGCGCAGCAGCATCTCGAACCACAGCACAACGGTGAGCAGGATGCCCAGGATGCCGAAGATCAGCAGCAGGCTGCCGGTGTCTTGGGGGTCGTAGCGCACCAAGTTGGCGATCTTGTCGCTGAACGCCTTTGTGCCCCCGAAGCTGCTCTCCACGATCCACTTGGTGATCTCGTCGCTCGCGAGCAACGCAGTGCTGGCGATGCTCAGAGTGAGCATGAACGCCAGTGCTGCCTTCCCAACGCCCAGGATGCCTGTCGCCAGCGCAGACCCGTCATGTGTGACTGCCGTCCGGATGACTTGCCCTAGGAGCAACAGCACAGCTACGAAGCTCGCCAGGCCGAGGGAAATCGCGTAGACGTTGCGGAGGCCCGTGGACGTGAGGTCGACATTCGGGATGGCGACGAAAGCGTGAGCAAACGACGTCAGCACCTTGGTGGCTGCATCCGCGAAACTCTTACAGATGGAGTCCCAGGCACTGGAAACGATGCTGTCGACGCCGTCGCCGATGATCGGGCCGGTCACACAGGTGATGGGGCTAGTGATGCAGGACATCTCACTTCCCCGGTTCGATCGGTGCGTTCATCGCTTCAGTTCCTGCCAGCCCTTGGCCGAGGCATCAGGGGATTCCGGCTGGGCGGACAGGCCGCTGTAGTCGGTGTTGTCGGATGGGGTGAGGATGTGCCAGTCCCCTGCGGACCACTTCATTTCGAGGGGGTAGACCCCCATACGGGTCTGGATGCCCTGGCCCGGCGAACTCGTCGTGTAGGTCGCGAGGAGGAGCACCTTTGCGTCGTCCGCCGTGGCGGATTGGACCTGGTACTCAACGGGAGACAGCACTACCGAGGCATTCGCCGGCGCCTGCCCGGTCGCGGGGAGTCCGAGCTGCTTGCGTGTGGCCGCAGGCCCCTGAGCCAGCTGCTGGGGAGCATCAGACCATGACTGATCGGCAACGAGGCGTCCCACGGCGGCGGCTCGGTCGGCATCCAAGGTGGAACCGATCTGACGCATGTACTCGACGGATGCCGAGACTGCGCCGACTGTCGAATGCGGGTAGCCGATCCGCACACCATTGACGAGTTGCCGGCCCTCGACCAGCTCCAGCGAGCCGTTCAGAACCGAGGATGGAGCTGGCTTCGGGGATGAGCTGGACGGTGCGGGGGTCGGCGCCCCCGGCAGCGGGATCGCTGCCGGCGGGGCATAGGTCCTGGGCGCGCGTGGGCCAAGCTGCGACTCGATCGCGACGCCCACTGCCACAGCGGCCAGAAGCGCGACAACGGCTGCGAGCACGAGCGGAAAGATCCGTCGCCGCTTGGGCGCGAGGAATGGGTTAGCCACGATGATGTCAGTCCTTGCCGACTACGCCGAAGCGCCGAAAACCGTGTTGATCATCGGGATGGCGCAGGCCGTGACGATGACTCCGCCGAGCGCCCAGATCAGCGCCCGCTTGCCCTTGTCAGCCGCGTCGGGCCGATTGCTGAGGTGCCCGATGCCCATCAGACCGCCGGAGATCACTGCGGCCACGGCGCAGGCGATGAGCGAACCCCACTTGGCGTAGCTCAGCAGGAGGTTGGTCCCCTTGGAACCGTTCGTCGGGTCCGCCGGGGCGGGGTTGCTGACCGCATCGGCCAACAGGGTGTGCGCGGCGTGCACGACGTGCAAAGAAAGAGACATGTGGGCTCCAAATGCAACGGAGCGGTAGAACCGATACGAACCTGATACTTCCGGATCGGATCGGTCACCCCCGTGGCAACGATCGTGCAGACAGGAAAGCCCAGTTGCTCCGTAGTGCGCCCTAGGGCGATGTTCACTCTGGCTAACGAGCTGTATGCAAACAATAAACAGACATAAAGACTGGCCGTCAACTAGAATTTATGTGACTGAGGTCACACGTATACAGAGCGTTCGCTATGGCGGGCCAGTATCACTGTGCGCAACGATGTGCCGATGGCGAGCAAGGGGAGGAACAGCGCCGACCATGAGCACTGAGGAACAGGAAGACTTCCACGAGGACGACCCGGAGCTCGGGTTTTTTGCTCAGCGACTGAACCGGCTATTCAGGTCCGTGCACCCCAAGGATCGGCGCCCGTACAGCACGCCCGAAGCAGCGAAGCAGATCAACGCAGCCGCCGGCCGGTCTGTCATCTCGGCCACCTACCTCTGGCAGCTGAGGAAGGGGAAGCGTGCAGACCCCACGCTGAGCCGCGTCACGGCGATTGCCCGCCTGTTCAACGTGAAGCTCGACTTCTTCAACGAAGCGCGTCCCGAGGAGCCTTCGCGGCGGGAGCTCGCTCTCGCGCAAGCCCTTCAGAAGCCAGACATATGCGAGCTGGCCTGCCTGACTGACGGCCTGTCGCGCGAGAGTACAGCCGCGCTCGTGGCCCTCAGTCGATCCCTGCGGGAGATCGAGGGCCTTCCGCGGGAGCTGGCCCACGCCGCCTGACAGGGCTCGCCCGGCGGACCTAATCGACCCCTATGTCTGATTCGCGCTATTTATTGGCAAACGAGAAGAGCCCCCAGGTGGGGGCTCTTCTCGTTTGCCAATCGTTACTTTCCGCCACCAGCCCATGGAGCCACTGGGTCCACCCAGGATACTCGGGCCACCCTCTCGCATCCCAATTCGGACATTACGTTCTCAATGCCGCACCGCGCTCTTCACTCTGGCTAATGCCTGGCCGCATACCAAGAAACGATGGTTGACATAACCGTTCGCCATCAGCCTATCTTTAGCGACCCACGCCTTAGCTGTGGTGAATCAGGCCGACCATCACGCGCCCCAGAGTCCGCGGGAGCGCATGTCGGGAAGCCTGACCATGAAGGGGGCTCATGAACAAGGCAGTGCTCGGCGTCACCGCTGGGCTTTCGACGCCGTTTGCACTGGTGATGATCGTTGCTCTCGCCGCAGGGGGAGCATCCGCCATCACTCCGGCGGCAGCGGGAACCACGAACTGCTCGACTCCTGTAGCTGTCGGCTCACCCGTCTCCAGCGGGCAGAACCTCACGAGCGAGCAGATCAACAACGCTCAGATCATCTACCAGGTCTCCGCAGACCTACAGCTCCCGCCGCAGGCCGCCGTGATCGCGATAGCCACCGCGATGCAGGAATCCAGCCTCGTCAATCTGCCGAACGGGGACCTCGATAGCGTAGGGCTCTTCCAGCAACGCCCTAGCCAAGGATGGGGATCGGTCTCCCAGCTCATGGACCCCGTCTACGCGAGCAAGGCGTTCTACGCCCAACTCGTCAAAGTCCCCAACTGGCAGAACCTCCCAGTGACGCAGGCGGCCCAAGCGGTCCAGCAGAGCGGCTTCCCGGACGCGTATGCGCAGTGGGAGAGCCTGGCTCGCCAACTTGTCGCGACGGTCAGCGGCGGTGCCACGAACTGCTCCGGGGGTAACGGCGACGGCAATGGCGGCGCGATCACGAGTCCGGTAAGCCTCCCGGCCGGCTTCACGCTACCCGCCGGAACACCCGTTGCGATCGTGACAGCGATCAAGTTCGGCGTCTCCAAGCTGGGTATGCCATACCAATGGGGCGGAACCGGGGACCCGAGCTACGACTGCTCCGGGCTGATGATGATGGCCTACCAGGCTGCGGGGGTCACGATCACCAGGACTACCTACACCCAAGTCAACGACGGCACCCCCGTCTACAACAGCGCTGACCTGAAGCCAGGCGATCTGATCTTCACCGCTGGAAGCGACGGAACCGTGAGCAACCCAGGTCATGTGGGAATGTTCCTGGGAGACGATCTTGTCCTGGACGCCCCCAGGACGGGGGAGAACATCGAAATCACCAAGTTCGACAACGGCTACTGGAACGCCCAGGCAGTGGCGTTTCGACGCATTGTGCGAAGCGCGTAGGGACTGAGCGCACTCTCCGCCTTCGAGCAGAACAGCGGGCCCTCCCTCAGACTCCCCATGCTGGCTCTAGGTGAACCTCAGTCGGTTCCCAGCGCCTTGCGGGCAGCTACTTGAAGGGCACGGTCAGGCGGATGCTTCGCTTCCGCTGCGACTCGGAACCGAGACTCGAAGGAGGTCAGGCGGCCGGAGCCCCCACGAATCGCCTCGTGCGTCCAGTCCGTTGAGATCATCTCCCAGTCGTACATCGCTTGTCTGAGCGCAGCGGCTGCATCGGCTACCTGCCGGGGGCCGGCGACGCCGACCGCAGAGGCGGCGGCGCTGAACTGTGTCCAGGCGTTGTGCGCTTCCTCGTAACGGGCCTGCCACTCGACTGCCGTGCTGCCGACCGCGTCGAGCTGATCAGCCACCTTCCAGAGGGCGTTGGACAGCTGCTTAGTGCTGGCGAGCAGGGAGACGTACGCGTCGCGTCGAATCTCGTCCCGCCACCGCTCCCGGTCTCGGTCATGTTGGTGGCGCATCTGGCGTGCCTGCCCGAGCGTAGAAAGGACACCCCCACCCAAGCCTCCGATTGCACCAACAGCTGCCCCCAGAACCACTGCGACGCTCGCGTCCATGGCAGCATTAGACCGCCTTAGGCCCAGAACCGAACAGGGCGCAATTGCGACTCCTGCACCGGGGGCGACCACGTTGAGGTCTGCTTTGCCGGCTCGATCCCAGGCGACCAGGTGAACCCTCCCGCCGCGGCGATGGCCGAGGTCGGCCTTCACTCCGGCGCCTCCCAATGTTCTGACCAGCGAGGCCGTCCAGGCATTCACATCGGCCCGCCAACGCCAAGAGGTCCCCATCCCGGTCGGGATGGGGACCTCTCGCCTAACGGCCAGTCAGTGGCGGACCGTCCAGGAAGTCCTTCACTACGGACCGGCTGAAGGTGCCGCTGTCCGTGCTGACCCACTCATCAGCCCGACGGCGGTAGCCAAGCCACCGGACGAGCAGTCGGCCCGGAGCGACGTCAAGGATCTGACCCCGAACGTACATGCCGCCCTTGTCCTTCCAGGTAGAGACCCATAGGTGGCCAACCCAATGCTGAGGAGGCTGCTCCGCGTATCGGTCATGGGGATTGCTGTTCATTCTTCACTCCTGCGGTACGACATCACGAATGCGGGGACGGAAGACTGGAGCAGTCGGCTTTGCTCGACTGCAACCTCGGGGTGGACCGCGGATCGGCAAGTGCAGATCCCGGCACGAGGTCGATCGACGCGCTGCGCTCATCGGCCGGCCCCCTTGAGGCGCTGCTTGTGAGCATGGGCAGCGCTCCGAACTCCACTGCCACGCCAGGCCCTTACGTCTGCGGGTCGGTACCGGCGCTCTCCGTGGGCCCGGACGTACTTGGGGCCCCATCCATCTATCCCGACCTGGCACAGCTCGCCCGGAGCGATGCCCAGGTACTTCGCCGCTTCACTGATCGACCACCACGAGCGGTTTGACTGCGCCATAGACGCGCTACCCCGCCTCATTTGCCACTCCGCGGCTGCGAGGCTCGCAGTTCAAGCCAAGCCCTAACGTCGGCCGGGGCGTACTGCCGATACCTACCGACTCGGAAGCTGCGCGGCGCAGTGCCCTTCCAATTCATCTGATACATGGTCTTAACCGGCACTCCAAGGAACTCGGCGGTCTCTCGGAGGCTCCACAGGCGCTCTGCGCTAGTCATGTGCACTCATCTCTCATTGCCTGTCGATTCGACAGAGCCTTCTGTCGTTTCGGCGTCTGATGAGAGCTTCGCCCGCCTTGCAATCTTCTGTCAAGATGACATTCAAACTTGTCGATATGACAGACATGCCGAGCGCCTAACCTTGCTCGATCCTCGCTTGGATCCCCCAGGCAGCGCGGTGCACTCGTGCCATGGAGGCAGCATCCGTGCATTCGGGCTGGTCAGCCGGACCGCAGGCAGGCCACTCACTTCACGACGGAGCTCACTGTGACTGGACTAGTCATACCGACAGAGGAGATTGCTCAAAGTTTCGAACCTCTGTCGATTGCACAGACGACCTTGCTTGCGTACTGTGGTCGATAAGACAGACAAGGAGGTTCGCGTGACCAGCGGAGCAGATCCAATGGAACTGTCGGTCAGCGATGCCGTTGCACGGCGAATCAAGGAAGCCCGCGCGCGGCGCGGCTGGACGGCGAAGCAGTTGGCCGAACAGTGCGCCGCACGGGGTCTCACACGACTGACGCACTCCGTGCTGAACAACATCGAGTCGGGCCGCCACAACAACGCTGGCGAACGCAAACGCGACGTCAGCGTTGACGAGCTCCTGGGCCTGGCCCTGGTTCTCGACGTGGCCCCACTTCACCTGCTGGCACTGCCCGAGAGTGCTACAGGCGAAGTCGCGATCAGGCTGCTGCCCGGCGTGGCTATCTCCGACAACCCCGATCTCCTTTTGTGGATGCGCGGGGAGAAGGCGCTACCCGAGAACGACGCGCGTCTCTACTACGCCTCTGCCATGGAGCGACTACCGGCCACGGACTCCCAGCGGACAACCGCAGAGTTCGCGCGGTCAGTACTACAGGACAGGGCCAAAGAGATCGTCCAGGGCTTCAACGAACAGACCGCTCAGCTTGCTGCCAGCGCTGCGGCACGGATGCAGTCTCTTGTAGCCGAAGCGGAGCAGGCGATCAGCAACGGGGCGAGCCTCGAAGAAGTGATGGCCCTGCTTAAGCAGGCCGGCGAAAGCTAGCGCCTGGGCACCGCCTGGAGGCAGTGCCCGACCCGAGGCGCGGCCGTTGAACCCGCCGCCGCGCCATTTTGGCGACTCCGCGTTCCTGCGCTGACCCAGGAACTCCCTCCGCCCCCTCATCGGCAACGGAAGCTCTTAAGCCTCTCTTTGTCATGCCCATTTAATCAGTGAGTTGGTGCAACATGTCCCGAGTCTGGATAGAAGACCGAATCAACCAGGCCGACTACAAGCAGGCGGTGCAGCGCGCCAAGTCGAGCAGTCGGACACCGCCGGGTCGATTCCGGGTGCGGTGGTACGACCCCGACGGCAAGCCCAGGTCGCTGACCTACCTGAAGAAGATCGACGCAGAACACAAGCGCGCCGAGCTCCAGATCAAGCTGGGAGACGGCAGCTACAGCGACCCTGGCGCAGGACGGACCAAGCTCGCCGAGGTGGCCGAATCCTGGTTCGCGTCCAAGGTCGACCTCAAGGTCAGCACCCGCAATCGCTACCGCGAACTGCTCGACCTCTACATCCTGCCGAGGTGGGGGACCACGGCCGTGGCCCGCATCCGGTTCGAGGACATCGTCACCTGGATGGGCGACCTTCTCGCAGATACGGTCAAGAGCGGGCGCCCGATGTCTCCCGCGAGCCTGCGGAAGATCCACATCGTGCTTCGCGCGGTGCTGGGCTTCGCGATGCGAAGCAAGAAGATCGCCACCAACCCGGCCGTGGGCATCCCCCTCCCTCGACTTGTTGCACCCGAGCACATTTACCTCAACCACATGCAGGTCGAGGACCTTGCCGACGCCTGCGGGCCCTACCGCACCTTCGTCCTATTCCTCGCCTACACGGGGGTGCGCTGGGGAGAAGCAAGCGCTATCCGGGTCGGCAGGGTTGACCTCAAGGCCCGGCGCGTCCGGATTGCCGAAGCCTGGTCGACGGACAAGTCGACGTTGGTCATGGGGACGCCGAAAACCCACGAACGACGCACGGTCCCGATCCCGCCCTTCCTGGCCAAGGACCTCGCTGCCCTGATGGAGGATCGCGGCCCGGAGGAGTTCCTGTTCACGGCCGAGAAGGGTGGGGTGCTCCTCAACCGGAACTTCGTCAGGCGCATCTTCGCTCCGGGCCTGGCAACCGCCGGCCTGACTGAGCTTGGCGTGACGCCTCACGTGCTGCGGCACACGGCAGCATCCCTGGCCATCGCCAGCGGCGCTGACGTCAAGGTCGTGCAGACGATGCTGGGACATAAGTCGGCCACGCTGACGCTCGACACGTATGGTCATCTGTGGCCCGACCGGTTGGACGAAGTGTCCGACCGCCTCGACCTCGAACGGACGAAGGCACTTGCCAAGGCCCGGAAGAAGGCGGAGAAGGCCGTGCGCAAGGCTCAGGAGCTAGCGGCGGAGTTGGCCGCTCTGGAGGCGGCCGAGGTCCCTCTCGCGGCCTGATGTGTACTGAATGTGTACTGGAGCCCCTGACGGACAGTCATGCAAATTCCCGTCAGCCCGTCCGGTACGACAAAGGCCCAGGTCAGACGCTGTCTGACCTGGGCCTTGAATGGGGCCGCCTTCGGGATTCGAACCCGAGACCTACGCATTACGAGTGCGTTGCTCTGGCCAACTGAGCTAAGGCGGCGCGCCGATCTTGCGATCGGCAACGGAGGACAGTCTACACAGCTCCGGGGGCT
>Ga0302314_10007199_pt1 | contig 20030 bp, 25 predicted proteins | sample III_Palsa_N2_3_FD_200533 | JGI IMG/M metagenome (GOLD analysis project Ga0302314, IMG submission 200533) | Peat permafrost microbial communities from Stordalen Mire near Abisko, Sweden - III_Palsa_N2_3 | ecosystem: Environmental > Terrestrial > Soil > Palsa > Peat permafrost | place: Sweden... | reverse complement strand
GGTTTCGGTTATTTGAGTTCGGTTGCCGGTGGCTTGTCGCATCTGCGCGATTTTTTCAGCGACCCCCCCGCGTCCATCCTGGCGAGCGTTTCCCCGCTCCTGCTATTTTTTGCGCTGATCTGGATACCGTTGACCGGATGCTCTTTCGCCATTATCGGCGCACCGTGGGCGCGAGCCTACCGTGATCTGTCGGGGCCGGACCTCGCCGCCACGTTTTCCTGAGTGCTCCCATGCAAGCGTACCAGTGGGTCGTCGCGGATTTGGGCGCGGCGTCGAAATTCACACCGGCCGCGTGGCGGCGTGCCTGGTGGGTTCTGATTCCGGCCTGTCTGGCGTGGGCGCTGGCCATGTCGCCGGGTCGCAACCCTGCCTGGGCGGCGCTCGCCCTGGTTTTCACGCTCGTCGCGTCCGCTGAGCTTTACCGGATCGCGACACCTGGGCCCGCGACCGCGCTCGCCGCCGCGATAGGGCGCCTCGCCGTCGTATGGCTGCTGACGGCGGCCTTTTTTTCGGTATTGGCGTCGTTGTTGTTCGTGGTGTTGCTTTCTTCCGCCTACGCTGTCGCCTCGGCGGGCGCCGGCTTCGACGCTTCGGAGGTGCGCACCTGGGCTTCGGCCGTCGATAGCCGAGGGCGGGTCGTGCTCGCCGTCGTCGCCGCTGTCGGGCTGGGTTTGCTCGGGTGGGCCACGACCCGTGTCGCCCTGGCCTCGGCCGACACCATCGCCAGCGGGCGTATCCGCGTATTGAGCGGGTGGCCGCTGACGAGACGGATTGGCTGGAGTTTGCTGTGTGCTCGTCTGGCGATCGGTGTGCCCGCCGTCGCTCTCGCCGTGCTGGCAATACGGGCGCCGCGCGTCGGAGGGGCATCCACGGCTCCAGGCGCCTGGATGTTGGGCGGGTTCGCCGGCCTTCTCGTCGGGGGCGTGTGGCTTCCCTTGAACACCGGACTCATGTCCTACATTTACAAACGCCGCGCTCACTTTTGTTCGGAATCGGCCGCGCCGCCATGATCGATCCATCGCCGTTCAAGGCCGCGCCGCAACGCCTTCAGGTTGTACCTCGAACGACACGCGGCGCGCTATTGTCGGGTTTGATGGGCGTTTTCCGGTTTGTCGCCGCCGCCACGATCGCGGCGACTGAGGGTTTTCGGGTGATCGCCCGTTCGCCTCGCGCGGTGCTGGTCTGGGGCCTGATGTGGGTCGTGTGGTTTTCCGTCACCGCCGGCGTCGTCGCGACCGGAGAAAAGGTCGTGGTCTCCACCCGGATCGCGCGCTGGACGGTCTGGGAGGTCGTTCGCCACTACGGGCCTTTCGCGACCGTACTCATTGCCCTGTTCTTCCTGGTGTTTGGCATGACGGCCATCGCCTCGTTCCGAGCCGTCCTCAACCCCGAGCAGAAGCGCTTCTTCTTCCTCAGGCTGGGCCGCGATGAGCTCCGAGTCGCGTCGATCAGCGTCATGGCGTTTTCCCTGGTCGCCATCTTCGGCGGTATGCCGGCGGGCGCGCTCATCGCGTTGGCAAGTCCGATCATGGCGGCCGCCCCGGCCCTCGCCAAGCAGATCGGCGTGCTCGGCGCGGTCGTGACCGTGTGCCTGGAGATCTGGCTGTGCGTTCGTCTTTCCCTGATCGCCGTCGAGACCTTTGCGGAACACAGGTTCCATCTCAGCGCCTACTGGCCCCTGGCGCGCGGCCGCTTTTGGTATCTGATGCTTTGTTACTGCGTCATATTCCTGATATTATTTGTCATTATGATTGTATATTTTACCACTAACGAACTTCTCTTTGGGCTTGCGCTCAACATTGCCGGGCATACAGGCATGTTCCAGCGCGTCGTGGTGCTTGGTATCGCCGGCGTCATGGCGGTGCTCGCGGCAGGGTATCTGCTGTTGACGATTGTCCTGTTCTGTACCTGCCAGGCGAGGGCTTATCTGACCATTACGAGCGCGATGCCCAACGTCCGCCAGTCGCCCTGGGGGGCCGCGACGCCCGACGCGGCCCCCTCTCCCAGCGCGGGGTTCTAGCCCGAATTGGGAGAGGGGCGCCTAGGCGTTGACACGTTTGCGCGGCGTCTTGGCTGGCGCGGCGCGCTGGGCGTGCCGGGCGAGAGCTTCCTTCAGGTAGCGCCCCGTCCAGCTGACCTTGTCCTTCGCCACCTGTTCCGGTGTCCCGACGGCGACGATTTCACCGCCGCCGTCGCCACCCTCGGGGCCGAAGTCGACGACCCAGTCAGCGGTTTTCACGACGTCCAGATTGTGCTCGATGACCACGACGGTGTTGCCCTGGTCGACCAGTTCATGAAGCACTTCAAGGAGCTTGCGGACGTCTTCGAAGTGCAGCCCGGTGGTCGGCTCGTCGAGGATGTACAGTGTTCGACCGGTCGCCCGGCGCGATAGCTCTTTCGACAGCTTCACCCGCTGCGCCTCGCCGCCCGACAATGTCGTCGCCTGCTGGCCGACCTTGATGTAGCCGAGCCCGACCTGCTTGAGCGTCTCCATCTTGTCGCGGATCGGCGGAACCGCCTTGAACATCTCGGCCGCCTCCTCGACGGTCATGTCGAGGACGTCGGCGATGCTCTTGCCCCGGAACAGGATCTCCAGCGTCTCGCGATTGTAGCGTTTGCCCTTGCAGACGTCGCAGGTGACGTAGACGTCGGGCAGGAAGTGCATCTCGATCTTGATCAGCCCGTCGCCCTGACAGGCCTCGCAGCGGCCGCCCTTGACGTTGAAGCTGAACCTTCCGGGCCCGTAGCCGCGCGCCTTGGCCTCGGGCAGGCCCGCAAACCAGTCGCGGATGGAGGTGAATGCGCCGGTGTAGGTGGCCGGGTTCGAGCGCGGCGTGCGGCCGATCGGGCTCTGGTCGATGTCGATGACCTTGTCGAAATTCTCGAGGCCTTCGATGCGTTCGTGCGGCGCGGGCGCGTCAGAGGCGTTGTTGAGCCGCCTTGCCGCCGCCTTGTACAGCGTCTCGATCGTGAACGTGGATTTGCCGCCGCCCGAGACGCCGGTGATGCAGGTAAAGGTCCCAACCGGTATCTCGCCGGTCACCCCTTTGAGGTTGTTGCCGGTCGCGCCGACCACGCGGAGCTTGTGCTTGCCGGTCGGGCGACGGCGCTCGGGGATGGAGATCTCCCGCCGACCGGTCAGGTACTGTCCCGTCAGGCTGCGTGAATCGGCCATGATGTCGGCGGGCTTGCCCTGAGCGACGATCTCGCCGCCGTGAACCCCGGCGGCCGGGCCCATGTCGATCACATAGTCGGCTGACAGGATGGCTTCCTCGTCGTGCTCGACCACCAGCACCGAATTGCCGAGGTCGCGCAGACCCTTGAGGCTGACCAGCAGGCGGGCGTTGTCCCGCTGGTGCAGGCCGATAGAGGGCTCGTCCAGCACATAGAGGACGCCGGTCAATCCGGAACCGATCTGGCTGGCCAGGCGGATGCGCTGGCTCTCCCCGCCGGAAAGGGTTCCCGAGCCCCGCGAGAGGTTAAGGTATTCCAGCCCGACGTCCACCAGGAAGCGCAGGCGGTCGTTGATCTCCTTCAGGATCCGCCGGGCGATCTCCATCTGCTTGTCGGTCAGCTGGTCTTCCAGCGACGCGAACCAGTCGCGCGCCGGGCGGATCGCCAGGCCCGACACCTCGGAGATGTTGCGCTCGGCGATCTTGACGGCCAACGCCTCGGGCTTGAGGCGCGCGCCGTGGCAGACCGGGCAGGGCGTCTCGGCTTGATAGCGTCCGAGTTCCTCGCGCACCCAGCTCGAGTCGGTCTCGCGCCAGCGGCGCTCCAGGTTGGGCAGGACGCCTTCGAAGGTCTTCTCGACCTCGTATTTGCGGGCGTTGTCGTCGTAGACGAACTTGATCTTAACCGACTTGGAGCCGTGCAGGATCACCTGCCTGGCCTCCTCCGGCAGCTTCCACCACGGCAGGTCCATCGAGAAACCGTAGTGGCGGGCCAGCGCCTGCAGGGTCTGGGTGTAGAGCGGGGAGGGGCCTTTCGACCACGGTGACACCGCGCCCTTGTGCAGGCTCTTGTCCTTGTCGGGAACGACGAGGTCGGCGTCGAACGCCAGCTTCATTCCCAGGCCGTCGCAGGCCGGACAGGCCCCGGCCGGACTGTTGAATGAAAACAATTTGGGTTCGATCTCGGCGATCGAGAACCCGGAAACCGGACAGGCGAACTTCTCGGAGAAGATCAGCCGCCGCGGCTCCTCCTCGCCTTCGGCCTTGTCCGCCCATTCGGCCACCGCGATGCCGTCGGCCAGACGCAGCGCGGTTTCCAGGCTCTCGGCGTAACGGTTCTCGAGCCCGGCGCGGGTGACCAGGCGGTCGACCACCACGTCGATGTCATGCTTGAAGGTCTTCTCGAGCGCCGGCGCGTCCTCGATCGGATAGTACACGCCATCGATCTTGAGGCGCTGGAAACCGCCCTTGCGCCATTCGGCGATCTCCTTGCGGTATTCGCCCTTGCGGGCGCGCACCACCGGGGCCAGCAGGTACAGCCTCTCGCCGTCAGCGAGCGCGTTCAGCTTGTCGACCATCTGGCTGACGGTCTGGCTGACGATCGGCAGGCCGGTGGCCGGCGAATAGGGAACGCCCACCCGCGCCCACAGCAGGCGCATGTAGTCGTGGATCTCGGTGACCGTTCCGACGGTCGAGCGCGGGTTGCGGCTGGTCGTCTTCTGTTCGATCGAGATCGCCGGTGAGAGCCCCTCGATCAGATCGACGTCGGGCTTGCTCATCAGTTCGAGGAACTGACGGGCATAGGCCGACAGGCTCTCCACATAGCGGCGCTGACCCTCGGCGTAGATGGTGTCGAACGCCAGGCTGCTCTTGCCCGAACCGGACAGGCCGGTCAGCACGACCAGTTCGCCGCGTGGAATGTCGACGCTGACGTCCTTCAGATTGTGCTCGCGCGCGCCACGCACGCGAATGAACGGGGAATGATCGATCATAGGCATCGCTAACAGCCACCCGCGCCGCCCGCGAGCCAAGCCCCTTGATTTAGTACTCGGAGTCGAGGTTACAGCAAGAACAAAATGCGAACCAGAGCCGGCCTTTGCTCCCACGGCGTCAGCTTGCCGCCGATTGCAGATTTCACGGAGAGCCTCGTTGCCGAGTCGGATTGATTTGCTATAAGCGCGACGCCTGACGCAGAAGCGGGCTGTGGCGATTCACCGGTGCGAGGCTTTGTATGTTGGGGGCGTCGGTCAAGTTGAAAGACCCAGACTACCGTCCTTCCGAGGACGAGCCGTTCATGAACGAGCGGCAGTTGGAATACTTCAAAAAGAAGCTGCTGGATTGGAAGGATGACATCCTGCGCGAGGCGCGCGAGACGGTCAGTCACCTGCAGTCGGAGACGGAGAACCACCCCGACCTCGCCGACCGCGCTTCGTCGGAGACCGATCGCGCACTGGAGTTGCGGACCAGGGATCGGCAGCGCAAGGTCATCTCGAAGATCGACGAGGCCTTGCGGCGCATCGAAGAAGGCGTCTACGGCTATTGTGAAGAGACAGGAGAGCCGATCGGCCTGCCGCGCCTGGAGGCCCGGCCGATCGCGACGCTTGGCCTCGAAGCCCAGGAACGCCACGAACGGCGCGAGCGTGTGCACCGCGACGACTGAATTTGAACGCGGTGCAAGGAGATCGGACGTGAACCTATCGCGGCTGTCGGTTTTGGTCATGCTCCTGGCGGGCTCTGGGGGTTCTATCGCGACCGCAGCCCCGATCCCGCCGACGCCGATTGTAATCCTGTCGGCGGTGTTCGGCGCCACGAAGTCCATGAGGCCGGTCGACTTCACCGACAGGCTCGCGCAGACCTGCGGCGCCGGCGCGAGTGATTGCCAGGCATTCTGCACGCGCGCGGCGGTCGGCCGTCCGCCGTGGGACAAGCCGTTGTTGTTTCCGCCGCGGTCCGTCTGCCGGGTCACCTACCGCTGCGGTCCATCGCTGACCAAGGTCACCGAGGCCGAAGAGAATGACACCTTCACTCTCTCTTGCCGCCCCCGCCCCTGACCCGCCCACTCGCCGCCGACGTCTACCGCCGTGGGTTCGTCGCCCATCAGGCGGGCCGTCTGCAGGAGGCCGAGCAGGCCTATCGCGAGGTTCTGGCGGTCGAGCCTGCTCACCCGGACGCGCTGCATCTGCTGGGCGTGGTCGCCCATCAGGTCGGGCGCAACGAGATCGCCGAGGACTACATCGGCCAGGCCATCGCCAGGGCGCCGCGACGGGCCGACTTCCACAACAACCTGGGCCTCGTGCTCAACCAGCTCGGCCGATCGGTGGAGGCCGAGGCCGCGCTGGCGACCGCGCTACGCCTCAATCCGAAATACCCTGACGCGCTGAACAACCTCGGGATCGCCCTGGCGGCGCAGGGACGGCACGACGAGGCGGTCGCCACTTATCGCAAAGCGCTGAAGCTACAGGCCAACTACCCCGATGCCTGCAACAATCTCGGCCTCGCCTACAAGGCGCTGGGCAGGCTCGCCGAGGCCGAGGCCCGTTTCCGCGCCGCGCTCACGTTCAAGCCGGATTTCGCCGAGGCGCACGGCAACCTCGGCCTCGTGCTCGCCGCCCAGGGCCGTGGCGCCGACGCCGAGGCCAGCTACCGCGCCGCTCTGCGCCTGCGGCCGACCCACCGCGAGGCGCTCAACAACCTGGGCGTCCTTCTCTCCGACCGAGGGGAATGGTCGCAGGCCGAAGGCGTGCTGCGCGACGCCGTCCGTCTCGACCCCGAGGCGCCGGATGCGTATCGCAACCTCGGCGCCGCCCTCACCCACCTCAAGCGCGCCTCCGAAGCCGAGCCGATGCTGCGGCTGGCCACGCGTCTTGCTCCCGATGCGCCCGAGGCGCACTTCAACCTCGGCGCCGCCTTGCATGACCTGCGCCGCCTCGGCGAAGCCGACACAGCCTATCGTGAAGCGCTTCGCCTGCGGCCGGATTTCGCGGACGCTCACAACAACCGCGCCTACAGCCTGCTGCTGGCCGGCCGCTACGCGGAAGGCTGGCGGGAATATGAATGGCGCTGGCGCACGAAACATATGGCCGGCGGCGTGCGCGGGTTCGCCGCGCCGCAGTGGATGGGCGAGCCGCTCGATGGGCGGACGCTTCTGCTGCACGCCGAGCAGGGCCTGGGCGACACCCTGCAGTTCTGCCGCTACGCCTCGCTGATCACCGGCGCGGGCCGTCTGGTCTTAGAAGTGCAGCCGCCGCTGAAACGCCTGATGGGCTCGCTGCGGGGAGGGGTCGGGGTCATGGCCCAGGGGGAGTCCTTGCCCGCCTTCGACCTGCACTGCCCACTGATGAGCCTGCCGCTGGCGCTGGGCGCGGTGCAGGAAGCTATCCCCGCGACAATTCCCTACCTTGCCGCGGATCCGAGTGACGCCGCTCGCTGGCGGCAGCGTCTCGCCGGACTCGCCGCGCCGCGGGTCGGCTTGGTCTGGGCCGGAAACTCGCACTTGGGTTTTCCGGAATTCGCCGCCGTCGACGCTCGCCGGTCGGTCGCGCTTGCCGCCATGGCTCCTCTGGCCGAAATTCCGGGCGTCAGCTTCGTCTCGCTGCAGAAAGGCCCACCTTCGCGCCAGGCCGCCGAGCCGCCGGCGGGTATGGCCTTGATCGATTTCACCGCCGAGCTGGACGATTTCGCGGCGACGGCCGCTCTGATCGACAGTCTCGATCTGTTGATCAGCGTGGACACATCCGTCGCCCATCTCGCCGGCGCCATGGGCAAGCCCGTCTGGGTCCTGAACCGCTACGACACCTGTTGGCGCTGGCTGCTCAGCCGCAACGACAGCCCATGGTACCCGACCGTCCGCCTCTTCCGTCAACCGGCGCCGGGGGATTGGGACAGTGTCATGCGAAGCGTCGCCAATGCACTCGGCGGCTTGCCTCGCCCTTGAACAGGCGGCCGGCTTCCGAAGCGATAACTGCGGCGGCTCACGGCAAATACCAATGGAACACGCGCGCGACAGCGGTCGTTTGGCCCAAGGCGGACGGAGACTTCCATGCCGAAACACAAATCCGAGCCGATGCCGGCGTTCACCGAACCACTGACGGTTTCGGTGGTAGACGGCGAGGTCGTGATCAATGGACCGGCATGGGTGCATGCCGCCTTGGAGCCTGGCGCCGCCCGGACGTCGGCCGACCGGCTGGCGACGGCCGCTGACCAGGCGAAGGCCGATCGGATCGCCGCCGCTCCCAAAAAAGCCCCTTCGCCGAAGCCGACAACCAGACCGGTGGCTGAATGAATGATGGGTGATCTGCAGCCGTGAGCATTTAGAGCCCCCGCATGTCAGCGACACGCCGGGGCTCAGGGCAGCCAGGGGGAGGGATTGGCTGCCAATTCACCAACGTACGGTCGCCCCGCGGGCTCACGACGCTAGACGCGCCCTCGCGCCGCCACGCTGAATGAGGATCCACCGACCGAACATTGGGAAAAATCAATGTGCAGACATCGCGTGCCGCGTCAATGGTTTGCGACACCAGGAAAGCGAGTTTGGCGACGGTCGCGGTGATACTTTCCCGAAACGTGAGCGACGCGTCGACGCGCTGGTCCCGACTACCGTTGCATCCCCATGACCGTCCCCATCGGCGGCATGTTGTGGTTCAGGTTGGTCATGATGAACACCGACCTGGCGAGCAGGAGGAAGACGATCAGCAGCACGAACGCCAGCGCCAGGACGTCGAAATACATGCCGGAAAAGCCGTCCCCTCTGTAGTGCGCGGGTCCTCCCTGATAAACTCCGGGGGCGATCAGCGCCGCGGTCGCGCCGTTCAGGTCAATGCGCGACTGGAACTTTGGAGGCCTGACCGAGAATCGAACTCGGGTGCACGGATTTGCAGTATGGCAAACAAACATTCCCGAACCGTCCCGACGACGCGCCATGCGCGAAAATATCCGTTATTTCAAAGTCTTGGCCGGCCGGGGGGCTTTCCCGCGCCTTCCCTAGAGGTCCGGTAGTGTCCCGGACCAAATTACACAGGATTTTCACCCGCTCCTAACCCGACGATGCGGCGCCACGTTTCGGCCTTCGTCGGCGCCGTGACCCGTGTGGAGCTTCATGCAAAGGTCAGTTCGCAGCCGCTGAGGACGGTGGCGAAGTCGGGGGGCGTTCCCATGGACATATTTCGGCGGCTGTTCTGGCCGCGCAAACGACCAAACGAAAACCTTTTCGCGATTCCGATCGGCCCGGATGATCCTCCCGACATGCAGATTCTAGCGAAGCCCAGAGCGCGACCTCCGAGGCGCCGCGGGCGGACGCCGAAGCAGATTGCCGCCGATGAGCTGACCTATGTCGCTGCCATCCGCGAAAGAGCTCAGGCATCCTACAGGTTGGATCGTGATCGCGCCGCTGGCGTCGGCAGTCGCATGTACATTTGGGAAACATGCAAGGACGCGGATGTCTGTTCCGTCTGCGCAGCTCGACAAGGCAAGCGCTACTCATGGGCCAGGGAGCCCAAGCACGGACCGCCGGGGTACTGCGACGCCTGTCCCTGCGGTTATTGCAGGTGCTTGGCTCGCCCGATCCTTCCGGAGTTCGATTGATCCCGCCTCCCCTCGCGCGTTGAGGGTGCGAACCTCACTGCGAACTTCCGGGCGCGTCACTTCGTACTCCTCTTGCGCACGTGTGCGTAGGGGGTGCGCAACTCGGTGCGCAACAGCTTCGCGCGCGCGATCAGGGCTCTTGCGGCGGCTCGCGCGGGGGTGTGGCGCGGCCCCTCAGGAAAGCGACAATGCCGCTGAGGATTACCCCGCCGCCGACAATTGAGCCGATCCATTCGGCACCCACGGAAGCGGCGTAGGCGGCGACGCCCAAGGCGGCGAGGGCGTAGGCTATTGCGAGGGCCTGGCCGACATGGGTTTCGCGGGCGATGAGCTTGGCCTGCCCAAGTTCAAGAGCGCGGCGGTGAGCCGCTTCGGCTTGAAACTCTTGGATTATGAGCGCCGCCGATCCTGGCGCGGCTTCGTCGAAGGCTTGAAGCGCCGCCGGCGGTGGCAATGGCCCCGTCCAAGTCGCTTGCAGTTCGGCCCTGAGGAACGCCACCGATCCGGCCTGCCCCGCTGGCGCGGGGTTGGTGGGCGGCGCTTCGGCGGGTTGAGGGGCCGGGCTCGATTGTTCCGGCGGATCAGCCGCGCTCAAACTCAGGAACCTTGGCGGCGGCCTTGCGCATATCGCCGCCCAGGCGTTCCCAATCACCTTGCAGGGCTTGCGCGGCGGTGCGGCGGGTATCCGGGTAGGGCATTCGGGGGGCCGGGCCGACAAGGGTTGAAATCTGGCCCAGGGCGTGTGTGAAAGACGCGGCGAGGCGCCGTCCGGCGCCGGGCGAGCTCACGGGGGTTTCAGGGCTCATGCTCATGGCCTCTGGAATGTGAGGGCGCGGGCCGGCCAAGTCAACGGTGAACGACGGCGCGGATCGGTGTGCGAGAAAGCTTCGGAGAACAACCAGCGCTGGCGGGCCAAATGGCGAAAGGCCGCCCCTCTGTCGAGAGACGGCCCTGCAGGGTTGAGGTGGGTTTGCAGGCTTACACTGCGGTCGCTCTGTGCCGGAGGGCGGCGAAGGTTGCGTCGAGGACGGCGGCGATCGGCTCGAACTCCCCCGCGTTCCGGGCTTCGCCGATCATCGCGTCTTTCACAGCGAGGTCCGCGAAGTCGGCGGTCGGGTGGCATAGCGCGGCCAACCATGCTTCGTGAAGCGCGGTGCTCGCCTCCGCCTCGAGCGCCTGGGTCTCTTCCTCGTGGCGCACGATGGCCGCCCATCCGGAAGCCTCGTCAAGTTCGGCCTCCCGCCGATGGAGCTCAGCGAGCGCGGCGAAGGCCGCAGCCGCGGCGCCCGCATCGTTCTTGATGTGGTCGAGGATGTCCTCTCGCGTCGTCAGGGCGATCGACAGCGAGGGGATTTCGAACGGCTTGCCACCGCCCATTGAACACGTCCCGGCTGGCGTGTGAAACACCAGGGCTTCCGGTAGCGGGAGACACGCCGCTTCGGGTTTCCCCTTGAAGACTGCAGCCTCCGCGTCCGAGTGGGCGCGCGCCGGACCTTGGTACGCGTCATCTGCCGCCAGGAAGGCCAGGGCGACGCGCCGGAAGCCCGGCGTGAGCGTCCCGGCCTCGATAGCGCGTCGAGCGGCCGTTGGACCTTCCTGCGCGCTGAGGCGGCGGTTTGGATCGCGAGCGACGGGAGCGAGTTCGGCAGTGTGGGTCATAAGCTATTCCTCCGTTCTTGGGTTGCGGTCATGGTTGGGAAGGGTCGGCGCGCGCATGGCGAGAAAGAGCTGCTCGACCTCGGCGGACCGGCGAAACAACTTGTCGAGAACCTCCTCGGCCGTGGCGCTTCCGAGCCCATCGACTCGGTAGTGCTCGAGCGCACCATGCAGGCGGATACACGCGGACCGGTAAGCCTCGGCGGGTGTGCGGGGCTCGGACATCAGCGCTTCCGCGCCTTCTTGCCTTTGCGGGACTTTCTGACGCTCATGTTGAGGGCGAGCGCGTCGCGGTAGACGGTGGCTAGCAGATGTTGCGCGGCGTCGCCCTTCACATCCGGCATGTCAGGATCACCGATCGTCTCGGGATCGCCAAGGCCAGCCGCCCACATGCCAAGCTCGATCTTCTTCGCCAGTGCGGCGGGACTGGGCGCGGGGACCGCGACAATCTCGGCGACACGCTCGCGAAGCTTTTCATGCATGTATGCGCGCAGAGAGGCGCTATCCGGGGACCGGATGAACCACCCGAGATTAAGGACATTGGAGGTTGGGGAGCGACTCTCCTCGAAGCTCCTCAAGGCTTCATGCTCTTGCTGATAATACGCGACGGCGCGTAGCCAGTTTTTGTCGCCCCTGGAGCTGGCGTCGACCTGTTCGTAGTCGTGCCCCAGAGCCGCAGGCGGGGCAAGGTTCTGTTGCGTGGCCATGATCAGCGCCCCAGACCCTTGATGACCGCCCACGCGGCGCGCAGGCAATTGGCAAAGGTCGCGCCAGGCTCTTCGCGCTTGATCGCCCAGGCCTCGCGCATGACGGCTTGGCGGGTGCGGTTGGCGGCGGACATGGCCGGCCTAGCGACCGGCTGAGATGTAGCGCGGGTGATTTGGGCGAGCACTGCTGCCAGTGCCGCGCTGTGCAGGGCAGCCGGGCCGTAGCCGGCGGCGCGGCAGGTCGCGGGCACCCAAGAGCCGGAAGCATTGTAGCGGTGGGATTGGATGGACATAGGTTGCACCTTCGCGGCGGTTGCGTTACACAAAGGTTTAACCGTTTCCCTATTTGTGGTCAACACCTTTGGGGAAGTTTTTACACCTTTCGGCAACAAAGCCGCCATCGTGAAGGACGAGAGATGCTGACCGGCGAACAGATTCAGGCGGCGCGCGCCCTCGCGCGGCTCCGCCAATCAGAACTGGCGGAGCGGTCTGGCGTCTCGGTAGACACCATCAAGCGTCTAGAGGGATTGCGGGGAAGGGTGACGGCCCAGCTCGCCACAGTCATGTCGATCCGCGAGACACTAGAGGCGGCCGGCGTGATCTTCATCGACGAAAACGGCGAGGGGCCAGGTGTGCGCCTCAGGAAAGAACGGCCATCGTGACCAGGGCGGGGCGCGCGCCGCAGAACAGGAAGGCGGAGATGGAAAGGGTCCCCGTCGACGCGATAGATGTGGACGAGCGCCGACGCCCCATCAATCAGCAGCACGTCGACAGACTGGCCGCCTCCATAAAGGAGATCGGCCTACAGACGCCGCTCTCGGTCGTCATGCGCCGCGATGGCGATGATTGGCGGGCCATCCTCGTGGCGGGCGCGCACCGCCTAGCCGCACTACGGCAGCTTGGCGAAGAGATGGCGGAGTGCTTCGTCGTTCCCGATGATCCTGACCTCGCTGAGCTCTGGGAGATCGACGAGAACTTCGCGCGGTCTGAACTGACAGAGGCCCAGCGGGCCGACCACCATGTCCGTCGAGAGGCGATCCTTGTGCGGCGTGGCGAGGTCTTATCCGGACCCGGGCAACCAAAGAATGCGGACAAATTGTCCGAAAAAACCTCCTATGCGCGACAAGCATCTGTGACCCTTGGGGTGGACGAGCGAACCGTGCGGCGCGATCTCGCGCGCGGCAAGAAGATCACCCCGGAGGTCCTCGCCGATGTCGCCGGCTCCCCACTCGACAAGGGCGTCGTCCTCGACGAACTGGCCGCGACGCCGCGCGAAGATCAGCGTGCCAAACTGGCGGAAATCACCCTGCGCCGCCAAGAGGTCGAGCGGGGGCGCAGCGCTGGCTCACGCCTTCGGACACGCTCCGCAAGACCGAACCCGATTACCGGAGTGGCTGGAATAGCCTACCGGTCGCGACATAATCAGGCGGCTAGGTAGTCATCCTCGCGGAGACTGGCGGCATAAGCTTCCGCCGCTTCCTGGGCGGTCATGCTCGGGTTGATAGTTGGGGCCTTCGGGGCAAGTGGTCCACCAGGATCCTTGTCGAGGCTGTGCGCCTGGCGCTCAAGCGGGATCAACCGCGCCGTGACGCGAGACAACCTCTCCAATAGGTCGCCCGGGCTTTCCTTTTCGCCTAGGCACGGGCCTTCTGGGTCGATGCCCTGAAGTACGTCGGCGAGGCGTCCAGCGAGTATCCTCTTGAGGCCGTGAAGCTGGACCAAGTCCCGGCGATGCGTCGTAACGATGGAGGCGCGAAGCTCGGCCGCGTCTTCGATGATCGCCGCGTCCTCGCGCGCGTTGGGGGTGCGAACTTGGGTGCGAACCTCGGTGCGTAATAGCTTTGCAGCCGTCGCCCTGCGAACCTCCTCAGAAAGGTCCTTTTCCCATCCCTCCCGCTTTGCGCGCTTGCGTATCGCGGTCTCCGTGCAGCCGTGGCGATGCGCCAGTTCGCGGTTCGAAAACGTACCCGTCCGGTAGTCGCGTTCGATCGCCGCCCAGTCGATCGGCTTGCGTTTTTCGGTCATTTGTCGGTGTCCCTGACAGAGCGCGTCGCGGCGCTCGATGAAGCTCGAGCGTGATCGGTGTGGCGCCCTGGTCCGGGCCGATGGTCGGAGCGCAAATCCGGCCCCTGAGACCCCTCACCACCCGAGCGCCACAGGTCCATCAGGTATAACCCCGAGAGACGAGGGCGCGCGTCGTGGGCGTCCCCTGCGCGATGCAGATCAGGTCCGAGTACCATTCCTGCCCCCGGGTATCGCCGGAGTGCTCACATACGATGACGCGATAGAGGCCATCATCGGCCGTGGAGATCTTCGGCAGCAACGCGTTTTGTCTTGCACCGGTGTAACTGAGATTGAGTGCGGCCTGTTGGACGTCGGCATTGTTGATCTTGACCAAGCCGCCGATCTTGATGTTCGGATTGAGTAGGCACCGGATCTGGATGCCTTCTTCGGTCTGCTCAGGAAACCCGATCATGCCGGTTGCCGAGTTCAGTTCGATCGCCGCGCCCGGGAGGGAGCCCTCGTGCGGGACGACGTTCAGGACGCCGTTTTGAATAAAAAATGTGCTGTCGTTCGCGAAACAGAGATCTCGAAGATAATCCCGCGCCATGCCGCTCATTGTTTTGCCTCTGGGCAGTGTTCCGCTCGACAAAGGGCCGACATACCCCAAAGTTACGCCGTGCTGGCCCATCGCCTGTGCAATGACATTCAAATGGTCTTTGAACGAACTCCCGGCCGCCAACGACGTGTTGACGGTGGCGAAGTTCATCGCCAAATCCCCATCGGCGCCACTGATATCGAGATAGGTGTCCACCGGACTTTCCCGGCCGCGGCGGACCTGGACCAATGTGCCCGAGAAGATCGTCCCTATGTCGCCGCCCTGATAGCCGGCCTGCAGGATGATCTTGCTGAACTGTTTCTGGACCTGGTTGGCGGTGTCGTCAGAGACATTGTAAACCCGGATTTGGCAGGTGTTCGGGGTCTGAAGGTTGCGCTGCTTCAGGGAAAACTTGAAGTGTAGGTTCGACAGGTCGCGGCCCGACACCCCATCGGCCACCACCAGGGTCGCAGCGCGCAGGAATTGCTGGCTCATCAGGCGAACGCCGTCTTGAGGTTCCGGATCAGATTGCCGTTCACCCGGTCCTGGCTGTCCGCCACGACACGGCCGGCGCGTTCCGGGTCGTGGGAACCGGAAATGTTGATCTCGGTCTTCTGGTTGAAGCTGGGGGCGCCTGCCGCGCCAGCGCTGGCCCAGGGCCCCTGGGAACCGAGGAACCGCGATCCGCGATCGAGATCGCCCATCGTGCCGGCGCCGGGGCGCATGAACGACTGCACGTAGGCGCCCATTGTTGACATAGCGTCGACGGCGTTGCGCACGGCCGCGCCGCCGCGGTCACCGCCGCGAAGCTCTTGAAGCATGAACTGGAGCTGCTGTGCCAGGTTCGGGTTGGGACCGAACTCGGCGAAAAGCTCCCTCTTGCGGGAGCCGAGCCACTGTCCGATGCCGAAAGCGCCGCTTGTCGGGTTGCGGGCGTTCACGTCCCCGCCCTCGGCGGAGACACCCGCTTCGATCCCCCGGGCCTGCTCACCACTGAAGCCGTTGGCGATGAAGAAGGCGCGAACCTGTTCGAGCGTCGACCGCGCGGCGGTCGTGCCTCGCTTCACCAGCGTCGGCAACGCCGCCGAGCCAGCGGGGGAATTGTCGTTCGCGCCATCGGGCTTGGCGTGGCCGCCATCCAACAGCTCATGCCAGAAGTTGCCCGCTCCCTTGAACATATCCCCGAACGTATCCAGGAAGCCCCCGACGCCAGCCTTGGCGTCCTTCCACGCCGCGCCCCATTTCCCCGTCAGAAGGTCCGCGATACCGCTGATCAGGGCGCTGACGATATGGAGGGCATCGATCAGCAATTTCAGGCCGCTATCGACCAAACTCATGAAAGCCGGCCCCAGAAATTTGGAAAGCGCCGAGCCAAGTGCCGCCAGATCATCGACGATCTTCATGAGGCCGGCCCCGATCCCCGAAGCAAGGAACCTACCGATTATCGCGCCGAGGCGCGTCACAGCGTCAATGACCTGGCCCACCGCCGCACCGACAGCGTCGAACTCTTTGCCGAGGTGCGTGGCCCTGAACTCGGCAAACTGGTCGGCAAGTCCGGCGAACATATCCCGAACCCCAGAAATCAGGTGCAACGCTCCGACGAACCAGTCGACCACGGCCTTGAACACCGGCAACAGCTTCGACGCCGCGGCAATGACCAACAGGCCGAGCTCGTTTTTGAGGAGACGCAACGATTCCATGAAGTCATTCGCCGCCTTCGCCCCGCTGTCCGAACCCATGCCAATGCTTTTGGCGAAGTCGTTGTAGGCCTTCTGGTCGCGAGCCATTTTGTCGGGATCGGCCGTAATCGCCAGCGCCTTTTTCTCGGAGATCCCGAGCATCTCGGCGATTTGAAGGGCTTGCGGCGAGAGTTGCCCGAAGACCTTCGGCATGCTGTTCAGGCTTTTTCCGACATCGGCTATGATGTCGACCATGTCGCGAAGCTTACCGTTCGCTCCCACGATCCTGACGCCGAGATTTTGGGCGTACAACGCCGACATTCCGAATGGGTTTTGTCTCATGGCGGAAGCCATCCCCTCAAGCATCCCCTGGGCTTCTTGCGCCGATCCCCCCATCTGCCCCAGGGCGTATGTGAATGACTTGATCTCTTCGCCTGAAGCTCCCACCCGACGGCTCGTAAAGTAGAGCTGATCGAGAGACTTCGCCATTTCGACGACGGCCTTGACTACGGCTTCGGCCGCCTTGACGATGACCTCTCCTAGCACGACCCCCATGGCGACGACGCCGGCCAGGCCCTCGGCGATGGCCGGCATCGCCTTTGTCAAGCCTTTGCCGAGGCCCTGGACACTTTTATCGGCGCCCTGAACGGCCTTGTCGAACTTGTCCTTCCCGGCCGTGTCGACCGAGAAACCAATACCGACCAAAAACTCTTTGAGCATGCTCGCGTCCGACATCAGATGTTTCCTTTTCCTTTTTGTCTTTCAATTTTGGCGGCGCGCCGCTCATAGCGGCGGACCAGGCGCGATTTACCGGCGGCGGCGCAGATACCGAGAGCGGTCCCGGAGAAGAGCGCGAATTGAGCGAGAACGGCGTTCCATCCGAGGCGCTCGGCGGCTTCCTCGATCGTGAAGTCCCCAAACGCTTCATATCGCTGCGACCACATCCGTCGACGTGCGCCGGGGTTGAAGCCGCACGCCTCAAGGAGATTATCGAGTTCCGTTCGTGGATCTGGATGGCGCCCGGGCTGTTCTGACGCTGCGCCGGTGTCCACCACAGAGTAGCGGCCGACCTCAGCTTCGGTGGCCATCACTGCCCGCTCCCAGACCTCGATTGCGCGTTGCGCTCGGCCCGTGTCACCTGTGGCCTCAGCCTCCGAGAGCTGTTCCCGAGCGCTCGCGAGCATGGTGCGGGCGTTCTCCGCGGCCCGGCGGGCAGCGCCCAGGTAAACGCGCCTCGTCGCTTCGTTCATCTTGTCGCCCCCGATGCGAGCGCGGCCCATGGAGTCATCGATTTGCTTACGCCGATCAGAGCCGGCTGATCGCGGGTTGCTCCATGGTCCCGCTTGCGCCGGCGCCGCCGCTGGTATGCCGAAGAATTTCATCACAGGTCGCCCCCCGACGGCAGAAGTGTAGGATCTTCGGCCAGGGCGGCGCGATAGGCGCCCCACTTCGCCGCCCAGGCCTGGACAGCGTTGACGGTGCGCTGGGGTGGCCGATGCTGCCAATGCAGATGTGGCATCGCGCCGCGAGGCATCGGGAAGCGCTCGAAGCCGCCCGGGCCAAAAGTACCGCCCGCGCTCTCGATCGCAGCGAGGGTGAAATGCGCGCGCTCCAGGACCGCGACGGCCCGATCAGCCTCGGCGGCGATCTGACCCGCTATCTCGACCAGCACGTCCCGCGTGGCCGCCCGGACGCCTTTCTCCGCGATCTCGACGGCGGACAGGGCCGCTCGTGCCTCGTCCGAAAGCATGTCCAGCGCCACCCTCGTCGAGTTCACGGCGGCCACTGCCGCCGCCCTGGCGACGCCGGAGCCGCTATCCGGCTGGCGCGCCTCCAACGCGCCTCCCGCCGCGACCATGGCCTTGATGTTTTCGGCCTGCTGACCGCCGGCCACCTGTTCCGCCTCGACAACGGCTTGAAGCGCGGCGGCGGCGTCGTTGGATGAGCGGCGCGCCAGGGCGTGAGCGGTCTCGGCAGCCGCAAGGTCGAGTCTCGCCCGGGCGAGCGCCGAGGTGGCCTCGGCCATCGCTCCGCGAGCGGGGCTGATTACGGGCGAGGCTGAATCGTTGATGGTCTGGGCCATGTCAGATCGTCCTCGCGGCTGGACGCGGATAGCGCGCCGCATTGGCCGCCTGCATCGTCTGGAGCCGTGATTGCAGCGCGGCAGTGCCGGCTATGACCCGAGCACGTTGCGCCTCTCGTTCGGAGATGGGGCTCGGCGCGGCATCGGCCTTGGGCGCGGAGGCGCGGATCACCCGATCGGCGTGGGCGATCGCCTCGTGTACTCGCCGTTGCCAAGCGGGGATGGTGGCCCCGTCCTTCATGTAGCGCATTTCGGTCTTCTCCTCTGCTTGAGAGCGACGCGTCGGTAGACGCGGTTCAGGTTGCTGGATGTCGTGGGTGGCTCGCGAGGGCCGCGCGGGCCGCGCGGCCGGCGGTGACCGCGCGTCGTCTTCCGGGCGGCGCAGGTTATTGGACAGCGCCGCGCTCATAGGTCAGCATCCGCCCCGAAGATGAACACGGTGTCGGCCCAGCCGAAGCCCAGTGGATCGTCGCCAGGGTCGTCCCCTGGTTGGGCGTCGCGGTCGATGACGGCGCGAAATGGAGGCGGCCCAAGAGGCGGTGACATCGCGACTTCAAGCCGAGCGACCCGGCGCTTGTGATCGGTGCTCATGGCTTCTTCTCCTCAAGGGCTCGTATCCGCCGCTCGAGATCCTCGCGCTCGAACGCGGCGCCATACCGGTCGAGGAGGGCGGCGAGCTCAGTGGCCTTGGACAAAGTCAGGTCCCCTCGGGCCGCCGCGGCCACGACCATGGCCAGGGCGGCCGGAATGTCCGTCGCACCGCCGAGCTCTGGCGCATCGAACGTGATCGGCCGATCCCGGCGCGGGGGCGCGATGCGCTCGAGGCAGAGTCGCAGCGCCGTCGTGTCGCCCTCCAAGGCTTTGTCGATGGCCTTCCGGGTCAGGGCCTCCGCCTCACCGTCGAGTAGCGCCTCGATCGCCAGCGTAGCCTTGCGGCGGGCGCCCATCGGCTTGCCCGGGTTCCCTGGAGCGAACGGCCGCCCCCGCGTAATCCCCGCGTTATGGTTCTTGGAGGATCGGGTCATGCCGCAGCCCCGCGCTTGTCCATCGCCATCGCGTTGGCGGCCCCGAGGCAGTACTCAGCCAGAAGGGCCGCACCGGCGTCGCTCAACTCGATGAGCGGCGCGGACCATAGGTGCGCCATGCCATCGAGCTCAGCGACCGTGACCCGGCGTTGAATTTCGACGCCGCAGACCATCTTGCGCGCGGCGAGCCAGTGGTGGGTTGCCAGGCCGAGGCTGATTTCGCCGTCCGCGTTCAGCCAGCGCCAGGCGAACGGCCTTGGCCGCTCGACCGCGAACCGCATGAACGCGATCTGATCCGCTGAGAGTTGGGCGCGGCCCTGGGAAGCGTTCATGCCGCGCCCCTTTTGCTCATCGGGACCACGTTTCCGGATCCGAAACCGAACTCAGCCAGGAACGCGGCGGGAGCCTCGCAACCGGGCTTTCCAGGCGCCGGGCCATAGTCGGTTGGATTCCAGAAGCGGTTCGTGGGGTCCGCGAACGCCGCCACGCGCGCGCGCCAAGGATCGGCGATCGACGCCTCTGGCGTGGCCGTGCGGGGCGCAGTGGGCCTGCGGCCGTCCTTTTCGGCGAATGTAATCGCGTTCATGATCCATGTTCGGAACGCGGCCATCCAATCGACGTAGCGGCCGTCTTTCGAGAGATTCCGATTGCGGAACTTGTCCGCTTCTCGCCTGGCGTCGATGTCCCATCCGAGGGATCTGAAGTGGTTAGCCGCCCACGCCACGGCATCATCGTTCGGGAAGCCGTT